>Ga0187871_10000077_pt1 | contig 84463 bp, 50 predicted proteins | sample June2016WEW_16_1_FD_132988 | JGI IMG/M metagenome (GOLD analysis project Ga0187871, IMG submission 132988) | Peatland microbial communities from SPRUCE experiment site at the Marcell Experimental Forest, Minnesota, USA - June2016WEW_16_10 | ecosystem: Environmental > Terrestrial > Soil >...
ATGAGGAAGGCCAACGCCGGCTGCTGGTCAAGCTGGCGGCCCAGCAAGGATTCCAACTCGTCGCCTCACCCAGGCCATTGGCTGAAAAAATGACGTGACAGATCATCATCGGTTCATGGGCAGCGTCATCTCTGAAAGTGCGATGTCAGAGATGACGCTTACACCAGTACTTTGCTTCGCACGTTAAAGTGGAACACGCGTATCATGGCGGCTTGGGGAGTGACATGGTCCGGCGAAAACCAACGCTAACCCCCCAAAGCTGAACTGATCCATATCAGTCGGCAACACTGATCATGGGTAAACGAGCCGGAAGAAGACGTTGGTGCCCGACGCACTGATGGGCAGTGACATTAGATTCGTTGAGGTTGATCCGGAAACCGTGAACCACGCTTCGGTCGCTGTGAGGCTGACGGTATTTGACTCGAGCCGGCAACCAATGCAGTTCGCGGGCCACAAATGCACATGCTTGCGCCTTCCTTTACGGATAAACCAGCCGATAGAACACACTGCCTTGTGTGGCATCTACCGGCACGGCCACGTTATTGGTCAGACTCGAACCAGCGACAATGATCCAATTCGTCCCCAGTCCAACACCGGGTGGATTTGTCTGCACCTGCAACTCCCAACCGGTGTGGTCGGAAGGCCAGGTGAACAGGATGGTATTGTTGCTGGAATTGAAGCTGAGCTGGGCGGGGCTCGTTGACACCGGTCGCACACCGGCTTCGGATGAATAGCCGGATTCCTCGCCCAGGATGCTCAGGCCGGTGACGACATAGAAGTAGGGACTGCCATTGGTGACCGAAACATCCGTGAAGGTGGTGTTGGTCAGAACGTTCGCGGTGATCCGGGTATAGGGTCCACCCGACGTAGAGCTGCGATAGACGTTGTAGAAGGGATCGCTGCCGGTCCAATTCAGTGTGACGCTCTGGTTGCCGGCAGCGGCGGACAAGGCGCCGGGCACGGCAGGCGGGGCAATGGACACCGGTTGATAAGGCTTGATCAAACGCCAACGGGTATTGTTGTTTTGATTCGTTGCATTGACCATGCTGAACGTGATGGCTGGCGGCGTGCCCGAGGCGTTGAGGTTTTCGCTGAACAGCGGATTGGCGATGAAGTAATAACCCTTGCTGTCCGGGCCGGTGAGCGTCCATTCGACCAGCGGGCCGACGGTACCCACGGCGGCCAGGGTCGGCGCGCCAAATGAGTTTTGCAGCCGCCGGCCGTCGTTCAGCGAAATGATGTACCAGTGATTGGTGGTCGGCGCCGGCAACAGGCCCCATTGCGCCGAAGGGTCGCGCCAGTAAATATCCTGAGCCACCGGCGCGGAGGAGGAATTTGTTGAGATTAGCCGGAAACTCGTGCCGAGGTTGTGGATCAAATAAGGTGTGCGCGCCTGTAAATTGGTGTTGGCATCCCATGCCGAGTAAAGTTCGCCGTAAGGCGTGAGCGTGGAACCGTCGGACTGGAAAAAGTTTCCGCGATAGCCGGCGGTGACGCTGACGTAGGGCGGGTTGGGATTGGAACCGCTGAACGGGAAAATGGCGTAACGCTTCAGCCAATCCTGGCTTTCAGCCATCCACAGAAACTCCGCAAGGAAGTTGTAGTCATCATCTTCCGTCCAGCCCTGGTTGCCGTTCCAGTCCACCGGCGAAAATTCCGTCAGCCAGACCGGACGGCCATAGGCGTCATACTCCGATTGCAAGTCACCGATGACCGACGAGGCGTTCGGAGGGACGTACAAATGCACCGCCGCGTAGTCCACGCGGTAACCGTTGGTGGCGATGGCCTGATAAAAACTGTTTTCCCAGGAATCCTGCTCGTTCTGCATCGCCGGGCCGACCAAGGGAACGTTCAGAGCCTGAAGCGACGGCCACAGTCCAATCGTTTGGCTGACGGTCATGTTTGCCTGGCTGGGATTGTCCGGCTCGTTGTAAGTCAGCAGATAAGCGGGCGGGGACTGCTTCAGCCATCCGGGATCGCGCGATTGCAAGTCGCTCAACGGCTCCCAGTTCGCATCGTGAACCATCGGCACGAAATCGAAATAGGCAGGATCGCTCGCGGTCGTATGGTCGTCGTAGTTGTATGCCCAGTAAGTCTGCATTTCGCCCTGGTAGGGTTGACCTTCGTAACCCGCGCAGCCTTTTTTTGGAAAATGCGTTTGATAAACGAACTGCCAGAGTTGAAACGGACTACTTGAGGGCGGAGCGAGAGTGATCTGAGCGGGGTTTCCATTGTCCGTCTGCAACACCAGATTGCTGGCGGCATTGAAGATGCGGCAATACCCGCCGCCGGCGCTCACCAGATACCATAGTTGCGCTGGATTTGCGGTATAGATAAAAGTCAGCGTTGCCCCGCCGCCCGGTGCGGGTGTGTTGTTCGCCGCACCGAGGCAATACCAACTGGAATGCTGACGCAGCCGGAAGGTGCCGTTCTGGAGGTTGTAAAGCACTTCGAACTGCTGGTCGGCTGAGCCGTTGGTAAAAATTTCCTGGCTGGTGCCGCTGAAATTGGCGGTGAGCGGTTCGCCGTTGCCTTGGTTGATAATCGCCCAAAAGCCATCGCCAAAGGAGTTAAACGTGAACACGTTTGTCGAAAAGCCGGCGATGGTGACAGCTTGCGTGGCGCTCAATCCACCATAACTTCCGATGAGATCCGCCGTGCCCGGCGCAAAGGCCGTCACCAAACCGGAAGGCGAAACTGTAAGCACGTTAGTGTTGTCGGACGTCAACGTCGCTCCTCCGTAGGTGATGAGATTTACATTCGTCACGTTGGCGAAATTGCCGGTCACCGCCGCCTGCTGGGTGGCGCCCGCGGCCATCTGGCTGTTTGCGGTCACCCCCACCGAGAACAACGCGCCGGAATTGGCGATGATTTGCGCGGGGCCGGAAGCGGCATCCAACGCCACCTGTTGCGGGCTTAACGCGCCATTCCAGACACGAAATTCGGAGACGCTCATCGGGGCATAAGGATCCACTGAGTACAGCGATCGGCCGATGTAGCTATAAACATCATTTACCGCCGAAATCGGCGTGGTGGCGTTGGTATTGAGGGCCGCCAACACGCCGTTGGTGTACAGGACGACTTGATTGGCGGGCGGATTGTAAATCGCCACGATGTGGAGATTGGTCCAGCCGCTCCAGTCCGCGCCGCTATTGGCGTTTTGCTCGCCGGTGTAGCCGGGGTCCGACCCGGTGATGGCGATGCGCCCGGCCTTGGGGGCGCAAAAAACGTAATCTTCGCCGGAACCGCCGCCGTCGGTGTTTCCGAAACCCCAAAAGAAACAATTGACCGGCAACGCTCCAAAACCCGCCCAAGTCTCAATCGTCACCGCGGAGTAGCCGCTGTTGATCATTCCCGCCGGCAGGCTGAGATAAGTTCCGCTGGCTCCGTTCAAGACCAGTTGGCCGCCGGTGATGGCCGCGCTGCCCTGGAGTGTGCCGTTGGCGGAGGCGACCAGATCGGTGGCCACCAAGCTGCCGTTGGGTTCGCTGAAGAGGCTGTAACGATGCGCCAGCGTTTGGGCGGAAGCCAGTTGCGACACGGCGAACAGAATCAAGAGAATTCCGCAGAAGGTAAAACGATGCCGAAGATTCATAAAGCCAATCTAACGATACAACCGTTTGCGTTATTCCTCCAGTCGGAAGAACTCCGTGCCGCCGGAAACCGGCACCGTGAGCTGCCATTGGCCGCCGACGATTTGCTGTGTGGCGCCGGTGAAAGGCGTCCAAACGCCGGAGGCCAGGTTGGTGGAGGTCATCATGGTGAAGCCTGCCGCTGCCAGCGGCCAGGACAATGTGACATTGGCGCCAGCCGGGGAGACACGCACCGTGGGGCTGGCCGCGCTCAACGTTTGATTCGGACCCAGCGCATCGGTGGCGGCGACTTCATTGGCGTTCAGTGTGCCGTTATAAATGCGCAATTCCTGAAGCGTCCAATTGAGGTAGGAATCGGAAGTGTAGAGAGAGCCTCCGATATAGGCGTATTGGTTGCCAACCGTGCTCAACGGATCGGTGATGCCGGTGAACGCGCCGGCCAGAACGCCATTGGTATAGACGTTAATGACTCCATCGGGACAATCGAACACACAGGTCAGATGCAGGTTGGTCGCGAGACCCAAAGACGAAGCCAGGTTGCCGCCCTGTTCGCCATTGTAACCGGGATCCACCGCGCTGATGGTAGCGCGAGAGAGATTCGGATTGAAAAAGATGTAGTCATAACCGGCGCCGCTGCCATCCGTGTTCCCGAAGGCAAACAAATAAACAAACGGCGGAGAGGTCGTGGCTCCTGAAATGCCGGGGATCCACATTTCAATGGTCGCCGCGGTGTAATTGCTCAAAATGCCGCCCGGCAGGTTGAGATACTGCTGGCGGGCCGATGAAAACGACAACTGACCGTTCGCCAAAGTGCCGCCGTTGGGCAACGTGCCGTTCCACACCGATCCGCCGGTGGAGTCAGGCACATTGCTGCCGGAGGCTTGGCTCATGCTGTAGCGGTGCGCGAGTGACACCGGCGTGGGCAGCGAAACCGTGATGACCACCGAGTTTGTGTAAAAGGTACTGCTGTTGCCGTTGAGGTAATCATAAACGCCGATCAAATGCGCCGTGCCAAATCCCGTGGCGGTCAGTAGTCCGGAGGAATTCACTGTGAAGACGTTGGGGTTGTCGGAGGTCAGGGTGAGATTCGGATCGCCAATCACGCTGACGTTGCCGGCGTAGGTGAAGTTCAGATATGCCGCAACCTGGCTGGTGCTGCTCTGCGCCAGCGGCATGGTCCCGGGCTGGAGCACCAGGCCGGTGACGCTACCGGCGCTGTCGTTGGTCTGGTTGGCGCCAGCCTGGTAATCCGCGGCGATCTGGAATTTGCTCACTTCGCCGTCGTAGATGCGGAATTCGTCAATCGAGCCATTCAACCAGGCATCCGCTGACCATAGCGAATGGCCCAGAAAACTGTATACGTCGTTTATGGAGGCAATGTATTTGCCGCCGGTGGGAACTGAAGCCGCGAAAACGCCGTTGGTATAAAGCCCCAGGAACTGCCGGCCCGCCGTGGGATTGAACACGGCGGCAATCTGAAGCCCGGTCAGGCCCAGCAGATTGTTGATGTTCAAACCGGTCTCGTCCGAGTTGGGAATGGTGTCGCTCACCGCCAGCCGTGCGTTGCCGCCGTTGGCAGCGTTGTTGGGCGACAGGAAAATGTAATTTCCGCCGGAGGAGCCGGAGATGTTGCCGAAGTCAAACAACCGCGCCCAGGCCCCGTTGTTTGAATTGAATGTGGCCCACGCTTCGAACGTCACGGCGCCTGTGGTGATGTTGGTGGTCGTGATGATGCCCGGGCCGAAATCCACATAGTCACCAGAGTTCCCGACCAGGTTCAACTGTCCGCCGGAAATCGAAGCCGCGCCGCTGCCATTGTAGAAGGTGCCGTTGTTGGTGCCGACGGAGTCGTTGGCCGTGCCGTCATTGAAACTGTACCGGTGAATCAATCGCGTCGGCGGCGCGGCCAAAACCTGCACCGATTGCGTGGCCGCCATGCCGGCGTAAGAGGCAACGATGGCTGTTGTTCCGACGCCGGCCCCGGTCACCAAGCCGTTGGGATTGACCACCGCAACGTTGGTATTCAGCGAAGAATAGATCACCGCGTAATTGGCCGCCAAACTGATCGGCTGGCCGGAAATCTGGCCCGACACGGTTGACACCGCCTCCTGGCCGGCGTTGAGTGGCGAATTAAATTGAATCTGCAAATTGCTGATGCTCTGGAATCCGCTGCCCTGCAGCCGGAAAATCGTGAGTGAGTTGGCTGGCAACGACACGGTAAAGTTTGTTCCGGCGTTGGCGATTGAGTTGGTCACCGGGAAAATCGCCGTCGGCACGGTGAAGGAATTGGTGCTGTTCGGGTTGCCCGAAAGCTGGATGGCCGTGGCGCTGGAGGCAATGGCCGCGACGCCGTTGAAGTTGAACGTGGTCGTCATGGCGCTGTTGTTGACGTTGACGGCCTTGACGATGATTTGGTTGTTGGATTGGACCAGGCTGGACGAGACGTAGAGCGGATTGCCCGACACCGACACGCTTGTCGGCAGGACGAAGTTGCCGCGGTTGAGGCTGAACATCTGCTGGACGTAATACGACGGCGTACCGAAGACGTTGGTGCCGTTGAAATAAATCAGATCCGGATACCAGTCCGGGTTGTTCAAATTGCAGAACAGCGGCGCGTAAGACGCCATCAGCACGAGATCGGAATTGCGCTCCAACCCGGTCATCCACGCGGCTTCGCCGAGCGCATTTCCCAAAGTCGCCGGGTAGGTGTTAGGTGGAATGGCGTAGGCCACGGCGTATTCGCCCACAAAAACCTTCGGCCCGCTCCGGCTGTAGCCGTCGAACAGGGTCGAATTCTGCGCGAACCAGGAGGCGCTGTTATAGAAATGCTCGTCCATGATGTCCACCGGCGCGTCGCTGGGAATGCTGCCTTGGTTGTCGGCGATGACATTGATGGTGGGGTAATTCGATTTGATGGCGTCGTAAAAGAGCGCGTAGTTGGTGTTGTAAGCCGAGCCGCTGTTTTCGTTGCCGATTTCAATATATTGCAGGTTGAACGGCGCCGGATGGCCGTTCGCCGCGCGCTGCGCGCCCCAATAGGTGTTGGTGGGACCGTTGGCGTACTGGATGGCGTCGAGGGCTTCCTGCACCCACGGGCCGAGCTGGCCGGGCGGGACGGCGTCTTGTGCCCCCGAGTCGTCCATGCCGCAATTGATGCAGAGCAGCGGCAGCGTGCCGAGGTCCTCGCACATTTGCAAATACTCATGGAAGCCCAGGCCGTTGCTGACCTCGTAACCCCAGATGTTCGCCCGCTCGGTCCGATTCTGCAAAGGGCCGACGGTTAACTCCCAATGGTAGGCATCGGCCAGGCTGCTGCCACCCACCCAACTGCCGCCGGGGAAACGTATGAACGACGGCTGGAGATTGAGCAGCATGTTCGCCAGGTCGGGGCGCAAGCCGTTGGTGCGGTTGTTGAAGATTTGCGCCGGGAACAACGAAACCACGTCCAGATAGACTGAACCGGGCAGGGAAATGCTGAGCACCAACTGCGCGAACGGGTCGGTGAGGGTCGGCGTCAGCGACAGCGCGAAGTGCTGCCAATTCGTCGTCAGCCCGCCGACGGTACTTTGCGCATAAAGGAGGATGCCGTTTGAGCTTTCCAGCGAGACGGTGATGTTGCCACTGAAGCCGGCCACCGCCCGCGCGTAAAAACTCAGGTTGTACGTTTTGCCGCTGGCAAGCGGAATGCCGTAGTAACCGTTGTTGGCGGCGCCGACGGTGCCTGTGCCGCTGCTCATGGTCAGCTTCAGGCACTCCGGATTCGTTGTGCTCAGAGGCAGAGAGGAGTCCAGGCTCATTTGCCCCGCCGCCGTGCCGCTGGTCAGGAATGACCAGAAGGACGGTGAGGTTGTCGAATCCGCAAACAGACGGTTGCGGACCATTTCGGCGTAGATGCCGCCGTCGCCGGCCATGTTGATTTCCTCGAAGAATATGCCGAAAAGATTGGAGCTGATGTTGGCCGCCGGTTCGTTGGCTTGAATGGTGACGGTGCTGGTTTGGGCCAAAGCCGCGAACGGCGCCGCCAGCGACATCGCCATCAGGGCGAGCGAAACGACCATTTTCATAAATTCAAATCGCAAATTTCGCATGTGCCCATCCGGGACTTTGACTGCATTTTTATAGAACCGCCGCGGGTTTCGGAACCTTCCAAAACCACGCGGCGGTCTTGATCAACTGCCCTGTCTGACCTTCTATCTGACCAGACGGAAGAATTGAGTCCCGCCGGTCTTGGGCACGGTGACCTGCCATTGGCTCCCGACCAGGGTCGCCGCCGGGGTCACCGTCGTCCAACTGCCCGAAGTCAGACTGGCCCGGGATTGGAGGGTGAAGCCTGAAGCCGCCTCAGGCCAGGACAATGTCAAATTGCCCGCCGACGTTGCTGCGCTGATAACGACATGCGTTGTGAGCACCTGGTCCGGTCCGAGCGCCTGGCTGGTCGCCACATCCGCCGGTGACATGATCCCGTTGTAAATGCGGAATTCATCCAGGGCAATGCTCGCATACGGATCGCCGTTATAAAGCGATCTGCCGATAAAGGCTTCAACCGGACTCACCACGCTCAACGGATCCGTCTCCGTGGCATTGATTGATTGCAAGACGCCGTTGGTATAGACGGCGATATATCCCGCCAGAGGGTCGTAAACCCCGACGAAGTGAATTACGGTGTTCAGAGGCAGGGCACTTCCGCCGGCGGTGCCTTGTTCGCCCAGGTAGCCGGGATCAACCCCGGTGATGGCGGTATAATCCCGCACGAGTGAGCCGAAGATGTAATTCGCGCCCAACCCGTTGGTATCCGTGTTTCCAAATGCGTAATACATGCAATTGGCCGGAAGCGTCTGGGCCGTGACCCATCCTTCGATGGTCATTGCGGTGTAGTTGCTGAGGATGCCGGACGGCAATTGCACAAAGTTCGTATTGGCCGCGGACAGCCACAACACGCCATTGGTAAAGGCGCCGGCGGATGGAACCGCATTCGCGCCACTCGACATCACCGTGCCATTCCACGCCGGGCCGCTCACCGAGTCCGCAACCGCAGTGCTGCCATTGGCATCGCTGAAACTGTAGCGATGGACCAATGACGGAATCGCCGACGACTCGACGACCGTGATCGTCGTGCGATTTGTCACTCCTTGGTACACGATGGTAATCGTGGCCTGGCCCGGATAATCGGAGTGGAGCAGATTATCGCTGCCGACATACAGGACATTCGTGTCACTGGACGTAATGGTCAGCCCGGCCGGCGGGAAGACGCTGTTGTTGATGATATCCCAGTTGGTCAGCCCGGCATAGGTTGCCAACAATTTCACCGGAGCGGTGAGAGGTGCTTCCACCGTGGCGGGCGCTTGCAGAGTCAATGAGAGCAACGCTCCCGGACCATTGGTCACCCCCGCGGGAATGGTGCCCGGCCCGGCGGCATCGCTGATGGCAATCCCCTGGGAAGTCAACGCTCCGTTGTAAATACGGAACTCCTGCAGATTGACATCCATGTAAGAATCGCCGTTGTAAAGTGAACGGGCGATATAGTTGAGCACACTGCTCACCTGACTCAACTGCACGTTCACGGCGAGATTTTTTCCCGCCAGAACGCCGTTGGTATAAACGGCAATCCAACCCGCATTCGGATTGAAAACCGCCGCGACATGGAGATTGGTGTGGGAACTGAGGTTGCCATAGGTGCCGGCCTGAAACTCTCCGGTGTAACCCGGGTCAGCGCCGGTGATACCGATGTGTCCGGCACTGGGCTGGAGATAAATGTAATCTTCCCCTGCGCCGCCGCCATCCGTATTGCCGAACCCAAAGAAGAAGCAGTTGCCCGGCAATGCATCCGGGAACGTGGCCCACGCCTCGATGGTCACCGCGTTGTAATTGCTGATGATGCCTGCCGGCAGGTTGACGTACTGGTTGCTGCTGGCCAGCAACGACAGTTGGCTGTTGGTGAAAGTGCCGCCGTTCGGCAGCGTGCCGTACCAGGCCGGGCCTCCCACCGAATCGGCGGCGTTGGTGCTGCCGCTGGTATCCTGGAAACTGTAACGGTGGGTGAGCACCGCGACGGGTTGGACCACGGTAACGGTTTGCGTGGACGAAACGCCTCCGAAAGTGGCCACGATGTTGGCGGAGCCCTGGCCGACGGCGTAAATCAAATTGTTGGTGGTGGTCGTCGCAAGAATATTGGTGTTGCTCGATGAGTAGCTGGCAAACAGCGAAATATCCACCGGATTGGGCACGCCCGAGGCCGTAACAATCGCGGTGGCCGACTCGTGACTGCCTTGTACCAGTTGATAAGACGGAACGCTCAACTGAATCGAAGTCACGGTCCCGTAATTGGTGCTGGGATTGCCCGGGCCGTTGACATCGCAACCGGCCACTTGAAGCCCGTTAAGCGCGCCGTTCCAAATTCGGAACTCAGACCACTCGGAATCGTAATAGCCATCGCCCGAATAGAGCGACCGGCCAAGATAATTGAGCACATTGCTGACTTGATTCATCTGGATCGAGATCCCGGTATTCCGCGACACCAGAACGCCGTTGGTGTAAAGCTCGATGTAACCGGCGGGTGGATTGTAAACGGAAGTCACGTGAACCGTCTGACTGCTGAGATTGCCGGCGCCGCCGACGCCTTGTTCGCCGAGGTAGCCGGGGTCGGCATCGCTCATGGCGATGCGTCCATTCTCCGGCTGGCAGAAAATATAATCGTAACCGGCGCCGCCACTGTCGGTGTCGCCAAAACCGTATAAGAAGCAAGCCCCGGGGAGCACCCCAAAGGTCACCCAGGCGTCCACGGTCACCGCCGTGTAATTGCTGAGAATGCCCGGCGGCAATTGAATAAAGTCCTCCTGGGCGGCGGTCAGGATCAGTTGAGTGCCGGTGAAAACGCTGCCACCGGGGCCAGGGGCGGCATTCGTCCCCCCTGTCAAGATCGTACCGTTCCAAGCCGAGCCAGCCACCGAGTCGGCAACATTGGTACTGCCGGTGGCATCGTGAAAACTATACTCATGAACCAGCGTTTGCGCTGAGGCCGTCCACTGGATTGCCAGGGCGATGAAGGCACAGCTCCACAGGCGAGCCGTGCGGCGGATGGAATATGCTATTTTCATGTTTTTATCAGGTTAGGGGTTATATGGAATTCGCTTTGTCTTAAATCTCCCGTTGTTAACGGATACTCGCCGTTGTATTATCGATTAAGTGGTTTGTCGGCGGCGCAAAAACAACAGGCCGATGCCGCCCAATGCCGACATCGCGATCGTCCCGGGTTCGGGAACAACGATGGCGTCGATCGTGCCGATGGACGCGCCGGCGCCGGCGCCGTCCAACGCAGAGACTTGGGAACCATTCAACTCTCCGTTGTAAACGAGGAAGTCCTCCGTCGTGGCATCAGCGGAGGCATCGCCCCAAGGGGACCAAGGTTCACCCGGGCAACCGCCAATGCCTAAAATCTGGGTGCCCGCCAGGCTGGTGCTGCTGAAGGCCTCCTGCAATGAACTGGTCCAAGTTCCATTGATGTACTGGTTGAACGTGTATGTGGAAGCGTTGTAGGTTAGCACCATGTCGTAGGTTTGACCGGCAGTAAGACTTACCCCTCCAATACCATTTCCATATCGGTTGTATGGCTGGCCTAACGGGTTGCCCGTGCCGCCGCCGCCCGCAAGACTGCCCCAACTAAAACCGATCAAGGTGCTGACGCCGGTATAGCCATCGCCAATATAAGTATTGGCGGGACCGTTGTTGGCGCCCCACAGGACCACCCCGTTGTTGGGGTTCGCCAGCGTGACCCAATCCTGAATCGAAAAGCTGCCCGTAAAGCCGTTGAGCGCGCCGGAAGCCAGGGTCACGCCGGTGCTGGCGGAGTTCCCGCTGGCAGAGTGGATCGTCAGACCGCTGCCCGTCAGAGACGTATTCGGGTCGTTATTCACCGTGGCCGTCGTGCTCCCCAGGGCGTCCACAATCGAGTTGCCGTTGGCGACGGTGCCGAAACTCTGCAGGTTGTAATAAATGCCCAGGGACTGTGCCTGAGCCGCCAGGCCAAAGCCAAGGAGGGTCGCCCCGGCCGCCAAGACCAGCCTGGTTTGCCTGCCGATAGTTGTTGGAGTTTTCATGGTATTACTTAGGTTTTTTTTGTTTGGTTTGAGTTTTGAGTTGTAAGGACATGAAATAGAATATTACCACCAAAAGCCGATGCCGGAAGCCGCCCGCGGCTGCATGTTGTCAAATTTCCGCCACTCCACATGCCCGTCCTTGAATCCCACATTGCCTCCGGCGGGAAATTGTCCATTCAAGTGCGGGCTGGTGTGCGGTTTTATGTATCCGCCTTGGATCTTGGTATAATTATCTGTGTAACGATTGGCGTAGGTGGTGTTGGCGCTGGCTGAGATGGTTGCGCATGCCATGAGAACCCGCTGTGATAGCGGCGTCGTATAAGTGGGACTGCCAGGGAAGGAATACAGGGGAATTGGTTCGGGCAATAGAGTCTTATTTTGATTGGGCAAACTTAACACGGAGTTTGACCCGCCAAACCCCATGGCATAACCAATAACGTGCAGCGTGTTGGGAACCTGGCCAACGACATTGGAGGAATTCCAAAGACTTTGATCATCGGTCCAGTCAAACCGCCCGGCGGTTCCCGGATCATAAAAAGATTTCCATTCCAACCCGTTCTGCACCATGGTATTTCCCACACTTTCAGACAGGTCCCAGGCCCATTTGAGTTGAACCAGGTTGCCATTCACCGTTTCATTCTGCATCAGGGGCAGTTTGCTGTTGCTTTCGATTGCATAACTGTTCATCGCAATCTCAATTTGATGCAGGTTGTTCATGCACTGGGCGCGTATCGCCCGGTCCTTGGCTTTGGCCAAGGCCGGCAACAGCATCGCGGCCAGAATCGCAATGATGGCGATGACGACCAACAATTCTATCAAAGTGAAAGCCTGCAGACTCAACACCTGGTACTGGGCCGCCGCGTCGCCGTTTCGCGGCGCACCACTTCCTCTTGAAACATCGTTCCGTTGAAAACGAGAAGAAGTCAGCATACGGTTCACTATACCACGTTTGACTGCATTAACTGTGCACCTGCATGGCGCATTGGAAGTCCAAAACCGCTGCACTCTTCTGACGAAGCTGATTGGCTTGGAGGCTGGATGGCATAAGACAATTCATAGGCTTACTGACTACTGCGACACTCCCTTATGTTTTCCGCCAACTATTTTTTCCTCGTGGCGGGGCGCCGGCGTTGCCGGGAGCTGGCTCAGTCTTAATTTGTTGAATTCCAAATGGTAATACCGACATCAACTGTCTTGCTGGCACATTGGGAGGGTTGGCGTAAACGAACACAACCACAAAGCAACTTGCCCCATTCCGGACACCAAGCAGGTTATTTCCCGACGGAAGGCGTTTTTTCAATCAGCGACTCCGCCTCACGGAGAAGAATCCTGGCAAACAACCAGTCATACCAAAATCCGGTCGCGCCGTTACCCTGCTGTAGCCCACCGGCAAATTCAGCCTCCACCAGCTTGCGGCCCTGCGCCAATTCCGAATGCGCCGCCTCCACTTCATGAAGTTGATAGCAAGACATGGCTTGAATTATGTGGGCCGTTGCCATCCGTGCCGGGTTTAGGTCGGCACAGGCGAGGCTCTTTTTGCACCAGGCAATGGCTGTCGGCGTGTAATCCTGCCGGTAAGCCATGAGCGCCAGAGAAATGCAGCGCCAGGCAGCCATGAAATCATTCGTATCGATCAGCCCCTGCGTGCCGCCTGCCGCAACTTCTGAAAATGGCTGCAATGAATTCATCACCTGTTTATCCGCGGGTAAAAGGAGGCTGATTTTGAGGGTGCGTTCCGCAAATACCGGATCGGTGGTCCCAACATAACGGGCTATGGCTGCCCTCCGAAAGTGATCGTAGCCCCGCTTGTCGCCGCGCTCAATCTGGATGGGGCCGGCCCTGAGCAAGTCCGCGGTGATCTCCCATGAATTATCCTTCTGATCCGCCTCCAACAGCAAATTGAAGCGTTCGGCAGCCCTTGCCCAATTTCCTCTTAACGTGTTCCATTCCCCGAGCGTGCGCAGGACCGATTCGGCCTCCAAGGAAGGCTTCAATTCCAAGACCTTGTCCACCATTTGATCGGCCTCTTCCATTTTGCCCTGGCTGATCAAAAAGTCGGCTTGCGTGATGCGCTCGCGGTCTTCGGCTTCCATGCGCAAACGCGCCTGTTGTTGTTCGGCGGCCAACGTCTGATGTTCCGCCGCGACAGCCTGCTTCCGGGCCTCGCGTTCCTGATACCAGAACCAGGTCGAAACGCCCAGACCGCCAGTCAGCGCCATGGCGATGATCACCCCGGCGGTGAAGGTGGCCTTGTTCCGCCGGACAAGTTTTTGCAGGCGATAAACCCGGCTCGGCGGACGGGCCACCACCGGCTCGTTGTCTAAAAACCGCTGAACGTCCATCGCCAAACCATTGGCGGTTTGATAACGCCGCGCGCGGTCCTTCTCCAAAGCGCGAATTACAATCCAGTCCAGGTCGCCATGCAACAGCGAGATCAGTTTCATCGGTTCGGCATGCCGTCTGCGGGCCATTTGGGCCAATGCCGATCCTTGCAAGGTCGTCACGATCGCCGAAGGCCGTTGCGGCTCGCGTTCTTGCAGGGTGCGGCGCAGGCCATCGATGCCGCTTTGAAGCAGCTCTTTCGTTTCAAACGGCGTCCGTCCCGTCAACAATTCATAGAGCAATACGCCCAAGCTATAGATGTCGCTGCGCGTGTCCACATCCACACCGCTCATCACCGCCTGTTCGGGACTCATATAGGCGGGCGTGCCAATGAACTGTTCATAGGCTGTGAAAATCGTATTGTCCGTCAGCCGTCCTTCAATCGCCTTGGCGATGCCAAAATCAATCACCTTCGGCACCGGCTTTCCGTCAATGATGGTGACCAAGATGTTGGACGGTTTGATGTCCCGGTGGATTACGCCTTTTTGATGCGCGTGTTGAATGGCGTGGCAGACTTGAATGAACAAATTGAGCCGCTCCCAGGTGTCCAGTTCGTTTTGGTCGCAATATTCGGTAATCTTCACCCCCCGCACCAGCTCCATCACAAAGTAGGGTCGTCCCGATCCGGTCGCTCCCGCGTCCAGCACCCGGGCGATGTTCGGATGGTCCATCAACGCTAGCGCCTGCCGCTCGGCCTCAAAACGGGTCACGACACTTTTGGTGTCCATGCCCAGCTTGATGACTTTCAGCGCCACCCGCCGATGCACCGGTTTTTCCTGTTCGGCCATATAAACCACGCCGCAACCCCCTTCACCGATTCTTTGCAGCAACTTGTAAGGCCCGATGCACTGTCCGATGGATTCGTCCTGCTTGGCCGGCTCGTCAATATTGTCAGCCAGGCCAGGCGTGTCCATGAGGGAGCGGGTAAATTGTTCCACCCGAAGCCGCGCCACGCCGCCTTCCTGAAAAAATTTTTCCGCCTTGGGCTGCGAGGCCAGCAATCTCTCCACCACAGTGCGAAGGTTGCCGTCCCCCTGACAAGCGCGATCCAGAAAAACCTTGCGCTGGTCTGGTGATTTCATTTCGAGCGCGGAGTAAAAAATTTCCTCCGCTCTTTCTGTCAGCACTTCCATCATCTTGCCTTCAAGGATTCATGCGCCGCCAATCGATGTTTTCCGCCAAATAATCCACCCCCAAGCGCTCGTGGTCATGTGGCCTCCCGAAGTTTTTGAAACAGCCATGCCTTGGCACACACCCAATGTCGATCCACCGAGCGTTCGCCCATGTCCAGCGTCTCGGCAACTTCCTTGTTGGTCATGCCTCCAAAAAACTTCAAAACCACGACCTTGGCCCGTTCCGGGTGGCTGCGTTCCAGTTGTTCCAAGGCATCGTCAACGAGCAGGATTTTGTCGTCCGGCGCAACTTCGGCCAGTTCGAATTCCTCGATGTTCAGCCGCTGTTGCCCACCGCCATGTTTCAGCCGCGCTTTTCGCCGGGCATGTTCGACCAAAATGCGGCGCATCGCCTCCGCCGCGGCCGCAAAAAAATAAGCCCGATTCTTCCAGTTTTGATTGCCTTCACCAGCCAGCCGCAGCCATGCTTCATGCACGAGCGCCGTGGGCTGGAGCGTGTGTCCGGCAGATTCCTGCAACATGCGGGCGGTCGCCAAATTCCGAAGTTCATTGTAAACCAGCGGCAGCAATTGTTCCGATGCCTGGCTGTCGCCACGGTTGATGGCGTCGAGAACCAGCGTGATGTCGCGCATATGGCAAATTTATCCCACCCCGCTTGCTTTCGCCACCCACTAAAATCAGTTGTAGCCATGGTAATTACCTCCACAGTGTTTATTTGTTGCCCGTCCAGTCCACTCAACCAAATGGAGGGGCCACCCCAATGCCGGCGATCAGTTCGGCCTTGAAACCGCGCCCGTTTTTCTTCGCAGGGATGAGCGTTTTTTTGATGGCAACTTCCCCGCCTTCGATATCATCGGCAGGATACTGGCGCGCGGGTTTCGGACGCGCGACAGGACCACGTCCCCCTTCGTGCCGATTTCGCGTGCGTTCGCCGTGTCCACGACCAGCGCGGACGGAGTTTGTCCCTTGATCCAATCCTATCGCGTATTTGGCACTTATGTCATTCACCGGGCTTCATTCGCAAGACCGTGAATGAATTGCCGGGGAAGGTCCGGCGGAAATCGGGGCCGCTCACGTCGAACGTCTCCGCTTTTGGTGACACCTTTGCCGGGTGGTCGATGGAATTTTCATCGTGCGGGCTGTCGGAGGTGAGAACAATGGCCAGCGCCGGGCTGGAAATTTCTTGGATGCCACCGAGGGCAATTTCCGTTTCAACCGGGAACGGCGCGGCGTTGACGACTTTCACAATCACGTCGCCGCTGGCGTCGTCGCGCGTCGCACTGGCGTAAAGGCAACGGACGTCCGGGCGCGGCCTTTGGATGTCGTGCATGAGTTGGCCGTCGAGCCAGCATTTGACGTGGTTGCCTTTCAGTTCGATTTTGATGTCATACCAACGGCCTGTTTCGATTCGGTCCGGTTTGCCATCCACCGACCCGCTCCCATATTCCAGAGCGTCCTGGGTGTTGTTCCAGCCGCCGATGTTCCACCAGACGTGGTCATCATCGTCGTTAATGTGGAAAAGAATCAGAAAGCCCTCCCGTCCGGAAATTTTGCGCGCCTTGAGCGCAAGTGTGTAATCGGTCCAGGACCTGTCGCCGGCAAGGGCGCGGATGAAGGTCTGCTGTGCCGTTTGTCGCAACGCGCCGTCCCGCACGCTCCATTGCGCACCGTCGCCGAGCAGCTTCCAGCCGTCGGCATTTTTTGAAAAGCTGGACGCAAATAAAAGTTTCCCGTCCGGCGCGGTGACCTTGACTTCCTTGAATTCGGCGGCCGTGTTCCAGGTGCCGACGCCGATTTCACCGGCGGGCGTGGGTTGCGGCACGCTGGTCGTTTCCACCGTGGTGGGCAACGTCACGTCGCCACGATTGTTGCCGAACATTTCCTGGACGTAATAGCCGGGAATCCCATACCAACCCGAGCTGTTGAAATTGATGAGGTCGGGATTCCACGCGCGGTGGTTCAAATTGACGAACAGCGGCGCGTAGCTGGCCATGGTGACCACGTCCGAGTTGCGCTCCATGCCGGTCATGAACGCCGCCTCGCCGATGGCCGCGCGCAAATTGCCTTCGCCGGCGTTTTGCGTGACGGCGTATTCGCCGACGAAAATTTTCGGGCCGTTGCGGTCGTAATCGTCGTATTGATCGGCTCGCCGCATGAGTGATTCCGCCGATTCGTAATAATGTTCATCCACGATGTCGGGTTTTGGATTTAGCGGGTGACTGCCGTCCTGCAAGCTGCTCGTCGCGATGAGTTTTATGGCGGGATACTTCGCCCGGATGGCGTTGACCAGGAGCGCCCAGCGCTGGGCGTAATCCGGCCCGCCGTTTTCGTTGCCGATTTCCATGTATTTCAAATGGAACGGCGCGGGATGGCCGGCTTGCGCGCGGAGAGAACCCCAGACGGAATTGGTCGGGCCGTTCGCGTATTCAATCGCGTCGAGGGCGTCCTGCACCCACTGGCCCATCCGGCTCAACGGCACGTCCTGGTTGTTCAGCGCCATGCCGCAGTTGATGGCGAAGACCGGCTCGGCGTTAAGGTCCTCGCAGAGTTGAAGATATTCGTAAAAGCCCAGGCCCTGCGTGGTGTTGTAGCCCCACGTGTTCCAAAGCGGCGCGCGCACGTCAATGTCGCCAATCGTGCTTTTCCAATGATACATGTGCGCGAGGTCGTTGCCTTCAATCCAGTTGCCGCCCGGGAAACGCATGAAGGACGAATGCAGCGCGTCAAGCGACTCGGACAAATCAACGCGCAACCCGTGGTTTTTCCAGGTTTTGTCCGGCATGAGCGAAACCATGTCGAGGAACAAAACGCCGCCACCCGCGCCGGAAATTTCCAGATGCGCCTTCGGGTCGCTGTCCGAGGCGACGAGGTTGAGCGTGTGATAATGCCAACGACCGGTCAGCCCGGAAACTTCGCCGTGGGCCAGCACCGTTCCCGTGGAACTGATAATTTTCACCGTGAGCGGATCATTGAAATTTTCCTCGCGCGCCGCGGCCTTGAACGCGTAACCGTCGCCCTTGACGATGTTCATGCCCCAATAACCATCGTTTTCCAGCGTGAACCCGCCCTCTGCGTTCACGCGCAGGCAATGAAGGTTGGATGGGTTGAGCGGGCGCGAGGAATCAATTGCCATCGAGCTGTTGCCGACGTCGGCGTTGGTCAATTTCCAATAATCCGGCTGGTCCGAATCTTCGAACGAGCGGTTGCGGACCAGTTCGGGATAAATGCCGCCGTCGGCGGACAGATTGATGTCCTCGAAGAAAATTCCACAAAGCATCGGCGAGACCTTGTGGCCGGGCTGATCCACCGCCACGGATATTTTGGCGGGCTGGGCGTTTGCCGTCAGGATGATCGCGAGCGCGGCTCCGGCAAGCCAGCTTGTTAATTTCACGTTTTTCATGACGGCGTAGGGAAAATGTCCATCAGTTCACCGGCAATTTTAGTTCGGCTTCGGGCAGGCCGGGCGCCGTGACTCTGACCATGATGGGCCCGTTCTGTGGCCGGCTTTGCACGATGGCCAGCGCCCGACCGTCGCGCAGCTTGCGCGAATCCGCCGTTGGTGGCGTCATGTCATTTTGATTACCATTGTCCAGGGCCAGCAACCGTCCGGCACCGGCAACCTGCACCGAACAAACCACATCGTGGTTGGGAACGAGAATTCCATTGGCATCCACCAGCCGGATCTCGATCTGGGCAACCTCCCCGCCATTGGCGGTCAGGCGCGCCGGGTCTGGAATCAAATCGAGCCGGGCCGGCATGCCCGCCGTGACGAGGCGATAAACGACCGCTTTTCCGGCGCCGGTGCCGACGGCTTTTAACTCGCCGGGTTCGAAAGGCACCCGCCAGTGGCGAATGCGGTCCGGCGTGTCCGCCAGCGTTTTCCTTCCCAGCGACTTCCCGTTCAAAAACAATTCAACGGTCTTACAGTTGGAATACACCTCCACCGGGAGTTCCTGGCGGGGGTCATCGGCCCAATTCCAATCGCTCCGCATCGGTTGCCAGCCAAAATCACCCTGCCAGCTTTTGGCGCCGCGATTGGCCGTGCGCGAACGGACGGCGATGTAAACCATCGGCGATTCCGACCAGAGCGATTCGCGGAAATAAGCCCGCGGCTTCTCGAATCCACAGGTGTCGAACAGTCCGTCGTCCCAGCCGCGCGCCGGCCAATTTTTCGCCTCGCCAAGATAATCAAATCCCACCCACAGAAATTGCCCGGCCACGCGCGGGTTCGTCGCGCACAGTTCCGCATAGTTCAACCCGTAACCGGATTCACTGATGAAAAATTTGCGGTCCGGATAGTCCGCCAGATCCTTGAGGCCCCGGTCGAGCTGATAGTTGACACCGACAACATCGGGCAGGCCGGCCAGGCCGGTGGCGTCGGAGGCGGGCAGATTGGCCAGCGCGGCGGTGACGGGCCGCGTGGCGTCGCATTCGCGCACGTCGCCAATCAAACGTTGAGCGATGGGAACGAGGGTGGTTGCGGAAGGTTTGTTGGGATCATAATTATTGTCCGTTGGATAGCTGAACGGATCGCCCGGGTAATCGATCTCGTTGCCAATGCTCCACAAGATGACCGAAGGATGGTTGCGGTCGCGCTGGACCATGTCGCACAGGTCGCGATCCGACCATTCCTGGAAAAATGCCGTATAATCCGGATGATGCGACGGCGCGCCAACGTTCCAGCCGTGAACCCATTTACTTTTCGTGCCCGTCCATTCATCGAAGGCTTCGTCCATGACCAGCAGACCAAGGCAGTCGCAAAGATCGTAAAATTCCGGCGCCTTTGGATTGTGCGAGCAACGGATGGCGTTGCAACCGATGCCCTTGAGCAGGCGCAGGCGGCGTTCGAGGACCTGGTCGGGCACGGCGGTTCCCAGCGCGCCGGCGTCGTCATGCAGGCAGACGCCCTTGATTTTGAGCGGCTGGCCGTTCAGAAGAAAACCGCGTTGAGCGTCAAAGCGGATGGTGCGGATGCCGAATTTTGTCTGCAACTGGTCAACGATTTTTCCAGCGGACCAGATTTCAGTGACGGTGGTGTAAAGGGACGGCGAGTCCGGCGACCAAAGTTTTGGCGAAACGATTTTGGCGGTTTGCGTAAAATTATCCTCTTGGTGAGCGTCAACGTCATCGCCGTGCTCCAGGGTTGCGACTTCAGTTCCATTGGGATCAAAAATTTTCGTGATCAAATGAACATTCCAACCATCGTCGCTTTCATTTTGAATTCGCGTTTGAATTTTGACTTGTGCCTCGCCCGTCGTGGCTTCAGGTGTGGTGAGATAAATCCCATCGCGGGCGACATGGATCTTTCCAGTGACGATCAACCAGACATGCCGGTCAATGCCTGAACCGGGATACCAACGGGAGTCGTCGCGGTCCCGGTCGCAACGGACGGCGATGACGTTCGTGCCGCCGAAATGCAGCCAGGCTGTGAGAGGGTAATCGAAGGTCGAATAGGCAGACGGTCGTTCGCCGAGGAAATGGCCGTTGATCCAGACCTTGCCTTGCTCCGAAACGCCGTCGAACTGAACGCTGACGAGCCGGTTACTCCACTCAGAGGGAACCACAAATGTTTTGCGATACCAGCCGGTGCCGGCAGGTAAAAACGCGGTGCAACTGTCGTTGGTTTCGGAAAAGTCACCTTCGCGGCTGTAGTCATGCGGGACGTCCAATTCGCGCCAGCCGCCGTCGGAAAATATCTCCGCCGATGCTCCGGGTGCGTCGCCCAACTGGAAACGCCAGTCAAAATCAAAATTCAGGCGCAACCTTGGTGAATCCGTGGCCAGGGCGGCTCCGCTGAACAGCAACCACGCAGCAAGGCCGAGAGCATGGCGAAAGTTCGAGGTCATTTTAATCTGTTTGATTTCTGGAAGGACAAGATGCCACTCACTTTACTTCACTTGAAGGAGGACGCAGCCGTGTGGCGGCAGGTCGGCGACAAAATTTTCCTCTCTGCCCAAATCCTTCCGCAGCCATAGATCACGGACTTCCGAGGGGGCGGAAAATCCGAGTTTGGGCCACGCGAAGTTCACACTCACGATTTTGTCTGTCCGATTGAAAAATCCGATCGCGGACGAGCCATCCGACAGTTTCTTCGCCCACGTTTCGACCGATGGAAGCGGGCTGAGTTTTTTTTGCGCCTGTTCTCCGGATGGATCCTGATTTACCGCGAGCACTTCCGGATTGGTCAAAATTACCGTTGTCCATTCGTCATTGTCCGGCAAATTCATTCCCAGCATGAACGGCGACGGCGCGAGCGCCCACAGCGACATCAGTGTGAGTTGCTCATCGCGCGTGAAACGCGTCCAGCGGTCGGGATGCACGTCGCAATTGCGCTGGCAGATGTGGCCGAAGGGAATCATGTCCCCATCCGGCCAGTGACCCGGCGCGTCATGCAATTGCCATGCCGCGAATAAATCGAAATTGTGGTCCAGCGATTTCCAGTTGTCCCAGAAGTCATTGGATATACGCCACAGGTTGGCGTATTGTTCCAAATGGGCGGTGCGGCTCACGGGCGTCGGCCCTGGTGACAAACTCAACACCATGGAGCGGCCCGAATTCTTCAATGCGCTGGAGAGCACGGCAATCTCATCCGCGTCGTAAATTCTTCCGCGGAACATATTTGCGATGTCATCGCACTTGATGTAATCCACGCCCCACGAGGCGTATTGTTTGGCGATGCTGGCATACCATGCCTTGCCCGCTTCGGTCGTGGCGTCCACGCCAAACATATCGCGGTTCCAGACGCAGGTGCGGTTGGGGTCGCCTTCCGGCAACACGGCTTGTGCGGCGGTAAATTTTGATCCGGCAATCGGCAGATTTTGTTCGACGGCCTTGCGCGGAATGCCGCGCATGATGTGGATGCCGAATTTCAAACCCCGCGCGTGAATCTGGTCGGCCAGATTTTTAAAGCCTGCCCCATCGGTAGCGGAAGGAAAGCGATTGGCCGGCGGAACGCATCGGCCAAATTCGTCAATCGTCACTCCTTCGGGATTTTGACCGCGAATGCCGTCAGCCTTGCTGTCATACCAGCGAAAGTCAACGACGATGGTATCCCAGCCCAATGGCTGTAAATGCGTGCGCAACCAATCGGCGTTGGAAAGCACCTCGGATTCCACGACCGAATCGCCAAAGGCGTCATAGCTGTTCCAGCCCATCGGCGGCGTGAGCGCGAGCGTGTCGCCGCAAATGATTTTTATCCCGGTGCTGGTTTGGCCAAGGGAATTTTTTGCAAACGCGGTGAAATGATACTCGCCGGGCCCGGCCAGCGAGCCCGTGATGACCCCGGTTTGCGGATCCAGCACAAGTCCATGCGGAAGATGTTTGGCCGAGAAGGAAACCGGGCGTTCCCCGCTCACGGCAAGCGAATCAATCAAGGGGGTGTTCGGATAGATTCCCACAATACCCGCGCCGTTGAATCGTGGCGCGGAATGGCTGTCCAATTCCGACGCGGCAATGACCTGCTCCTCGCGGGCGGTGAGATTGGTGTCGGACGAGACAATTTCGGCGCGCGAAGAGACAGCCACAGCCAGCAGCAATGGGATGATGTATGCCAGTTTCACTTTTTATTGCAATAAAACCCTGAAAAACGCCGCCGAATTTGTGGGCGTGACAACGAAAGGTAACACGGCATTCGTGACGGCCGACCACGGCCCGGCGAGGTTGGTTGCCTGCAACAGTGTGCCTTGCGGCCAGGAGAGGGTCAAGTTGGCACCGGACATTTGCAGCCCGATTTGCACCTGTGACAATTCATGGCCATTTTCGTATAGCTGCTCAACTTGCGTTGGTGTCAGCGCCTCATTGAACACGGCGACCTCGTCCATCACGCCGTTGAACACCCGCGCGGCGAAAGAATAGGTGTCGGTCCCAATCGTGCCGGTGCCGTCGAAGGCCTGGTTCGGCTGGCTCAAGAAATTGGTCGCTGTCTGCGACCCGTTGGTATTGATGAGATAAACCGTCGTATACGATGGCTGCACAACAATGGCGGCAAACGACCATTGGTCTGCCGGCGGCTGAACCCCCGAACTCCAGCCCCACGACCCCGAATCATTGTTCCAAGTGTAGCCCAAATCCGTGCCGGTTCCGTCGTAATTCATGCCCGCCACGGTGCTGCCACTGCGGCAGAACACCAATCCGGTGTAGGCCGCCTGGCTGTCCATGGGATAAATCCACGCCGTGATGGTCACCGTGTTCGTATTCAGGTTCAGCGCAGGCATGGTAATCCAGGAATTGTTTACGCCATTGATGAACTGCGCGGCGGTATTGGTGATTTCAAAACCCAGAAAATCCGGCGGTTGCGGACCGGCAACGCCGGATAACACGGCAGCACCATAAGTACCGTTGTAATGCCCCATCGCATCCACTGCGATCGAGCTGCCATTGGTTTCATTCAGTCGCCAGTACGCCACCGGATTGTTGGACAACACAAATGAGGGATACGCAAAACTTGTCGTGGCGTAACGCGGTTTGGCGCTGACCTCGACCGAAGGCGGACTTTCGATGCCGAGCGCAGGGTTCATCCCCGTGACATAGTAAAAGTATGTTGTGCCGTTCGTCACGGCGGTGTCCGTGTAATTGGTTGCCGCAAGCCCACTGGCAAGAAGCGTTTCCCCGCCGCTCGTCGTGCTGCGGTACACATTGAAGGTCGCGTCGCCCGCGGGCGCAACCCACGAGAGGCTCACGCGACCATCACCCGCGTCGGCCTGCAAGCCACCCGGCGTGCCGAGCGAGACGACGATCTTGTCGAAGTTCGGAGCGAGGCCGGTTGGATTGCCGAAAGCGAGCGTGTTTCCACCGGCAAGCAGCGGAACATAGACGGCCAGAACGCTGACGTTGTCGGTATCGCTGCCGGTCGCGGCAAAGGAAAGGTTCGTCGCCGCGCCGCCGTTCACGCTCAACTGGGCCGTGCGGCTGACGCTGCAGGCATAATAAATATCCACCTCGTAAAGACCGTTCGAGGGAGCGGCGACCTGGTTGAATTGAAGCGTGTTCGCCGCGCCCATGCCGACGCCGGTCACGTAGGCGCCCGAGGAAAAGTTGGGATTACGCGGCACATAATACGCCGTGCCGGAAAAGCTGTTGTAGGCCGATTCGGCTTCGTAGGTGCGCGAATGATCCCAGTCAAAAGTGCCGGTCACCTTGAGCATCATTGAACCGTGCGGTGGTATGTTCGTCCCGGTGAAACTGCCGGTGAAATTGCCCAGGGCCTGGTGCGCCCACAAATCGCGGACGGCAGCCGGACTGCCGGTGGCCAGGCCGAGGTCCTGCCAGTTCACTGTGATGTTCTGTGTGATGCTTGACCGGTTCAATAAAAGCACGGCGAACTGGCCGGAAGTGAAACTGCCGAGCGGCTTGGCATATGCCGCGGTGCCGCCGGCGACCGGAACACCAACGGCGCACAGCGGATCCTGGTCCACCGCGATAACCTCGGTATTCGTCAACGTGTTGATCGTCGTGGCCGTGATGGCCGGCGCGAGCGCGCCGCCGCCCGGGCGAACGTCAGTGCCAATCATCAGCGGCGCGCCGAGAATGCACCAAAGGTTGAACGTCGTTTGGCCCTCGAGGTCGCTGATGCCGTTGAAGCCAACCATGAGCATGTCCGGATCAAGAAAATGCCCCGGTGCCTGTGCAAACCAGTCCGCTTGTGCCGTGTCAAACTCCAAAAGAATTGAACTCCAGGAGACCGAACCGCTCAGTCCGGATATGTCATTGTTGACGCGAAACGAATTGGCGGTGCGCGTTGCAAATTGCAAGCCGTCCACCTGCGGCGTCGAAAGGCTCAATATGATTGGCCGGTTCGACGAATTGTTGAGGATGGCGTTGCAGGCGGCGTAAAAATCCCCGGCGCCGTGATCGTCAATCTTGATGAAGTCCCAGCCCCAAGACGCGAATTGATCGGCGTCGTGCTGATAATAAGCATACAGGCCAATTTGGGCCGGGCTTCCATAACCGCTGGCACCGATGTCTGAATAACCGCCCATAAGCAGCCCTTCGGAATGAACGTAATCAGCCACCGCTTTCATGCCGTCGGGCCAACGACTGCTGTCCACAATCAAATCTCCATTCGTGTTCCGATAGCCGCGACCGGACGCGATCCAGGTGCAGTCAATGGTCACAATTTTGTAGCCGGCGGCGGCGAGGCCCTCGGCCACCAGCGCGTTGGCAGTATTGGTAATCAAGCTTTCCGATGGCCCGATGGCGTCGCCGACGACGAACCATGAATTCCATCCCATGCGCGGCGTGAGGGCGTTGCCGGTCACATTCAGTTGCGGAAGCGGCCAGGTGGTTTCCCAAACGAACGGATGCTGTCCGGTGTAGGCATTGTACAAACTTGCCGGCACTCCCGCCTGCGCGCCCGGCACGATGAGGACGCCGGTGAACGCGCCGGTGCTGATGAGCAGGTTGTTGTGCGCGGTAACCGCCAGGCCCGCCAGAACCGCCGTGGACATTAAAACGGTCTGGGGCGTGCCGAGCTGTGTCCAGCTGATGCCGTCCGTCGAATAGTTTGCAGTAAAGGTATTGGCGGAACGGCTCAACCGGATCCATTCCGGCGTGGTAATGCCCGTCTGGTACACCTGGTACGTCGGACCACTTGCCGCGTAACGATAGCGAAACGCAACACCGTTGCTGGGCGTGATCGAGAGCGATACCTCCGGGGCATTGGACGAAATGGCGTTGCGGATCATAATGCCCGCCTGCGCCCACGGGTCCGTGGCGGTCTGGCTGATGACGCGCGCAATGACCGCGCCGTCACCGTTCAAAGCATTCGTTAGAAAATTGAACTGGTCACTGGCGTTCCAAATGTCCGTTCCGCCGCCGGCGACACTCCAGACGCCGTTGCTATAGGAAGCTGAACCGGCAATGCCCGGCGCGCCGACGTCCACGTCCGACCAGCCGGCAGGCAATGCGGCGCGGGCGCAGACGGTCGCTAAGACCAATACGAAGGCGACGAAGCGGGAGAAGGAAAGGCGGTTCATTTTGTTCTGGAAAAAAGGCTCCCGGGACTGTGCCGGGAGCCTTTGCTTTTAGCGAGACTCTGCCATGTTGTCATGCAGAATTACTGCGATTGCAGGATGTAAAAGTTTCGCGGCGAGCCACCGGCGGCATTGGTAATGTTGAAATTACCGTTGCTGTCGAAGCTGTTGGTGCTGACGCGGACCCAGTTGGCAAGCGGAGTGGCCAGGTTTGTCGAGGACAGCAAGTAGCAGGTGCCGCTGGCGGTTCCGTTCGTACCGCTGACAACGACGTTTCCACCACTGATGTTGATGGTCCGGATCACCGGATGCGGAACGGTGGCGGAGAGCACGATGATGCTGCCATCGGTGGCAAGATTATTTGACCAGACCGCACCGCCGCCGCTGATGGAGAGCAATCCACCACCCGAAACCGGCTGGCTGAACAAGGTGAACTTGTTGCCGGCGACCAGCGCAGGACCCAGGTTGTTCACGGTCACAACGCCGTTGTTCGTGTTGCTCAACGTGCCGGTGACGGACACCAAGTCGTTCGATTGGGCCAGTGACTTGTTGATTTTTACCAGCAGATTGCCGCCGAGGGTCAGATTGTTGTTGACGGTCAGCGTGCCGATGGCCGTCGGTGTGCCGGGGGCGAGAGTGGCACCCGGAAGAACGTTCACCGGACCACCGAAAGTGGTGGTGCCGCCGAGGCCTCCGGACGTGACGGTGGTCGTGCCGGTAAATCCGCTGGCATTGCCCGTGAAAACTACCGTTCCGGCGCCGATTTGATTGATCGAGCCGCCATCAATGATGGGATTCGTCACAGCCAGATTCCCAGCCGTGTTGAAGGAAAGGGTACCTGCATCATCGATGGTGCCGCCACCAAGGCTGCCGCCACCGCCATTCCCAATCTGGACCGTGCCCAGGGTGATGTTAAGGCTGCTCCAAGTGTTGTTGGCACCGGCCAGGATCAAGGTGCCCCCGCCGCCCACGTAAAGATTATAGGCACTGGCGGAAATCCCGGAGGCATTGTTCAGGGTGAGGCTGTCGCCGGTATCCACATTAATCTGGGAATCCGTTGTCAGCGTCACCGTCCCTTCGTAGCTATCGCTGCCGCTGACGCCGCCGTGCAGCGTGCCGCCGGACAGGGTGATATCCGAACCGGTGAAATCGATGTTGAAGATGAGCTGGAGCTCGCCGCCGCTGACGACGACGGGCGCCAGGCCAAGGCAGTTGGCCGCGCGCGCCAAGGCCGTGCCGCCGGACACCACCAATCCGCCGGACAGCGAGTTGCTGCCTTGCAGAAGCAGGTTGCCGCCACCCGCCTGCACGAGATAATTGGCATTCAGATTGTTGCCCAGGGTAATGGTGCCGGCGGAACCGAGGTTGGTGATATTGCCGGAGCCATAGACCGGATAGCCGTAGGCGTAGTCTCCCGAGCTGTTGAACACCAGGTTGCCGTTGTTGGTCAGGGCACCAGACGCGAGTGAACCGGCAGTGTCGTTGTTATCAAATTGGAGCGTGCTACCGCTGTCAATTAGCGTGGAGCCGGTGCGGTTGTCCAGCGTATCCAAAATCAATGCCCCATTGCCCGTCAGGTGCAATGGCCCATTGCCCGCCAGACCGCCGGAGGTAAAGGTGTAACCGGCGCTGGAAAGGGTAATGGAACCGGGCGAAAAGGTGTTGGCCAGGGAAATTGTGGATTGAGCCGCTCCGAGCGCATCAAAGCGGACGTTGTCGGTGTCGGTGTAAGTAATTTTTGAAGCGCCGCCATTGGTGGTCCAATTGGCCGAGCTGGTGTCCCAAGCCGAGCTGGTGCCGTCCCATTGCAGATTCTTGGGCGTATAGAACGTCAGCGTGGCGACGATGCTCGTGACGGAACTAAAACTGTTGGAAACAATCACGTCATAATTCCCGTCCTGCCCCGGTGCGGTTGAAGCGATCGAGTACGACGCATTGGTGGCATTGAGAAGGTTGGTGCCGGCATGCTGCCATTGGTAACTGGGAGTCAATCCACCCGCCATGACGCTAAAACTGGCGGGTTGACCGACTGGAACAATCTGGCTGGCCGGGCTTGGCCCATACAGCACATAAACATTGGATGCCTGGATGACTTGGAACGCGGCAATGCCAAGCCATTGGTCATTTCCGGATTTGGGATACGTGGTGAAGATGACATTGGCATTGGTTTCACCGTGGAAAAACGCGAAGTCGGCGCTGGGAAACACGGAGTTGTTGGTTTGGGTGGTGGGAATAAACAAGGCGTTGGCGCCGCTGATGCTCGGCGTACCCACGGTGCTGAACGAGTAGGTAGTGGTGCCGTCGCTGATGGTGCTATTGCGCCCGCTGGTGTCGGAATTGAAATACACCACCACGTCGTAGAGTGGGTACGGAACGTTGGTCAAAGAAACGTAGGTATTGGTCGTTGGCGGATTCCACGCGGCGGGGCCGGCGTTTAGGAAGCCGTTCAGCATTTCCCGATTGGCCGTGCCGTTTGCGTCATATCCGGGATGAGATCCTTCAACTTGGTAGGTGTTATAAGAGCCGTAGCCCAGGTTCATCGTCGTGGCGGCGCCGGTATTGTCCGGCAGGCCGATGGTGATGTTATTGAGATAGGTGTCCACCCAGTTGGTCGCCGCCGCCAGGCCGGCCAGATCAGTCGGATTGACTGTGCTGTAATCGTCCAAATTCCAACTGATGACCCGATTTGGATTTGGATTGGTCACGGTCTGCGCCTGAACGGCAAAGGCAATCGCCGAGGCGCCCAAAGCGACAATCGCCGCTTTCCAATGTTTGCAGGGTATGGATTTCATAATAGGTTCTGGTTTTTGTCGGGTTGCTTGAGTTGATCGCTGTGATTAATACTGTTGCGGGAGTCCCACTTTGGGAGTTATTGTTTGCCCCCAATTTTTATGCCAGTGGAGGGCCCAGAGATTGGGTAATTTAACCATTTGAGCATGTCCATCCCACATCGTAACATTGACCGCCCCGGCGGGTGCTGCTGTCTGCCAGGTAGTGGCGTCGTTGCGAGAGGCCGAGGTGATATCGCCATGCCGCTGGATGGCCATCCGCCCCATTTCAAAACCAAGTTTCTGCCCCAACCAATCCGTACCCTTCCAAAGATCCCGACACGGTGAATCTCCCTCTAATGGGCAGGCGTCCTCCCAGATGCCATCCGCATAAACAGGCGTCAACGTCGGTTGCCGAATTTCTGCGTCTTTAAGGTAATAATAATCCGGATAGGCGGCACCGTCCCGGTTTGCGCCAAAAACCGGCGAATAAAACCAGGCATTGTAGGTGTAGCTGCAAGGGATGGTCCAGCCCAGGGGCGAATTGACCCCCAAATATAGCACCCAACAGTTATTCGCTGTACCGGGTTGTCCTCCAGCTCCGCCAGTCGGCGAACCGGCGGTGTTGAACGGAGGTATCACCGGGAATTGAGCCGTTGGGCAACGGATCAGGTTCGTTGACTTTGATATGTAATCAAGCAAGGTGCCAAGCCATAAGGAATAGCCTCCATACGGATTGCTCGCACTGGCAGGCTGCAACATTATCCCCTGGTTGTCGCCGGCATACATGACGTTGGCCATGCCCAACTGCCTCAGATTGCTCAAACATACGCCCTGTTGCGCCTTGCGCTTGGCGCTGGCCAACGCCGGCAACAACAGGGCCGCCAGAATCGCAATAATCGCAATCACCACCAGCAGTTCGATTAACGTAAATCCCTGGCTCCTCCACCTTGCTGCCTTCTTACGAATGATTGCTGCAAAGGTTACCTCAACCAATATCATAATGTCCCTTCGCCAAGAGCGAACTCAGGGTGCCAGACTGGTGAGCAGTTACTTCCGGCGAATCCGCCGCCATTGCGATGCGAGCAGACCAAGACCGCAAAGGCCCAGCGCCATCGCGCCCGGCTCCGGCACGGCCACGATTTGGACGGCAGCGAGGCCGACCCAGGCTGCATCCGCCGGACTCGGATCCCCCGGTGTGACGGTTAGCGTCTGGGAAGAGCCGGTCAGTCCCGTAAACTCGACATAGTCGGCACTGGGATTGGCGCCGGACGTGTCAGTGCTTTGTATTAACGACGCATTGGCGCCGCTGATTGCTGCCGACCCCATGGTGGATAAGTCATAGGTTATGGATCCATTGGACACGAGTGCGACACGGCCTGCTGTATCGTCAGACACATAAACGTAGATGTCGTATTGAGCATAGGGAATTGAATTGAACGTAGTGGAATCATAGGTGATCGGTGGACTCCACGTCGCCGGGCCGGCATTCAAAAATCCGTTGAGCATATCCCGATTATAAGTCCCATCCGCGTCCTGTGAGGGATTCCCGGACTGAATAGAATAACCGTTATAGGAATTATAGCTTAGGCTCACGGCGGTCGCCGCGCCTGTGTTATCAAACAAGTTGTTTACGGTAACGGGGGTGCCATAAGCATAAGTCGAGTAGTTCTCAGACCAGCTATCGTTCCAATTATATGCGGGCACCACGCCCGCCTCGGTGTTGGGCACCGGGACACCGCTGCCTCCACCCGCGTTGATGAAGCCATATTGATTAAAGCTCCAACTGATTACTTGGGCTTGAAGCGCAAGGCTGCTCGTCATCATTAAGGTAAAACAAAAGGATTTAATAACTGTTTTCATAGGTTTTGGTTCATGTTTTTGGGCTTACACATTGTAATGCGCCAATCGGAGCCAAAACCGGACATCTTTGGAGGTTTTTTGAGGAAAATGATCCAACAGCCGTTGAAAATCAACGAATTAGGCCTTCCGCCTCCTGCAACAGCACTCGCGCTATAATCCAGTCATACCAAAACCCATCGGTCTGATCCCCATCTTGCAGTCCGCTGGCGAAACGATTTTTTATCGAGTCGCGCGACTGCGCCAATTGCGCCTCAGCCTCGGTGGTCTCGTTCAAGTGCCAACTGGCCAGGGCCAGGATGACGTGGGTCGTGGCAGTTTGTACCGGATTACATTCCGGGTAGGCCAGCAGTCGCTTACACCAGGTCGCTGATTGCGCAAAGTCACCGTGTCGATAATCCAGTAACGCCAGCGTCAACGCCGTGTCCACGGGTACCGCCACCGTTTGGCCAAAATCGCTCACAACGTTGGTGGCCACGGAGTTCGGACTATGCGCCGAAGCAGCGATGCCAAAGTAAATCGGATCGCCGAATGGTTTGTCGCCGCCGGTGGTTTGATATAACTGGGACCAGTCCACGCCATTGCTGCTGGTGTAGGCCAGAAAAATCGCGCCGACGCGCTGCAGGCGCACCCAGGAATTCGAGCCGTAAGCCGCCGGCAATGGATTTTGCGGCACGCTGGCCGCCAGTGCGTCCTCGGCCGAACGCATCACCACTTGAAACGAATTCTGCGCGTTCACCGCCACCATCACGTGACGGCTGCCCGGCTGGTCAGGGAATTCCCGCGCCATCAGCCCGACACGGGTAAAAGGATCCAACGCCGGCGTTATCGAGCGGACTCGCATCCGAAAATCAAAATCCCCCGCCACCGACGCGTAAGCATAGGCAAATTCGTCCTCGTTTTGCCAAATGTCCGCGCCGCCGGCCACGATGGTGGCGGTACCGTTGTCGACCCGCATGGAACAGGGCTGCCTGGCACCGACGTTATTCAGCGTCAATCGTTTCAGGAAATTCCCGTCGCTTCCGGTCGCTTGCAAATCGGACGACTGTGGGCTGCCTATGCTCGCCTGCGCAGGGGGTGAGATGGTTCGCGCCAGCGATTGCAAGGATTTGAGAACGTCGGCGTCCGGGGGGAACAACAGGCTCGATTTGAGTGCTCGCGCCGCGAAAAGTGGATTATTTTCACCGGTAAAACGAACGGTCAAATCATGGCGAAACAGTTCAAACCGGTTGTTGTCGTCGGCAATCGCCAGGGCCGCCCCGGCGCAGAGAAAATCCAATGAAATCGTTTCGCCGCCGGCGAATTGGTTTACCTGCAAGGCTTGCAGAAAACGATCGTCCGCAAGTTTCCACTGGCCTTTGAGCGCGTGCCACTTGCCGAGCGCGCGCAACACGGCTGCGCCTTCGAGGGTCGGTTGCTGAAAAATGGTCCCCGCCGCGACCTTGTCCGCCTCGTCAAATTTTCCCTGACTGATCAGAAGCGCGGCCTTGGTTATCTTTTCGCGGGTTTCCGCCTGCCGCCGCAATTCAGCTTCGACCGCCCGTGCCTGCTCCGCTTTCTGCTCGGCCACCACGGCCCGATGGCGCATCTGACGTTCCTTGAAAAACATCCCTGTCGCCGTTCCCAGGCCGATCACCAGAGCCAGGGCGACGATGGTGGCGGCGGCAAAAACCACACGATTGCGCCGGACCAGTTTTTGGAAGCGGTACCGACGGCTGGGCGGGCGCGCAACAATCGGCTCGTTGTTCAAGTATCGCTGAACGTCCATGGCAACACCATTGGCGGTTTCGTAACGCCGCCGGCGGTCCTTCTCCAGACACTTCATCACAATCCAGTCCAGATCGCCCCGCAATAGCAGCCGCAATTTGGGCGGCTCGCTGTGTCGACGGGTGGCCGTGGCCGTCAATTCATCCGCCGGTAGGCTATCAAGCCTCGTCGAAGGGCGATGCGGCTCACGCTCGCGCAAGGTGCGCCGCATCTCGTCAAGACCCGATTCCAGCAATTCGCTCTGGTCAAACGGCGTCCTGCCCGTCAAAAGCTCGTAGAGCAGCACGCCCAGGCTGTAAATATCGCTGCGCGTGTCAATATCCAGTCCGCTGAAGTCTGCCTGTTCGGGACTCATGTAGGCCGGCGTGCCAATGAAATGTCCAAAGACCGTGAACAGTGTTTTGTCGGTCAACCGTTCCTCCGTCGCCTTGGCAATGCCAAAATCAATCACCTTTGGTACCGGCACGCCATCATGCAGCGTGACCAGAATGTTCGACGGCTTGATATCGCGGTGGATGATGCCCTTTTGATGGGCGTGCTGAATGGCATGGCACACTTGAATGAATAATTCCAACCGCTGCCGGGTATCAAGCTGTCTTTGGTCGCAATAGTCGGTAATGCGGATACCATGTACCAATTCCATTACAAAATACGGGCGACCAGCCTCGGTGGCAGCGGCATCCAGCACTCGCGCGATGTTCGAGTGGTCCATCAACGCCAAGGCCTGACGTTCAGCCTCGAAACGGGCGATGACCGCCTTGGTGTCCATGCCCAGCTTGATGATTTTGACCGCTACCCGCCGCCGGACCGGCTTCTGCTGCTCGGCCATATAAACCGCGCCGCAGCCGCCTTCGCCGATTTTCTGCAGTAGTTTATAGGGTCCAACCCATGAGCCGATTTGTTCGTCGGTGCCAGGTTCTGTTTCGGCAGTTGAAGCGACCGGTTCCTGCCCCGGATCAACCTTCAAAGCCGGCTTGCAATCAGCGAAAAATTTTTCGGCCTGGTTGTAGTTGTCCAGCAATTTTTCGATTTTCGTCCTGAGCTTCGAATCATCCTTGCAAACGTGGACAAGAAAGGCCCTGCGCTCGGCAGGGTCTTTGATTTCGAGCGCCGCCTCAAAAACCGTATCTTCACCTGGTTGGACAACTGCCATCGCTTTATCAACAATGTCTCATGCGCCAACGCGCGGCCAATTCGGACAGGAAATCGCACCGGTGCCAATCAGCCTTGATCGGCGATATGTTGGAACAACCACGCCTTGGCAAAGACCCATTGCCGTCTGACGGTCCGCTCGTTGACGCCGATGGCTTCCGCCACCTCCCGGTCGGTCAATCCGCCAAAAAACTTGAGCATGACGACGCGCGCCTTTTCCGGCTCCGCAGCCTTGAATTGTTGTAGCGCCTCGTCCACGAGCAACACTTTATCATCCGGCATGGGGGCAGCCAGTTCCAATTCGGAAATATCCACCTTCGTTTGGTTGCTGCCGCGCTTGAGCCGTGACTTTCGTCGCGCCCGTTCGATTAGAATCCGGCGCATGGCCTCGGCGGCGGCGCCAAAGAAATGGGCGCGGTTCTGCCAGGCCTGCCGATTGTTTCCGACCAGACGCAACCAGGCTTCATGCACCAAGGCGGTGGGTTGCAAGGTGTGTCCGGCAGCCTCCTGCGCCATGCGCGCCGCCGCCAGCCGCCTCAGTTCCCCATAAAGCAATGGCAATAATTCCTCCGATGCCTTTGCCTCCCCACGGTCAATGGCTTGAAGCATCAGGGTTATGTCGCTCATACGAAAGAGATCAACCGGGTCATTGTACATCCAGCCCAAAACTTTTACCAGATGTAAAGGAACAGAGCCTTTATTTCGAAAAGGGGCGCTTAAATCGTTGTGGTTTTCAAGATAAGGTAAATGATAATCCCGCGCCGAAACCAAGGGCCACTGCTTCTTAAGATTTCACACACTCAACTCTCACGCCGGCTTTACCCGTCCGGCATACATTTTTGCAACTACGGGTTTCACCCAATATACTTTAATTTAATCACGGCTAGCTTTGCCCTGCGATTGGTGTATTAGCTCTCTGAGTAAGTGCGGTGGGCCAAAAATCTTTTGTGACTGGACAACTTCTTTGATTTGCCTTTGCGACAACCCATCAAGCAAATGGTGATTCTCTTTGTCTGTTTGAATAACAGCAATTACTCCATCTTCCTGCCCTGGCCAGCAACTCGCAACGATCCGAAAGTCAGCACAGATTTCCTGCCTCAAATGTTTGAGTTTTCTAAGAAGATCCAAACGCGAGTGAGCATCATCAATAATCACAAATCGCGGTTGGATGTCACGCAAGGCATTCGCAATGCGAGCAAGGTCGTCTGAAACCACAAACCGCCCCCCAACTTTCTTAGCAGCATTAAATAGCAGATGGGTTTTCCCAGAACCGGGTTGCCCTATCAGTATGAAGTCACCATTGGACTTGATAATCTTTGCTATGTCGTCATCTCGCCCAATTGGCGGAACATCAAAGAGTGGCCTACTAGTCAGTGGAAATAAGGAGAGTGATGGCGGATCGCCAGTTAGGTCTGGAATACGCTTGACCTTGGTGACGTTGCCTCGCGTATGAGGGAGTTGAACGCACAAAAAGAAGCCCTCACAGCGGAAATTGCCCGACTTGGCGCGCAGACGCCACACGCCGTTCCTTTTGCAAAACCGTCAGAGGAAACCGTCACGGCCTATGTCGAGGATTTACGCAACACGCTGAACGAGGGAAGCATCATGCAACGAAAGGCATTTTTGAATTCCTTCATCCGGCGCATTAACCTCAAGGACTCAGAGGCGGAAATCGAATATACCTGCCCCATTGGACTTAGCGGAAACCGCAGAAACGAGGTTCTTTCTATGGCACGAATTGGCTCCAGAGGCAGGGCTCGAACCTGCAACCCATCGGTTAACAGCCGATTGCTCTACCATTGAGCTACTCTGGAATCCAAAGGGCAACAAATCTACAAACCGCCGAACGGCGCGTCAAACGGATTCCACCCGGTTCCCTGCCCTTTCACCCGCGCTGGCACTGCGGACAATAATACGTGCTCCGCGCCGCTTGCGTCAGGCGTCTTATCGGATGGCCGCATTTCAGGCAGGGCCGGCCCTCCCGGCCATAAACCCGCAGCCGCTCCTCGTAAAAATCCGGCGTCGCCGGCGATCGGCCAAAATAAAAAAGCCCGTCCGATTTGCCTCCGCCAAAATTCAACGGCACGGTGCTCCCGCCGCGGATGGCCCCGGCCAGAACTTCGCGAAGCGCGCGTCGCAACCGTTTGATTTGTCCCGGGTCCAACCGGTTCGCCGCCTGGCTCGGTGAAAGCTGCGCCCGGAAGAGCGCTTCGCTGGCGTAAATGTTCCCCACACCGGCCACCACGGTTTGATCCAGTAATTTGACCTTGATCGCCTGCCGGGAACGTTTCAGGGCCCGCGCGAACGTCGCCGGTTTAAAATCCAGGCCCAAAGGTTCCGGCCCCAGCTTTTTCACCGCGGAGACATCCAGGGTCAGACGGCCAAAATAGCGCGTGTCTTCGTAGATGAAATTCTCCCCGCCCAGATCCAAAACCACCGCCGCATGGACGGGCAGGCGCTCGCGTTTGCGGGCGAGAAACATCCGCCCCGTCATGCCCAGGTGACCGAGCAAGGTCACCCGTTTGCCGGTGGTTCGGCCCGCGAGTTGAAACAGCAGATACTTGCCGCGACGGGACAAACCGGTGAATTTTGCACCCAACAGCGCCCGGCGGAATTCTCGCGGTGAAGTCGGCGACAGGACCTTTACACGCCTGAGGCCGATGCTGCGGATGGTTTTGCCACGCAACAAAGGACGCAGATGGCGGGCGAGCACTTCGACTTGTCGAAGTTACGTACACGCATTTCTTAAAGAAATTCACTCCGATTCGGTGAATATTGGGGGTTTTTCACTTTAAAAAGTTATGCCACGGAACTTCTAGCTGGGCCGACAGACCACGTTTGGAGTTTAGAAGAAATTGTTCAACTCACGGCTTGATTTTGATTCGGTTATGATAGAAGATGTGGATGCGGGTCACAATTACATGTTCCATGAAACTTCGTTCAATAGTTTGGTTGGTTGTCGTTTCACTCACTTTCTTGCGAAGCGCATCGGGGCAGGTTTTTCAAAATTTGGACTTTGAAAGTGCAAATTTGTCTCCGATTCCGGCTGGGCAGTTTGGCGGCGAAGTACCAATCACCGATGCAATCCCCGGCTGGACAGGCTATTTAGGCACGGCGCAGGTATCACAAGTGCTTCAAAATGATTACACTCTTGGAGCTGCCAGTTTAGATATACTTGGCCCAAACTGGAGCTTAAGTGGCATAATTGACGGTCAATATACTGTCGTTCTTCAGCCGGGTGCCGGTAGCAGTGGTGTTACTGTTGGTGTTTCAATATCTCAAACTGGATTAATCCCGACTTCCACGGAATCACTTTTTTTTAAGGCGCAACCGAATTCTGGTGCAACAACTCTCTTGGTCTCTTTAGGTGGGCAAAATGTTTCATTTTCTGCCATTTCGACGGGGCCAAACTATACGCTATACGGTGGTAACATATCAGCCTTCGCCGGTCAGGCTGAACAACTGACAATTACCGCCGTAGCAAACGCAGGGAATCTCTGGTATATAGATGACATCCAATTTTCCCCTTCGTCCGTTCCTGAACCAAGCACATTGGGCTTAATCGCTTTGGGTGGTTTGTTATTCGGCTTGCGACGTTCAAACTGACCCACTACCGAATTTTCACTTGAACGACCAACCCTAAACAGTTAGAATCCCCAATAGAATCAAGGATTCCCCCACTATGTTTAAATTGAACTACCGATTCAGGAAGCTCTGGCATTATTTCTTAAAGAAATTCACTCCGATTCGGTGAATATTGGGGGTTTTTCACCTGCACCGCTATGTTTAATTGAAACTTCTAGGCGGGCTGACAGACCACGTTTGGAGTTTAGAAGAAATTGTTCAACTCACGGCTTGATTTTGATTCGGTTATGATAGAAGATGTGGATGCGGGTCACAATTACATGTTCCATGAGACTTCGTTCAATTGGTTGGTTGGTTGTGGTTTTAATCGCTCTTTCGCAAAATGCGTTTGGGCAAGCCTTTGTAAATCTCGATTTTGAACAATCTACAATTGTCAGTTCAAATTATGACTCGGAATTCGGTTTTTATTATGGAACCGCGAATGTACCCGGTTGGACGGGAGGCTTAGGGACGAATCTTTTTCTTTACAATGATTTATCCCTTGGCAGTCCAAGTGTAACGCTCGTCGGCACAGGTTGGGGTAGCATTGACGGAGCATTCAGCATGATGCTGCAAGCATTCCCTATCGGTGGTGCTTCTATCAGTCAAACTGGTTTAGTTCCTATTGGAACAGAATCTCTCCTTTTCAAAGCCCAGCAGAGCGGTGTTGGAATACCGGCTGGAACACTACAAATTTCTTTGGGTGGCCAAAACTTGTCATTTTTCGCACTGTCGAGCGGGGCAAATTACACATTATATGGTGCCGATATTTCAAACTTCGCCGGTCGAACAGAACAACTAACTTTTTCGGCTTTGGAAGATGCCTCAGGAGATAATTTCTGTAACATAGATGACATCCAATTTTCCCCTTCGTCCGTTCCTGAACCAAGCACATTGGGCTTAATCGCTTTGGGTGGTTTGTTATTCGGCTTGCGACGTTCAAACTGACCCACTACCGAATTTTCGCTTGAACGACCAACCCTAAACAGTTAGAATCCCCAATAGAATCAAGGATTCCCCCACTATGTTTAAATTGAACTACCGATTCAGGAAGTTCAGGCATGGGGGCTTATCAGACACTGGTGACGGGTTCATCCCCGGCGCAGCGCGGCAGCATGCAGCAACTCAATGACCTCTTCATCCGTGGTCTGGGAAAACTCGTCATAGTATTGGCCCACCGCTTCAAAGCCGGGATCCGCCAGTAACGTCACCACTTCGTCCGCCACGTACCGCAATCGTTCGACCGCGCCCGGTGAGCCCACCGGCGCGGCCACGGTCACCCGGTGCGCACCCTGCCGTCTGGCGGAGCGCATCGCTGCCTCGGCCGTCGCGCCCGTCGCCAGACCGTCGTCCACGAGCAATACCCTCTTGTCCCGGAGTACCGGCAAATCGGAACCGTGAAAGTGGGAACGATATTCGCGCAAGCGGGCCATCTCTTCGGCAACCACCTGGTCCAGCCCGGCACGCGACGCAGGAACCTCCGCCAGGGTGGCCTCGTCAAAAATGACGACATCGGGTTCCGCCAACGCCCCCACGGCAAATTCGCGGTGCCATGGATGCCCAATCTTGCGCACCACCAGCACGTCCAGCGGCCGTTGCAACCGGCACGCCACCTCGGCAGCGACCACCACACCGCCGCGCGGCAATCCAAGCACCAGATCCACCTCCACGCCCTGCCGGCGCAGGTATTGTCCCAATTGACGGCCCGCATCCTGGCGAGAGGCGAATTTCATAATACATCCTTCCGCCCTTTTCAGGAAAATTGCAACCCGGGAAATATCTCCGCTTACCTCGCCTCCGAATCATCCGGTCACCAGCGTGCCAATTTTTTCACCCAGCACCACGCGGCGCAGGTTGTGCGGCTGGGAAAAATCAAAAACGATGATGGGCATCTTGTTGTCCATGCACAGCGAGAACGCCGTCGAATCCATCACCTTGAGCTGTTTTTGCAACGCCTCCAGATAGGTGATCTGCTCAAAGCGTCTGGCCTTGGAATTTTTCTTGGGGTCGCTGTCAAAAACACCGTCGACCTTCGTCGCCTTCAAAACAACCTCCGCCCCAATTTCATTGGCGCGCAGCGCGGCGGCGGTGTCGGTTGAAAAGTACGGGTTGCCCGTGCCGCCACCGAAGATGACCACCCGGCCTTTTTCCAGATGCCGCACCGCGCGGCGGCGGATGAAGGGCTCGGCGACCTGCGACATGGCGATGGCGCTTTGCACGCGCGTCGGGGCGCCAAGTTTTTCCAGGGCGTCCTGCAAGGCCAGCGCGTTGATGACCGTTGCCAGCATGCCCATGTAATCGCCCGTGGCGCGTTCGATGCCGTGTTCGCTGCCCGAAAGTCCGCGGAAAATGTTTCCTCCACCGACCACCACCACCACCTGCACCCCCAGTTCACGCACCTCGCGGATCTGCTCCGCCATGTGGTGGACTCCCTCCGGGCAAATGCCGCCGCCACTCTTGCCACCCAGCGCCTCGCCACTCAGTTTGAGCAGAATGCGGGAAAATTTGGGGCGCTTGGTGGTCGTCATCGGGATTGAAGTGCGTGGAACATCACGCGGAACTTTTAACAGTCCGCCGCTGAATCGTCAAACCAAAGCCACGAAGGGCAGTACCCCGATTTACTGTAGCAGTACTGTGGAGAGTGGACAGCACCGACGCTACAATTGAAATCAGCTGCCCACGCACAAAAGGATGCCCCTGCACCCGGAACGACTCAGGCCGGACTTTCCCCCACTTGAAACCGCACGAACCGGCGGATGGTGATTTCGTCGCCGAGTTGCTTGGCGGTTTGCGCCACGTGTTCCTTGACGCTCACTTCGGAATTCCGTTTCACGAACCCCTGGTCCACCAGACAATAGGTCTGGTAAAACTTTTCCAGAACGCCTTGCAGAATTTTCTCCATCGCCTGCGCCGGTTTGCCCTTCAAACGGTCGGATTGCGCGGCAATTTCGCGTTCCTTGGCGATGACGTCCGCCGGGACCTGCTCACGCGAAACGGCATGGGGATGTCCCGCCGCAATTTGCAGCGTGATATCCCTGACGAGTTGCTTGAATTCGTCCCGGGCCACGGTTTCCGCCTTGCCCGCGCCGACCTCCACCAGCACGCCCACTTTGGCGCCGGTGTGAATGTAGCCGGCAATCAACCCGTTGCCATTGACCTCCATTTTGGCGTGCCGCGCGACTTTGATGTTCTCCCGGATTTTGGCGACCATCGCTTCACGCTCCGCCTCCAGGTTGGGACTGGCCTCCGTTGCATACCGTTTTGCCACCTCGTCGCAAAATGCCCGAAAGGTGTCGTTGCGCGCCACAAAGTCCGTCTCGCTGTTTACTTCCACCAGCACGCCCAGTTTTCCGTTCGGCGCGATGTATTGGGCAATCGCCCCTTCCTTGGCGGCGCGCACCGATTTCACGGCGGCGGTCGCCTGACCCTTTTTGCGCAGAATTTCAACGGCCGCATCGACGCTGCCTTTGGCTTCGACGAGCGCCCGTTTGCAATCCATCATGCCCACCCCGGTCATTTCCCGGAGCCTGGCAACGTCAGCAGAGGTAATTTCAGCCATATAAATGGGTTGAGAGTTGAAAGTTGGGAGCGGCTGGAATCAAGCCACCGGTTGTGGAGCGGTTTCAGCCGGAGTAGCCGCCGCTGGCGGCGCTTCGGCAGGAACGGTTTCTTCCGGCGCGGGCCGGCGCGCGTGCCTGGCCTCGAACTCGGCGCCCGCCTGCGTGATGATCTGGCCAATCGTGGCCAGAATCATGCGCACGGAACGGATGGCATCGTCGTTCGCCGCGATGGGAAAATCCACCTGGTCGGGATCGCAGTTCGTGTCCACCAGCGCGATGATCGGCACCTTGAGTTTGCGCGCCTCGGCGACGGCATTGTGCTCGCGCTTGATGTCCACGACGAACATCGCGGCGGGAATCCGTTCCATCTCGCGAATGCCGTCAAAATACTTGTGCAGGCGGCCGGCCTCGCGGCGGATGACTGCCTGTTCCTGTTTGCCGTAGTGGGCCAGCGAGCCGTCGGCGTCCATTTTCTCGATTTCCTTGAGGCGCCCGATGGAGCGTTTGATGGTGTTGAAATTCGTCAGCGTGCCGCCGAGCCAGCGTTCGGTCACATAAAACTGGCCGCATTCCCGGGCGGTTTCCTTGACGCATTGCTGCGCCTGCTTTTTGGTGCCGACAAAAACTACCTTCCCGCCCTTGCGGACCGTCCCGGACAGGAAGTCGCACGCCGCTTCAAGTTGCGTGAGCGTTTTGCTGAGGTCAATGATGTGAATGCCGTTGCGCGCGTCGAAGATGAACGGTTTCATCTTGGGGTTCCAACGCCGCGTCTGATGTCCGAAGTGGACACCGGATTCCAACAATTCTTTGATGCCAATGCTAAGCACAATTTTCCTTTGGTTGAGAGTCCGTTACCACCAAGTGATGACGAACCATCCCGCGGAACACGGGATTAAGTTTGATGTTGTTGCGGCCTCCGCCTTCACTCGAATGCGGAAATTTAAGGCCGTTTCCTCCCGCCCTTGCCGGCGAAAAGGATTTTGAGCATAACCCATCCGCCGAAAGTAGCAATGGTTATTTTAGCTGAAATCCGGGTCCGCTTGCTTGTCAAACCGCCGCGGGTGCATTATTTTCCACAGATGTCGTTGCCTAAACAGTTTTTCTGGTTGGCCCTGATTCTCTGTGGTCTGAACGCCGCCTTCGCCGACACCCTTCAACTCAAAGGCAACGACGCCGTCAGCGGCAAAATCCTTATTGAAAAACCGGACGCCGTGGTCGTGGACGTGGGATACACGGTGTTGATCGTGCCGCGCAGCGCCATCGTCAACATTTCGCAGGCCAGCAACGCGCTGAACCGGCTGACGGTCGCCTCCACCCCGCTGCTCAACGCCAACGCCCCGGCGCAATTTTACAACACCGACGGCGGGCGCACGGCCGCCGCGGGTGATGTCCGCGACCTCGTCAAACAGATCGGCGAAGCCGTCGTGCAGGTGCGCACCCCCAGCGGACTGGGCTCGGGCTTTTTCATCAACGCGGACGGTTACCTGATCACCAATTTTCACGTCATCGAGGGCGAGACGGAAATCACCGTTGAAGTTTACCGGCAGGTGGACGGCCAGCTCGATCGCGAGTCTTACAAGAAGGTCCGCATCGTGGCCATCAACAAATTTCACGACCTGGCGTTGTTGAAAATTGAAGACAAGAACGCGCCGAAGTTCAAATACGTGACGCTGGGCAATTCGGACGCGCTGAGCGTGGGCGACCCGGTCTTCGCCATCGGCAGCCCGATGGGACTGGAGCGCACGGTGACCGAGGGCATCCTGAGCACCAAGACGCGCGAACTGGAAGGCGAGCTTTACCTGCAAACCACCGCGCAAATCAACCCCGGCAACAGCGGCGGCCCGTTGTTTGACATGGCCGGTAATGTCATCGGTGTGACCAACATGAAAATCATGTTCGGCGAGGGGCTGGGTTTCGCCATTCCGGTCGAACTCGTGAAGAACTTTCTGGACCACCGCGACGCCTTTGCTTATTCCACCGACAATCCCAACACGCCTTATCGGTATCTTGAACCGCCCGGTACCACCAGTCACAAGTCTGCCGAGTAGATGAACCCAAGACTCCCAGGACTGTTTCTGGCTGCGTTGCTGGGCCTGACGGCCACCACCCCGGCGTGGGCGGCGATTCCCCCCGTTGAAAATCTGGTGCCGGCGGATGCCCTGTTCCTGCTCGCCGCCCCGGACTGTGCGGCGTTGCGTGCCGCCGGCCATCAGTCGCCCCAGTGGCTCTTTTGGAATGACCCGGCCATGAAACCGTTTCACGACAAGTTTGTCGCCAAGTGGGACGCGGAATTCGTTGCTCCGCTGGAACGGGATCTGGGTGTGAACCTGGATGACTTTGCCAGTCTGCCTCAGGGACAATTCGCGCTGGCCCTCACGCAGAACGGATGGAACGGCAGCAACGACGTCAATCCCGGCGTGCTGCTGTTGCTCGACACCCGGAACCAGAGCGACGTGCTCAAAACCGATCTGGCCGGCCTCCGCAAAAAATGGATGGCCGCGGGCAAGCCACTCCAGACGGAAACCCTGCATGGCATTGATTTTTCGGTCGTGACGCTTTCCAGCAACGACGTGCCCGGAGTGCTGGCCAAAATTTTCCCCACCCGCCAGCCGGTTCAGGAGCTCGGCAAGGAAAACCCGCCTCCCCCGCCGCCCGGCAAACTGTTTATCGGGCAGTTCGCGTCGCTGTTGATCGCCGGCAATTCCCGGGAGGACATTGATACGGTGTCCGCGCGGTTGACCGGCGGTTCCAATCCTTCCTTGAACGATAATCCCTTTTTCGCCGCGGACCGGCTCTCGCAATTTCACGGCGCACCGCTGTATTACGGCTGGTTCAATGCCAAAACCTTTTTCGACGTGCTGGTTCATCTGCCGGAAGCGGGGTCGAACCCTGAAGCCCCCAATCCCATGCCGGCCATTCCGTGGAAACAAATCCTCGGCGCGTCCGGCTTTACCAGTCTGAAAAGCATCAGCTTCAGCTGCCGCCAATCGCGCGAGGGCGCGGAGGCCGACTTCTTCGTTTCCGCGCCGGAATCGGCCCGGCAGGGATTCATCAAAATCATCAGCGCCATCCAAAAGGACGCCAATCCGCCGACCTTTGTGCCCGCCGACGCCGTGAAATTCTGGCGCTGGCGCGTGAACGGCCAGCAATCCTGGACCACGCTCCTGAAAATGCTGGGCGATATTTCACCCGTGGCGCTCGCCAGCCTCAATTCGTTTATCGACATCGCCAATTCCAGCGCCCAACAGCAGGACCCGGATTTTGACATTCGCAAGAACCTGATCGGCAATCTGGGTGACGACTGGATCAGCTACCAGAAAAAACCAACGGGGACGACCCTGGCTGACTTGAACCAGGCGCCGTCCATCTTTATCTTTGCCGCGTCCCATCCCGACCAGGCCGCCCTGGCCGTAAAAAGTCTCCTGGGGCTTGGCGCTTCGCAGGAGAATGCGCCGCCGACCCGCGATTTTCTAGGCCGGAAAATCTATACCATTCCGCGTCCCGGAGCCGCCGCTTCACGCTCGCTCTATTGCACGGCCAGCGGCGGTTACGTCGCCCTTTCGGGGAACGTCTCCATGATTGAAGATTATCTGCGAAGCGCTGAAAGCCACATCAAACCCCTGAGTCAAAGCGATGGTCTGGCAGAGGCCGCCCAACACGTCGGCGGCACCGGCAACGGTTTGTTTGGCTATGAAAACCAAGGCGAGCAAATGCGGGCTTTTCTTGCCGCCCTGAAAAACGATCCCAATTCCCTGTCTGGCGACAACCCCATGTTGACGGGGTTGTGGGGCGGGAGCCTGGGCGACTGGCTGGATTTCTCACTGCTGCCCGATTATGACCAGGTGGCCAAATACTTTTACTTCACCGTGTACAGCGGCAGCACCACCACGGACGGCCTGGCCTTCAGATTTTTCAGCCCCCGCCCGCCGCAGTTAAGACAGTAACGTCACGGCTGCGGATAAACCAGAATCCGGTCGTGCACCACCACGATCAGATCGTTTTTCTTGCCGCCGGTCACATTCGCCACCAGCGCCTCGCGCGGTTCCGGCAAAGCGTCCGTGGCTCCCCGAAAGGTGTGTTGCTCAAAAACCTGCCAGCGAATCGCCGGCGCCAGCTTGTGCTGCGGGGTGAAATTGACGATATCGAGATAATTTTGGGCGGTCTCCAAAAACACCAGTTGCTTGCGGCCATCGTTGTTCAAATCACCCGCCGACACGTCATTCAGATAACCGTCCTTGACCGGAGTGTCATAACCATCGAGCGCTTCCAGGTCCCAGACATCGCCCCCCAACGGCATCCAGGCAACGGCATTTTGGCCCAGAAATGCAATGCTGTGCAGGTTCGCCCCACCCAGGGCCACCGATTGCAAACCGTTGAAATCGGCGACCGGCAAATCCACGTTGCGCTTGACCTGCCAGACACCCGCCGCGTCGCGTTCACACAACGTCAAACACCCGTGTTCCGCATCGAGCAGAAAAACGGAAGGGGTCGTGTTTGTGCCGTTGGGCAGCGCCGTGGCGCCGACAATGCGCGAATCACTCCATGAACCATTGATTTGGTCCTTCACCCGGAACACCCAATCCGGCTGGTTGGTCGAACCCAGGGTTTCCATTTCCTTTTCCAGCACGACTGCCCGCACGAAATTCTTCTGCGGCAACAGCAATTCCTGCCGGCCGTCGCCATCCTCATCCACCGACGCCAACCAGGGCCGGTCGATGGCGCCGCCCGGCGGGTCCACATCCTCCTCGTCAAAATCCCCGTTGGCCTTCTGCAACAGGACCTTGATTTTTTCATAGGGTATCAGCACCACCAAATCCGGCCGCCCGTCCTGATTCACATCCTGGACCGCCATGGCGACGGGATTGGACGTGAACGTTTCACTCAGCTTTTGTGTCCGGACCTTGCCGTCCGCCGTGCGAATCACCAGAAAACGCTGCCCGTTCTGGTCCACAATCATGGCCAGGGCCGGTTTGGCGCCGGGCCGCAATGCGCCCACCGCCATCACCAGCGGTTTGCCGTCAATCGGCAGGAGCGTCGGGAATGGCAGCCGCCCGTGCTTGTCGAACTGCGTCACGCCCACCGCATTTTCACTCTGGCTCAATAGAAAAATTTCCGACTTGCCGTCGGCGTTCCAATCCGCCGCCGCCAGCTGGCTCACTCCGGCCAGGGTCGGAAACGTCTGGGGTTCGGCCAGCGACCCATCCGCCTGTTGCAGGTACACGGAAATCTGGCCGCTGTCGGGCTGGGCCACGAGCAAGTCCGGCCGGTCATCGCCGTTGACATCGGCCCACAAGATGCCGCGTTGCGCCGCATCCGTCTTGGTCAACGGCAAAATCTGGAATTGGCCCTGGTGAAAGGCGCCGGACAACGGCTCGGCTGGCTTGCGGATGAATTGCGAAACCTCCGCCCGGCCGGAACTTTGGGCGATGGTGACCACGTAGTTCTTGGCCGTGCCATCCAGGGTGTCCGCACAATACGAACGGATGGGCGGCGACTTGAAATAAACCTCCGGTCCCAGCTGACCGGAAACGCTTTGCAGCCGGAAGCGAAACGGTGTGGGGCTGTCCCAATCCACCAACAACAGATCCTTCCGCCCGTCACCGTTCACATCCACGATCTGCACGGCCTCCGGCGTCCCCGAATACGGAATTTTTTGCGGCTCACCCAGCGTGTGGTCGGCCAATTGTGGCAAAAAATACACCGAGCCGTCGTCGCCGAGCACCACCAGGTCCCGGCGCCCGTCGCCATTCAAATCGCCGTCCGCCAGCGCATTGGCATCCGTCCGCCCGTTGTCAATGTGCCAGCGTTCCGGGTCGCTCCAGCCGTTGGTTCCCTGGTTGTAAATCACTTCCAGGTCCTTGCCGTCGCCATAAAAGGCGATGTCAGGCCGGCCGTCGCCGTTGAGATCAGCCACCACCATCGCGCTGATGTGTTCATCCACGGGAATGGAATCAATGCGAAACCGCGAGCCGGGCGGCAACTGGTTGATGTCCAGCGGCGCCGCCGGATCCGCGACGGCGGTGAGATTGGTTTTGCCCGTCAGGTTGTAGAGCAGATTGATTTTGGAACGCAGATTGTTGGCCACAATCAGGTCGTTCAACCCGCCACCATTCAAATCCGCCGCGTGCAGGAGGCCGATTTGCTGGTCAATGGGAAAGATTTCCGGGCCGGCAAAGGCAAAACCTGTCACGTTTGTCTGGCCGTGACTGTCCAAAACCAGGCAAAAAACCAGCGCCGTCAGAACGGCCAACCATGAAAATTTCATGCCGCGCAACCTGCCATCAGTCACCGCACTTGGCCAGTTTATTCGCATCCCAATCGTTCTCGTCCTCGCTCTCGTAATCGAAAATCCTCATCGAGTACGAGGACGAGGTGGACAGGGCAATAAATCATTCGCCCAGGAAATGCAGCACCACGCGCCGCGCCTGCCCCTGAATCCGATGTTCCCACAGGTAAATCCCCTGCCACGTGCCCAGTGCCAGCCGCCCCTGGCGCACCGGTATGCCCAGATTCACCGTCGTGAGCGCCGTCCGGATATGCGCCGGCATGTCGTCGTCTCCTTCCAACGTGTGCTCAAACAGCGGGTCGCCGTCGGGTACGAGCCGTTTGAAAAATGCCTCCAAATCGCGCCGCACGTCCGGACTGGCGTTTTCCTGGATCAACAGCGAAGCCGATGTGTGTTGCAGGTGAATCGTCAGCAACCCCTCCTTAAATTGATTCCGACCCACCCACGCCTCAACTTCCTGGGTAAACTCATGCAGACCGCGATGGCGCGTGGCGATGGTCAGTTCGTGGGAAAGCTGGCGAAGCATGGCAAGCAATGGTTTAACCGATGATGGGATTGATGGATAAATGGATGGCCATGGTTTCGCCCTGTCATCCACTAATCCAACAATCCCGTTTGGTCATTGTGAAACGGGCGCGCCCTTGTCGGTCAGCATTTTTTCGAGGGCCGGGTTGCGGGGTTGGCCGGCGGCGAGTGCCTTCTCATAATGCCAGCGCGCCAGTTCGACCATGGGCGGCTGCTGGGTGAGGTAAATCACCGCCAGATTGTTGTGCGCGGCGCCGTAATTGGGATCCAGTTGCACCGCCCGGCGCAACGCCGTTTCCGCCTGGGCGCGCAACCCTTTTTGCGCCAGTGTCACCCCCAGATAATTTTCAATGTCCGGATTTTGCGGATCGAGTTTTGACGCGCGGCTCAGCGCGTCGAGCGCCTCGTCATAGCGCGCCTCGCTGAACCGGATCCGGCCCAGGACCGTCAGGTTGTAGGCGTCATTCGGACTCTCCGCCAACGCCGCCTGGATGTGCTTGTCTGCGTCGTCCAGCTTGTTTTCCTCCAGCTCAATCTGGGCCAGGTTGGCCAGGGCCAGCCCGTTGTTCTCATCCTGTTTCAAAATTTGCTGATAATCCGCCTCGGCCTTGCCATATTCCCTGGCGGTAAAATAATTCTGCGCCTCGGCCACCAGCGAAGCCGCGCCGGTGGGCAACTCCTGAATGGATTTTTTCTCCGCGTCGGGATTGGCGGTCAGTTGGGGCGCCGACTGCTTGAACAGGGCCAGCTCCTCCGGCGTATAAGGAATCGGCTGCGCCTCATCCACCGCGATCCGCGCGCGCAACGTGTCCACCTGCTGCGCCAGCGCGTCAATCTGGGCCGCTGCGTTCTGGCCTTTGGAACCGTAGAGTTTCTGGTTCGCGTCGCCAAGCCGGGCCAGCAAATCATCGCGCTCCTGTTTCAGCTCGCGAATTTGCGCCTCGTATTCCGCCGGACTGGGTCCCGCCGCCGGCGCCGGGTTCGCCGCCGTGCCCTGCAGCTGTTTTACACGATTTTCCAGCGCGATTTTTTCCAGCGAGTTCACTTCCGCCGCCGATTGCAGGGCGGCAATCTGGGTCTGCGCCCGGGCCAGATCGGCGTCCAGGATGGCGGTGGGCGCGGCGGCCGCCGGGGCGGACTTGAGGCCGGCCACCTCTCTCTTGAGTAATTCATTTTCCTGGCGCAAGGCCTCGGCGGCGTCCGCACTGGTCAACAACGACTGCAGGCGGGTTTGCAACGACTGATTTTCCAGTGCCAGTTGGTCGGCCCGCGCCGTCTGAACGGCCAGCTTTTGGTTGGCCTCGGCGAGTGCCTGTCTCAACAGGTCGAAGGTTTTGGCATCCACGCCCGCCGCCGCGTTGCCGTTCCCCTGCCCCAGGCTCACCTTCAGCAAATCATTTTCCTTCATCAAAAACCGGAGTTGCTCCTGCACCTGGGCAAATTCGGCCGGCGACACCGTAGCCGGTTGCACCGCCAGGGCCTCCTTCAATTTGGCCTGCAACGTCTCGTTGTCGGTTTGCAACTGTTTGACCTGCTCGTGCAGGGCGCCGAGCTGCGATTCCAGCTCGGCGTTGGCAGCAACCGCTGCCGCCGGGGCTGCACTCGGAGGCGCACCTGGTGTTGCACCTGGTGTTGCGGGCGCCGAGACCGCGGGCGGCGGCGGGTTCGGGGACGGGAGCTTGGCGGTCATCTCGGCAATTTTATCCGCCAGATAATCCAACCGGAAATTGACTATCCTGGGGTTCCAGTCCGGAAACGCCGCATGGAATCTTTCCAGGTCGTTCTGCGCCTGGACGTAGTCGTCCAATGCCCGGCGCGGCTCTCCCGAATTGTCGAACGTGTCCGCCTGCTGCATGAGGGCGTAAATGATGAGGTATTGGTCGTCGGGATTCTCCTGCGCCCGCGCCGGCAGCGACAGGCTCAAAATCAAAACGACAAATACAGCCAGGCGTTTCATGCTGGCAAAATACTCCAAGCCGATGTGATTTGGCAACGCCGACCGTTAAGTCTCGGTCTGCCTTCGCAATCTCATCTTAATCGTAATCCTAATCTTAATCCTGCACCCAGAACGGTTAAGATGAAGAGCAAGATTACGATTAAGATTAAGAGAAAAATGAAGAACTACGCCGCCGACTCGCCGATTGACCTGTTCTGCCGGTTCTGTTATCGTTTCGCCACTTAAAACGCGCCATGAACACTGCGCTAACCCAGCACGTGCTGGTCTTGAACCGGCTGTGGCAGGCGGTCAACGTCTGCACCGCCCGGCGCGCCCTCGCACTGTTGTTTCAGGGCCATGCCCAGGTGGTTCTGGACGGCGACGACGGCTCGTTCCGCACGTTTAATTTCGATCAATGGCGTGATCTTTCGGAAAACGCGCCGCACGAGGAGTCCGTTCGCGCCATTTCCTTCCGCGTCCGCGTGCCGCGCATCATCCTGCTGCTCATCTACGACCGGCTGCCGAAGAAGGAGGTCAAGTTCACGCGCCACAACATTTTCGAACGGGACAAAAATACCTGCCAATACTGCGGCCGCGTGTGCGACCGCAAGGATTTGAACCTGGACCACGTCATCCCGCGCGACCGCGGCGGTCCGACGACGTGGGAGAACATCGTTTGTTCCTGCATCGAGTGCAACACCCAGAAGGCCAACCGCACGCCGCAGGAGGCCGGGCTGCATCTCATCCGCAAACCCAAGCGGCCGAAGTGGCGGCCGTTTGTGCAGATCAACTTCAGCCTGCACCGGCACGACAGTTGGAAACACTTCATCGACCTCGCTTATTGGAACGTCGAATTGGGCGAAGACGTCGAGTAACAGCCCGTTTCCATTTACGATATTTGATTTGCGAAGTCCTTCCCGAGCCGGACTCCCGCTCACAAATCGTATATCGTAAATGCTGAGCCTCCTCGCGCCGATGGCCTTTCTTGACCCCGGTCAGCACGGACATTGACAGGCCCTCGGCGGCAAAGGTAACATGGCTCAAGTGGCGTGTTCGTCTATCGGTTAGGACGCTGGATTCTCAATCCGGAAAGACGGGTTCGATTCCCGTACGCGCTACCAATAGTTGTACATCAACAACTTACGAATATCATAGCCGCTTCAAAGGGCAAAGTTACAACCAATTTTACAACAAGTTCATTCCAGTCTTATGCTTTCCAAGGGTGTTCAAGGCCGTCACTTATTGAAGCTTTTAATTGATATTTCAAAAGCAGCGTTGGCCCCGTTGCCGGAGTCATCTTGCTGGCTGCCGTCGGGCTGCTTACTTTCGACACGCTATGGACGGGACTCCTGCCTCCCGCCTGGTATCTGCTGCTCCATTTGCTGGAAGCGAATTTCATTATGCCGGTGTTGCTCGGGCGCCGATTCACCCTCAATCCCGTGGTCATTTTTGTTTCCTTGATCTTCTGGATGTGGCTCTGGGGCGTGCCCGGCGCTTTATTATCGGTGCCGATCCTGGTTTCAATCAAAGTCGTTTGCGACCGCGTCCCGGCGATGTCGCCCGTCAGCGAACTTCTTTCCCGATAAACCAGCAACACTTTATCAATGGTTCCAGATAAGTCATTCGGTCGGAAAAACAGTGAACCTGGCGAACGCGTGGAACCGACACTCTCTGCTATCCCTGGCGGGTGTGGGCGGTTTCGCGCGTGCAGATTCGCCGAACAGTCCTCCGAACTGAGGTTCAAGCCAAATCAGCTTTTGCCGGGCAATTCCCAAAATGCACGGTAGGGTTACACCCCATAGCGAAGGGCCGGCTCGCAACATAACCTGCATTTTGGATTTAAACATCAATACGTTACAATCGAACGAAAACGTAAAATGAAAATGAAATTATCACCTTCAACGACTCCAGGAAAGCCGGACGAGTTCCTCGACACGCATGTTCAAACCACCGACAGCCATTTTACACCGCCGGTCATCGGAGCACTCGCGCTCGTCGGCGGCATCGTGTTACTGCTCGTAAAATCGAAAAAAGCCTGAGTCGGTAAAGAGGGCCGACTAACCTGTTGTTTATGCGATGGCAAAAAGGAGGCGTCGCAATCTGCCTGGGGCTGATATGGCTGGGCTGGGGACAACTCTCTCAGGCCGCGGACGAGCCACAGGCGAGAGAGATCGTGGACCGGGTAGCTCGGCTGTATATCAGCCAATCCAGCATCGCCACGGTGGAAATGCAGATCACGAAAGAAAATTGGCACCGGAAGATTTTGATGCAGTTCTGGTCACTCGGCGAGTCGAACATCCTTGTCCGCGTTCGGAGTCCGCAGGAAGATGCGGGCGCGGCCATCCTGAAAGTTGGCAACCAAACCTGGTGCTATTTGCCGAAAGCGAACCGTACGGTTAGGATGCCGGCTTCGATGATGCTGACCCCGTGGATGGGCAGTGACTTCACCCTCAATGACCTGGTAAAACAGAGCCGCCTCACCGATGACTATGACATTGCGATTTCTTCTGAAGGACAGCGGGACGGGGTTGCAGTGTCTGAATATACCCTGACACCCAAGCCGGAGGCAGCGGTGGTGTGGGATAAAATCATTTTGCAGGTCCGCCAAGCCGACCGGATGCCAGTCTGGCAGCGATACTATGATGAGGACGGGAAGCTGGTCCGGGAACTCACTTTTTCCGAGTACAAAACCGCGAGCGGGAGGCTCATTCCGACGCGGCTGGTTATGCAATCCATGGACAAGGACGGCAAGACGGTCGTTGAACAGACAATAATCACGTACGAAAACATTGTCTTCGACGGGCCGATTAGTGAGGAGACGTTTTCCCGGAGGAATCTGAAGCCATGAGCGGACAGCTTCTGCGGCTCGCGTGGCGCAATCTCTGGCGCAATCCCCGGCGGACGCTGATCGCCATGGCGGCAATCGGCTTGGGTTACGCCATGCTGCTGTTCGTGGCATGCCTGATGGCCGGACTGAGGCACCAGATGATCGAGACTGGCACGGGCCTTCTTCTCTCTGATGTTGAAGTGCAAACTCAAGGTTACTACCCGGAACGTCCCATTGACCAGACCTTGGGAGGACCAAACGGGACAGACGTTAGCGCGCTGGTTGCCGTCATCGCCGCCGATCCCCGAGTTCAGGCTGCCAGTCCCCGGGTGTACGGCTACGGCCTGGTCAGCGCGACCCATCAATCGGTAGGAGTGCAACTGCTCGGCGTTGTCCCTGATCAGGAACAGAGGGTCACTGCGCTGCAAACGCAGATGGTAAAAGGGAGTTACCTGACCGGACGGATGCCCAAAGGAGTCGTGATGGGAGATAAACTCGCGGTCACGATTGGCGTCGAGGTGGGATCGGAAATCGTCCTGTTGACGACGGCAGCCGATGGTTCGATGGGAAATGACCGGTACACGGTAGTCGGGATGTTTCACACGGGGCTGGACGCCATGGATCAGGGTCTGGTGCTCATGTCTCTCGCTACTGTGCAGGACCTGTTGCGCCTGCCGCCGGCAGGGATCCATGAAGTTGGGATCAAGCTCCATGATGACGGCATCACTGCGGCGACGGCTACCGCGGCGGCACTGGAGGCGCAACTGAGTAAAACCCTTCCGGTGCAGGTGCACGCCTGGCCGGAGCTGGCACCGGACCTGGCCGGCTACGTGCAGTTCAATCGTCGGATTACCTTTATTCTCTTTTTCATCTTTTTCCTGTTGGCCGTCATGGGCATCGTCAACACCATGCTCATGGCCATCATCGAGCGCACGCATGAGTTCGGCATGCTGATGGCCGTGGGCATGCGTCCGGTTCAGGTGGTTGGTCTCATCGTGGCGGAGGCGGCAAGTTTGGCGGGAGCCAGTCTGGTTTTGGGAGCAGCGCTTGGGGCGCCGCTCCTCTGGTATTTGCAGGTTCATGGTCTGAACCTGGGTGGCGATCGCGGCGCGGTTTCTCTGGCCGGAGTCGTGGTGGGTCCCCTCTGGTACGGTCGGCAGGATTTCACCGCCGACGCGCAAGCCGCTTTGGGGCTGGCCGTCGTGGCTCTGGTGTCGGCCCTCTATCCCGCGTTGCGAGCGGCTCGTTTTCGGCCAACGGAGGCGCTCCGAAAGGTTTAGCACAATGAATGTTCTCCTGCTGATGAAAATCGGGTGGCGCAACCTCTGGCGCAATCCCCGCGGGACCCTGCTGACGGCGCTGGCCCTGGGCTTGGGTCTGACCTTGCTGCTGGTCTCTTTGGGCTTGCTCGACGGCAGCCACGAGCAAATGGTTCGTAACGGGGTGAGATTTGCTTCCGGGCACGTCGTCATCCAGGCGCGGGGGTATCAAGACACCGGTTCTCTGGAGCTGTTGCTGCCAGCAGGAGTCGTGTCCTCGACCGATGGATTTTTGCACTCCGAGGCTCTGAAACCTGTTGTGCGCGGCGTGAGTCCCCGGTTGCTGGCCTCTGGTTTGCTGAGTTCCGCAGCCAACGCTGATGGGGTGCGCATCATGGGGGTCATCCCCCAAGCGGAACGGGCCGTATCCCTGATTCCCCAGCGGATCGTCGAGGGTAACTATTTACGTGACGACCAAGCATCGGGCGTGATCATTGGCGCGGATTTGGCCCGTAAGCTCGCGGTGAAGATCGGGGGCAAAGTTGTGCTCATGACTCAGGCTGTGCCACAGTCGGACACAGAAGCGACGGACGAGGCGGGCGGAGAAATGCAGAGCACTCTGCTCCGGGTGAGCGGGATCTTTCGCACGGGTATCCAGGCGATTGATGCCCACGTCATCCAGTTGCCGTTGCCTGAGACCCAAGCACTGCTCGGAGTGCCCGACCGGGTCACTCAGATTGCGGTCCTCCTCGACCGGGAAGGTGACTCGCTGATGGTGACTCGTAGCCTGCGGAAGCAGTTGATGGGGGTCCCGGTGGAAATTCTCCCCTGGCGGGAATCCATGCCGACAATGGCTCGAATGTTCTTGTTGGACGAGGCCTTTAACTATGTCATGAACGGTGTGGTGCTCGCGATGGTCGGGTTGGGGATACTCAACACGATTCTCATGCGAGTTCTCGAGCGCCGTTATGAATTCGGCCTCTGTTCGGCTCTGGGCCTGCGGCCGGTGCAGCTTGCCGTCATGATCATTGGCGAGTCTCTGGCGCTCACGGCGATCAGCCTCGTTCTGGGCCTGGTGCTGGGGTTGAGCCTCCAGTATTATTTCGCCACCGCCGGGTTGGATCTGCGCTGGTTCTTCCACAGCAGCCTCCCCACCACTCTCGTTTTTGACCCGATCATCTACTCGCGCCTGAGCCTGACGCGAATCGCATCGTCCGTCGTCATTGTGTTTATGATGGCAATTTTCATCTCCTTTTATCCGGCGTTCAAGGCCGCGCGAACCGAACTGCCCGGCGCATTGAAGGTGTTTTAACATGATTTGGAGGATGATATGACGGATACAACTAAGTGGGCGGTGGAACTGAAGGACGTGAAAAAGACCTATCGCACGGGGCCAATCGAGGTCCCGGCACTGCGCGGGGTTGGTTTCCGGGTTGCTCCAGGAGAATTTCTTGCGATTGCCGGCCCGTCCGGTTCCGGCAAAACCACGTTGCTGAACATCATCGGCGGACTCGACCGGGCCGATGCCGGGGAGGTGTTGCTGGAAGGGAAGAACCTTCAACTCTTGTCCCCGGGAGAGCTGGCCCGGCTGCGGCTGCAACGCCTCGGCTTCGTTTTCCAGGCGTACAACCTGCTGCCAGTCCTGACCGCTCTGGAGAACGCTGAATTTACCTTGCTCCTGCAGGGCGTGCCGGCGGAGCAACGCAAGGAACGGGTGAAAAAACTGTTTGCAGAAATCGGTCTGGCCGGTCTTGAACATCGCCGTCCCGGAGAGTTGTCCGGCGGGCAACAGCAGAGGGTGGCGGTGGCGCGAGCCATGGTGACCGAACCGGCACTGATTCTGGCCGACGAACCCACGGCGAATCTCGACTCGGCCACGGCGACCGCTCTCCTCGAAGTAATGGGACAACTCAATCGCACTCACGGCACGACTTTCGTTTATGCCACCCATGATCCTCAAGTCATGGAGCGGGCGCGACGGTTGATTCGCTTGCATGACGGTCAAATCGCCAGTGATGTGGCGCGTGCCGGCCAGACGCCTGAGCCATGGCCAGAATCACCCTGAAACAACGAATTCGGGAGGTTTGGCAGAAGCTGAAGCACCTCAATGCGACACCTGACCAAATCGCCGCCGGCTTCTGCATCGGCATCTTTGCCAGTCTCCTGCCGCTGAATCCATCCCCAACCGTCACGGCGATTGTGGTGGCGTGGTTGCTGAAGCGGAACGTGATGGCCGCTGTCGCCGGAGCGGTGATTTCGATTCTCTACCTTCCGCTTTTGCCTTTGATCTGGCTGGCTGAATTTCGATTGGGGAAGTTGATTCTCCCGGTGCAACATCCGCTGACGTTGGATCAGGCACGACTGTGGGACGTTTTACAAAAGAGTTGGGATGTTTACGCCGCCATGTTCGTTGGCTCGATCATCATCGCCATCCCCGTTACGTTGCTTACCTATTGGGCCGTCAAACGGCTCGCCGGGAGATGGACTAAAAATGAGTCGCAACCTTCAGACTGAGGGCGGCCCCCGGATCCGGCCATTGCCAACAGGCAAGACGCCAGCGATGCCCTTCCGCGGCCAGCGCGGCGACATAGCCCGGGGCCAAGGTGAGTTCCTGAAGAGACCAACGGGAGGCTTCGGATGGATCTGGTCGTGTGCCGAGGATTGCGGCCGGTTCCCCGGGAGCCAGCGACACGTCAAACTGATCCAAAGGCAGTGAAAGTCCTTCGCCTTGGGCCTTGAGGTAGGCCTCCTTGCGCGTCCAACAGCGAAAGAAAGCTTCTCGCTGCGCCTCGGTTGGAATTGTCTGGAACATCGCCACCTCTTGTCGTGAGAAAAACCGCCCGGCGATCTCCGCGACTGCCAGATCGGGACGGATGCGTTCGAGGTCAATGCCCACCTCCCGGCCACGAGTGACCACGTAAAGAGCGATTCCGTGGGAGTGGGACACGTTAAAGCGGATCGCATCCCCGCCGGATTCTCCGGCCAGAACGGGTTTTCCATGAGCGCTGTAGCAAAAGGAAAGGCTTTTGGGCGCTCGTTTCAAGTAGCCGCCGAGTATGGTCCGGAGCACCCCACGGGCGACGATAAAGTGTTCGCGGTGTCTCTCAAAACGAAACTGCTCCGCCCTCGTCTGTTCATCCGCAGCCAGGTTGTGGCGGAAGCTCTGAATCTGTGACGAGGTCTGGTCCAGGGTTGCTCGCCAGACATGAACCTCGTCGCAACCCAACGCCAAGGTTTCCGGTGGAGCGCGCCACGGAGGAATCGGAGAGGTGATGGGTGCTGCTTTCATGGGGTGGTTCTCACCAGTTCCTCGCGCAGTTCCTGGGAAAGTGCCTGAAGCAGGAGCGGCTGGGTTGTGTTCCAGAAAAAATGGTCACCGGGAAACATCCGCAGTGAGTAGGAACCACTCGTTTGAGTACGCCAGGCTTCGAGATCGCCACGACTCACCCGCTGATCCTGCAAGCCGCCAAAGGTGGAGATGGGGCAGTTGAGCGGAGGCTCGGTTGCGTATGCGTAAGTTTCATAAACAGCGAAATCCGCACGCAGGACGGGAATTACGATCTGCATGAGTTCGGCCTCTTCCAATACTTTCCCGGGAATGCCATTCAGTCGGCGCAATTCGATCAGGAATTCCCCTTCGGGCAGGGCATGAATCGGCCGGTCTCGATGGGGAATCTGCGGCGCGCGATCCGCCGAGACAAACAGGCGGACCGGCTGAACCCCGGACTGTCCCCGGAGCTGACGGGCGAGTTCAAAGCCAACCAAGGCTCCCAGGCTGTGACCGAAGAAAGCAAAAGGCTTGTCCAGGAGTGGAACCAACGCCTGGGCAAGAGCTTGGACCAACTGCGGGAGTTGAGTGAACGGAGTCTCCATCAGCCGGGTTCCCCGACCGGGGAATTCAACCGGGCAGACCTCAACCTCCACTGGCAAACCATCCGACCAGGTGCGAAAAATCGAGGCCCCGATTCCGGCGTACGGGAAGCAGAACAAACGAAGGCGGCCCTGTGGGTTCGGTTTGCGGAAAGCAATCCAGGAATCAAAGGCGGTGGCGGCGGTGATTAGATTGATCTTTTCTGCTGCCCCATTTTCTTCGGCCTCCGCGGATTGCGCCTGGTTGAGGCAAGTTGTCAGTTTCTCAGCCAGGACTTCCACGTGAGGCGCGTACATCAGATTGGCGTGATTGCCCGGAACGACGTGGAGCTCCACTCCGCCAGTGGCCCATTCGCTCCAGCCCATCGTCGGGTCCGGGTCCGGAGACGTGCCCGCCGGCACTTCACTCGCCTTGAAGAAGGTGATTCGACCCGGGTAGCGATGCAGTTCGTAGTTCTGCGTCGCGCGCAGATCGTTCCGGAGGAGTTCGACAAAACGGCGTGCCTGGGCAACATCAAGTTCCGCGGGTATCAAGCCGGCGCTCTTCGCCTGTTCCAGCATGAAGGCCAACTGTTCGTCTTTTGGAAGCTCCGCCAGGGACTCCATCGGACCAAACGAAATACCGAAGTAACGTTCGACCAACAAAACCGCTTCAGCATCTTCCTCCGGAAACGTCTCATCGGGAGTGGGAATCCGACCATCCAGCAAGGCGAGCAACGCCACCTGTTGTCCTTGTGCGCAAAGTTGCTGCGCCATCTCGAAGGCGACCACGCCGCCCATGGACCATCCGCCCAGCAGGTACGGCCCCGTCGGTTGCACGGTCTGCAGGGCCTGGATATACCAGGCCGCCATGTCTTCGATCCGAGTGTGGGGGTCTTGTCCGTCTTCCAGCCCCCGGGCTTGCAGCCCATAACAGGGTTGATCGGAACCCAGCAACTGCGCCAGATGAATGTAGGGAAAAACGTGTCCGCCGGCCGGATGCACCAGGAAGAGCGGCCGTTTGCCACCACCGGGTTGAAGTGGCACCAACGAGGATTGCGGGCCGGGCATAGCCTGCTGATGGAGAACACCGGCAAGATGCTCAACTGTGGCTCCCTGAAAGATGGCCGTCAGCGGAAGTTTTTTACCCAGTCGTTTCTCGATGAGGGCGAACAGGCGCACCGCCAGCAACGAATGTCCTCCCAACTCGAAGAAATTGTCTCTCACCCCGACCGGTCGAACGCCCAGAACCTCCTCCCAGATGTGCGCGAGTTGGAGTTCCAGGTCGTCGCGGGGCGCGATGAAAGCTTTTCCCAACTCCGGCCGGGATCGATCCGGCGCCGGCAGCGCCCGGCGATCCACTTTCCCGTTGGGCGTCACCGGCAAGGCCTCAAGCAGCACGACCACCGCCGGTACCATGTACTCGGGTAATTTGTCTTTGAGAAAGTGACGCAGCTCATCGGCCGTTGAGTCCGCGACCACATAGGCCACCAACCGCTTCTCGCCCGGCGCGTCTTCCCGGGCCACCACCACAGCCTCCCGCACCGCCGGATGTTGGCCAAGCATGACTTCGATTTCCCCCAGCTCGATGCGAAACCCGCGGATCTTCACCTGATGGTCGGCCCGGCCGAGGAACTCGATGTTCCCATCGGGCCGATAGCGGGCCACGTCGCCGGTCTTGTACATTCGTGCTCTGGGCTCGGCACGGAAGGGGTCGGGGATAAACTTCTCGGCGGTCAACTCCGGCCGGTTCAAATACCCTCGGGCCAGGCCCGCTCCGCCGATATGCAAATGACCGGGTATGCCGATCGGAGCGGGATGGTTGTGCCGGTCCAGAATGTAGATCGCCCGGCCGGCAAGGGGACGGCCAATGGGCACACGCTGATCCTTCGCATTCTCACCAGAACGAGGAGCAATTTCGAAGGCCGTTGCCGTGATTGTCGTCTCGGTCGGGCCGTAAGCGTTGAGGAGCCGGATGGAATTCATCGGTGTTCGCTGCCAGAGCTTGAGAACCTCTGGCAACATCGTATCGCCGCCGACAATGAAGAGCCTGGGCTGAATGTTCGGGACCAGCTCCGGAATGTCCGCCCATGCTCGAGCCAGTTCCTGCCAGTAGGCGGTGGGCAGATTAAGGACCGTGAGTCCGAATTCTGAAATTTTTCGGTGGAATTCCACCGGAGGCCAGATGTTCGTCCCCATGATCACCAACCGCGCTCCGGCAATCAGTGTCGGCAAGATTTCCTCCAAGGACACATCGAAACTCAACGAAGCAAACTGGAGGACGACATCGCGCGAGTCCAGTTCGTAGAGTCGTTGTGCATTCCGGCAGTGACCGGCAATCGAGCTATGCGAAACGAGAACTCCCTTGGGCTGTCCCGTCGATCCCGAAGTGTAGATGACATAGGCCAGATTTTCCAGGAGGGTTGAGCTGCCGGTGTTCTCTTCACTTTCACGGGCCATGGTCTCCCAGTCTGAATCCAGACAAATGACTTTGGCATCCAGTTCGGGCAACGCCGCCACCAACCGTTCCTGGGTCAACAGCACCGGCACCTGCGAATCTTTCAGCATAAACGCCAGGCGCTCCTTCGGATACGCCGGATCCAAGGGCACGAACACGCCGCCGGCCTTGAGAATGCCCAGTAATCCGATGACCATCTCCAATGATCGTTCCACGCAGATGCCTACCAATCCATCCGGTCCGACCCCTAGCGTCCGCAAGTGATGCGCCAGTTGATTGGCACGGCGGTTCAGCTCCCCGTACGTCAACACCGCTTCGCGCGTGCTCGCGTGGTCACGGAGCTGCCCGGCTTCGAACACGACGGCAATGGCGTCCGGCGTTCGCTGGACTTGTTCCTCAAACAATTTGTGGAGGCACTTATCTTTGGGGTGATCGATTTGGGTATCGTTCCGTTCCACCAGACTCCGCTGGGCCGTAGCCCGAACGCCCCAACCCGCCGCTGGCTCCGTCGTGCGCGAACAACCCGATTGAAGGGAATCAGACTGCGACCCGGCGAAGGCCAGCAGTTGCTGCCGCTCGGTTGTGGTCAAGAGCTGCAAGTCCGAGAGGCGCTGCTCGGGATCAGCAACGATGGCTTCCAACAAGGTCTGAAAATTGCCCAGCATCCGGGCAATCGTGCCCGCCTCAAACAGATCGGTGTTGTACACTAATGCGGCCGTCAGTTCCTGCTCGGTGTCCACGATCTGCAGGGTCAAATCAAAGTGAGCGGTCTCGCTGTCTCCCTCGACCGGGCTCAGGGTCAAGCCCGGCAACGCCAGCGCCCGCAGCGGAGTATTTTGCAACGCAAACATGACTTGAAAAAGCGGATTCCGGCTCAAGTCCCGTTCCAGGTGCAATTCCTCGACCAGCCGATCAAAGGGCAGGTCCTGATGGCTATACGCCCCCAAACACACCTCCCGCACCCGCCGTAAGAGCTCCCGAAAACTGGGATCGCCGGAAAGGTCCGTCCGCAGGACCAGGGCGTTGACAAAGAATCCGATCAGCCCTTCGGTCTCCTGCCGGTTACGGTTGGCGATCGGCGTGCCCACGATCAGGTCGTCCTGACTGGTGTAGCGACTTAACAAAACCTTGAACGCCGCCAACAGGATCATGAACAGGGTAACGCCTTCCTGGCGACTGAGAACTTTGTACCCATCCTTCAGGTGTCTGGGCAACACCAGGGATTGGTGTGCACCCCGGAAAGTTTGCATCGCCGGCCGGGGGTGGTCCGTGGGCAGATCGATCAGCGTGGGGGCACCGGCCAATTGCTCCTTCCAATAGGTAATCTGGATTTCCAGAACTTCACCCTGCAACCACTGCCGCTGCCAGTGGGCGAAGTCCGCATATTGAATGGGCAGCGCCGGTAACGGCGAAGACCCGCCGGCGCAGAAAGCAACATAGAGCGTCGCCATCTCTCGAATCAGTATTCCCGTTGACCAACCGTCGGAGACAATATGGTGCATCGTCAACAGCCCCACATGCTCCTCGTCGGCCAACCGTAACACGGTGCCCCGTAAAAGCGGGCCTCGGGACAAATCGAAGGACCGCTGGGCTTCGGCGGTGACCAAGCGTCGGACCTCGGTCTCCCGCTCGCTCGCCGGCAGTTCCCGCAGGTCAACGACCGGCAGCTTGATTATCAAGGTCGGGGCGATCACTTGAGTGGGCCGTCCCTCCACCTTCCCAAAGGTGGTGCGCAAGGATTCGTGGCGTTTGACGACTTCATTGAGACTCTGTTCCAACGCCGCCAGGTTGAATGGTCCCTTGAGGCGGACGGCGGCCGGAATATTGTAGGCCGAATTGCCCGGATCCAACTGATTGAAGAACCACAGCCGCTGTTGGGCAAAGGAGAGAGTCGGGTCTCCGTTCCGTGGAACCGGCAGGATGGGTGGCGCCAACAGATTCTGACCGGCCTGACGGGCGGTCTCAATGCCTTCCGCCAAACCCGCCACGGTGGGTACCTCGAACATACGGCGCAACGGAATGTCCACCTCGAAAGCGTCGCGCATTCGGGAAACGGCCTGGGTTGCCAAAAGCGAATGGCCGCCCAGGTCGAAGAAATTGTCGTGGATACCTATCCGTTCAAGGTCGAGGACCTGTGCCCAGATCTCCGCCAACAGTTCTTCGGTAGGAGTGCGGGCTGCCACGAATGCCTTCTCCAATTCGGGTCGTGTCCGGTCCGGCGCTGGGAGTGCCCGCTGGTCTATCTTCCCGTTGGATAACAACGGCAAGGTATCGAGCAGCACGAAGACCGCCGGCACCATCTGGTCGGGCAGCTTGTCTTTGAGAAAGCGACGCAATTCATCGGCAGTGGATTCGGTGACCACATAGGCCACCAGCCGTTTCTCACCCGGCGTATCTTCCCGGGCCAGAACGACCGCTTTCCGCACGGCCGGATGTTGGCCAAGCGCGGCCTCGATTTCTCCCAGCTCAATGCGGAACCCGCGGATCTTCACCTGGTGGTCGCCACGACCGAGAAACTCGATGTTCCCGTCGGGTAGATAACGTGCCAAATCGCCGGTCTTGTAAATTCGTGCTCCGGGCTCGGCCCTGAAGGGGTCCGGGATAAATTTCTCAGCCGTCAACTCCGGCCGGTTGAGATAGCCTCGGGCCAGGCCCACGCCGCCGATATGCATCTGGCCGGCAACTCCGATCGGCAGAGGATGCAATGCGTGGTTCAAGATATATATGCGCGCGTTCGGTATCGGTCGTCCGATCGGACTCGTAGAACAGTGATTGACCCCTTCGCATAAACAACAGGTTGAGTCGATGATTGTTTCCGTCGGGCCGTACACGTTGTACAGCCTGGCCTTTGAGCGGTGTTGGAATCGCTCGACCACCCGGATCGGCAAGGCTTCGCCGCCACACATGACGGCCCGCAAGGCGAGGGAGTCGTCGAACGCAGGCTCCTCGACGAGAAACTGGAGCAGGGACGGAACGCAGTGGAAAATGGAGACCTGCGCGCCACGAATCGTTTCCGCCAGGTATCGGCTATCACGGTGACCGTCGGATTTGGCGATGACCAGTCTTCCGCCCGTCAGCAAGATCGGGAACAATTCACGTCCAGCTGCATCGAAAGTGATCGGAGTCTTTAGCAGACAGCGGTCTGCGGCTGACAGCTCGAGCGTTTGGATTATCCAGTGGATGGCATTGCACAACCCACGATGTTCGACCATGACTCCCTTGGGCTGTCCCGTTGAGCCGGAGGTGTAAAGTATGTAGGCGAGGTTCCCGGCAGTTACCGCGGTTACTGGGTTCTTTTCACTCTTCGCCGCTATGGCTTCCCAGCCTGAGTCCAGATATACAGCGTGGATACCATGTCCGGGCGCGGGCTCCACGATATGTCCTTGTGTCAGCAGCACCGCCGTGTGGGCATCTTCCATCATGAAGGACAGGCGTTCCTTGGGAAACACCGGATCCAACGGCACGTAAGCACCACCTGCCTTCAGAATACCAAGAAGCCCAACGACCATCTCCGGGCAGCGTTCCATGCAAATGGCCACCGGTACCTCCGGCCCGACACCCAGCGTTTGCAGGTGATGGGCCAGTTGATTGGCGCGGGCGTTGAGTTGGGCAAAGGTCAATTGCTGTCCCTCAAACACAACCGCCACGTTGTCCGGCGTCCGCTGAACTTGTTCCTCAAACAATTGGTGGAGGCACTTGTCTTTGGGATAATCGGTCTGGGTATTATTGAACTCGACCAACAGTTGCTGGCGCTCCGCACCGGTCAGAATTTCCAAATCACCAATCTCGGCGGCCGGATCGCGGATGACACTTTCCAGCAGCGCCTGAAAGTGTCCCGCCATCCGGCCGATGGTGGCGGCATCAAACAGGTCGGAGTTGAAGCGGATGGAGGCGGAAAGCGATCCGGTCGTCTCGATGATCAACATGACCAGATCCAGGGTCGCGGCCCGGCGTTCCAGGGGGATCGACTCCATCACCAGCCCGCCCAGATCCATCCAGAGTCCCGTTTCGCCATGCACGAAGGCCGATCCGGCCTGTTCAATGAGCCGGTGCGGTTTATCCAGGACGAACATGGTCTGGCAGAGCGGTGATCGGCTGAGATCCCGGGGTGGCCGGAGTCGTTGGACCAAACGCAGCGTGGGAAAATCCTGATGTTCGAGAGCTGCCAACACCGTCTCACGCACCTGACCGAGAAACGCCCGGAAGGTTGGATTCCCGGAAAGATTAGCCCGTAAGACAACCGGATTGGCAAAGAAGCCCACCAGCCCTTCGAACTCGGCCCGGCTCCGTCCGACCATGGGAGAAGCTACGAGGATGTCTTCCTGGCCGCTGTGGTGGTAAAGCATCAGTTCGAACGCCGCCAGCAGGACCATGTACAGCGTCGCCCCCTCGGATTTGGCAAGCGCCCGGAGCCGCCGTGCCAGTTCCTCGTTCAGAGTAAAATCGTGCTGCCCGCCGCGAAACATTTGAATCGGCGGTCGCGGCCGGTCGGTCGGCAGATTGAGCACAGGCAACGGGCCAGCCAATTGTTTCTTCCAGTAGTCCCAGAGCCGTTCGCCAGCCGGACTCGCCAGCATTTCGGTCTGCCAGCGCACAAAGTCCGTGTATTGCACATCAAGCGGAGGGAGAGCTGCGGGTCGACCGGCCTTTTCCGCCGGATAGAGCGCGCCGAGTTCATTCAGGATCACCGCGAGCGACCAGAAATCGACCACAATATGGTGAATCACCAGCAACAGGATGTGCTCCTGCGCCGATCGGGTGAACAGATTCACCCGCATGACCGGCCCGCGTTCCAGATCAAACCGGCGCTGAGTTTCCTCGACCAGCCGGATCTGCAGCTCATCCCCGCGCCAGGTTGAAGCATTAATCTCCTCGAAATGGACCGTCCGATGTTCATGGATCTGTTGAACGGGTTTGCCAGAGTGCACCGCAAACGTGGTCCGCAGGGAAGGATGGCGATCCATCAGCGCCTGAAACGCTCGCCGGAACGCCGGGATGTCCAGTCCGGAACGGATGCGCGCCGCAAAACTGACATTGTAAATCGAGCTTTCCGGCGCGAACTGGCATAGGAACCATATCCCTTGCTGATTATCAGAGAGCGGATAGACCGATTTGGCCGCGCGCGCCTTCTTACGCAGGAGTTCCGCGAGCAGGACGCGCTTTTCAGCGGGTGAAAGACCGACAGTTGGCGGGGCGGTCTGGATCATTTTTCATTCTTCTCCTCAGCCAGCATATCGGTGAGGAGTGAATCCACTTTCTCATCCGAAAGTTGATCCAGGTCGGCCAACATGCGTTCCGCTTTTTGCTGCTCCGCCGGCTGTGCAACGGCCGGGGCCAGAGACGTCGTCGGGTTGGCGGCCTCGGTTGTCAGTTGATCGAGCACCTGCGCAACCGCCTGGTCAACGCTGAAGCCCTGAAGGAATTTCACCACCGGCACATTCACCTTCAGGTCAACCGCAATCCGGTTCTTCAACTCGACGGCCATCAAGGAGTCCAGCCCAAGCTGACTCAGGGGTTGCTGAACGTCCAGCTTGGATGGGCTGAGACCGAGGACCCGGGCCACCTGCTCGCTTAAATAGGATTGCAACAACTGTCGGCGTTCCGCTGGTTCGGCCGCAAGCAGGGCATCCCTCCTTACGCTCGTGCGGCCCGCTGGCCGGGGGACTCCAACTTCCTCACGCGCCAGTTCCGAGAGCAGTGGCGAGCCGTTGCCGGCCGGAACAAACTCTCGATACTGCTTCCAGTTGACCGGCACCGCCACGACCTGGGCGGCGCTTTGCCCGAGCAGTCGTCCCAGTACTTCCAACGCTTGCCGGGGTGCGATGCTGCTGATTCCCAAGAGCGCGAGGCGCTCCGCGAGACGTTTGCCGCCCACCGAATCCGCGAATCCCTCACCCGCCCAGGCGCCCCAGTTGACGCTCAGGGCCGGCTGACCTTGGGCTTGCCGGTGATGCGACAGCGCATCCAAAAAAGCGTTGGCGGCGGCATAGTTACCCTGACCGGGCTGGCCCAGCACGGAACCCGCGGAAGAGAAGAGGACGAAGAAGTCCAAGGGATCGTCCTGGAGCAAGCGATGCAACAGCCAGCCACCCATCACCTTGGGCCGCAAAACCGTCGTCAGTGCCGCCGCATTGAGTTGCACCAGCAGTCCGTCCTGCAATACGCCCGCCGCGTGCACGACACCCCGGATCGGCGGCCAACCCTCCGCGCGAAATCCGTCCAGAAAGCTGCTCAATTCTCCTGCATCCGCCACATCGACCGATGCCAGATGCACGCAGGCTCCCAAAGATTCCAGCTCCCGGATGGCGGTGATTTGACGGGCCAAGCGACTTCCTGCTTCCACCGAAGGCCAGTCCGCGCGCGGCAGGAGCTTCGTGCGTCCCAAAAGGATCAACCGCCGCGCCCCTTGCTCGACCATCCAACGCGCGACCAGGAGGCCGAGGTCTCCTAGTCCTCCGCTGATCAGGTAGCTACCGTCCGTCCGCCACCGGAGCGGAGGGGCTGGCGTAGCCGATGGGCGCTGGCGGAGCAAACGAGCCACGTATCGCCGCCCTTGACGAAACGCAAGTTGATCCTCTCCATCTGCACTTAAGATTTCCTCGCACAACTGATGAGCGGCAACGTCACACAGCGATGCCTCGGGTTCCAGGTCCACCAGCCCGCCCCAGAACATCGGGTGTTCCTGCGCAATGACGCGCCCCAATCCCCAAAGCAGTGACTGCGCGACGGACAACAGCGCGGACTTTTCTCCGGCCGCTTGAGCACCCTGCGTAATCAACCACAGTCGCGGGAGGTCAGGCGATTCCCTCCGAGCCAGTTCTTGCACCAGCAGCAATACACTGCCGCAGCCCAAAGTCTGGGCGGCATTCAGCGAAGCCACGGTGGTCTCCTCTGGACAGACAACATCAAGACTCCAGAGATGGACAATTCCACGACAGCCCGGCTGATCCGATGCCATAGCCACCTCGAAGAGACGGCGGATGTCTTCCGGTCGTTCGGAACGGATGCGAAAATGCTGGCCGTCCGTTTGCTCGTACGTTTCCCCGCGAGCGACCAGAATACTCCGTTCGCCCCGCGCTTCCAACAATGCGGACAGCGCATCTCCGACGCCACCGCTGTCGGTAAAAATCAGCCAGCTTGCCCGGCTGGCTGGTGAAGAGGGTTTTCCTGCCGCGCGTTCTTTGGGCTGCCACTGGAACTCATAGAGCCAGTCGTCGAGATTATCAACAACCGCGCGCGGCGTGTCATCACCCAGGTGTTCAAAGCGCAGTCCCTGAATCTCAACCGCCACGCGTCCCGCTTCATCGAGGAGCTGCACTTCTCCCGTTGTGGCATTTGCCTCCCGATGCTGCACCCGGGTGTGGCTCCATAGATGACGGCCCGGACGACCGTGAACCCGGAACTGGTCGATGCGGGTCGGCAGGTGGATTCCTTGCCGGCCGTTTTCGGTCGCTTCCGCGGCAACCGCCGCCCCAAAAGCCTGCAACCCGGCATCGAGAATTGCCGGGTGAATTTGAAAGCCATGAAACTCCAACTCCGTCCCCTCAGGCACGTGCACTTCGCCCAACACATCGCCATTGTTCCGCCACAACTGGGCGATGCTCTGAAAGAAAGGACCATAGTGAATGCCGCTTTCGCCGAGTTTCCGGTAATAATCCTGGCCGGAGATCTTCTCGGCGCATCGAGTTCGCATCTCCGTAAGCGTCTCCTGCCCGGCCTCCGGGAGGATGATGCTGTCGTCCTGTGCAAGGCAGATCTTGCCGGTCGCATGCAGCGTCCATGCTTTACCGGAGCAACTGTAGATGTGAAAGGAAGCCGTTCCATCTGCGCCCGGAGAGAGGATCACCTGAATCGTGCGGGTTCCGCCATCGGGTAGGAAAAGCGCCTTGCGAAATTCAATATCCTTCAGCGCCACGGATTGCGCTCCGAAGACTTCAACCGCGGCGGACAGAGCCATCTCCACATAGGCCGAGGCGGGCAGTACGGCGACGCCTTGGATGCGGTGGTCATCCAGATAAGGCAGGGAATTTTTGTCCAGCGTGGTTTCCCAGAAGTGGATTCCTGCTGGATGTGCCGCTTGGAAATGACGGCCCAGCAGAAGATGGTTTCCTGGCCCGCTCCGGGAGGCTTGCCCCCGGTGAGAGCCGGTGTCCCTGGCAGAGGGCTCAAACCAACAACGCTCCCGTTGCCACGGGTAGAACGGGAGTCGAACGCACCGGCCTCCGGTCGGATAGAGCCGTTTCCAGTCAACCGGGTATCCCAAACAATAAAGCGCGCCCAGCGATCCGAGCAGGACCGTGTGTTCATCTTCCTCACGCCGTAGCGAAGGAAGCACGGCGCCTTCCTGGCCGAAGTGATGAAACCCTTGCTGCATGGCGCTCAGTAGAATGGGGTGCGGGCTGATTTCCAGGAAGATGTCATGCCCATCTTCCACCAGGCGCTGAACCGCAGGGGAGAAGAGCACCGGCTCCCGCATGTTCCTCGCCCAATAAAGCGTATCGAATTCCAGTCCGTGGATGATCTGGCCGGTCACCGTCGAGTAGATCGGCACGGATTCAGCCCGTGGCTGCAGCCCTTCCAAAGCCTGCAGTAAATCGGCGCGCAACGGCTGCATCTGGGGGCTGTGCGAGGCAAAATCGACCTTTACCATCCGACAGAAAATGTCGCGACGCTGCAACTGATCCAGAATGGTGGCGAGCGCGGCCGGATCGCCGGACAACACTGTCGAGGTGGGACCGTTGCTGACCGCGATGGACACGCGATCTTCGAAGCCGACCAGCATGCGTCGAGCTTCCTCGATGGAAAGTTCCACCGCCGCCATGGCCCCTTGCCCAATGGTGCGCTTGAACAACCGGCTGCGATGACAAATGACCCGGACGGCATCGTCCAAACTCAGTGCACCGGCGACGTAAGCGGCCGCGACCTCTCCCAAACTATGGCCTACCAGAGCCTGCGGCTCGATACCCCACGAACGCCACAAGGCGGCCAAAGCGATTTCAATCGCAAAGAGGGCCGGCTGGATGATATCGACTTGGTTCAACCGCGACCGGGCGGCATCGGTAACCGCGAGTTCGGCGAGCAACGACCAATCCCCGTACGGTCGCATCGCCCGGTCACAGCGTTCGATGACCTCCCGGAAAACGGCTTCCTGCTCCAACAACCGCCGCCCCATGCCAAACCATTGGCTCCCCTGCCCCGGAAACACAAAAACCAGTTTTCGCTGGCGCGCGGAAAGATTGCGATCAGACGACAAGCCGGGACGAGCCTCGCCCCGCAAAAAAGCTTCCAGGCTCTCGATCAGTTGCGCCGTCGAATTGCCGGTCAACGCGAGGCGGTAGTCGTGGTGACTGAGCCGCACGCTGGCGGTGTAACAGACATCCGTCAACGACGCCGCAGACACCGGGGTGGCGAGGAAGTTTTGCCAGGCGCGAGCAAGCGCCTGGAGGGCTTCCGGGCTACGTGCCGACAGCGGGAGCAGGTGGGTGCCGATTTTCCGTTCTGGACCCGGCATTCCGATGATGGCCGGGGGCGCCGCTTCCAGAACCAGATGAGCATTGGTGCCACCGAAGCCGAATGAACTGACTCCGGCCAATGCCGGCCCGGACTCAGTGGGCCATGGACTCAGCGTTGTTTGCACCCGGAGAGGAAGCTCGTCAAAAGGAATATGCGGGTTGGGCTTTTCAAAGTGCAGGCTCGGTGGAATCTCCTGATGCCGGAGCGCCAGTGCCACCTTGATCAAGCCTGCGATACCGGCAGCGGCCTCGAGGTGGCCCAGGTTGGTCTTGACCGACCCCAGGGCGCAAGGCCGTCCCGGTGGACGTTCGACACCCAGCACTGCGCCCAGCGCTTTCGCCTCGATCGGGTCGCCCAACAATGTGCCCGTGCCGTGGGCCTCGACGTATTGAACCTTGCCGGGCGAGACGGCGGCTTGCCGGTAGGCTTCGCGCAGGACCGCCTCCTGGGCCAGCGGATTCGGCGCCATGAGCCCGTTGCTCCGTCCGTCCTGGTTCACGGCGCTACCGCGAATGACGGCGTAAATCGGGTCGCCATCCGCCAGGGCTTGCAAGAGGGGCTTCAGCACGACGACACCGGCACCCTCACTTCGAACGTAGCCGTTGGCCCGGGCATCGAACGCTTTGCAGCGCCCATCCGGCGCCATGGCGCCGGCTTTGGTAAAATTGATCGCAATCGCCGGCGAGAGAATCAGATTTACGCCCCCGGCCAAAGCCAGCGTGGATTCGCCGTTCCGCAGACTGCAGCAGGCCAGATGGACGGCCACGAGCGACGAGGAACAGGCCGTGTCGATGGCAAGACTCGGCCCGCGAAAATCGAACAGGTACGAGATTCGATTGGCGGCGATGCTCTGAGCATTGCCGGTGCCGGAGTAGGCATCAATTCGCTCGAGATCATTCCACTGCAGCCGGCCATAATCGTTGGTTGCGATACCGATGAATACGCCGGTCTGGGTGCCAACCAGACGCTCGGGCACCTGCCCCGCGTCCTGTAACGCTTCCCAGGTCACCTCCAGCAAGAGGCGTTGTTGGGGATCCATGCGCAACGCCTCCCGAGGGGAGATGCCAAAGAAATGGGGATCGAACTGGTCCACCTGCCCCAGAAAACCGCCCCAGCGAGTGTTCATTTTGCCCGGGGTCGCTGGGTCAGGATCGTAAAACACATGCGGGTCGAAGCGATCCGCGGGGACTTCACGGATGGCATCCACTCCGTCTCGCAACAACTGCCAAAACGCGGCCGGGTCATTTGCGCCGGGAAAACGGCACCCGACGCCGATGATGGCAATCGGTTCGTTGTTCGCCTCCCGGTCCCGGCCGGCCCCGGTCGCTGACTCCGACACGTCCGGTGATCCTGCCAAATGCCGGGCAAGAGCCTCGATGGTAGGATACTCATAGGCCAGAGCCGGAGAAAGTTTTCGTCCCAGCCACTCGGCGAGTTCACCGGCCAGGCTGACTGCCTCCGTTGACCCAAGTCCGTAGCTGGCGAAGGGCTCCCGAATATCGATCTCGTGAGGCTCGATTCCCAGCCGTTCGGAAAGTTTGGAGACCAACCACGCCTGGATGACTTCTGCGTTGGTGGAATTTTCAGCCATCGCTCACTCCTCACCGGGTTTTTCCAACGTCCCCTTCAGGAAGCTGGTCTGGCAGGCATGGTGCTGCACCTTGCCGCTGGTGGTCTTGGGAATACGCCCGGCCCGGAGCAGCACCACCGTGTGGACTCGCACATCATGTTCTTCGGCCACCGCCCTCCGAATGGCCCGAACCACAGTCTCGACATCCAGCGGCAAACGCCCGTTGGGATGAGCATGCGCTTCCCCAACCCGCGGGTTGTGAGCCGCCGGTTGGTGCCTGGGATCAACTTCGACGGCGATGATCAGTCGTTCTTCGCCGGTGCCATCAACCGAAAACGCCGCGCAGCAAGACGGCCGCAAGGCCGGGTGACTCTGCTCGGCCGTCAATTCAATATCCTGGGGGTAAAGCTTGCGACCACTGATGATGATCAGATCCTTCAGGCGACCGGTGACAAACAGCTCACCGTCTTTCATAAATCCCAAATCCCCGGTGCGGAGAAACGGTCCCTCCCCGGTATCTTTCAGGTAGGCCCGACAAGCGCGGTCGGTTTCCTCGGGTCGGTTCCAATACCCCTGAGTCACGCTCGGGCCGGATACCCAGATTTCGCCCACCTCCTCTGGTGTGCAGGTGGTCAACGATTCCGGATGAACGATGACAATCCTGATATCGTGCAGGGTGTGGCCACTGCCGACCAGTGTCCGCACATTCTGGTGCCGGGTGGAGGCCTCCACGACACGGTTCTGCTCAAACGCTGCCACTTGAATCGTGCGGAACATCTCGTCTCTTAGAAAACCGCCGGAAACAATCAACGTGGCTTCGGCGAGTCCATAACAGGGATGGAAGGCACCGGGGCGGAAACCACACGAGGCAAAGGTGGTCTCAAATTGTTTCAGAGTGTCGGCGCGGACTGGCTCGGCGCCGTTATAAGCCACATCCCAACTGCTGAGGTCGAGAGTTTCCCGTTGTTCGGGAGTAATTCTGCGGGTGCACAATTCATAGGCGAAATTGGGTCCGCCGCTGATCGTGGCTTTGTAGCGCGAAATGGCCTGGAGCCAACGTATCGGCCGCATGAGAAAGGCTGCCGGCGGCATCAGGTAACACGGACCGCCCTTGTACACCGGCTGGATAATCCCATTGGTAAGTCCCATGTCGTGAAAGGCCGGCAGCCAGGTGACCGTGACACTGTCCGGGACGAGCGCAAAGAGGCGATGAATGTAAGCCGAATTGTGAAGAAGGTTCCCGTGACTGATCATGACGCCCTTCGGTTCCGCAGTGGAGCCGGAAGTGTATTGGAGCAACGCCAGCGTGTTGCTGGTCACAGCCGGGTCCCGCCAGTCCTGCGCCAGGCCGCCGGCAACCTTATCGGTCGCCACCCAGCGCATCTTCTGCAACTCGGGAGCTTGCGTGAACAGACTCTCAGTGCTGGAGAGAATCGCTGACGTGGTGAGCACCACCGCCGGCTTCGCATCGTTGATGATGGCCCGAAGCTTGGGGAGACTCCGCTGGGGCTGAGCCAGATTGGGCGGAGGCAGAGGGACGGCAATCACCCCGGCATATAAACAACCAAAGAACGCGGTGATGAACTCGAGACCGGTTGGATACAGCAACAGCGCACGCTCTCCGCTTGCCACGCAGCTTTGGAGCAGCGCCCCAATACTTCGGGCCTGGCAGTCCAACTCGGGACCGCCCAGCTGACCCCCTTCCGCTTCTCCATCCACCAGATAGGTAAAGGAGGTATAGGTCCGCTGTCCAGGCTGTTGAAGCGCTCGCCAGCGAAGGATTTCGACGAGTGTGGAAAACTCCGCGGTTGGATCAGTAGGGTCTGACTTCATCCGTAACACCTCGGAAAAGAATAACTGTCCATGCTGTACAAAATCAAATCCCTTTCTCCGTTGCCCCACTTGTCCGCTCCGAACAACGTCGTTGCGGTTTGCGGCAGTTGTTGTTGATCAAATTGAAATCACTCAATTTGGAAAAATATACGTATGGAATCCGGGTGGGCGCTATGGGGTGTTTTCCCCATATGAGATTATGTTGGTAAGATTGGGTTCAGGCCGCTTCCACCCCACCAGCCGCTTCCGGGAAATTCATCGCCCGCCCGCGGCTGTCACGCTTTACTTCAGATTCTTCCTCAAGAACGCGAGGATGCTGGAGATGGAACTGCCGGGACCGAAGACCGCCTGGATGCCCAGTTTCCGGAGCCTCTTCACGTCCTCGTCGGGAATAATGCCGCCGGCGAAGACCAGAACGCCCTTGACCTTCTCCTGTATGAGCACTTCCATCACGCGCCGGAACTGCGCCATGTGCCCGCCCGACAGTGAACTCAAACCGATCGCGTCCACGTTCTCTTGAATCGCCGACGCAACGATCTGTTCCGGCGTGTTGCGAATGCCGGTATAGACGACTTCCAGCCCGGCTTCGCGCAGGCCCATCGCCACGACGAGCGCGCCGCGCTCGTGCCCGTCGAGTCCCGCTTTGGCGATGAGAACTTTGAGGGGACGCTTCGATTTCATTTCTTCACCAAGTCATATGCTGTGGGAAGGCCGGTGCTCTCCGAACACACTCCGCAACACCCGGCAAATCTCGCCGAGCGTAACGTGGCTCTTCACGCAGTCCACGAGAACCGGCATCAGATTCTCCGGACTGTTTGCCGCTTTTTCCAACGTCGCCAAACACTGTTTAACCTTGCCGGCGTTCCGTTTTTTGCGCAAGGCCGCCAGCTCCCGTCGGCGACGCGGTTCCAGACGTGGATCCACCGGCTGTGACTTCGCCTTCAACGGCTGATCGCTGACGTATTCGTTGACGCCGACGATGATCTTCTCCCCGGCTTCCACGGCCTGCTGGTGTTTGGAAGCGGCGCGATAAATTTCCCGGCGCACGTATCCGCTCTCGATGGCTTTGAGCATCCCGCCCAGATTATCAATTTTGTGCAACTGATCGCGCGCCTGCTGCTCGAGGCGGTCGGTGAGTGACTCGACGTGGTAGCTGCCGCCAAGCGGGTCGGGCTCAGTGGTCACGCCCGACTCGTGCGCAATGATTTGCTGGGTACGCAATGCGAGCAGCGCCGATTCTTCGGTCGGGATCACGCTGCCCTCGTCCTTCCCATTGGTGTGCAGGCTCTGCGTGCCCCCCAGGACAGCCGCGAGCGCCTCCAGGGTCGTACGGACGATATTGTTGTCCGGCTGCTGAGCCGTGAGCGTCGAACCGGCGGTCTGCGTGTGGAACCGTAACACCATCGAGCGTTCGTTTTTCGCGCCGAATTTTTCGCGCAGGATGTGGGCCCAGAGCCGCCGCGCGGCGCGGAACTTGGCGACCTCCTCGAAAAAATTGCTGTGGCAGTTGAAGAAAAAAGCAATGCGCGGCGCGAAGCTGTCCACCGCCAGCCCGCGCTCGATGCACGTCTGCACGTAGGCGATCCCGTCGGCGAGTGTGAACGCAATCTCCTGCGCCGCCGTGCAGCCCGCCTCGCGCATGTGGTAGCCGCCAACGCTGATCGTGTTCCAGCCCGGCACTTCCTTCGCACAGAATTCGACAATGTCGGCGACCAGGCGCAGCGACGGTGTTGGTGGAAAAATGTAGGTGCCGCGCGCGCTGTACTCTTTGAGAATGTCGTTCTGAACCGTGCCGTTAAGCTTCGACCACGGCACGCCCTGTTGATTCGCGACGACGAGATAGAGCGCCAATAATATGGGAGCCGTCGCGTTGATCGTCATCGAGGTGCTCACCTGGTCCAGGGGGATGCCTTTGAAGACCCGCTCCATATCGGCGAGTGACGAAATTGCCACCCCCACGCGGCCGACTTCGCCGCGTGCCAGCGGGTCGTCACTGTCGTAGCCGATTTGCGTTGGCAGATCAAACGCCATCGAGAGTCCCGTCTGACCGTGCGCGAGCAGGTACTGGTAGCGCCGATTCGTCTCCGCCGCCGTGCCAAAGCCCGCATACTGGCGCATCGTCCACAACCTCTCGCGATACATCGTGGGGTAAATGCCGCGCGTGAACGGAAACCGGCCGGGCTTTTCCTGCGGTTCAGTCATGGTGCTCGCACATTTCGATCAACACGCCATGCGCGCTCTTGGGGTGGATGAACGCGATGTGGACGCCGCCGGCGCCGATGCGTGGCTCCTCGTCGATCAGCCCGATGTTGGCGACTTTGAGCGCTTGCAGATGCCCGGCTAATTTATCGGTCGCCAATGTCAGGTGATGCAGGCCTTCGCCGCGCTTGTCCAGGAACTTCTGCACCGGGCTGTCCGCTGCGGTTGGCTCCAACAGTTCGATGGTGGCTTTGCCCGCCGCCAGGACAGCGACGCGCACTTTTTGCCCGGGCACATTTTCAGTGCGCAGATGCGTCAAGCCGAGCGTGTCCACCCAGAATTTCTTTGCCTCATCAATGCTCTTGACCGCGATGCCAATGTGGTCGATGCCTTTGATCATAGCGCGGCTGCAAGCAATACCACAGGTTGTGACGCCCCGCCAAGTTCATTCCGCGCCGGATGATGACGACATGGTATTTGCATTCCCATCTCGCATGGTTCAAACTCTTACATACATGATTCATTTCTTGAATCTCCTGTTGTTGAACTTGAATGGTTCACAACATGGATTCTCACGCAACCCCCTGGTCTGTCAAACTCCGGGGGTCTCCCCGGCAGAACCGGGAGATTTCCCGGACCCACAACTCCTCCCGTATCGAATGCGAAACACGAAAAAGCTGCTGTCCTGCATCACGCAGGCCGTGACCAGCCGAACCGCAAGCCAGGCAGAGCAGGCACGGCATTGGGAAAACCGAAGCAGCCAAAGTCGATGGGAAACGCATTGGATTTGCCCACCTCAGTTCGAGAAAAACAATGGGGGGATTGACGTATGACCGAGAGGTCGGTAATCACGGGCATCGGGGTCCTTAGCCCGAACGGAGTTGGCAACGATGAATTCTGCGCGGCCATTCGCGCCGGCAAATCGGGCGTGAGGCGCGTCGAACATTTTGACCTGTCCGACTGCGACACGAAGATTGCCGGATTCATAGATGACGACAAGATCGATCCGCTCTGGGCGGACAGAAAGGCCAAATCGCGCCTGGACAGGGCGGCTCTTCTCTCTTTGATTGCTTCCGAGATGGCGGTTGCCGACAGCGGTCTCGACGGACTTTTGGAGCTTCCAGTGCGCAAAGGCATTGTGCTGGGGACCGGGTGCGGAATGGTCGGGACAAACGAGGCGGCCTACCATCGGTTTTATGCCCTCCAGAAACACCGCTTGAGACCAACCACCGTGCCTCGCGCGATGTACAACGCGGCGGCGTGCGAGATCGGGATTCGCCACGGCCTGCGGCGGCTCAGCAACACGGTCGTCGCCGCCTGTTCGTCGGCGCTTGTGGCTCTGGATCTGGCTGATCTCTATATCCGTTCGGGCCAGGCCGACCTGATTCTGGTTGGAGGGGTGGATTGCCCCATCTTTCATGGATATTTCCGTGTCTGGGATGCGCTTACGGTGTTGACGCGCGACTTTAATGACGAGCCGGCGCGAGCCTCGCGTCCCTTCACCCGCAATCGCAGCGGCATGGTGCTTTCGGAGGGGTGTGGTTTCGTCGTTCTGGAGAGTGCCAGTCTCGCCGAGAAACGCAACGCACGGGTCTACGCGGAGGTCCTTTCGAGTTGGCAGACAAACGACGCGTTCGACATTGTTGCACCGTACCTACCGAGCCAGGTCGAATGCATGGAGTCGGCGATGGCTGCTTCCGGCCTTGGCAAGAACCAGATCTCGCATATTCAGGCCCACGGGACATCGACCCGCTTGAACGACATTACGGAGACGATGGGAATCAAGGAGGTTTTCGGAACGTACGCCCGTGAGATCCCGGTCAGTTCCATCAAGTCGATGATTGGCCACACGCTGGGGGCCTCGGGATTGCTTTCGTTGATCGCAGTCCTTCTTGGTATGGAGGACAACTTTGTGCCTCCGACGATCAACCAGGACGACCCCGATCCGGAGTGCGATCTCGATTATGTGCCCAACGCGGCGCGGGAGCAGACGGTGCCGACGGCGATGGTGAATGCCTTCGGTTTCGGGGGGACAAACGTCTCGGTTGTTATTCGCAAGGCATGAAGAGGATAATCTCCGCCGTCCCTTTGAGTTGAAAACTACCGGTGCTCCAAAGAAAAATTCCGTTTCGCTGAACACGCGAAGGACCTTGTTTGCAACGGAAACTTTTGGAATTCTCCGCCTCGCTCGGACTCTTCTCCGTCGCATCAGGTTTCACTCGCTTCCCTTCCGCCTCGCCTCACGAACGCTTTTAGCAAGAAAATCGAAAACTTTGAAGCTGCGGTTGCTTTGAGCTTCGCGTATTACAATTTTGTCAAAGCTCACCACAACTGCCGACTTCACTCTCGGCTCTGGTATCGTTTCAACTTTGGCATCTGCTTGCGGGTCGGCTTTCGTGTCCGTTTGAGCCTTGGCTTTTGCTTCGGTCTTGGAGTCGATACTGGCCACAGCATTTACAGGATCAAAAATCCGATAGGCGATCAGTTTGATACGGTCGTTCACGAGGAACCACAGCAGCGCATAACCCCACACGAACCCGGCCCAACCCCAGCCCAAGGGTGTCATAAATAAACCGTAAACTGCGATCAACGTCGCCATGATTTGCGTGCCGACCACGGCCACCCATAATATCCGCGCTGGACGATGAGACCAGAACGGCCCGCGCGTGCGCGTCAGGAAAATTGTCAGATGTCCCGCCACGGACAGCTTCAAATACATCAGGGTCTGGATGTGGGCGCGGTCGAGATGAAAGACCCGCTCACCGAGATAAAACAAGCCGAAGGCGGAGACGACCCCGATGATGCCCAGAACCGTGGAAATTCCCAGCACCATGCGCATGTTCCAGGCTTCCGGCTTGTCCTTGTAATGAACGTGGTCATAGGCGATGGACAGGATCGCGCCGTCGTTGAGCAACGCCAGCATCACGATCATCACCGCCGTCAATGGATAAAAATTGAAGATCAGGATGGCCAATGTCATGAACAACAGCACGCGCAGCGTCTCGGCGATGCGGTAGATCGCGTAACTGTTCATCCGCTGGAAAATTCTTCGGCTCTCCTTGATCGCGTCAATAATCACTGACAGGCCGGGCGTCGTCAGCACGATAGCCGCCGCCGCGCGCGCCGCGTCCGTCGCACCCGAAACGGCGATGCCGCAGTCAGCTTTCTTGAGCGCGGGCGCGTCATTCACCCCATCGCCCGTCATGCCGACGATGTGGCCGCGCTTTTGCAGAACATCCACGATGTGAAATTTATGTTCGGGAAAAACTTGGGCGAATCCGTCGGCCTTCTCGATGGACTCGGCCACCTCGGTGGTCTCCTTTTTTTGTGTGTCACCCAGGCTGGCGGCATCGAGGATATTTGTGCCCATGTCCAACTTTTTTGCGGTTTCCTGGGCGATGGCGAGTGCATCGCCTGTAACCATCTTGATCTTCACGCCCATCTGGCGTGCGGTCGCAATGGTTGCCTTGGCATCCTCCCGTGGCGGATCGAACAAGGGCAACACGCCAAGAAACTGCCATTGACCGTCTCCCTCGGCCCGCGCAACCCCCAATGAACGAAAGCCACGCGCCGCGAATTCGTTGACTACCTGCTCGACCGCGGGCTTCACCTGCTCGGCGTTGGCCGACAAGGCCAAAATCACTTGTGGCGCACCCTTCGTCACCTTGAACGTCTTTCCGTCCTTCGCTTTGACGGCAGCCTCAGTGCGTTTATGCACCGAGTCGAATGGCTGGAAATGGACCACCTCATAACCCTTTAATGCTTCCTTGTCCTTCAGTCCGCCCAGAACGGCCAGATCAATCGTGTCATTATTTTCTGCGCGCGACGCCAGCGCCCCATTGAGGATGATTTGCTCGGCGGGAACATTGTTCACGCTGAACGGATCTCCCAGCGTCAGCTTGTTCTGGGTCAGAGTGCCGGTCTTGTCCGCGCACAGCACGTCCACGCCCGCCAATTCCTCAATCGCCACCAATTTGCTCACAATCGCCTGTTTCTTGGAGAGCAGGCGCGCGCCGACCGCCATTGTTACTGAAAGCACCGTTGGCATCGCCACAGGTATCGCGGCCACGGTCAACACCAGGGCAAATTGCAGCGTGGTGAGGATCGCGTCGCCACGGTAGATTGCGAAACCAATGATCACCGCCACCAGCGACACAGCGAGAATGATCAGGTAATTGCCGATTTTAAAAACCGCCTTTTGAAAGTGGCTGACAGTGTGCGCTTCCTGCACCAGTTGCGCCGTCTTGCCGAAATAAGTTTTCTCGCCCGTGGCATAGACCATTGCACCAGCTTCACCTTGGCGGATAATCGAACCGGAAAACACCGCGTCGCCCGATTTGCGCTCGGCGGGCAATGACTCTCCCGTCAGCGCGGACTGATCCACCTCCACCGGGTCGCCGTCCAGCAGTCGCGCATCTGCCGGCACAATGTCGCCCAGCCTTATGCGGATGACATCGCCCGGCACCAACTCGCGCGCCAGCGGGTTGATCCACTTCCCGTCGCGTTTCACACGGGCCTTAACCGCCAGCCTGGCCTTGAGGGCCTCGATGGCGTTGCTCGCCTCGCGTTCTTCCCAGAATCCGACCACGGCATTGGCCACCAGCAAGAGAAGGATGATGAAAAAATCCGGCCAGTGCCCGACCACGCCCGACAGAATCACCGCAATCTCAATCATCCACGGGATGGGTCCCCAAAAATAGGAGAGGAATTTCAGGAAGAGATTCGTCTTCTTCTCGGTCAGTTCATTCGGCCCATATTGAGTGAGCCGTTTCTGTGCCTCGGCTTGAGTTAGGCCGTCCGGTGACGACCCCATTTTTTTCTCCACCTCCGCCAGCGGCAGCGTTTTCAAATCGTCCTGCGCATCAGGCTTCGATCCCGGCTTGGATGCGGGAGCCGCGGGCTTCGATTCTGCGGATGCACTCGGTTTTGGTTCGGGAGCCTTGGGCTGGTCGGCATTGGCTTTCATGATGTGTGTCCTTTTACGGTCTTGAATTTTCGAGAACGGGCGTGTTACGCGTTGTTTCCGGCGGGTCGGCGGCGGCTCCTGGTGGCAGGTTTTCCGGCACGTTAAGACGCGCCACGCCAATCCGGTTGTCGGCCATTCCGTAATAAACGTCAAAGCGGTCGGGCGTGCCGAGATCGTCGCGCCGGTCAATGCCGGTGGGGAACACCACGTTGGCGATGGTCCCGTTGCGTTCTTGCGGCAACTCCGGTGTCAACACCGGCTTCACCGACCGATAGCGAATCGTGCGCGGATGGCGACAGGGAAGATGCTGGCGTCCTTGTTGTCCACATGGACGAAATCAATGCCTTGATAGGGTTCAAAGGTTGCCAACCCAATCCGCTCCCAGTGGAATAAATCCTCCGACATCGCCAGGGCAATTCGCGGTCCGTCGGAGGAAAGCGATGTGTAAGTCATCACGTAATGCTGGAGCGGCTCAACATAAGTAACGCGCGCATCCTCGCATCCGCCGCTACCTCCCGATCGCCGCTCGTAATCAGCTTCCGGTTCGACCGCGATGCCGAGCCGCTCGACTCCGGACGGGTCGCCGCCTTCGTTGAATTTTACGCGGGCGATACCGATGCGTGAATAGTTACCCTTAGCAACTAACCATGTTTGACAACACCGGCACCGAACTGCACTGGTGCCGGCAAAACTAACTAGTGTTTAAGCTCGGTGGACGGCTAACTGTTCACTAGTTCATCTATCCAGTATCCTTTGCGATGGTAATGTCCGTGCAGCGCGATCTCATAATCCCTAGTCAGCAGAGCCACATCCGTATATTCCGGTGATTCCTTGATGGTTTCGCGATCAAGATTAACGAAGACTTTGCGCTCGCCCCAACTGACGCGCTCGATCCATTGCGGTGAAACCAAGACCTTTTTGCCCGGCCACCAGTTGTGGGTGTCAACGATGAGATAACGAATCGCCCACGTCTCGTCATCTATGATGAAATCGTGGACGTGGCCAATCTCGCCATCCAGGGTTTGAATGTGATGACCGCTTACACCGTTGGTGCTGCGCAAATGGTGATCCCATGCTTTCTCACGCTGGGTAGATTTTTTCCATTGTTCACGGTCACGCATCGGGTAGGGATAAGGTCCCCAACTGAAAGGGCCACCCCAATACATCGGGTATAAATAATGCCCGTAGTAGGCTTGTTCAAATTGGTGGGAAACGGGCTTGTCACTGTCCAAAGACGGACTGTCCTCAATCTGCTTTCTTGTCAAATCAATGGCGATGTTTCGCTCTTCTTTATTCACGGCGACCAGCGCATACGGGGAAATCAGCACCTGCCGGTCCGCCAGCCAGGTTCCGGTTTCTGCGACCAGATAGCGAATGGTCCAGTGCCGGTCATCGAAGTAAAACTCTTTGACCTTCCCAATTTCCCCGTCAAGGCTGTCCAGCTTGTAACCTTCCAATGTTTTTACTTTACTTAACATAATAATTCTTTCGTTTTAATTCGCACGCTGTCGTTTGACCGACAGCGTGCTTGAGGAACCGGTTGCGCGCGATCAGCACAGATGACAAGACTAAATTGCGGCGGCGGGGACGGCTTCGCTATGGGGTGTAACCCTACCGCAAAGCGGTCTTGATGAATGTGTCACTCGGACATTCCCCCTCTGATTTCTGAAGGAAAACACGGACTGATTCCTGCATCTACATCTAAATGCGTCTTTTTCGGGAAGCCCGATAGTCTTTTTTTAACGGATGCTAAAGCGGCAATAGGCCGCCTGCCTCGGTATGGTATTATCCATGCAATCAATTCACCTAAAAAATATACGTCAACTGCCTTCACTTTGCCCTGTTCACATTTCCCGGCCATATCGGCCATATCCATGGTGTATTGGAAATCAAACCAGCGAATGCCATTGCAACCGCAGACGCTTGGTGAGCAAATCAAGAAGCGCCGTTTGGAACTGCACTGGCTGCAAGCAGACCGTCGGAAACCGGCTACTCAAAACCGGAAGCGGATTGCGAAGTTCCTTGAATGCAGTTTTCAAAAGAGGTAGGGTTAGACCCCATAGCTATAGACCGTCGCGCCGCTTAGCGTACCTCGAAAAGAAGTGATGGTGAAAACATCGTCATCAAAAAGGAAAGAAAAACTATGCATTTATTATTATTCTCGCCAGTTCTTGCCAGTGGCATCTGGATTGGCGGCGGCGTGGGCGGACTCATTCTCGTCATCGTCGTTGTGGTTCTATTGCTCCGTTAACTGTTGAGTCACTCCGGCGAATAGTTCGCCAGACCACGCGACCTCTTATGACAAAACTCAAAATCAAAGGCGATCGCAACATCACCAAAGGCAGGTTGAAACAGAAACGAGCCAAGCTCACAGATGGCGGTCTTCGATACGTCGAAGACAAGTCCGAGGAATTGCTTGGTCAGCTTCAGAAGCTCACCGGCAAAATCCGTGAAGCCGCCCAGGAGTCCGCCGCCGGTCGCTGAGAAAAACGGCCATTTCCAGGCTGCGAATGCGCGAACCTAAAACTGCATATGAAAGACCTGGTTTATAAACTCATCGAACTCACCGGCACTTCCACCAAATCCATCCAAGACGCTGTTAAAAGGGCAATTAAGCGGGCGCACAAAACCATCAAAAACTGGTGCTGGTTTCAGGTGGTTGAAACGCGCGGCAACACCGAAAATGGAAAAGTGCATCATCAACCACCAACCAAAACACAAGGCTTCAAATATTTGCTTTGGGGAAATGGTTTTTTGCGAGCCACAAAAAGAATTCAGACGAGAGTTATTCAATGAACCAGCCAAAATCGATTCAACGAATAGTCGTCGTCATCGCCTTGACCTGTTTAATCCTGCTCCTTTCTACCAGGAGTATTTGCGCACAGCCTCTATACGTCTCAGTCTCTGGCTCGCAATACACGACTTATGTGGAGGGAGTAGGCTACCCTCCCGACACGCATCCTGAAACATCCAGAACAACAGTGTCGTCGTTTCCGACCAGCGACGAAATTGACTTCCCTACCCAGTATTCGGGGCCTGACTTATTTATCACCAACCATGCGATTGCGAGCGCTGGTTTGTCCGAGGTGTCAGACCAAACTGGCTGGGGATTCGCCAATGCCGAGGCAGTCAGTCAGCTTTGGTTCTCTCCCTTGGCGGACCAAACTCTAACGCCCAACATCAACATTTCCGCTCTGGGTGGTGATCTAGGGGACAGAACCTTTACTGCCGGTCAAGTCAGCCTGCTGGATTTGACCTCAAATTCCGAATTGTGGAATTACAGTTGGAACGCGGGCGGCTCGGTTGCCGTCCCGATCCAGGTTTCCTCGGGCAATAACATTCCTTGGGATTCGGATGGCTCTACTGCAAATTTCAACTTGGCTACAGACTTCCGTGCTTCTGACCAATACGAACTGACCATGATAGTGTGCTCCAATGCGGGGGATGATGATGAGAGCGTTCAGATTCGGTTGACCGGATTACAAGAGACCGGATTACAAGAGATTCCCGAGCCTTCAACAGGTCTCCTTTTAGCTATGTCCGTCGCCGCACTGGCCATTTACCGTCGGTGCAGGTAGTCCTGCTATCCTTGCAATGTAACGCGAGGAACGGGAAGTAATAAATTTCGCATTACAATTCGCGGCATTTGCACTTCAAACGCCCAACAATAAGCCAATGTTCCGTATATCCAAACGGACTGAATCCGGTGGCCATTTTTCAAGCGTTAAGGAGTTGGACAAGCTGGGCAGGTCGCCTTTGAAACTAAAATTCCGGCCTCTGAGTATTGGGAAGTATCTTAATTGTTTCGATTTCGAAGCATTTCCCATTTAATCACGGGTCTAGCGCAATCCAGGAAGATAAAGCTCAAACTATACCATTACCCTGTGGTTGGACAGCGGTTGTCGCCGAACGGTCATTCCTCGCCAGCCAGTGTTTCAATGGCTGGACGATTAGTGGATGGTGGCGGCTGACTTGGGGTTAATTGTCCTGGGTAAGGCTGGTTCGGCAGTTTAGGCTCTAGTTGTCCTGGATAGCGTTGTTTCATGGCTCGTTTTGGTTGAGCCTCTCACAACCCCGTTCCGACGCGTTAATGCGTTCTGGTCGCCTAATGGATGCCTAGTGACTGCCTTGTGCATGACTGGCTGATTTCATACACAATTTCATACACAGTTTTCCATTTTTTCAACCCAACTTCCACTCTACAAACAACTTAAGTTTGGAGGCGAGGGTCGGAATCGAGCTTAAATAGGTCGATTTCTGAGTCAATTTTGCCAATTTTTTTTACTATTCAAGCACTATCCTGCCACTATTTCTGACTATCCTTCCACTCTACTTTATTA
>Ga0187871_10000078_pt1 | contig 84323 bp, 48 predicted proteins | sample June2016WEW_16_1_FD_132988 | JGI IMG/M metagenome (GOLD analysis project Ga0187871, IMG submission 132988) | Peatland microbial communities from SPRUCE experiment site at the Marcell Experimental Forest, Minnesota, USA - June2016WEW_16_10 | ecosystem: Environmental > Terrestrial > Soil >...
ACTCGCTACAGCAGCAATCGGACCGGCGGGACCGCTCCCTACGGTCGCGGCTCCGAATGACTCGCTACAGCAGCAATCGGACCGGCGGGACCGCTCCCTACGGTCGCGGCTCCGAATGACTCGTTACGTTAGCAATCGGACTGGCGGGACCGCTCCCTACGGTCGCGGCTCCGAATGACTCGTTACAGCAGCAATCGGACCGGCGGGACCGCTCCCTACGGTCGCGGCTCCGATGGTGTCTCATGATATCGTGTCCTCCAGACGAAACATGGCGATGAGGTAGACCTGCCGCAGGGCCTCGGCATACTCCGCTTCGCGCGACCGCCAGAGACGGTGACTGAGAGCCCGCAGAATATCGTGTTTGGTGCTGCCCTTGACGGCGTAAAGAAACGGGAACTCGAAGCGGGCGCGGTAGGCGGCATTCAAGCGGGTAAGCCGGTCGAACTCGCCGGGCGACATTTCGTCGAGGCCGGCGCCAGACTGTTCGGCCTGGGAAGCGTGGCTGATGCGGCATCGAGCGCCCAGATCGGGATGCGCTCGCAGGAGCGCGAGTTGCTCGGATGGCGCGGCCTGTTCGACGATCTCGACCATCGCCAAGTGCAGCGCATCGCGGGCCGGAAACGGACGCCGGCTCCATGCGCGCTCGGCGACCCAGGGTGAATCTTCGAAGATCCATCCGAGCTCGGAGACGAAGGGCCCGCGTTCCAAGGCGTTCACCTCGGCCAGAGTCATGGTGTGTCTCTCTCGTAGATGGCCGCGCCTTCCACACGGACCTCATCCACGCAGTCTCGATCGCCGAGAGTGAAGAGTGCAGCGAGGATTCTGGCAAGATCGTCGGCGCGCTCCGCAATGGCGGCCAGAGGAGTGCCAGGCCGCGGACGAAGGCAGACGAAATCGGCGGCCTTGCCGGGCTGGAAGTCGCCGATTTCGTCCTCAAGCCGCAAGGCTTCGGCGCCCGCGCGAGTGGCGAGATACAACAGTTGCGCCGCGGTTAGCAGCAGGCCATCGGGCGCCACCCGCTGCATCAAATAAGCCTGCAGCCCTTCCCGCAGCAGGCTGAAGCTGGTGCCTGCCCCAACGTCCGTTCCCAGCGCGAGACGCACGCCCGCTTCCAGGTGGCGCCGGAGGGGAAAGATCCCGCTGCCGAGGGCGGCGTTGCTGGCGGGACAGTGTGCGACGGCCGCATCGTGTGCGGCAAGCCGGGCTAGCTCGGAATCGGCGGTATGCACGTTGTGCGCCATTACCGAGAGCGGTCCCACCAGATCGTGTTTCTCATAAACGCCGAGGTAATCGTTAGCCGACGGAAACAGCCGGGCGACTTGATTGACTTCCTCTCGGTCCTCGTTGAGATGGGTCTGAAACCGCAGACCCTTGTGCTCGCTCAGCAGGGTCCGGCAGACTTCCAGCATGGCGTCGGAAGCGGAGATCGCAAAGCGCGGCGTCACCGCGTAGAGCAGACGTCCCCGGCCATGAAAGGCGTGGATGAGACGAGTGCTTTCGCGATAGGCGCAGTCGGGTGTCTGGTGCAGATCCGGCCGGAGCAGGCGGTCCGAGAGCACCAGGCCCGAGGCCACGCGCAGGCCGGCTGCCGCGGCCGCTTCGAACAGACACCTGGTGGCTGACGGAAAATGCGATCCGAAGACGAGGGCGGTAGTCGTGCCGTGAGATGCCAGAGCATTCACGAACAGGCGCGCGGTTTCTTGTGCGTGAGCGGGATCGGCCATGCGCGACTCTTCCACCAGGGCGCAGTTTTCCAGCCAGTCCAGGAGTGTGCGCCCCAGACTGCCGATCACGCGGACTTGCGGAAAGTGGACGTGCGTGTCGACCAGGCCGGGCAACAGAAAACCGCCCCGCCGGTCGGTGACGATGACGCCGGGATTCGCGGCATGAAGCTCGGCGAACTCGCCACAAGCGGCGATTCTTCCGCTGCGAATCAGCAGTCCTCCATCGGCATATGCTTCGAGCGCGCCAGCGTGGTGGAACGCATTTCGCGGAGTGTGAAAGATGGCGGCGCGCAAAAGTTCCGGCGGGCCAGCCGCGGTCACGATGCCGGTCATCCGATTTGGAGACCTCCGCAGGCCGCGGTGAGTGCGATCTCCGCGGCCTCCCGCGCGTGACGCAACGCGAAGAAGAGTTTTTCGGGAGTGGCCGGGCTGGAGAGCGAGACCGGACCGCCAGTTCCAAACGCGGCGATGGCATCGCGGAGCGCCTCGCGCACCGAAATGGCGAGCATCAGCGGCGGTTCGCCGACCGCCTTGCTGCCCCAAACGACATCGGGATCGCTGGCACGAGAGAGAAACGCGACGTTGAAGATCTCCGGCACTTCCGACCAGGAAGGAAGCTTGTACGTGGACGCACCGGCGGTGGCCAGCTTGCCCTCGGCATCCCATAACAGTTCCTCGAGGGTGAGCCAGCCGACGCCCTGGATGAATCCACCTTCGATCTGACCGCGATCGACCAGCGGCGAGATGGAATCGCCCACGTCTTCCAGCAGGTCCGCGCGCAGCAGCCGGTACATGCCGGTGAATTCGTCGATTTCGACTTCCGCAACCGCCGCGCCATAGGCGAAATAGTGGAATGGCTTGCCGCGGCCGGTCTGTGGATTGAAATGAATCTCAGGCGTGCGATAGTAGCCTTGCGCGAAGAGCGCGACGCGCTGGCGGTAGGCGGCTTCGGCAACTTGTGCGAGGGAGATCGCGGCGCCTGAATTCCCTTCGGCGAATGCCTGGCCGCCAGAAAGCCGAACCTGCCCGGGCTCGACGCCAAGCAACTCGGCTGCGATGGGGAGCAGCCTGGCGCGGATTTGCGAGCAGGCATCCACCACGGCCGCGCCATTCAAATCAGTGCTGGCGGAGGCGGCCGTGGCCGAGGTATTCGGCACTTTGTCGGTACGGGTTGGCATGACCTTGACCAGCTCAAGAGTCTGGCCCAGGCTCTCAGCGGCAATCCTGCGGATCTTGGTGTGCAGTCCCTGCCCCATCTCGGTTCCGCCGTGATTGACCTGTACGCTGCCGTCCCGATACATCAGCACCAGCGCGCCGGCCTGATTGAAAGCCGCCAACGTGAAGGAGATCCCGAATTTGACAGGGGTGATCGACAAGCCGCGTTTGCGATGCGTGTGGCGAAGGTTGAAGCCGTCGATTTCGGTTCGCCTGGCTTCGAAATCGCTGGTGCGTTTCAACTGATCCCAGATGATCTGAATTCTGCCGGCGTGTTTGACGGGCTGCCCATAGTGCGTGGTGTGCCCCTCCCGATAGAAGTTCTTCTCGCGCACGGCGTCCGGCCGCAGCCGCAGCCGGCGCGCGGCCAGGTCCAGAATCTCTTCGATCACCAGCATGCCTTGCGGACCGCCGAAACCGCGGAAGGCCGTCTGCGAAGTCTTGTGAGTGCGGCAAACCCAGCCGGTGAGCTCGGCGGCCGGCAGATAGTATGCGTTGTCGCTGTGAAACAGAGCGCGCCACATGATCGGCTCGGACAAGTCCAGACACCAGCCGCCATCGGAGTAGAGCGCGATACGGACGCCCTCGATCGCACCATCGAGCGCGAATCCGGCTGTGTATCGCGCCAGGAACGGATGGCGCTTGCCGGTCAGCGCCATATCGAGTGCACGGGTCAGCCGCACGCGGACGGGCCGCCGCGTCTTCCACGCACCGAGTGCGGCGATGGCAGCCCAGGCGTTGGATTGGACTTCTTTGCCGCCGAACGCGCCCCCCATGCGGAGACACTCTACGGTCACCTGGTTGCGCGGCAGGCCCAGAACGCGAGCCACAATCTCCTGCGCCTCGCTGGGATGCTGCGTGGAAGAATGCAGCGCTACGCCGCCGGTTTCCGTGATCCACGCGATGGCGCACTGGGTTTCCAAATAGAAGTGCTCCTGGCCGCCGATGGACAGCTCGCCCGAGAATACCAGTGGGCTGCGCTCGATGCGGGAAACGTCGCCGCGGGCGAGACGCGCGGGGCCGGCCAAGAAACTGCGGCTTTCGATGGCGTCGGGAATGGTCAGAATCGCGGGCCGGATTTCATATTCGACCTCGACCCGCTCGGCGCCGAGGCGCGCGGCTTCGAGCGTTTCACCCAACACCCAGGCCACCGGCTGCCGGTGAAACATGACCTCGCCAGGAAACAGCGGTTCGTCATGCCGCGCGGAGCCGCAGTCGCCAACGCCCGGAACGTCGGCGGCGGAAAGCGTGTTGACGAACCCAGGCACGGAATACGCCGCCGACAAATCCAAGGCCTTGACAAGCGCGTGCGGGTGCGGCGCGAGCACGGGCCAAGCGTGCAGAAGCTTGGGGAACCGGGCGGTGAGATCGTCGGTATAGAGCGCCTCACCGGTCACGTGGGCGCGGGCGCTTTCGTGAGGGACGAGATTGCCGGCCGCACTCATGCCGCAGCCTTCTCCTGGTCCCACCAGAGCTTTTCGAGGAGAGCCTTGGAGACTTCCAGACGGTACTCGGCGGAACCGCGATGATCGCCGATAGGATGGAGCGAGCGGTCGAGAGCCGCTTGCGCGCGCGCGACGGTGGCCAGATTCCAGGGCAGGCCGATCACGGCCTCTTCGGCGGCTGTAGCGCGCAGTGGTGTGGCTGCAACGCCTCCGAAGCCGAAGCGCGCGTGGCGGACTCTTCCCGCGCCGTCCAGATCGAGAGCCATGGCAGCGGCAACCGTACTGATATCGTCCATCCTCCGCTTGGCGACTTTGTAGAAGCGGGTCAGGCTCGTGGCGTGATCCGGGAGCTCAATGGTGGTTATCATCTCGCCGGGCTCCATCACGGTTTGCCGGTAGCCGGTGAAAAAAGCGTCGAGCGCCACCTGCCGGCGGCCGTTCGGTCCCGCCAGGTGAATGCCGGCGCCCAGAGCCATCAGCAGCGGCGCCGCATCGCCGATGGGAGAAGCCGTGGCCAGATTACCGCCGAGGGTGGCGCGGTTGCGAATGGGGAGTGAGGCAAACAGCGGCAGCCATTGCCGGAAGGCTTCGGGAGGATTCGCCCAGCGCGCGGCGATCGAGCTCAACGGAAGCGCGGCGCCGATGCGGATGCGGCCGGGGGTTTGGGAGAATTCGTGGAGCTCGGCCACTGAGTCCAAGCTGATGAGCGTCTGCCAGCGGCGAAAACGTAGGTTGGATTCGACCGCCAGGTCGGTGGCGCCGGCCAGCCATCGGGCCTCGGGATGATGCCGAGCCTCGGCCAGGCATTCATCGAGCGTGGTTGGACGCAGGAAGCGGGCTTCGGCTGTTTCGTAGCGGATGGCTGACAAGCACGGGGCAGGTTGGGCGGTGCGCGCGGTGAAACTGTCCGGCGCCGGAATACCCAAAGAGAGCGCGGCATCGCGAATCGGGCGGTAGCCGGTGCAGCGGCAGAGATTCCCGCCCGAGGCTTCGGGGTCACAGGGACCCACTCGGCCGGGGCGGTAGTGTTCGGCGAACAAGCTCATCACAAAGCCCGGCGTGCAATAGCCACATTGCGATCCGCCCATTTCCGCCAGGGCCTTCTGCACGGCGGCCAGTTCGCCCGATTGCGCAAGAGATTCGACGGTGTAGATTTCCTGCCCGGCGGCCATGGGCAGGAACATCAGGCAACTGTTAATGGGATGAAAGGCGCTTCCGGCGGCGTGTTCCGCCACCAGCAACACGGTGCACGCACCGCATTCGCCTTCGGCGCAACCCTCTTTCGCCCCGGTGAGCCCCTCGGAGCGTAGAAAATCAAGTAGCGTTGTCTGAGGCGAGAATCCCGACGCACACACACTCCGGCCGTTCAGGACGAAGCTTAGTTCACTGGAGCCGGCGCTCATACGGTCACTCCTCCAAAGCGATTCGCTACGCGGCGGAGCGTGTTCAGGGCCTCGAAGTATATGATGTAAAGCCATCTTCCAGGTTTCGACAAAATTCAGGGGCAAGGCAGTTGCGCCACTACAGGTTGCTTTAGAATCAGGATAGTGCTCGCCGGTTTTGACCCTCTTATCGCGGAATGGTTCGCCATGCGTTTCGGCGCGCCCACTGAGCCGCAAGTGCGCGGGTGGCCTGAAATCGGGGCCGGGCACGACGTTCTGATCTCGGCGCCCACCGGCTCCGGCAAGACACTGGCGGCTTTTCTCACGGCGATCGACGGTCTGGTGCGGCGCGCCCGGCTGGGGCCGCTGCCGGATGAAACCGAAATCGTTTATGTCTCGCCGCTCAAGGCGCTGAGTAACGACGTCCACAAGAACCTCGAACTGCCGCTGGCCGAAATCGCGGCGCTGGCGGCGGAGCAGGGCATTGCGCTGGCACCCATCCGAACCGCACTCCGCACCGGCGATACACCGCAGGCGGAGCGCCAGAAGATGACGCGGCAACGGCCGCATATTCTGGTCACCACTCCGGAATCGCTCTACATTCTGCTCACCTCCGCCAAGCCGCGCGAGATGTTGGGGCGCGTGCGAACGCTGATCGTCGACGAGATCCACGCGGTGGCCGACGACAAGCGTGGTTCGCACCTGGCGCTGACGCTGGCGCGCCTCGACCGGCTGGTGCAACAGAACGGCGGGCCCGCGCCCCAGCGGATCGGCCTATCCGCGACGGTGAAGCCGATCGAAGACGTCGCGCGATTCCTGAGCGAGCGCGCCTGCGTGATTCACGTGGGGCACCGGCGCGAGATGGATCTGGCGGTGGAGGTGCCGCGCGATGAGCTCGGGGCCGTTGCCACCAACGAGATGTGGGACGAGATCTACGATCGCGTCGCCGAGCTGATTCGTGCGCACCGCACTACCCTGGTCTTCGTCAACACGCGACGCCTGTCGGAGCGTGTGGCCCATCACCTGGGTGAGCGTCTCGGCGAGAACGCCGTGCTGCCGCATCACGGCAGCCTCTCCCGCGCCCTGCGCCTGGATGCGGAGCAAAAGCTGAAGGCCGGCGAGCTGAGGGCGGTGGTGGCCACCGCATCGCTCGAACTGGGAATCGATATCGGCACGGTGGACCTGGTGTGCCAGATCGGCTCGCCGCGTTCGATTGCGGTGGGGTTGCAGCGCATCGGGCGCGCGGGCCACTGGGTGGGCGCGATGCCCAAAGGCCGGCTGTTCTCGACCACGCGCGACGAGCTGATCGAGTGCGCCGCGCTGGTACGCGCGATTCACCGCGGGGAACTCGATCGCCTCGAGATCCCACGCAACGCGCTCGACATCCTGGCGCAGCAGATGGTGGCCGCTTGCGCCTGCGAAGATTTCGCCGACGACGAGCTGTTCGCCCTCATGCGCGCCGCCGGCCCTTACGCCACGTTAGAGCGCGCCGATTTCGACGCTGCTTTGGAGATGCTCTCCGAGGGGATTGCCACCTCGCGCGGACACAGCCGCGCCTACCTGCATCGCGATGCGGTTAACCGCCGCGTGCACGCGCGGCGCGGAACGCGCATGACGGCCATCACCTCGGGCGGCGCCATCCCGGAGACGGCCCAGTATCTGGTGGTGGCGGAGCCCGAAGGCGTCACAGTGGGGACGGTTGATGAGGATTTCGCCGTCGAGAGCATGGCCGGCGACATTTTTCTGCTGGGCACCACGTCATGGCGCATCCGCCGCGTGGAAGCGGGGCGTCTGCGAGTGGAAGACGCTCACGGCGCTGCGCCCGGAATTCCGTTCTGGCGCGGCGAAGCGCCCGGCCGCACGCGAGAGCTCTCGCACGAGGTGGCTGGCCTGCGGGAAGAAATCGATCGTACGGGGGCGTGCCCGGCGGAATGCGGCCTCGATCGCGCCGGCGCCGAACAGATAGTTGCGTACGTGCGCGCTGGCAGCGCCGCGCTGGGCGCCATCCCCACCGATACGCGCGTCATCGCCGAACGCTTCTTCGATGAAGGCGGTGGCATGCAACTGGTGATTCACGCTCCCTTCGGTGCGCGGATCAATCGCGCCTGGGGCCTGGCATTGCGCAAGCGCTTTTGCCGCTCCTTCAACTTCGAATTGCAGGCCGCCGCCACCGATAACGGCATCCTCATCTCGCTCGGTGAACAGCACTCCTTTCCACTCGATATTGTCTTCGAATTTCTGCGCCCTGCCACGGTGGAGGAAGTGCTCACGCAGGCCGTGCTGCCGGCGCCCATGTTTACCGCCCGCTGGCGCTGGAACGCGTCGCGGGCGCTCACCATTCCCCGCTTTCAGGGCGGGCGCAAAGTGCCGCCGCCGATTCAGCGCATGCGGTCCGATGACCTGATGGCCGCCATCTTCCCCGATCAAGCTGCCTGCCCCGAGAACCTCACCGGCGATGTGCGCATTCCCAATCATCCGCTGGTGAAAGAGACCATCTCCAACTGTCTCCACGAAGCGATGGACCTGGATGGGCTCCGCTCTGTGTTGGGCGCTATCCACGACGGCGCGATTCGGACCATGGCGATCGACACGCCCGAGCCTTCCCCCTTCTCCCACGAAATCCTCAACTCGAACCCGTATGCGTTTCTCGATGACGCCCCGCTGGAAGAGCGCCGCGCCCGCATGGTTCAGATGCGGCGCACGCTGCCGGACGATTCCGGAGGCGGGGGCGCGCTGGACGCTTCCGCCATCGCCCAAGTGGCCGCCGAGGCGTGGCCGCCCACGCGCGACGCCGAAGAGCTCCACGAAGCGCTGTGTGGCTGGAGTTTGATCCCGGCGGGACAAGCTGGCGCTGTCATGGACTTCGAATCGTTGGCCGCCGCCCGCCGCGCCACCACGCTGACGACTGGCGGCCGCGACTTCTGGGTCCCTGCCGAGCGCCTTGAGCTGGTTCTTCGCGTCCATCCGAATGCGACGTTTGACCCGCCCATCGCGCCGCCACAGGGCCTCCGCGCCGCGCCGGATTCTCCCGAAGCCTGCGCTGCAGAGATCCTGCGCGGCTGGTTCGAATGCTCCGGACCGCTGCGGGCCTCCTACCTGGCGCAAATGCTCAGTATGCCGCGCGAGCTCGTCGACCAGGCGCTGGCTCAGTTGGAGGTGGAAGGGCAGATTCTGCGCGGGCGGTTCACGCCGGACTCGACCGAGGAGGAGATCGAGTGGTGTCATCGCAACCTGTTGGCGAGGATTCACCGGCTGACCATCGGCCGGCTGCGCCGCGAGATCGAGCCGGTGACCACGGCTGCTTTCTTCGCCTTCCTGAATCGCTGGCAGCACCGTGCGCCCGGTACCCAGTTGCATGGCGCGGACGGCACCTTGCAGATCATCCGGCAGTGGCAGGGCGCGGAGTTTCCCGCCTTCGCGTGGGAATCTGAAGTCCTGCCGCGCCACGTGGCTTCCTATCAGCCGGAGTACCTCGACGACCTCTGCCTGGCCGGCGAGGTTAGCTGGGGGCGGCTCTCTCCGCATCCGGCTTTCGACCGCGAGCCGGAAGAGAACAAGAGCCGCCGCGTGCGCCCGACACGCGTAGCGCCGCTCGCCATCTTTCTGCGCGAAGATTCGCCCTGGCTGCTGGCCGCGTCACAGCCTTTGCCTGAGCCATCTTTGTCCCACCCGGCGCGCGAAGTGCTGGCGACCATCGAATCGCACGGCGCATCGTTCTTCACCGACCTGACGCGCGCCACCGGCCGCCTGGCAAGCGAAGTGGAGGACGCACTGTGGGAACTGGTGGCCGCCGGCCTGGTGACAGCCGATGGCTTCGAGAATCTGCGTGCCTTGCTCGATCCCAAACGCCGCGCCGGGCAGGGCAGGGAACGCACGCGGCGGCCGCGGCACGCGCCCGGGCGTTGGGCGCTGCTGCGCCGCGGCGGCGAGAAGCCGGCCAACCACGCGGAAATCTTCGCGCGCCAGTTGCTGCTGCGCTGGGGCGTGCTGTTCCGCGACTTGGCGGCACGCGAGCCCGTAGCTCCGCCTTGGCGCGATTTGTTGGGCGCGTTGCGCCGCCTGGAATCGCGCGGCGAGATTCGCGGCGGCAGGTTTGTCGAAGCTTACCTGGGGGAACAGTTCGCGCTGCCCGAGGCGCTTGACCTGCTGCGCGCTATTCGCCGCGCGGGAGAAACCGCCGCTACCTGCGATCTTCTTCCGGGGTTCACCACTGTCACGCCCGCTGAGGTTCCAACACTCTCTACAGCGGTTTGAGTTGCAGCACGGCTGCGCGGTCTATCGGTAAACACGAATTACGGATAGGAACCACGGAAACTTGCGTCTTTGCGCTGGACCGATCATAATAAGCCCCATCTCTGCCTTGCGCCGGAGAGGAGGGTCATGTCCCGTCTCGTTCGCTGTTCGCTGATCCAGGCGTCCAATGCCGCTGCGCCAGATGCGTCACTCGAAGACACCAAGCAGGCAATGATCGCGAAGCACCTGGAGTACATCCGCCAGACCGCCGAGGCAGGCGCACAGATTGTCTGCCTGCAGGAGATCTTTTTCGGACCGTACTTTTGCGCCGAACAGACCGTGCGCTGGTACGATTTGACGGAGCCCATCCCCGACGGGCCGACCATCCGCCTGATGCAGGATCAGGCGCGGAAGCATCACCTGGCGCTGATCGTACCCATCTACGAGCGCGAGCAGGAGGGCGTCTTCTACAACACTGCCGCGGTCATTCACAACGACGGCACCTACCTCGGCAAGTACCGCAAGACCCACATCCCGCACGTGGCTCCCGGGTTCTGGGAGAAGTTCTATTTCCGGCCCGGCAACCTGGGTTACCCGGTGTTCGACCTGGGATTTGCCCGAATCGGCGTCTACATTTGCTATGACCGCCATTTTCCCGAAGGCGCCCGCGCGCTCGGTCTGAATGGCGCCGAGATTGTCTTCAACCCCTCGGCCACGGTGGCCGGCCTCAGCGAATACCTCTGGAAACTCGAGCAGCCGGCGCACGCTGTAGCCAACGGATACTTCATCGCGGCCATCAACCGCGTGGGCGTCGAGGCTCCCTGGAACATCGGCGAATTCTACGGCTCCAGTTATTTTTGCGATCCGCGCGGGCAAATTCTGGCGCAGGCATCGCGCGATCGCGATGAGGTCCTGACGGCCGATCTCGATCTCGACATGATCTCGGAGGTGCGCAAGACGTGGCAGTTCTTCCGCGACCGCCGGCCGGATCTCTATCAGTCCCTGGTGCAACCATGACGAAGGACGAAATCATCCTGGCCCAGCGGGAGTTCATTTTTCCCGCGGTTTTTCATTACTTCAAGGAACCGCTGGTAATCGCGCGCGCCAAGGACCAGTATCTCTGGGACGCCGATGGCAACCAATACCTGGACTTCTTCGGCGGCATCGTTACGGTGAGTGTGGGGCACTGCAATTCCCAGGTGAATGCCGCGGTCCACAAGCAGCTCGATACGTTGCAACACGTCTCGACGCTGTTCTTCAACGAACCGCAGGCGGCGCTGGCGAAACGGATCGCAGGGCTTACTCCCGGCGGGCACCTGACGAAATCGTTCTTCACCAATAGCGGCACGGAAGCCAACGAGACGGCCATTCTGGCGGCGCGGTGCTATACGGGCAACAGCGAAATCGTGGCGCTGCGCCATTCCTATCATGGGCGTTCGGCCGCCGCCATGACGCTCACGGGGCAGTCCGCGTGGCGCCTGGGACCGCCGCAGGCTGGCGTGGTCCACGCGCACAACGCATATTGCTACCGCTGCCCTTTCGGGCTGACTTATCCCAGTTGCGAGGTGCGCTGCGCGAGCGACATGGAGGAGCTGATTCGCAGCTCCACCGGAGGACGCGTGGCGGGCTTCATCGGCGAGCCGCTGCAGGGCGTCGGCGGGTTCATCACGCCGCCCAAGGAATATTTCCAGATCGTCGAGAAGATTGTCCGCGGCCATGGCGGCATCTTCATCAGCGATGAGGTGCAGACAGGCTGGGGCCGCACCGGCGGCAAGTGGTTCGGCATCGAGCACTACGGCGTTGTGCCGGACATCATCACCGGCGCCAAGGGGTTGGCCAACGGCAGCCCCATTGGCCTCACTGTCGCCCGGCCGGAGGTGGCGGATGCGTTTCAAGGCCTTACCATTTCCACCTTCGGCGGCAATCCGGTCACGGCTACCGCCGCCAAGGCCGTGATCGATTACATTGAAGACCGCAACCTGCTCAAGAACTGCACCGAGACCGGCGCGTATCTGCGCGCGGGGCTGGAGGAGTTGCAGCGGAAGCACCCGCTCATCGGCGACGTTCGCGGCATGGGGCTATTGCAAGCCATCGAGCTGGTGGAGGATCGCCAGACCAAAGCTCCCGCTCCCGGCGCTACCGCCGCGACGCTGGAAGCCGCACGCCAGAACCGCCTCATTCTCGGCAAGGGCGGCATGTACGGAAACGTGCTGCGGATCTCGCCGCCGATGAACGTCGGCCGCAGCGATGTGGATCAGTTCCTCAAACTGCTGGATCGCAGTCTGGAGGCCGTGGCATGACACCGATTCCGCGCAACCTCCAGCAGTTTCCGGAGCTGCATCCGGCCTTCGATGAGTCGTCCGCGGTGACCGAAGCCAATCGCTGCCTGTACTGCTTCGACGCTCCATGCGCCGGCGCGTGTCCTACTCATATCGACGTCCCGCGGTTCATCAAAAAGATCTCCAGCGGCAACTTGCGAGGCGCGGCCCGCACCATTCTGGACGCGAACATTCTGGGCTTGAGTTGTTCGCGGGTGTGTCCCGTCGAGGTGCTGTGCGAGGGGGCCTGCGTGCTCAACCAGCAGAATCGCAAGCCGATCGAAATCGGGCGGCTGCAGCGGCATGCGCTGGAACGTGGCGGGGTCGGCGCGCGCGAGTTATTGGGTGAGCGCGCAAACCGCCCGCTCCACCAGTCGCACGTAGCCTGTATCGGCGGCGGGCCGGCTTCGCTCGCTTGTGCGGCCGAGCTTCGCCTGCGCGGGTACAGGGTGACCATCTTCGACAACCGGCCCTTGCCCGGCGGGCTCAACACCTACGGCGTGGCCGAATACAAGCTGCGCCCGGCCGATTCGCTCCGTGAGGTGGAGATGATCCGCTCGCTTGGCGTGGAATTTGAGCAAGCCTCGGTGGGTGATGGCGTGTCGCTCGACGATCTCGAATCCGGCTATGCGCTGATTTTTTTGGGACTGGGATTGGGCTCCATGCAACGGCTCGGCATCAAGGGAGAAGATCTGGCCGGCGTCATCGATGCGCTCCGCTTCATCGAGCGCTACAAGACCGCGCAGGTTGAGGTCGGCCGGCGGGTGGTCATCATCGGCGGGGGCAACACCGCCATCGACGCGGCCAACGCCGCCCACCGGCTGGGCGCCGAGGAGGTCCACCTCTTTTACCGCCGCACGGAACGCGAGATGCCGGCCTTTCGATCCGAGTACGATCATTCGAAGGTGGAGAGTGTCCGCTTCCACTGGCTGGCGCAGCCGACGGAGGTTATTGCTTGCGAAGGCCGGGCAGTAGGCGTGAGGTTCACCAAAACGCAGCTCGGCGATCCTGACGCCGCCGGCCGGCCGAATGTGGCACCGGTGGCCGGATCGGAGTTCGAATTCGCCTGCGACATGGTGATCCCCGCGGTCGGGCAGTCGCGGCTGGCGGGCTTGCTGCACGCGACCCGCGCCATTGAGCTGCAAAATGGCATGATCGCGGTGGATCGGCCCACCGGGCGCACCTCGAATCCCAGGTATTACGCCGGCGGCGATTGCGTGAATGGCGGCCGGGAAGTAGTGGACGCAGTGGCCGATGGCAAACGCGCCGCAATCGCCATGGCTGCCAGCCTGGAGGCCCGGCATGGCTGATCTCACCACCAATTTCGCGGGCATCCGCTGCCCCAATCCGTTCTGGCTCGCCTCCGGCCCCCCCACCAACTGCGGTGAACAGGTGATGCGCGCCTTCGATGCCGGTTGGGGCGGCGCGGTGTGGAAGACCATCGGCGAGCCGATCGTCAACGTCTCCTCGCGCTACTCGTCGCTCGATTGGAACGGCCAACGGATGATGGGGCTGAACAACATCGAGCTCATCAGCGACCGGCCGATTGCGGTGAACCTGCGCGAAATCGCGGAGGTCAAGAAGCGCTACCCGAAACACGCGGTGATTGCGTCGCTGATGGTGGAATCCAAGCGCGAGGCGTGGCACGAGATTGTCAAAGGAACGGAGGATGCGGGCGCCGATGGCCTCGAACTGAATTTCGGCTGTCCGCATGGCATGAGCGAGCGCGGCATGGGCTCGGCAGTCGGCCAGGTGCCCGACTATTCCTGCATGATCACCGAATGGGTGAAGGAAGTGGCGCGCACGCCCGTGCTGGTGAAACTCACGCCCAACATCACCGACATCCGCGCCGTGGCGCGGGCCGCGCGTCGCGGAGGCGCGGACGGACTCTCGGCCATCAATACGATCAACTCGATCACCGGCATCGATCTCGACACCTTCGTCCCGCGTCCCAACGTCGGCGGTTACTCGGCCCACGGCGGCTACTGCGGCCCCGCCGTCAAACCGATTGCGTTGCACCTGGTGCAGCAGATCGCTGCCGATCCGGAGGCGCGGCTGCCCATCTCGGGGATCGGCGGCATTTCGAACTGGCGCGAAGCGGCCGAGTTCATCCTGCTCGGCTGCGGCACCGTGCAGGTCTGCACCGCCGCGATGCACTACGGCTATCGCATCGTCGAGGACATGATCGATGGGCTGAGCAATTGGATGGACGACAAGGGATTCCGCACGCTCGACGATTTTCGCGGCAAGTCTGTCGATCGCATGCGCGAGTGGAAGCACCTGGACATGAACTACCAGATTGTGGCGCGTATCGATGCGAACACGTGCATTGGTTGCGATTTGTGTTACATCGCGTGCTGGGATGGCGCGCACCAGTGCATTCATCTCGACGGGCACTCAGCGCCTGCAACGGTCGAAGCGGCCAGCCGTTCGAGGATTGCGGTTACGCCGATCGCCAGGCTGGATGCCGGCAAGGCGGAGACCTCGAAGCGGGTTCCCAAGGTGGACGAGGCCGAATGCGTAGGCTGTAATCTCTGTTGGCTGGTGTGTCCGGTGCCTGGGTGCATCACCATGGAGCAGGTCGATACGGGGAAGGCGCCGGAATCGTGGGAGCAGCGGACAAGATCATGAGCATGATCGTCAAGAACGGCACCGTGGTCACGGCTCGCGAGACCGCCAGGGCCGACGTTCTGATTGAGGACGGCCGAATCGCCGAGGTAACGCCGGGGTTGAACCGCGGCGCCGACCGGACCATCGATGCCACGGGTCTCTTCGTGCTGCCGGGCGGCATCGATGCCCACACCCACCTCGATATGCCGTTCGGTGGAACCACGTCCGCCGACGATTTCGAAACTGGGACGCGCGCGGCCGCGTTCGGCGGCACCACGTCGATCGTCGACTTCGCCATTCAGGCTCGCGGCACGCGCATGCGCGACGCGCTCGACACCTGGTGGAAGAAGGCCGAAGGACGCGCCGTAATCGACTACGGCCTGCACATGATTGTCACCGACTTGGCCGGCGCCGGCCTGGAAGACATGGACGACATGGTGCGGGAAGGTGTGGCCAGCTTCAAGCTCTTCATGGCCTACCCGAACGTGCTGATGGTGGATGACGCCACCATCTTCAAGGCGCTTTCGCAGACCGCCAGGAACGGCGCACTCATCTGCATGCACGCGGAAAACGGCAGCGTGATCGACGTCATTATCGCCCGTGCCCTGGCTGAAGGGAAAACCGCGCCCATCTATCATGCGCTCACCCGGCCGATGCGCGCGGAGGCGGAGGCGGTGCATCGCGCCATCGCCATGGCGGAGATTGCCGGCGCGCCGGTCTACATCGTACATCTTTCTTGCGAGGACGCGCTCAACCAGGTGCGAGAGGCGCGCGACCGCGGCGTTCCGGCGTTCGCCGAGACGTGCCCGCAATACCTGCTGCTTTCCATCGAGGAGCTGGAGCGCCCCAATTTCGAAGGCGCGAAATACGTGTTCACTCCGCCGCTGCGCCCGAAAGAGAATCAGCCCAAGCTGTGGGACGGCCTACGGCACGACCACCTGCAAGTGGTCTCCACCGACCATTGCCCCTTCTGCTTCGCCGACCAGAAGGTGCTGGGCAAGGACGATTTCACCAAGATCCCCAACGGCGGCCCGGGCATCGAAAACCGGCTCCAGTTGATCTACCACCACGGCGTGAACGGCGGGAAGCTTTCGCTGAATCGATTTGTCGAGATCACTTCCACCGCGCCGGCCCGCATCTTCGGCATGTATCCGAAGAAGGGTGAGATCGCGCCAGGAAGCGACGCCGACCTGGTGCTGTGGGACCCTAACGAACTCTACACCATCAGCGCGAAGACGCACCATATGCGCGTCGACTACTCGATGTTCGAGGGCTTCGCGGTGCGCGGCAACGCGCGCACGGTGATTTCGCGCGGCGAGGTGATTGTCGATCGCGGGCAGTTTCTGGGCACTCCGGGGCGCGGGCAATACTTGAAACGAACGGCGCACGGAGGAGCCTGGAAGTGACACCGGAGCAGAGCATTCCCCATGACCCTTCCTTGTACAACGCGGACCTCGCTCCGGTGCCGCAGGAGCGGCGGACGTGGGGATTGTACAACTATGTCTCGCTGTGGGTCGCGATGTCGGTGTGCATTCCCACCTACATGCTAGCGTCGGGGCTGATCGCGGGCGGCATGAGCTGGTGGCAGGCCATCCTCACCATCCTGCTGGGCAACCTGATCGTGCTGGTTCCCATGCTGCTCAATGCGCATGCCGGCGCGAAATACGGCATCCCGTTCCCGGTGTTCGTGCGCGCGTCGTTTGGCGTGCGCGGCGCTAACATTCCGGCGGTGCTGCGCGCGCTGGTGGCCTGCGGGTGGTTTGGCATACAAACCTGGATCGGCGGCCGCGCCATCTACTCGATGCTCACGATTTTGTGGCCGCGCGCCGCCCACATGCCCGCCGGCGTCTGGATCTGCTTCTTCGCATTTTGGGCGCTCAACATCGCGGTGATCCTGCGCGGCATCGAGACCATCAAGTTTTTGGAAGGCATTGGCGCGCCGTTCATGCTGGGGATTGGGCTGCTACTGCTCTGGTGGATCACCGGCCAGGCCGGCGGCCTGGGACCCGTGCTGAAGGCGCATAGCAGGTTCCGGACCGGGGCCGAGTTTTTCCGCTTTTTCGTGCCGTCACTCACCGGTATGGTTGGGTTCTGGGCCACCGTGGCGCTCAACATTCCCGATTTCACGCGCTACGCAAAATCGCAAAAGGCGCAGGTGGTAGGCCAGGCGCTGGGGCTGCCCATCGCGATGACGCTGTATTCGTTCATTGGCGTGGCGGTCACGTCGGCGTCGGTGGTCCTGTTCGGCGAAGCGATTTGGGATCCGGTGGCGCTGCTGGGCAGGTTCAACCGGCCGGTGGTGGCGTTGGTCGCCCTGGTCGCATTGCTGATCGCCACGCTCAATACCAACGTCGCCGCCAACGTGGTCTCGCCCTCGAATGATTTTTCGAACCTCAATCCGCGCCGGATTTCCTTCCGCACCGGAGGTCTGATCACCGGCGTCGTCGGCGTGCTGATGATGCCGTGGAAACTGCTGAGCGATTTCAGCGCGTACATTTTCGGATGGCTGGTGGGGTACTCGGCGCTGCTCGGCCCGATTGCCGGCGTCATGATCGCCGATTATTTCCTGGTGCGGCACGCGCGGCTCAAGGTGGACGATCTCTATCGCCGCGGCGGAATCTACGAGTACGATAACGGTTTCCACTGGCACGCCGTCGTGGCGCTGGCGGCGGGCATCGCCGTGGCGCTGCTCGGGCTGGTGATTCCGGCCCTGCGATGGCTCTATGATTATGCCTGGTTTGTCGGCTTCGGCGTGGCCGGGCTGTTGTATGTGATTCTGATCGATCGCGTGGCCGCGCCCGCCGCGCTGCCGGAATGGGAGGGAGAAGGATGACTGCCACCGAAAACCGCACCTTGCACCCGGTGACCAACCCGGCCACCGGCGCCGTCCTGGCCGAAATTCCGTACGCGACGGCCGAGGACGTAGACCGCGCCGTCCGCGCCGCGCACGAAGCCTTTCTCACCTGGCGCGAGGTTCCGGTGGTGGACCGCGTCCAACCGCTCTACCGCTTCAAGGCGCTGCTGGAAAAGCACGCTGCCGATGTGGCGGCGCTGCTCACCAGCGAAAACGGCAAGACCGCTGACGATGCCAAGGCCGAGGTGCGCCGCGCCATCCAGATGGTGGAAATGGCGTGCGGAATGCCCAGCCTCATGTTAGGCGATTCGCTGAACGACGTCGCCAAAGACATCGATTGCAAGACCATTCGCCAGCCAATTGGCGTGTGCGCCGGCATCACGCCGTTCAACTTTCCCGCCATGGTGCCGCTGTGGATGTACCCGTTCGCCATCGCCTGCGGCAACACTTTTGTGCTGAAGCCCTCGGAGAAAGTGCCGCTTACTCCATCACGCATGGCGGAATTGTTGCACGAAGCCGGGCTGCCCCAGGGTGTGCTGAGCCTCATCCATGGCGACAGAATCGCGGTGGAGGCGCTGCTCGGCCATCCGCTGGTGAAGGCCGTCTCATTCGTTGGGTCCACGCCGGTGGCCCGGTACATCTACGCCACTGCGGCGGCGCAGGGCAAGCGGGTGCAGGCGCTGGGCGGAGCGAAGAATCACCTGGTCGTCATGCCCGATGCAGACATGCCGAAGACCGTGGAAGCCATTATCGGGTCGGCATTCGGCGCGGCGGGGGAACGCTGCCTGGCCGGCAGCGTGCTGGTTCCGGTGGGTGAAGCCGCCGGTCCGCTGCTGGACCTGTTAGTGAAGCGTACGCGGGCGCTGGTGGTTGGCGATGGCTCGCAGGCGGGCGTCGAGATGGGGCCGCTAGTCACCGGCGCTCACTGCGGGCGAGTGGCCGGTTACATCGAAAAAGGTGTTGCGGAAGGCGCCACGCCCTTGTGCGATGGACGCGAGTTTCGCGCCACCGGCGGCGGCTTCTTCCTGGGTCCGACCATCTTCGACTATGTGACGCCGGACATGACCATCGCGCGGGAGGAGATTTTCGGCCCCGTGCTTTCGGTGATGCGGGTCGACAGCCTCGACGAAGCCATCGGCCTGGTGAACCGGTCCCCCTATGGCAACGCGACATCCATCTTCACCGGCAGCGGGAAGTCGGCGCGGGAGTATTCGTCGCGCATCGAGGTCGGCATGGTCGGCGTGAATGTCGGCGTAGCGGCGCCGCTGGCGTTTTTCCCGTTCGCGGGCTGGAAGAATTCGTTCTTCGGCGACCTGCATGCGCACGGCAAAGATGCGGTGCGGTTTTATACCGAGCAGAAGGTGATCATGAGCCGCTGGTTCTAGGATCGCTCAAAATGCCAGTTTGAGAGCGAACTGCACCAGGCGCGGATTATTAACCGTATAGTTAATCACGGCGAATGTCGACGGCGAATTGAAGTCGGCGCCGGTCCCGTTGCCGCCAGGCGCGCCGAATTGCGGATGATTCAGTAAGTTGAAGAACTCAGTCCGGAAATCGATCCGCATTCCTTCCCGCGGCACAAAGTGCTTGATGATGGAGAAGTCGGTATTCACGAAGTCCGGACCCGAAAGGGGCGTCCGGTTGGCGTTGCCGAGCTCGCCGGCAGACGGTTGGGCGAAGCAGGCAGGATTGAACCACTCCGACAAAGTCGGGTGGCTCAATACGGGATTGCAGATTTGATTGGGACGGATCTGCGAAACGTCATTCGTGTTCTCCAAGCCGACCCCGGATGAGTTGTTCGTGTCGATGACGAATACCGGGAAGCCGGAAGTCGCTTTCTCGATCGCCGTCAATTCCCAGTTTCCGAGGATGGCATTGGCAGCCCCCTTCCAGTTGCTACCCCATTTCTGACCCTTGCCGAAAGGCAAGTCGTAAATGACGCTGGCGGTGAAATCATGGTTCAGGTTGATTTGCGAGAGGCCCCAATCGAGGCTCTGCCAATTCGGAAGGGGAAAGTAAGTGGCGCCGATAATGCTCCCCAGCCCATCCGTAAGGCCAGTGTCATAAGCTCGCGCATAAGTGTAGCCGATGAGCGCGTAGACGCCGTGGCGCGCGCTCTTGGTCTCGGCTTTGATTTGCAGCGAATTGTAGTGCGCCCTCCCGGCATCATAGATATTGTCGATGGTGGAATACGCGAAAGCAGGATAGGGCACACCGAACGCCGCCCCATTGGGACCGCATCCCAGGGTGTACCCCGCGGTTCCGCAGGCTGAGGGCGATCCGACATTGATGTTATTGCCGAATTCTAAAAGGTGGGAACTCCGCGAACCGGCATAGCCGGCCGTGAACACGATATGTCCGGGCAGTTCCTGTTCCATGTTCACGTTGAACTGCTGGATTCTGCCCTGCCTGAAGTTGGTGTCCTGCGCCAGAATGGTGCCCGTGAAATCCGCCGGGTTGGGTGGGGCCGTAAAGGTGGGAAATCCATCGGAGAGGCTGATGCCTGACGGCGCCAAACCGTACCGCGTGGCACATGCGGCCGTGGCGAATGTGCAATTGCCGCCGAAAGCGTAAGCATCCGATTCCGCGTAGTACGGCGGATTTTGCCATAGGCCCTGCGCTCCCTGATTCCACGACGAATCGTGGAAGATCGCATAGCCGCCGCGAACCACGGTATTGCCTCGGCCGAAGGGCTTCCAGGCGACGCCAATCCGCGGCTCCAGCGCTGTCCAGTCCATTTTGATGCCCGCGCTCGGACCGGCATTTTGGCCCGCAACCAAAAACGCTCCAGTGGCGGGATCGAAGTCCGACTGGCGATTTGCCACTTCCGTGACAGGCGTCACCATTGCCCATGCGAGACCGAGGTTCAAGGTCAGGCTATTACTGATCCGCCAGTCGTCTTGCACGAACGGGCGGTAGAGTTTCCAACGGCGTCCGGTGTTGCCGCCATCGAACTCCTGGTCGTGGATGGCCAGGCTGGTGAGACCCGTCAGAAGGTCGGCGGCCGGATCGCCCGTCCAAAGACCGCTGACGACCCAGAAGCCGTTGGGAAAACCGACCGCCACCGTGTTCAACTGATTGGCGCGAACCGCAAAACCCGCTCGAATGTTCTGCCGGCCGCGCACGATGTCCAGCGAATCGGAGGCCGTCCACACATTGGTCCCGCCCACAAACGGTGTGTAGCCGCGATCGCCCAACGACCAATACGCGCCTTCCATTTCGACGGAGGTCAAGCCGGAGCTCCCGCCTCCCAGATCGGCGCCGGGGATGCCCAGCGTTTGCGCGGCGAAGCTGCCCGTGCCCTGCGAGGTGATGTAATCGAAAATTCGGTTGAAGCCGGCGCTGAACTGGTTCACCAGCGAGGGCGAAATAATATGAGTCTCCGAGATCGCCACGTTGCGGGCGTGATTGATGATGTTCTGATTGCTGGCAAACGGCCCTTGTTCGGCGAAACCCGGAGTGCCGCCGGGAACGTAGGATTGCGCCTGATCGTAGCTGAAGCGCGCGAACATATTGTCCTTCGCGGAAAGGTTCTCATCCAAACGGATGTCAAACTTGGTTTCGTTCAGCTTTCTGACCGGCTCGCTCACATAGTTGTAGCCCAGCGCGGGGTTGTCCGCATTCGGCAGAGGATACAGGTTCATCAACTTCTGACCGATCGGGTTGATCAGCCCTTGCGGGATTTTGTTGCAGGGCGTACCGCTTGCCTGGCTTCCATCCGGGGCGGCGGGAAGAGCGTTGCCGGCGCTATCGCACATGAATGGCACGGAGACCGGATTCCCGTTCACTACTTGAGTGGCCCACGGATTCACCAGGGCTATGGTGTTCGGCTGGCCGAATGCGTCATTGGAGAAGTCCCCGGTTCGCTGCGCCACGGAGGGAACCACCCCGGTAAAGGGAATCCCGTGCCGCTGATCTTTCTGCTCCACATCGAGGAAGAAGAAGGTCCTGTCCTTCTTGATGGGGCCGCCCAGCGAGCCGCCAAATTGATTCAGATTGAACTTTTCGGTGGACGTGGCGAAGAAGCTGCGGGCATCCAGATCGGTATTCCGGAAGAACTCGAAGACGCTCCCGTGGAATTGATCGGTACCCGATTTCGTGGTCACCAAGACTGTCGGGCCGCCGCGCGTTCCCCATTCCGCCGAGTAGTTATACGTAAGGACCTTGAATTCCTGGATGGAATCGATCGACGACAGAATCGAGATAGCGCCGGCAGTGAGTTCGTTGTTATCGTTGCCGTCCAGCAGCCAATCGGTGCTGTTGGCCCGCGATCCGCCTACCGAGAGGGAAAAAGAGCCGCGAGCGGAAGCCTCGCTGCTCGGGCCGCCGTTAAAGAAGCTGTTCGGATTGGTTTCCTGCGTGGTGCCCGGCGTAAGCGTGGCAAGCTGGACGAAGTCGCGGCCATTCAACGGCAAGTCGGCTACCTGTTGGCTGGTAATCACCTGACCAAGAGTGGCGTCCGAAGTTTGCACCGCGACCGGCGTGGCCGAGACTTCCACGCTGGTCTGCACGGCCGACGGGGCGAGTTTGAAATCCAACTCCCGGTGTTCGTCCACCTGCAGCCGGATGTCTTGCGCGGTGGCGTCTTGAAAGCCGTTCATCTGCACCCGGACGGTGTAACTGCCGACGCCCAGCAAGGGGACAATGAACTCGCCCGCGTCATTGGAAACAGACGAGCGGGTCAATCCCGTTGCGGGAGCGGTAACCGTCACCGTCGCGCCTAGGACGGACGATCCGCTCGCGTCGCGTACCGTTCCCGAAATACTTCCGGTGGCTTGTCCGAAAAGGAGTTGGCCGGAAGCAATCGTAAGCAGGCACGCGAGGTGTGCGGCCGACCTCTTACCGCAACGAAAGGAATGAAAAGAGGCTAGGTGCTGAAACGCGTTCGTGAGTGTCATTTAATCCTCCGTTTTTTTTGATGACTACTGACGGGGCGTCATGAGAGTGAACGAAACAGAGTTCACCGGATTTCCATCCTGGGCTCCGAATCTCATCCAGTATATGCCAAACCGTCATCTTGTGTCCTGCGAATTGCATTCATCCTCGGGTTGCCGCTTTCGACCCGCAAGTCGAGGCTGTCGTCCCCGGCGCGCAACATCGGAAATCGCCAAGTCCGGTACTATTCAGCACATTTCCGATTGCGGTCCCATGAACCGCTCCGGCTCATCGAGCCGGGAAAACTGGAAAGGCCGACGCCTTCGACGTTTGGGGCGTCACAGTCAAAATCGCTCCCGGTTCGGCCGTATAATTGAGATCCGTTGTGATTCTGCTCGGCGAAAACGAAGTACACGTTTGGTGGGCCTTTCCGGATCTGGTGCTCGCCCCGGAGTTACTTCGCCGCCAATTCCTCACTCTTTCCGCGGCGGAACAAGGACGGCATGACGGGTTCAGGTTCGATCGGCATCGCCGCCAGTTCTTGGTCAGCCACTCACTGGTGCGGGACGTGCTCTCTCACTACGCTCCGGTGCCGCCGTCCGAATGGCGCTTCCGGGTGAGCGAGTACGGCTGGCCGTCGGTGGCCTGGAACGGCGCATCGCCGCTGGATCTGCGTTTCAACTTGTCTCATACGGAAGGCAGATCGATTGTTGCCGTGGCACGCGGAGTCGATATCGGAGTGGACGTTGAGTCGACCGCATCCGGACGCGGGGTGAGCGGGATCGCCGAGCGGTACTTCAGTGCGGCGGAGATTGCTCAATTGAGCCAGCATCCCGAGTGGTTCTTCGATTTCTGGACCCTCAAGGAGGCGTATATAAAGGCCCGCGGGTTCGGATTGGCCATTCCGCTGAACAGCTTTTCATTTTCGCTGGCGAATCCGGACCGGCCCGCGGTGTCGTTCCATGGGGAGTGCGAGGATCGGCCGGACCGCTGGCATTTCGTGCTCGACCGCGGCTCCGATTACCGGATGGCTCTTGCCGCGGCAACTGACACATGCCAGCCGCTGCGGATCGTTGAACGGGAAGTGGTGCCCCTAGCCGAAGTTCGTCACGTGAGGGAGTATCGCGCCTGACGGCCGCTCGGACGCGCGGATTAACTGCCATCGAAGAACTGCTGCCTGACGCGCGATGTAGAGCTTCATGCTGGTCCGACCGCTTCCCTGTGGTCGCGGCTCCGATTCGTTTCCCGATTCGGTCGCGGCTGCTTAAGCCAGCGACTGCCCTCTGGTTTCGCGCGCGAAGAGGAGCACGAGCAGCCCCACCACATAGATCAGTGCGACTGCACTGGCGGCGCGCGCAAAGCTGCCCAGTTGGGTGACCAGGTAACCCGTAAGAAACGGTCCGGACGCGGCTAACAAGCGGCCGGAGTTGAAACAGAAACCGGCCCCGGTAGCGCGGATGCGCGTGGGGAACAACTCGGGGAGGTAGACCGGGAAGCCGCTGAAGATGCCGTTGGTGAAGAACCCGAGAACCGGCAGCATGGCGAGCACCGTGGCGTAAGACCTGGGGACGAGAAACATCACTGGAAGCGTGACGGCCGCGCCTGCCATCATGCAGGCAAAGGCAGGCCGGCGGCCGATCCGCTCAGCCAACGGGGGAAAAGCGAAATAGCCGGCAATGGCTCCGGCGTTCAGGCTCATCACCGCGTAGCTCACCATGCGGGCGATTCCGGCGGCGGCGAGGCGGCTGGAATCGAACATCTCACGAACCAGCGACGGCGTCCAGTTGGTGGCGCCCCAAAGCCCGAAGACCGCCACGAACGCCAGCGCCGAACCGACGATGGTGTCGCGCCGCCGGGCGGGGACGAACAACTCCCACAGCGTCAGGCGGTCGCCGGCCGATGGCTTATCGGCTTTCCATCGCTCGGGTTCGTGCACCTTCAGCCGTGCATACAGCCCCACCAGCGCGGGCACCAGGCCCACCAGGAACATCACGCGCCAGGACCGGCCGGAAAGCAGCAAGTACACGCCCGCCGCGACGAAATATCCCGCGCCCCAGGCCGACTGCAAAACTCCCGCGCCTTTGACGCGCCACGATTCGGGCAACACCTCGGCCACCAACGTCGCGCCCGACGCCCATTCGCCGCCGATGCCGAACGCGGTCAGGAAGCGGTAGATCGCCAGTTCCCACCAGGAGTGCGAAAATGCCGCCATCCCAGTGAAAATCGCGTAAATCAGAATCGTGATGACAAGCGTGCGAGCGCGCCCAAGGTAGTCCGCCAGCACCCCGAACAGAATGCCGCCGACCGCCCAACCCACCAGGAAGATCGCCAGGATGATGCCGCCGTACCAGCCGATGTTCTCGGGAGTGGCACGATTGCCCAGCAGTTCGCGGAGCGCGGGCGTCAACACCAGGTTGTAGATCGTGGCGTCCATGGAGTCGAAGATCCAACCCAGCCAGGCCACCAGCAGGACCAGGCGCTGGTAGCGTGACAGGCCGCTCACGGTGGACCCTAGCGCGGACTCTGTAGGTCGCATCGGAGGGCCATTATAACGTGCACCGCGGTGCCGTACCGGCGCCGCCGACGAAATAAAGCAGCAAGGTCATTTCCCGCGCTCTCAAATGAACGCCGCATGTCTAACGAACCAGCGGCGCTGGAATCGGAATGCCTTGCGTGATGGTGACCGGCACGCCGTTTCGGTAGATGTCGAGGTAAAGCGGCTTATCGCCTAGTTCACCCCGTTCGTCGAACTTGTAGATGCCGTTGGCGCCTTCCCAGGGGTCCATGAAACGGATGGCGTAGGACAGGTCGAGGGGATTGGCCGAGTGCGTGAACCGCACCGCCTTCGCCAGGATTCGCAGCGCGTCGTAGCCCTGCGCGGCCCACGTGTCGGGGTTGCGCTTATACCGCGCGCGGAACTTGCGGACGAATTCCTGGTTCTCGGGGCTCTGCGAGTCCACGTCGTAAAAATCGAAGAACATCGAACCCTCGATCGCCCGGCCGGCTCTGGCGCGCATTTCGGGCGTATCGCTGAAAGCGCCGACGATTTCCGTTTTGACGCCGACCTGGCGCGCCATTCGCAGGAAGTCGCCCGCCCAGGGTTCCAGGCCCGCAAAGAAGATGACGTCGGCGTCGACCCCCTTCAATTCGTTGGCAGGCAGCCGGAAGTCGGCGCTTTCGCGGACATAAGACCACTGGTAGACCAGTTGCAAACCAGCGGCGTCCATCGCGACGCGAAACTGATAAGCCAGATCCTCCCCGTAGCCGCCTTCCTCCCAGAGCAGAGCGACCTTGTGGTGATCCCGATCCGCCCCCAACTTGGCCAGCGCTCGCGCGATCTTCTCGCTGGACAGGATAGTGCGGACGATGTATTGGCCTCCGTGGGATGTTATGGCTGAATTATTGACAGCCACCATCAGATGCAGTAACCGGCTGGACTCGTACATAGCCGATGCCTTAATTGCCTCGCTGTCGTCATAGTAGCCGAGGACCGCGCTCATCTCCGGTGTATTGGAGAATTCGATGGCAATCTGTTTCGACTTTTCCCAGTCGAAGTTGTCATCCCGCAGAACCAGACGAATCGGCACGCCGCCCGCCAGGCCGTGGGCGTTGATTTCGTCCAGCGCCAGTTGCAGACCGTCGCCCATGCCGTCCTGGTTCGCCTGGAAGGGCCAGCAAACCCCCACCAGAATCTGTTTCGGCATATGGCTGAGGACCTGGAATCTGCGCAACCCCATTTTCTCAAAGGACCGGAATTGAGGCGTGAGGAGGTATGCCAGCAGTCCGGCCGACAGCGCGAGGAGGAGCAGTTTTCTCATCGCTCACTGTCCTAATATGAGCGGCAGGCCGTTCTTGCCCTCGCCGATTACGACGACCTTGGCGTTCGGCGACTTGGCTAAGTCCTGGGTTGCCTGAATCCCCTGCCAGGCGAGCACGGATGGCGAGAGGCTGCTGTTGATGGTATCGTTGTAGACCTTGATGCCTCCCGATTCGATGCGCTTGCGGTCGGCTTCCTTAGTGGCGATCGACAACCGGAAGACATATTCTTCGTCAACCTGTTGCTGGGCCAGCTTGGCTTCGATGGCCTCGGAGATCTTAGCGGGCAGCGTGATGCTCTCGATCGGTACATCGTCCAGAGCTATGAACCGCGCCTCCAACTGGACCTTCGAAAGTGTGCTGATCCGCTCCTGGATGGCCTTCTGCGTGGAGTATATCTCCTCGGGCTTATACTGTCCGAACACGATCCGCATCACCGATCGAACCTCCGGACGCACCACAACGGCGACGTAATTGGGGCCCACGCGTTCATGCAGCAGCGGGAGGGTATCTTTGTCGAGATAATAGCGCACCGAATACCGCACTCTGACCGTGAGACCGTCCACGGTGAGGGCGTCGATTGTGTCGGTGAACTGCTGCTTACGCACGTTGTAGATGTACATCCTGTTGAACGGCAGGATCACGTGCGCGCCTTCGCGATATACCGTGTCGATCTGTGTGCCGCCGCCCAGCCAGCGCCAGAGCACTCCCAGTTCGCCGGGACGGATCGAGATCACCACGCGGTCGAAAAAGAAGATTAGAAAGAAGGCCAGCAGGAACAGGAGCAGGATCAGGTACGGCGCTTGGCGCCGGGCAAAGGCTATCGAGCGCCGGTATACGGGGGTGGCCCATTCACGGATCGACTTCATCTCTCGCGCCTCGACAGGCAACCTGGCGGCCTCAGGCCTCTGTGCCACCTGGACGGCTCACCGGACCGCAAGATCTCCTGTAACTTGGCGTAGTATATCAGGCGCCCGGTCGCGTGCGGGCGGAGTTTCTGAAACTGGGCCACCAAACAGTCCCCGACTTTCTCCTGGTTGAAGTCAGGGAGTGTCCCGCCGGACTCGAAATACCGAATGAACACCTCCGCTTCGATTACAAGGGAAGTCTCGGGCGACATCCCTCGGCGCCAATCAGAGGTGCCTGGCGTCACAGTTTTCGTGGCGATGCAAAATAGAGAAACAGCAAGCTGATGACGGGAGTGAAAACCATGGAGCCGAACAGAAATCCCCAAAACCCTATGCGCCGGTTGCGGCCCACTATTCCCGCCAGCAGGCACAACGCCAGGTATGCCAGTACAAGTCCCAGGACGCACATGGACGTTTAGGCGGGGAGCCCGGACTTATCCTTCTTCAGCGATGAAGTCACCGTCCGGCCCTCCTCGAAGTGTGTCTTGAAATGCTCTTTGACTTGCTCCGGGTCGAAGTTCAGGAATGTGCCGCCGGACTCAAAATGCTGGATGAATACCTTGCCCAGCGCCCAAGTCGACGCTCCGCAGAACATCACCATCGCGGGTGCGCCGGCTAGTTGGCCAACTATCGGCACCGCTTTCAATAAAGTGCTCGCCGCGCCGAGCGAACCCGGGATAACGGAGCCGATCAAGGCGCCGGTCACTGCTTTTACGCGGTTCGCCTGGAATGGGACGTCGTAGATCGAGGAAAGGTCGGCGAGCATCTTTAGTTGCACGCCCGTAACCGCAGCCAGATCCACAAACGGGACCGGTATCAATCCGGCCCCCATTGACCACCACACGTAGTGCTTGACCGCCTTAATGGCCACATACTCCCTTTCGCCCACATTACGAGGCTTTTCTTCCTTTTCGACAACACTATGGGTGACCTTCTCCTCTTTTTCAATCACGGACGTCCCCTCCTTATTTGGGCATACCGACGCTGCTGTAACCGTGCGTAGGATTCCATGGGCACCTGGAGAATATCACGGTTTTGTTCCGATTGTTGCGGTTCTTTCTACAGAAATAGGTCGGCTGTTGAGGCGACGGTGCGATTTATCACGGCATTGGCGAGGATAGCTATTACTGGCTATTACTGAGCTGCCTCGACGTAGGCACTGTCTATGTGTGCGGCCGCGTTCTCGTCACTCCAACATGTTAATTCCAGATACTCCCTCATATAATGTCAAGAAATCGTCAATGGCGGGTATAAGATATGTTGTGGCTTAGGTTCATTAGTTAAGAGGCTGTGACTGTGGGCTGGGTTACCGGGTATTTGTGTCGATCATGCCCGCAATACGATTCTTTGCCAGGGTTGTCGACGCGGTGGGAGTCCGGCTCAAACGATGAAATTGAAATTGGTTGTTACAGCCGCCGGACTCTCTCTCACAACGCTTATTGTCGCTGCTAACGTCGGGTGCGGCAAGTCTGGGGATCAGGGAGCCGCGTCGGCGCCGCCTCCGGCAGTGGTTGTGGTCGAGACCGCCGAGCGCCGGGCGGTGCCGATTGTGGCGGAGTTGGCGGCGCGGACCGCGGCGGTCGCGACGGTTGAAATCCGCGCCAATGTCGAGGGCCGACTGACCGAGATGTCCTTTAAGGAAGGGAATATGGTCCGGAAAGGGCAAACGCTCTTTCGTATCGATCCGCGACAGTATGAGGCGGGAGTGCAATCGGCCGATGCCGCGGTGGAGAAGGCCGAGGCCGATCTGGAAATGGCGCGCGAACAGCAGCACTTGGTCAACGCGCAGGCTGCGTTGCGCGAAGCCGAAGCCAGTTTGTTAAAGGCCAATCAGGACGTAGAGAGAATGAAACCGCTGGCCGCACGCCGGGCGGTGCCCCAACGCGACCTGGATGCAGCCATCGCGGCGCAGTCGTTTGCTTCGGCCGCGGTCGAGGACGCTCGCGCCACTGTGCGAACCACGACAGTCAGCGATCGCATCGGTCTCCGCCAGGCGCAGGCTGGACTGTCGGCTGCCAGGGCGGCCCTTCAAAGGGCTCAGATGGACCTCGAAGAGACCAACATTCGCTCTCCGATCAACGGCCTTGTCGGCACGGTGGAACTCTCCGTGGGTAACTATGTGGGGCGCGGAGAGTCGAACCGGCTCGCCATTATCTCGCAGTTGGATCCAATCAACGTGGTCTTCGGAATTTCCGAAGCGGTCTATTTGCGCACGGTGGACAAGGTTGACCGCAAGGCCCTGCAGCACATCGAGTTGATACTTGCCGACGACAGTGTGTACCCGTTTCAGGGGCGATATACAAATATTGGGCGCGCCGTGGACGAGAAAACCGGAACTCTGCTGATTGAGGCGCAATTCCCGAACCCCAAGGGCATTCTCCTTCCCGGAATGTCCGGGAAGGTGCGCGTCAACCTGGAGAACCGGCCCGATGCCGTGTTGGTTTCCGAACGGGCTCTGTTCGACGCGCAGGGCTCGAAGGCCGTATATGTCGTTACACCCGACAACAAGGTGGCACTCCGCAGCGTGGTAACGGAGGGGAGCTACCAGGGCAAGCGCATCGTTACCAAGGGCCTGGTTGGCGGCGAAGCCGTGATCGTCGACGGAATTACAAAGGTGCGGCCGGGACAGCCGGTGACAGCCCAGACGGATCAGGCGGGCCGGAGTTAGATCAGAATCAAATGGCCCGTCACTCGATTCATCGCCCGGTATTGGCAGCGGTTTCCGCCGCGCTGCTGACTTCGAGTTGCATCAGCCCCCGCTACGTGCGGCCGGACGTTGGCGTTCCGGCGACTTATCGCGGGGACACTCCGGCTCCTGGCGCGGCAGACAGCCGCCAGGCTGGCAGTCTCGGTGAACTGCGATGGCAGGACCTGATTCACGATGAGGAACTGGCGAAGCTGATTCGCGAGGCAATCGCCAATAACTTCGACGTGCAAATTGCAGCGGCGCGTGTCTTGGAAGCCCGCGCGCAGCTCACCGTCTCGCGATCGCCGCTTTTCCCCGCGGTCGACGCGCAGGCAGGGTACAACAATCTCCGTACGTCGGAAAGCAGCAGCGGCCCTCTGCCGCCGGGCAGTTCGGCGGATAGCGATTACTCGAACCTCTCCGTGAGCCTGGGCTGGGAGCTCGACCTTTGGGGCCGAATTCGCAATACCAGTGCCGCCGCGAGGGCCGAACTGCTGGCAAGCGTCGAGGCGCGGCGCGGCGTCTTGCAGACGCTGGTGAGCGATGTGGCGGGCGATTATCTTTTGCTGCGCGACCTGGATCGGGAAATCGAAATCACCACCCGCGATTTGAAGCTCCGCGAGGATTCGCTCGACTTGGTTCAACTTCGTGTTGATAACGGCTATTCCTCTGAGATCGATCTCCACCAGGCCGAGGTGCTCGTGAAAAGCGCCCACACGGGGCTGACCGGCCTGGAGCTGCAGAACGAACAGACGGAGAACCAGCTCTCGATCCTGCTCGGCCGGAATCCCGGGCCGATTGATCGCGGCCGGCCCCTGCTCGAACAGGACTTGGCTCCCATGGTTCCCGCCGGCTTGCCGTCGACGCTGCTCGACCGCCGGCCCGACGTCCGCCAGGCGGAGCAGCAACTGATTGCCGCGCATGCCCTGGTGGCCGTTGCCAGGGCCGCATACTTTCCCACCATCTCACTCACGGCGTCGACCGGATTCGAGAGTTCCGCGCTGCGCGATCTTCTCAAGGCCTCCAACGGCACATGGCTTTTCGCCCCCGCGGCAAGCCTTCCCATCTTCCACGCCGGCGCTATCAAGGCCGGCGTGCGAGGCGCCGAAGCACGCCGCCAGGAGTCGCTGCTGGCTTTCCGGCAGACTGTGCAGGAAGCTTTCCGCGAAGTGGCCGACTCGCTGGCCGCCTATCGAAAACTGGCCGAATTGCGGGCCCAACAAGAGAGCCTAGTCGAGAGTCTCCGCCAGGCTGTGGATCTGGCCGATCTCGGATACAGAGGCGGCGTTGCCAGTTACCTGGAGTATCTGGATTCCGAGCGACAGTTACTCGACGCACAACTCCTGCTCGTGCAGATCCGTCGCCAGGAATTGACCAACATCATCACTCTCTATCGCGCCCTCGGCGGCGGGTGGCAGGAAACGTGAGCCATGAGCGCTAACCCGGCACACACCGTAAGAGCTTCGACTCAGATCAACTCTGCCGGGCCGGTCATAGTTGCCTCTCAGCATGCAGAGCTGCTGCCCGACGAAGCAGGGCGGCTGGCGCGCTGGGAGCGGGGCCCTGTGCGCGCACGGCCGGTGCAGCGATACCACGAGCTTTTTGAGAGTGTGGCCGATCGTCAACCGGATCGGCCCGCCATCGTCACCGATGCCGGCGTCGAAACGTATGCGGAGCTTGACCGGCGAGCCAACCGTATTGCCCAGGCGTTGCTCGAACATAACGTGGTCCGCGAAGAGCCGGTAGCGGTGCTGACCGAGTGCTGCGCCGATCTCCCCGCGGCCGTTTTGGGCATCTGGAAAGCGGGAGCGGCGTACCTGCCTCTGGCCCTCGAACAACCGCCGGAACGCCTGGCCTATATGGCGGGGGATGCGGGCGCGAGGACGCTGATTGCGCTCGACGGGAATGTGGTGCCGCCGTCCCTGGCGAGAGCGATGCAAACGATTCTCCGCCCAGAAGATTGGGAAGGGAACGCCATCAGCGACCGCCCCAGGATCGCCGGCAGGCCGCGGGATCTGGCCTACATCATTTACACCTCCGGGACCACCGGAACGCCGAAGGGTGTCTTGATCCAGCACGACAGCCTGATCAACGCCGCGTATATGAGCGGGGAAACCTTCGGCCTTACGCCTGAAGACCGTTTTTCCCTGGTTGCGACTCCGGGCTTTGACGCGTCTCTCTGGGAATTGGGAGGCGCGCTGCTGCATGGGATGGCGCTGGTGCCGGTATCGCGGGCCCTGCGCGACGATCCTTGGGCCTTGAAGAAATGGTACAAGACGCACGGGGTGACGGTGGCCTTCCACCCGCCCTCCTACCTGCGCGTCAGCAAGGAGACGCCTTTCGAGGGGATGCGCGTCTTGATCACCGGCGGCGAACCGCCGAACCACGACGATGCCAGGCGCCATGCCGGGCATCTCGCTCTCTGGAACGCCTACGGCCCCACCGAGACCTGCATTTTCGTCTGCGCGGAACAACTTTCGGCGCACCCCGCCGCGGACCGCCCGCTGGCCGTGGGAAGGCCACTGGCGAATACGCGCTTCTCCATTCGCCGCGACAACGGCGACCGGTCGCGGCCAGGCGAAGTGGGCGAAGTATGGCTGGGCGGGACTGGGCTGGCGCGCGGGTATCTGAACAACCCGGATTTGACGGAGCGGCGCTTCGCAGAGACGCCGGACGGGCGATTTTATCGCACCGGCGATCTGGGCCGTTGGACCGAAGATGGCCGGTTGGTACTCGTGGGTCGCATCGACGACCAGATCAAATTGCATGGGCAGAGAGTGGAACTGGGCGAGATCGAACAGGCGCTCCGTTCCCACCCCGCCGTGGAAGAGGCGGTCACCCTGGTGGAGGCGGCCGCGGAGGGGACCAAGGTCTTGCGGGGGTTCGTCCGCCTGCGCGCCGGCGCCGCCACGCCAACAGACGAGGAGTGGCGCGGATACCTCGGCGCCCGCCTGCCGGCGCACATGGTCCCGGCGTCGGTGACCTCTGTCGCTGCAATCCCGCTGACTTTTGCGGGGAAGGTCGACCGGGACGCATTGCTGGCTGCTCCGCGAACGCTCGGCGGCGCGGAGAGAACTCCGCCGGCTGGCGAACTGGAAACGCGCATCGCCGCCGCGTGGGCAGGTCTGTTGGGAGTCGCCGTTTCGCGCGAGGACAATTTCTTCGCGCTGGGCGGGAACAGTCTGCTGGCCGTCACGATGGCTCATCGCTTGTCGCGCGAACTGGACCGGCCGGTTCCGGCTCGCGAGCTTTTCGCCGCGCCTACCCTGGCCGGCTTCGCCAAGAGAATCGGACTGATGCGCGGCGTTCCGGCGCCGGCTCCTGTCACCAGCAATCTGGCGACCGCAGGCCAGTGCGAATTCTGGGTGGCCGAAAGGGCCGGGCTCGATACGCGCACTTTTACCATTCCCTTGCTGTCGATCGTCGAGGGCGAAATGCCATCCCGGGACCGCTGGAACAAAGCATGGGCGGCGCTGGTAGCGCGGCACGAAGCCTTGCGTACCCGGTTCTACGAAGATGCGGAAGGCCGCCTGCGCTGTGCGGCAATGCCGGCACAGGCCGCGGTGCTCGAATCCGCGACTCAGCCCGACCAGTCCGCCGCCCGTGCCTTCGTTCGGCAACGCCAGGGCGAGCCCTTCGATATGGGTGAACCGCCTTTGTGGCGGGCTGGACTGATCGAGGTGACCGGCTCCGGCGAGCACCTGTTCTGGCTGGCCTTGCATCACTCCGTGGGGGACGGACAATCCCTCGGGATCATTTTGGAGGAACTGGGGGCACTCCTGCGCGGCGAGCGACTTCTCCCGCTTTCCGGCAATATCGGTGAGTCGGCGCACCGCGAAGAAGTCTACCTGGCGGGACCCGCCTGCGCCGCCGACGCCAACTATTGGCGCGACCTTCTGGTTCGGCAGCCCGATCAGGCCTTTGCCGAAGGCCCGCTGGATGCTTCGCGCTCGATGACCGCGAAAGCGGGAAACCACCGTTTTGAAGCACGACTCGACGCCGCCACCGCGGAAGGCCTGCGCGCCCTCGCCCGGCGGCACGAGGCTAGTCTGCATGCGGTGATGCTCACGCTGCTGGCGCTCGAAGCGCGAAGACGGGTGGGGCGCGAGGACGTGATCATCGGCGCCGCCGCCTCCACCCGGGAGACCGCCGGTGAAGCGTGCGTGATCGGCTATTACGTGAACATGCTGCCAATCGTATGTCATCTGCCGCGCGACGTCGCGTTCGGCGCCGCGCTGCGCCAGACGCAGCAAGCTCTGGCCGCGGGGTTGCAGCACGCGCGCTACCCGTTCGCTCGCATGTATCGCGATTTTTGGAATGAGCGCCCTCAGCACCGACACCCAGCGCGCTATCCGTTATTCGATCTGGCGGTCACGGAGAATCCGGGATCCCATCCGTCCGCGGCATCGCTTCGCCTTGTACCGATTTCCGCTCCCGCGTATGAGCTGACGGGAGCGTCGCCCGGCCAGGACATGGTTCTGACTTACCAATCCTTGGCGGATGGCGGCCTGCTGCTGCAATGGAGCGTCAATGCAGCTCTCTACACTCGCGAGACGGCGGAAGGCTGGTTTGCGGCGCTGAGCGGCCGGGCGGAGTGGCTGACTGAGGATCGCGAGCGGGAGAGTGAGCCCTCGCCCTGGCTCCTGCCCGACGAGGAAGCGTTGCTGGAAGCCTGGGAGCAGGGCGCGAAGGTGAGCCGCCCGGCGCTGCGCTTTCATGAGTTGTTCGAACGCGTCCTCGATGCACCCGGTCAAAGCGAGCGTCCCGCCGTTATCAGCCACTCCGGCGCGCTCAGTTACGGCGCACTGGAACGGGAGGCCAACGCGATTGCGCATGGTCTGCTGCTACGCGGCGCCGCTACGGGCCGTGTCATCGGGGTTCTGACGGGGCGGTCGGCCGACTTACCGGCCGCGGTTCTGGGCATTTGGAAAGCAGGCGCGACTTATCTGCCGTTGGCCGCCGACCTGCCGCCGGACCGGCTGGCTTTCATGGCCCGCGATGCGGGAATGGCAGACTTGATCGCGCTGGACGGGCTTGCCGTGCCAACCGCCTTGCCGCCCGCCCTGCGTCCGGAAGAGCTCGACGACGCATTCCGCCGTACCCACCACCATCGTCCGCCGCCATGCGGCCATGCTGGAGACGCCGCCTACATCATCTATACTTCGGGCTCGACCGGGCAGCCGAAGGGCACGCTGATCGGCCATGCCGCCTACATCAACTCGGTGCTGAGCGCTGGCGAAGCTTACGGCCTGACCCACGACGACCGCAGCCTGATGTTCGCATCGCCCTCTTTCGACGTTTCTCTTTCCGATATCGGCCTGCCCCTGGCCTTCGGCGCGGCGCTGTGCCCGGTCCCCCATATAGTCCTCAGTTCGCCCAACCGTTTTCGGGCCTTTCTGGCCGAATTCGCAGTGACGGTGGCCGACATCACTCCCACGTACTTGCGGCTTTTCGAAGGCGCCGCGTTGCCATCGCTGCGCATCCTGGTCACCGGTGGAGAGGCGCCATTTGCCGCGGATGTGGAGAACTACGCGGGCTGCCTGGCGTACTTCAACGCCTATGGTCCGACCGAGAACACCATCACCAGTACGCTGGCAAGGCTCGGTCCCTCGAACGGCGTGCCCTCCGGCGGCCGCCCGCTGCCCAATACCAGCGTCCACATTTGCGACGCGGAGGGGAATCCCGTTCCTCCCGGCGTGGCTGGCGAGCTGTGGCTCGGCGGCGCTGGCCTGGCCCACGGTTATGTGGGGCAGCCGGAGCTGACTGCGGCAGCTTTCGTCAAGACCGCCCGCGGACGGCGCTACCGCTCCGGCGATCTGGGCCGCTGGCGCGCCACGGGCGAGATCGAAATCCTCGGCCGCATCGACGATCAGGTGAAGCTGAACGGCATTCGCGTTGAGTTGGGGGAAATCGAACACTTGCTCGCCAGCCACCCCGACATCGCGCAGGCCGTCGCGTTGCTGGATGGCGAGCCGGGAGGCCGGCGCAGTCTGTGGGCCTTTGTGCGCCCGTTGCCGGGCAGGGCAGCGCCCGCCGAAGATCAGTGGCGCGAGTTCCTCGCCGGTCGCCTGCCGGCATACATGATCCCGTCCGCCGTGATTGCGGTGGACGACATTCCCGTATCCAATTCGGGCAAGGTGGACAAAGCGGCACTGAAGCGGTTGCTCGCGGGCCGAGCTGCACGGAGTGACGAGTCTGAACTACAAGGCAGCATGGAAGCCGAGATCGCCCGCCTGTGGAGCGAACTGCTGGGGCACAATTCCATCCATCGCGATGACAATTTCTTCTCGCTCGGTGGTCATAGCCTGCTGGCGATCGCGGTTGCGCATCGTCTCGAGCAGACCCTCGGCCGTCCCATGCCGGCCCGTGAACTGTTCGCGGAACCCACCTTGCGCGGCTTCGCTCGCCGGATAAGTCAGTTGGCCGAATTGGCGCCAGGGGAGGAAGTCTCTTCGGATCGGGCGACCGAAGGTCAGCGCGAATTCTGGGTTGCCGAGCGCGCCGGCCTCGACACCAGGAGCTTCAACATTCCCCTGACCCTGACCGCTCGCAACAAATTCGCAGCCGCCGCGCAATGGCGCTCCGCATGGGCGGCGCTGGTGGTGCGGCATGATGCGCTGCGTACCAGCTTCCACCAGGATGGGGATGGTGTGCTGCGCCGCCGGGTTCTACCGCGTCTCGACACACATCTCGAAGTCGTGACTCTGCCCGACATGCAAGCCACCCAGCCCTATATTCAGGAGCGCCAGACGGAACCGTTTGCGATGGAGAGTGCTCCCCTGTGGCGCGCCGGGCTGGCGCAGGCGGCCGGCACAGACCAGCATATCTTTTGGCTCGCTCTGCATCATTCCGTGGGAGACGGCGTCTCGCTCGGGGTCCTGGCGGAGGAACTTTCCACTCTCCTCGAAGGCGGGACTTTGCCCCCGGTCGCCGGTTCTTTCGATCGAACGGCCAGCCAGGAGGAGCGCTATCTGGCTGGCCCCGCCTGCCAGCGAGATTCGCTGTATTGGCGGAAGGTGCTGGGCAGCCTCGGCGACGATACTTCCGCCGAGACCCCCGGGCCTTTCGACGAATGGCCGCTCGATTTCCCTCGCGCCATGGGACGCACGGCGCGCCACGCCAGGGGATCACACTTCTTCCGTGTTCGCCTGGATGCCGGCGTCACCGGCGGTCTTCGCGACTTGGCACAAAAGAATGGGGTCAGCCTGCATTCCCTGATGCTGACGATGATGGCCCAGGAGGTGCGCCGGCGTTCTGGCCGCCCTGCCTTTGTGCTCGGTACTGCGGCCTCCACGCGCGACTCAGTCAGCGAGGCCAAGGTGGTCGGCTACTACGTCAACTTGTTGCCTCTGCCGTGCCAGGTACCCCGGGGCGAGTCGGTGGAACAGGCACTGCGGACGATGCAGCGGAATCTGGCGGAGGCATTGCAGCATGCGCGCTATCCGTTCGCCCGAATGTATTCGGACTTTCGTCAGGCAAGTGCCGTGGCACCGCATCCGGCGCGTTATCCTCTGTTCGACCTGGCAGTCACTGAGAACCCGGGCACCACGGTTACCAACTTCAGCGGCATCGCTCTTGGGGATGGCTACGAGTTACGCCTGAATGCGCCGGCCCAGGATATGGTCCTGGTGCATGAAGGCCAGGCGGACGGCAGCCTGATTCTGCAATGGTATGTCAACGCCGCCATCTATGAAAAGGGGACGGCCGAGGCCTGGATCGATTCGATCGCCGGATGGGCACGCTTTCTGGCCGGTGGCGAGCGGCTCCCAGACTCTCCGTTGCCGGATTTGCTGCCGATGGAGGAGAGCTTACTTGCCGAGTGGGAGCAAGGCCCCGTCGTGCCGCACCCGGCTCCCAGCTTCCCGGCGTGGTTCCGACGATGGGCGCGCACTCTACCGAATCGCCCCGCGTTGGTCACCGAACAAGGGACGCAAACCTATGCCGAGGTGGACGCCCGATCGAACGCCTTGGCCCATGCACTACTGGCCCTGGGATTGGAGCGGCAGGAAGTGGTCGGGGTTCTCACCGATCGCTCGATCGCCCTGCCCGGGACCGTGCTGGCCATCTGGAAGGCCGGCGGCTGTTATCTTCCCCTGCTCAAAGACCTGCCTGCCGACCGTCTGGCCTTCATGGCGCGCGATGCCGGAATCCGGATTCTGGTGGTGCTCGACGGGCTGGAACCGCCGGCATCGTTGATCGAGACCGGCTGCACGGTTTTCCGGCCGGAGAGCCTGCCGGCAGCGTACCTCTCCAGCCACGGCCAGCCGGTCGAGGTCGGTGGCGATGGCGTCAGGGGTTCGGAGCTTGCGTACATCGTCTATACGTCCGGGTCAACGGGAGAACCCAAGGGAGTGATGCTGCGCCACCAGGGCTTGACGAACCTTGCCCTGGGAGTCGCCGCGGCGCTCGATATGCGTTCCGGCGATAGAGCCTCGATCATGGCGTCGCCCGCGTTCGACGCCTGGATTTCCGAAATGGTGATGGCGTGGGCCGTGGGAGCGGCTGTGGTTCCCGTGGTACGCGACGAAATGGAAGACATCGCGGAACTGCGGGCGAAGTTCGCGCGCCTGGGGGTCACTGTCACCACCATGCCGCCCTCTTATCTCCGGCTTTTTGGACAGGCGGACTTTCCCAGCCTGCGCGTCCTGCTGACCGCGGGAGAGCCGCCGTATCGGGCCGATGCCCTGCACTACGCCACACGCCTGCGCTACGTGAACGGCTACGGCCCAACCGAGAACACCGTCGCGGTCAGCTTTGGACCGGTGACATCCCAAACGCAACGAATGGCGGCGGGCAAGCCGCTGCCCAACACGTCGGTCCATATCCGCGGCCGCGAGGGAGAATCGGTTCCACCTGGCGCCGTTGGCACCATCTGGCTGGGTGGCAAGCAACTCGCGGCGGGATACCTTCGCCGTCCGGATCTCACGGCCGCAAGCTTCGTCGAAACACCGGCCGGGCGGCTCTATTGCACAGGCGACCTGGGCCGCTGGACCCCCAACGGCGAATTAGAAATCCTGGGCCGGTCCGACGGACAAGTGAAGCTGCGTGGGCAGCGAGTCGAATTGGGTGAGATCGAGCATCGGCTCGGCGCGCATCCCGGCGTGCGGCAGGCAGTGGCCGCGGTGGAGACCAATACCGGCGGTGCGCAAACTCTGTGGGCGTTCGTGACTCTTCACTCCGGAGCGGCCGAACCGACCCAGGCTGCCTGGCAGGCTTATCTATCCGCGACTTTGCCCTCCTACATGCTGCCCTTCGCCGTGATTCCGGTTCCAGCCATACTCGTGAATGCGGCGGGCAAAGTGGATCGGGCGGCGCTGTTACGTGCGGCTTCCGCGTGGGGCAGATTCGAAGCGGCCAGCGGAGACCGTCACGCCGAACAACCCCACGGTGGCTTGGAAGAGCACATCGCGCAAGTCTGGGCGGAGCACCTGGAGTGCGGGGCGATCGGCCGCGAGGATAATTTCTTCGATCTCGGGGGAAACAGCCTGCGGGCCATCGCCGTAGCGAATGACCTTCGGCGCACGATCGAGTGCAGCGTCAACGATCTCTATGAGCATCCGCGCCTGGCGGATTTCGCCGGCGCCTGCCGCGAGCGGCCCGAGCATCTGCGAGCGCTGATCCAATCCGCTCACCGGCACTGGGATGGCTACCGGCGCGGACTGGCGGCCTATGAGGCGGAGCGCGATGCGGCCCTGACCACAGCCCATCGCGACTATGAAGCGCGGAACCAGCCCTACCAGCGGACCAACAACCAGCGCCGGGAGTATGGGCATGTCCTGTTGACCGGCGCAACGGGCTATCTAGGCAGCTATCTCCTGCGCGAACTGATGGCCGACCCGGACCGCCAGGTCAGCGTCCTGGTGCGAGGCGGCGACGAGCGGGAGGCACGGGCTCGCCTGGGAAAAACCCTGTGCCTTTATTTCGGCCAGGAGAAGGGCGGGGAATTGCGGGACAGTCCTCGTCTCACGGTGCTGGCCGGCGATTTGCGTCGCGAGGATCTGGGTCTCGCGTCGCGAACCCGCGATTCGCTGGCGGACAGCGTGCAAGCGGTTTTTCACTGTGCCGCGAATGTGAAGCACTTCGGCCATTATTGGGAATTCCATGCGGACAATGTGGCCGCGACCGGCCGGTTGCTGAAGTTGGCGGCCCGCCGCTCTGCGAGTCCCGCGGATTTCCACCTGATTTCCACTTTGTCGGTGTGCGGCAAGGCCCCTGAAGACGGCTTCCGGCTGTTTACGGAACATGACGCAGTGCCTGAGGTGTTGGACGACAACTACTATGTTCGCAGCAAACAGCAGGCCGAGCGTCTGGTAGTGTCGGCCCGCCGTGAACTCGCCAATGCCTGCATTCATCGCGTCGGCAGCTTGGTATTTGCGGCCGATGGCGGACCGCTGCAATTGAACATCGGGGAAAACGCCTTGGTCCGTCAGATTGGCGCCTTCCTGAGCCTGGGTGCGGTGCCCGACGATTCCCACGTGTGGCTTTGCCATGTGGATCTGGTGGCGCGCGCGCTGTTGCTGCTGGCAGGCGCGGCGGACTGGGCGAACGAAACCCACCACATCGAGAATGCCCGGCGGGATACGGTGGCTGACTTCGTCACTATGGCGGAATCCACCCACGCCTGCGATTTCGGCGCTTTTCTGAAACGTCTGGAAGAAGCCGTCGGCGAGCCAGAAATGGAGGGTGCGCTGGCCGAGACCCTGGAAAACTTCGGGTTGTACCGCGGCCTGTCGCCACAGGCGCGGGCGCGCCGGATGGAAATCGTCTCCGCGCGCACGCAGATGCTGTTAGCCCAACTGGGGCTGATCTGGCCGTCACTCGCAGTGCCAAGCCAGAAGGAAATGCTGCAACAGGCTGCCCGGCTCTTCTCCCCGCCGCCATCAGCAAAAACGAACGCAGCCTAGGAGACATTTTGTTGCACCCAGTACACTTCACGCTGATCGAATCCCAAAATAAGGAGTCTCAATAATGGATACCCCCACGTCCCTCAGTGCGGTGGTTGGTCCCGTGATCTCGCTAGTCCCTGCCGGGGAACTCCGTGACACGCTGTGCCGGGTTTTCTCCGAAGAGCAGACCGCGGTGGGCAAGATCGAAGAGTTCTTCCGCGTGCTCCCCACCGCAGCATGGTCTGAGGATCTGCTGCGCACTTTCGCGAGCTCCTGGAAGGCAACTCACCTGAAGATGCTCGCGATTTATGGGCTTTCCTGCCGCTTGCAAAGAACTGCCGATGGCGCGGGCGATCTCGACCGGTCCAACCTGTATCTTGCCGCGGCGAGAAATGCATCCACGAGCTACGAGGACCTCGGCCTGGATTTCGATGGCCATACCCACGCGGAACTCTATGAGGATTTTGCGGAGGCCCTGACTGGCGACGACCTCTGGCAGTTGCGGAAATACCGTCTCCCGGAAGCCAGTCGGTTCAGCCAATGGGTCTACCGCAACATGGTGGTCGAGGCCATCCCCGAAGGGCTGTTGACCAACATGTTCTCGGAGATTTACAACCACGGCGAGTACACCATTGCTCTGCCAGCGGCAGACGCTTACTTCCAGCAACACACGCACCTCACCGAGTTGGAACGCCGCAAGGCCACCACCTACATCGCCGCCCATGTGGAAGACGAGGTGGAAGCCGCTCACTTTCTTGTCGTGGTAGAGGCCCTCGATCGCTACCTGGCAGCCAGTAAGACACGTTTCGATCGGGAGCGGGCCGGTTCCGTGTTCCGCGCCTATCTACGAAACCTCGCGCAGGTGATGAGGAAACTGACGCAGATGATGCAGGCCGAGTTCTATGGCCTGGCCGCGAAGCCGCTGGCAGCCGGTGGCGGTGATTGATGGCAGTCTCACAATCCGCCGTGGCGTCTCTGGTGATCGAGGCGCCCATACATCGATTCCAGCATTACGGGGCCGCCGTGCAGGCGATGGCGGATTACCAGGCGGCGTTATGCGAAAATGCGTCGCAGCGGCGCTCGCAGGGCTTCGCCGTCACCGACCAGGACCAGCCGGATGAAGTGTTTTGCCTCTGCCCGGCTGGTGCCGATCAGCCGCCGCTCGCGATCATCGGAGGCATGGGGCCGCTGGCCGGAGCCTTGGCTTTCCGCCAGGCCTGCGCCCGTTTCCAGGATTCGCGCGCCGTTGTGCTCTATCAGGCCTGCTCCGTGCCGGACCGCTCCAGCGTCATTTTGAGTGAGGGCCGCCCGGACACTCCCTTGTGTCGGGAAATGGCATTGAAGCTGGCCGGCGCAGTGCGACTGGCGGTGGATCTCGTCCCACCGGCCAGCCAGCCGGCTCGTTGCATCATTGCCTGCAATTCCGCCCATTACTTCTGGCGATGCACGGTGGACGATCTCGGCCCGACCGCCGAGCGACGCTGCGAAGTGCGAATGATCTCGCTGGTGGAGTCCTCACTGGCGGCGCTGCAATGCCAGTCCTCAAAGAGGGCGCTGCTGCTGGCAACCGAGGGCGCCCAGGCCGGCCACGTGTTTTCGGCGCCTTACCGCGATGCCGGAATCGGCTTCGACGAGCCGTCGCCCACGCTGAGCCGTCTCTTAATGAGCGCCATATTTGAAGGCATGAAATCGCTGGACGAACGCCGGGCAGTGGAACTCGGCAACGACTTCTTCGAGGCCATCCTGCGATCCGGGCGATCCTACGATTGCGTCCTGGCCGGCTGTACGGAGCTCCCGCTCACCATCGACCTCCTCAAACTTCGCGGCAGCCCCGCGGTGGCAGCCTTTCTTTCCCGCGTGAAGATCGTCAATCCCCTGGAGGAAGCCCTGCGCCATGTCTAGCGCACAGCAATCTCACGGAACGTCAGTTTCCGTTGAGCCCACGCCCGCCACCAGCCGCTTCGTCCGTTTCCCCAAGGAAGAGGTGGAGCAATCCATCCAGGAGCGATTCGAGCGGCAGGTGCTCCTCGATCCCGACAAGATCGCCATTGAGGAAGCTGAGCGCACCCTCACCTATCGCGACCTGAACCGACTGGCCAACCGCATCGCGCACGCCGTCCTCGGCCTGCGCGGAACGGGACCGGAACCGGTGGCACTCCTGGTTGGAACCGGTGTCCCGGTTGTGGCGGCCATGCTGGGAGTGTTGAAGGCGGGGAAGTTCTACCTAGCCCTGGATACGTCTCAGCCTGCCGCAAGGATGGTGGCGATTCTCGCCGAATGCCGGCCCGCCCTGCTGATTGCGGATGCCGGCAGGTTGGAGCAAGCCGAGGCGCTGTGCGCTGCGCTCGATTTCGCGGTGCCATTGTTCAACCTGGACACACTCGATCCAGGCTCCTCGGAAGAGAACCCAGGTCTGGCAATCGCCGCCGATGACTTGGCGTATGTACTATACACCTCGGGCTCCACTGGAAAACCCAAGGGAGTGATGCAGGATCATCGCTACGTGCTGCATCTGACCATGGCCTACACCAACGGCGGACGGATATCGGACACAGACCGTTTGGTGTTGCTTTACTCGCCGAGCTTCGCCGGCGCGGTCCGGGATATCTATTGCTCCCTGCTCAATGGAGCCACCCTCCTTAAGTTCGATGTGAAGCGCGAAGGACTCACCGGCCTGGCCGACTGGCTGCGAAATCAAGAGATCACGGTATTCTTCGCGGTGGCCACCATGTTCCGCCACTTCTGCCGCCTGCTCACTCCGGAGGACAGATTCCCAGCGGTGCGTCTTGTCTTTTTGGGCAGCGAAACCGTCTACGCCGGTGAAGTCCGTCTATACCAGCGCCATTTTTCCGGGGATTGCCGCATGATTGTGAGCTTCGGCGCGTCCGAGCTGAGTCCCATATGCCAGTTCCCCATTTATCCCGGCACGCGGATTGAGGGAAGCACGGTGCCTGCGGGTTACCCTGTGGACGATGTCGAGTTGCTGCTTTGGGACGGCGAGGGGAAGCCGGTAGCCGCGGGCGCCACCGGTGAAATCGTGGTGCGGAGCCGCTATCTTTCCCGCGGCTATTTGGGGCATCCCGAACTGACTCGGGCGGCCTTTGCGCCTGACCCGGAAGGGGGAAACCGGCGCATGTTCCGCACTGGCGACCAGGGCCGGCTACTGCCGGATGGCTGTCTGCTGCATCTGGGACGGGGCGATTTCCAGGTCAAGATCAGGGGTTATCGCGTGGAGACGGCTGAAGTGGAAGCATTCTTCACCGCTACCGGATTGATCCGTGACGCTCTGGTGACCGCCTGGCGCGATTCGACAGGCGAACAGAACCTGGCCGCCTGGTTGGTTCCCTCACGCCCGGATGCGCCACCCTCCACCAATCAACTGCGCGCCCTGGTTGCGGCGGCCCTCCCCGACTACATGGTGCCCTCGACCTTCGTCCTCATGGATTCCCTGCCACAGACGGCCAATGGCAAACTCGACCGCCGCGCCCTGCCCGACCCGCGCCTGGCCGGACAGCGGCCGGACACCGCTTATGTGGCTCCGCGCACCGCTGTCGAGCAGCGCCTGAAGGAAATATGGTCGGAACTTCTCGGCTGGGAATGGATCGGCATCGAGGAGAATTTCTTTGACCTTGGGGGGCACTCCCTGCTGGCCATGCAGGTTGTGGCGCGCATCGCCGCTGCTTTTCGCGTGACGCTGCCGGCCAATTGCCTGTTCGATTGTTCCACGCTCGCACCACTGGCGGCGGCCGTGGAACGCGCACGCAGGATCGAGGTGGAAGACGCGATCCGGCCGGCGCCCCCCGGCGCGGCGTCACCGCTGTCATTCGCGCAGCGGCGCCTGTGGGTGCTCGACGCGATGGAAGGGCCGAGTGACGCGTTCAACATGGTTCGGGCGTTTCGGCTGGAAGGCCCGCTGGATCTGGCCGCGCTCGAAAGCGCGCTGGCGGCGATCGGCGCCAGGCATGACAACTTGCGTGCATCGTTTAGCATTTCAGGCGACGGCCCGGTGCAGACAATTGCGCCCGAATGTGGGAGCGTGCTCTCTTTCCTGGACCTCCGCCACCTGCCGGAGAGCCGGCGTGAGGCGGCGCTCGATGCCAGCCTCCGCGCGGCCCACACCCGCTGCTTCGACCTTTCGAGCGGTCCCTTGTTGAGCGTGGAAGTAATCCGCCTTGCCGGGAACCAGCACGTTCTGCACCTGGCGATGCACCACATCGTCAGCGACGATTGGTCGGTCCAGATTCTGCTGCGGGAGCTCTCGACGATCTATGGCAGGTGTCTCACGGGCCTGCAAGATCCACTGCCTGAGTTGCCGGTGCAATACGCGGACTACGCGGCTTGGCAAAGGCGTTGGCTGGCTGGAGAACGGCTGGCGAAACAACTCGGCTATTGGCAGGATCACCTGCGGGGTGCGCCGCCACTCGTCGAGTTGCCTCTCGACCGCCCGCGCCAGGCCGGCGGAGAATTCCGCGCGGGCACGGTTCGGCTGCGCCTGGATCGTGAACTCACCGCGCGGTTGCGGCATCTCAGCCGGGAATCGGAAACTACCCTCTTCGTTACCTTGCTGGCGGCATATGCGACTCTGTTGTCGCGGTACGGCAACCCGGAAGACGTCGTGATCGGGACCGCACTGGCCAATCGGTATCCGGTGGAGACCGAGGCCCTGATCGGCTTCTTCGTCAACACGCTGGCGCTGCGGCTGCGGTGGCGCCAGGGCGCGACATTCCGCGAGATCCAGGCCTGTGCGCACCGCGCCGCTGTGAATGGGTACGCGCATCCGGACGTCCCCTTCGACCATGTTGTCGAAGCCCTGCACCCCGACCGTGGCGCCCTCCACAGCCCCATCTTCCAAACGCTGTTCGTGTTGCAAAACGTACCTAAACAGGAGCTCGTTTTACCAGGGCTAGCGATTACTCCCTTGGACCTGGGACGGCCTTCGGCCGGGGCTACCTTCGACCTCACGCTCTCATTGAACGAGACCGGTGGGGAGTTGTGCGGCGCCTTGGAATTCAACACCGCTCTGTTCGACACCGCCACCATCGAGCGCATGGCGGCGCATTTCGAAACCCTGCTGGTGGAGATCGTTCAAAACCCTGACACGGCAGCGATCGAACTTGGGAAGTCCGTCACGGCCAGCCAGTGCAACCAACCGTCCGAGAAGACGTATCGGGCGACCATTGCGGGATGCGACAAAGGCCTTCCCTGGAACTCGTAACATCTGCATTGAGTTATATAATAACTGCCGATTGACCGCCCTTTCTGGTTTAGGATGTCAGAGTGCGCGGCGATAACCTCGGGAACCGAACAAGCCGCCCGTTGCCATCGACTTGTAGAGCCTTCACATGAACCACACCATGCCGTCTGGCGTTCTTGACAACCTCAAGCGGTTCGGCATTCTCGCCTTCCTGCAACGGGAGACCCACGCCTTAGACCGGAAGCTGGTGGTGCTGACGGCGGTTTCCGGGATTGCCAATGCCACAAACCTGGCGGTGATCAATGCCGCTGTCGATGCCCTGAAGGGCGGGGGACCGAACTGGAAGCTCTTTCTGTATTTCGGCCTGTCCATCGCGTTGTTCGTCTATTCCCTGCGCTATATCCTTTATGAATCCACCCGAATCACCGAGGCCGCCATATGCAGCGTTCGTCTGCGGCTGGCCGACAAGATCCGCCGCTCCGACCTGTTGACCCTGGAATCCATCGGCGAGGCCGATATTCTTGCCCGAATCAGCCGCGACACAACCGCCATCGCCCAGGCAACGCGGCCGCTGTTCGCCGCCGCTCAGGGCGCCGTGATGATCGTCTTCACGATGGGTTACATCGCCCTGGTGTCGCCGGTCGCGATGCTGCTTTGCCTGATCCTGATTGCAGGCGGCGCCGGCAAATACTTCCGGGACCGCAAGGCCTATGACGACGGCTTGCAGGAGGCGTCGCAACAGGAGGATGAGCTATCCGGCTCTCTGAGCGGTTTGCTGAAAGGCTTCAAGGAGCTCCGCATCAATAAACTGAAGAGCGACGATGTGTTCGAGGAATTCCAGTCCACCGCCATGCGGGTTCGGCAAGTGCGCACCGGCGTCATGGTTCTCTTCTCGAACAATATTATCTTCGTCGAGATGTTTTTCGTCCTCCTGCTGGGGGCTGTCGCCTTTGTGCTGCCCGTCTTATCGACTTCCTTCAGCGGATCGACAACGAAGATTGTCGCTGCCGTCCTGTTCTTCTTCGGACCTCTGACCAACGTCGTCACCTTGATCCCCGTGTTTTCGCAGGTAAATGTGACCGTGGACAACCTCCGGCGCCTGGAAGCTGCCTTGGACGAAGGTTTGGCGAAATCCGCGGAACACGAAGCATCGCCCTCGCTCGACCTGAGTTCCTTCGACGTGATTCGGTTTGAGGGAGTCTCATTCACCTATCGGGATTCCGAAGGCAACGCCATGTTCCAGGCCGGCCCCATCGACGGCGAAGTCCGGCGCGGTGAACTCCTATTCCTGGTCGGCGGAAATGGCAGCGGCAAGACGACGTTCCTGAAGCTGTTCACCGCTTTGTACTGGCCAGCGGAGGGGGCTATCTGGGTCGATGATCTGAAGATCGGGCCAGCCAACATCCAGTCCTACCGCAACCTGTTTTCGGCCATCTTCTCGGACTTCCATCTGTTCGACAAGCTGCACGGGCTGCGGGAAGCGGCTCCGGAACGCATCGACGAGTTGCTGCGGCTGATGGAGATTTCCGAAAAAACGGCGTTTGCCGGTGGACGCTTCACCAACACCCATCTGTCGACCGGACAACGCAAGCGCCTGGCCCTGGTCGTATCCTATCTGGAAGACAAGCCGGTGTATGTCTTCGACGAAGTGGGGGCCGACCAGGACCCGCAGTTCCGCCGCTATTTCTATGAGACGCTGCTGCGCGAACTGAAGGATGCCGGCAAGACAATCATTGTCGTGTCGCACGATGACCGGTATTTCCACGTTGGGGACCGCGTGCTGCAAATGGATTATGGCAAGTTTAGCGATCTTCCCCGCAACGATGCGAGCGCCGGCCCTGAGAATCGCCCGGCAAGGCGCGGCAAGAGACCGCCGCCCGAGAAGCCTGCCCAATAGGGACTTGGGCAGCGCTGCGGACGCAAAGGCGGGCGGGTGAGCGCGAAACGCGCTTCGACGGCTGGCTCTAGCCGGACGCGCCGCGGCGCGCCACGAAGCTGATTTCGATTGGCGCGGAAAAGCAGGTCAAGAGAAAGAGAAAACGGGGGCAGGTCAGTGGCTAAACTCCTCGGTGCAGCCGCAACGCCGCAACACGGGCAAAGCCGTTTTCTCCGGACTCGCTCCTTATGCTCGTGGACGAGGTGTTGGGAGCCGGAGATTCAGTCGGTGGGTCTGATTGATTTGTTGCCCTTCACGATTCGAGTCGCGGCTTTGCGGGATCGGCGAGCACTTCCCGAACCTTCTGTGCCAGTTCCTCCGGGCTGAATGGCTTATGTAGGAATGCGACGCCTCTCTCAAGCACGCCACGTTCAGCAATGACATCCGCCGTATAGCCAGATATGAACAGGACCTTAAGATTCGGGCGCACTTTCTTCAAGCGCTCGGACAACTCCTTGCCATCCATCCCAGGCATTACCACGTCGGTCAGCAGCAGATGAATCTCTCCCGCATATCGGCCGGCAACAGTCATCGCATCGTTGCCATCGGATGCCTCGATGACCCTATAGCCGACGTGCTTTAATGCCGACCCGGCTAGGGACCGAACCGCCTCCTGATCTTCGGCCACTAGGACCGTTTCACTCCCGCCTCCGGTTGCAGCACCGAGTCTGATCTCCTCGGGCACCGCACACGCATCAATCCGGGGAAGATACAGCTTGAATGCGGTTCCGATGCCAACCTCACTCGACACATCAATCCACCCCCCACTCTGCCGTATGATGCCGTAGACAGTGGACAACCCCAGTCCCGTTCCCTTGCCCACTCCTTTTGTAGTGAAGAACGGCTCAAAGACTTGTTTGCGAATCGTCTCGTCCATGCCGTGTCCGGTGTCCGTCACGGTCATCAAGACATACCGCCCCGGATCTCGCCCAGGGCGACCGGCAGCGCCATCTTCTTTTGTGAGTTCAAAATTCAGCGTCTGAATATCAAGCGTCCCGCCTTCAGGCATTGCATCCCGAGAATTTACGGCCAGATTCATGATGACCTGATGGATCTGATCCGGATCCGCCATGACTTGCCCTAAAGAGCTGTCCAGGTGCGTTCCCAGCACAATGTCGTCACCGATCAAACGCCGAAGCATGACTGTAGATTCTCGGATAATGGCATTCAAGTCCAAGATCCTCGGTTCGATCACCTGTTTACGGCTGAATGCCAGTAATTGCTTCGTCAGGCTGGCAGCACGTTCCCCGGCGGTCGCGATCTGCTCTGCGTATGATCGCAACGGATCACCGGCCTTCAACCTTTTCAGCAGAAATCCACTGTACCCATTGATGACCGTCAAAAGGTTGTTGAAGTCGTGCGCCACACCACCAGCGAGTCTTCCGATGCTCTCCAATCTCTGAGCTTGGCGAAGTTGATCTTCCAACTGTATGCGCTCGGTCACATCTCGCTTGACGGCAACGAAGCCGTATATCTTGCCCGAAGTTTCACGGATTGGCGATATGGTTGCATCTTCTTCATAAAGGGAGCCGTCCTTTTTCTTGTTGATTAGGTGTCCGGTCCAAACGCTTCCTTGTGTGATGGTGGCCCACAGTTCCTCATAAAACTCTTTGCCGTGTTTGCCGGATTTCAAAATCCTTGGATTCTGCCCAATCGCCTCTTCCTTCGAGTAGCCTGTGACCTTTTCGAACGCGGGATTGCAGTATTGAATGGTCCCGGTCAGATCCGTTATCACAATTGTTTCACTTGCTTGTTCGATAGCGGTCACCAGAGTCGTCCTGGCCTGTTCAGCTTTCTTCTGTTCGGTGATGTCGATGGTCGTTGAAATAACGCAAGTCTTGCCTTCAAGCACAAGCGATTCGGCATACATTAAGCCCGTCCGAATCTCTCCAGTCTTCTTGTAGAATCGGAACTCCAAATTTCGAACTCTGCCATCGGTTTGCAATAGATTCCTATACTCGTTGAACTTCCCCGGATCAACCCACAGCCCAAGTTCTTTGCTAATACGGCCAACTACTTCTTCACGCCGATAACCAGTGGCCTGTTCAAATGCTTCATTTACATCAGCGATCCGGTTCGCTTCCTCTTCTAGGTAGAACAGCATACCGATCGCAGGGTTACTCAGAAACGCCTTGGCAAATGTCTCTTCTGATTTGCGTAGTGCATCTTGCATCCGCTTGCGCTCAGTGATGTCCTCAACTATTCCTTCGTAGAATGCGGTTACTCCCGTCTCGTCCTTCACGCACCGAGCGCTTTCGAGGACTATAACACTCGAACCATCTCGTCGAGTCCAGGCGGATTCCAAGCCTCGAATCGTGCCTTGGTCCTCGAGGGCCTTCCGAAAAGCAGACCGGGAGTAGCTCGGTTCGAAGCCACTCTCCTCAAGGTTCCGCTCGGCCAGAGCCGAGAACGATTCGTAACCCAACATCCTCAGCAGTGTCGGATTTGCCAAGTCAATCGTTCCATTGGGCGTGGTGCGGTAGATCCCTACCGTGGCATTCTCGAACAGACTTCGAAAACGCTCCTCGCTCTCCAGTAGCTTCTTGTCTGCCAGCTTGCGTTCCGTGATGTCTCGCAGAAAACAAGCGAACCGTCCACCCTCGACTGGCCGATATTGGACGCTGGCTTCCACATCGAAGGTGCTCCCATCCTTGCGGCGATGCCGGGACTCGAAACGGGCCTCGCCCTGCGCCATAAGCCTCTTCATGCGAATGGCAGTCTCGTCAGCAGTTTGGTTGTCCACGAGATCGGCGATGCACATGGTCAGCAACTCGCTTGCGCTATAACCACTCATCCGGCAATAGGCGTGGTTGACTTCCAAGAAACGCCCCGCGGCATTCGTAAGCCAGAAGCCTTCCATGGCAGCCTGGACGATACTGCCATGCCGTTCCTCGCTGGCACGCAGACTTTCCTCTGCATGGATACGGTCCGAGATGTCTCGCACAGACGATATCAGCGTTGGCGATCCATCAAGATCTACGAGATGAGTGTTGACCTCGACCGGGATTCGCCGACCGTCTTTGGCTAAGTGTGTTCCCTCCCAAATCAAGTGGCCCTCGGCACGAATTCTCTGCGCCCTGACTGGTACCTCTGATTGATCCTCAGAAGCGTCGATACCAGAAGGCCCCATTTGCAGCAATTCCTCTCTTGTATACCCCAGAGAGCGGCAGGCGTTATCGTTCACTTCGATGAAATGGCTCGGCAAGCCGTCGTCTCCAAACTTGTGGACAAAGAGCGCATCTGAAACGCTATTAAACATGAGGCGGTAATGACGTTCCGCTGTCGCGACAGCTTCATTGGCTTGTTGAATCGCCTGTCCAGCCTTCTCCTGTTCGGTTATGTCAATCGTCGTCGAAATCGCACATGCCTTGCCGTCGAGTTCAATAGATGTGGTCGAGAGCAAGCCAATACGGATCTCACCGGTTTTCTTTCGGAAGTGGTACTTGAAATTACGGACCCTACCGTGCGCCCGAAGTGTGTTCATGGCTTCGTCGAGCTCCCCAGGATCGGCCCAAAAGTTTACTTCCTGCGACGTATGCCCAATCACTTCCTCACGCAGATAACCAGTGTTCTGTTCAAATGCCTCATTAACGTCAATGATCCGATTACCCTTTTCGTCCGGTCTGAATATCGCTGTCATGGCTGGACCCGACTTGAAAGCAATGGCGAATTGCTCTTCCGATTTACGCACCGCATCTTGCATTGCCTTCTGTGCGGTGATGTCTTGCACAAATCCGTCGTAGAAAAGTGCACGTCCATCTGGCCCGTTCACTTGCCGAGCATTAATCGACGCCCAAAGAGGAGTTCCGTCCTTGCGTTTCACTCGGCATTCAACACCTCGCACAGAGCCAGTTTCGCCCAGAAGCGCAGCGGAGCGTATACGATCATTCGGATCGAGCCCAAGCTGAGCGTTCGTGTCGGTGACACTTGAGACAAGCTCTTGCGGGGAGTCGTAACCCAACATCCGTGCCATGGAAGAATTCGCGGCTACGAACTTCCGCTCGATTGATGTTCGGTAGATGCCTTCCTGCGCCCCCTCAAAGATCTCTCGATACTGATTCTCCGCCTCTTTGCGTTCAGTAATGTCCAAAATAGCCGCAATACGACACGTCTTTCCATCTAGTTCAATGGATTCTCCTGAGATCAAGCCAGTAGCGAGTTCACCATTCCTCCGATGGAAATGAAACTCCATATTGCGAATCCCGCCATAAGTACGGAGGTGAGTCCTATAAGCGTCGAATTCGTGAGGGTCTGACCAGAGCCGAAGGTCCTGTATGGTGCGGCCAATCACTTCGTCCCGCTGATAGCCCGCAACGCCCACAAATGCTTCGCTGACTTCAAGAAGCCGATCCTCAGAATCGGTAAGAACCATGACCGCAGGACTGCACAAGAACGCCTTGGCGAATTTCTCTTCTGACTTTCGCAGGGCCTCTGCCGTCCTCTTCCGGTCATTTATGTCTTCGATGAATCCCTCGTAGTAGGCCGCTTGCTCGTCGGGACAACCGACCCTTCGGATATTGACGGACACCCATACTGCGGTCCCGTCCTTTCGTTTGAATTGGCACTCGTAGCCACGGACGAATCCATGTGGTTCGAGTAATTGCAGACAACGGGAGCGGTCTTGAGGGTTCAGCCACACCTGATGAGCAACATCGGTAACTGTGGATACAAAGTCCTGTGGGGAATCGTAACCAAGCATCTTTGCCAGGGCGGGGTTAGCCTCCAGACTTCTTCCCTGGAGGGTGTTCCGGTATATCCCTTCGAGGGCACTGTCGAATATGTGTCGATACTTCGCTTCAGCTTCTCGAAGAGCGTCCTGTCGCCGTTTGCGTTCCGTGATGTCCTTGCCGAAAACAGATATGCCCACCGCTCGACCATTTTGGCGGATGGGATTGAGTGACAACTCCAGGGTCCGGCCACTGAGCACCGGATACTCGATCCGGAACGGACCATCAGATAGCGCACGAGCAAACATCGGGGGCCACAGCGCCGCTCGCTCTGGTGGCATCCAGTCTTCCGGTCGCATACCAACGGCCACCTGAACCGCCGAACGAGAGAGAACGTCGTCTCGCAGCGCATTATTAAAGGTCAGTAGCCGATAGTCAAGGTCGACAGACCAGACCAAATCGTTGGTACTGTCGATCAAGGCGGAAAGATTGGCTTCGGCCTCGCACACCACACCTGTGGGCCGCTTGAGTCTGGTTGTGTCTCGCTGCGTTATCCAGAATCCGGTAACCTCTGCGGCAGCATCTCGGAGGGTTGTAATGCTGCACTCGGCGGACCAGGGTTCGCCGTTCTTTCGGCGACATGCCGCTTGACCCCGCCACGGTTCGGAGGAAGGGGCCGCGTGCAGCAATGCCTCCCAATCGAGTTCCCCAGCCGTTTGACCGAGCAATTCATCCGGCGTGCAACCCGAAAGTTGGGCAAACGCAGCATTCGCCCACGTCACGATTCCATGAGGATCTGTGGTTGCGACCCCAAACGGGAGTGCTTCGGCGGCGGCGACAAGGGCAGGCGTTCCCAATTTTACATTAGGCAGCATCGTGCCAGTATTGTAGCCCACGGCAACAAGCCAGATAGCGCACGTCGTACTCCGGTTCGCGGCGCTTTCGGATCTCCGGAGGTTGCTCCGGTGAGGCCGTGTCGCACCACGGGTACCCCGCCTTCAGTCCGCCGTTTTCGCGGTGGCAGATGGCCAATCTTGTCCGGAGTGTCGACAGTCAGCGCAACGTCCATCGCTGCGATACGAATGCAGGATATCAGGAGAACGGGTTCACCACTCGCACCCCTCCGTATTGCCGCCCCTCACTGAGATCTTCGGAGTAGACAGTCTGTGCGCCGAGGGCCTCGGCGGCGGCGAGAATGGCAGCGTCCCAATAGGAGATCATGTACCGCGCGGACTGCTCGACAGCGATACGCACCAATTGGTGGTCATTGGCCTGGCAAGGAAACGCCGCCCACTGCTCAATCCACTCCAGGGCTTGCGCAGCGGAGAGCGGGCGCGATGCCTTCTTTACCACTGTCACGAAGAACTCCTGCAAGACCTGAGCCGACGTGCCGAAGTCTTCAGATTCAATCAGTTCGAGCGCGCGTCTCCGTTTGCGTTCGTCCCTGCCTGTCCCCACTGCTGCGTAGACCAGGACGTTGGTGTCGAAGAAGACCCTAGCGGTCATGCAGATCTTCCCGGGTCCACGTTTTTCGGCCAAGCCGCCCCAGAGACTGTCGGCTCAGTTGCCGCAATCGTGCCCGGGCACGACTGGCGCGACCCTGGTGTGCGGCAAGATTTGTCAAATACTCGCGGACCAGGGCGTTGACGGTGGAATCCCGTTCGGCAGCATGGCGGCGGACAGCGGCGAGGATGCCATCGTCCACGCTCAGCGTGATGTTCTTCATGTACACAGTATATGTGTAACTGTGGCACACAGCAACTCGGCCAGACAAAGAGGGAGAACGCTATCGCGCAGCCCAGACAACGGAGCACCGGAACAACGCGACGGGCGCCGATTTCATTTGCAGTCTTCTCCAGCGCACAGATTCTTACCAAAGAACGGCATCACATGATTCTGAAAGCGGACGGCCACCGCGCTGGTGTGCGTGCCTTGATAGACCTCGAAGGTATTGCCAATGCCGTAAGTGTCGAGGACCTCATGCAGCTTGCCCGCGTCGATCTTCAAACCATCTTGGTCGCCCACATCGATCGCAATCGCCCGGTACTGGCGCAGGTTGCCGATGTACTGATCGACGAACGCTAGCGGGGCATTCGCCGCCCATTTCGCGATGACATCCGGCTGCGCGACGCCGTTCTTGGTGGGCAGATCGACATACAGTGGCGGGTTCTTCGGGTCAGGCGACCATGCGGCGGCGCTCGCAAGCATGGCGCGGAGTCCCCAGTTCAGGTTGGTCGAATCCGCCGGCGTTTTCACCGCTTCCAGAGCTTTCTCCGCCTCCGGATTCGGGGGCCGGTTGCCCATGGGCGACAGGCAGCAGGGGCTCATAATGTAGAGGCTGCCGAAGATGTCCGAATGTTTCATGCCGATGCGGCTGGCGCCATAGCCGCCCATCGAATGGCCGACCAGTCCCCGGCTCGTCCGCTTGGGGATAGTCCGGTAATGAGCGTCGACGTAAGCCACGACGTCACGGGCGACGAACAGCTCGAAGTCGCCCGTGGTCGCGGAGCTGGAATACATCGATCCGTTGTGCATCGTCTTCGAGTCGGGCAGCACCACGATCATCTCTTGAGCCCCTTGTGCGAAGGCGCCCTCGATGGTTTGCGGCACATGGATTTCGCTGGTCCACTGCTCAGCGCCGATCGAGTAGCCGTGCAGCGCGTAGACGACAGGATAGCGCCGGTTCTTTTCGGTGGCATAGCTGGGCGGCAGGAAGACGATGACACTCCGGTCCACGGCATCGCCCTCGAGATTCCCTTCCAGTGCGGCACCATGGATCTTGATGCGCTCAACGATCGCCGGCTTCGCACCGGGAACGGCCGGAGGCACTTCAGTCTGCACCTGTGCCACAAGCCGGGGCCCGAAGGCAGCGGCCACGGCCACAGTCATCATAGAGAGGGATTTCTTAATGGTCATCAATGTCCTCTTTCCAAAACGTCGTATCCGTAAATACTGACGCTGAAGGGCGGAACTATCGTCGACTCGGGAACGGCGCCCAGCGCCTGTTCCTGCACCTCGACTCCCGGCTTCTGGCCGACCGTGATGGTTGCGTCGACTGTCTCCGGTGCCATGCGCCACAGGCGGCCCTGGCCGGCGAGTTTCACGCCGTTGATGGAGAGCTTCAAGCGCTGCCCGGAGTCCGAGGGGTTCAGCACGGCAAACGTGAGCGTCTTGCCATCGCCGGTGAAGGCCGCGGTCACATCCAGCGGAAAGGTGTCGCTGCCCGGATTGACTGCGGGCTGATCGCCACCAGCGGGGTAGATCGGCTTCGGCTGCGGGGAGTCGCCGGAGACATCCACGGGCAGCGAACCGAAATGGTCGCTGTACATCTTGAACAGAAGCCCCGTCGGACTCAGCACGGCGTCCGTCCGGTTCGCGCTGAGCATCGCCGTGGCGAAGGTGAACGCGCCGAGTTGATAGAGATCGGAGTGGCGGAACATCTCGTGGAAGGCCCAGGCGTAGGCCGGGACCACCTTATAGGAGCCTGGGGGCGCGCCCATGTAAGCCCATTCGTCGATGGCGACCGGCACCGGCTTCTTTCGCAACTCCGGAATGCGCTTCAGGTACTCCTGATAGTGCTCGTACTTCACGCGGACCTGTGTGGCGGGCGCACGCATCCATTCCACTAACGGCTGGGGCCCGGTTGAGACCTTCTCGCCGGTCTTCAGGTCCAGGCGCTGATTGGCCGACGAGTAGTAGTGCTCGCTGAGCATGTCGATGTTGTCCAGGCAGTGCGCCAGCATGTGGCCGCTCCAATCGGCCACCGAGAGATAGTCGGGCACGATCTGGCCGTTGATGCGCTTAGCTTGCTTCGAGCCCGCCATGGCGTCCGGCATGGCTCCGCCGGCGATCAGCTTGATCGTCGGATCGACCCTGTGCATGGCCTTGGCGAACTGGTCGTGCTTCAATTCAAACTGCTCCACCGAGGTGTGGCCCAACTGCCAGTCGCCCCACGGCTCGTTGCCCACGCCCCACAGCTTCACGTTGTACGGTTGCGGATGGCCGTTGGCGGCGCGCCAGCGGCCCATCGGCGTCGTGGCCGCGCCGTTGACGTACTCCACCAGTTGCGCGGCGGACCATGCATCGCCGAAACCGGCGTTGACCGTGATGTATGCGTCAACATCCAGCAGCCTGCACAGCGTCATGAACTCGTCCGTACCCACGTCGTTTGGCTGCACCGCGTGCCACACCGGGTCCAGGATCGGCGGACGCTGGTCGATGTCGCCCACCGCATTGCGCCACTCGTGCCCGGAAACGAAGTTCCCGCCCGGCCAACGGTAAACGCCCGAGTGCAACTGCTGCAGGGCCGCGATCACTTCCGCGCGGAAGCCCTGAATGTTGTCGGCAGGCATCAGCGAGGCGGCGCCAATGTGTAACGTTCCCACCCCTGTGGCGACGATTTGAATCCGCGCATCGTCCGTATCGGCCTGCGCCACGAAGCGAAGCGGGTACTTCTTGTACCCGGTGCCGGCTATGGCGGCGACGGCCGTCTGCTTGTCGCTGTCCGCCCTGCCCCACACCAGATTCACTTTCACCACCGTTCCGGCAGGACCCGCCAGAGCAACGCGGCCCGTGTACGCTTTCCCCTTGCGCACTGCCAGGCCCGCTTGCTCGATTCCGTGCACTTCCGTCCGGCTGAGCTCGACTGCTGGTGAGTGGTCACCCGTGTAGGCCCGCTTGGCATCCATCGTCACGAATTCGTCGGCGCCCACCGGCATCCAATGCCGCGGCGCCATGCGCCTCCTCCAGGCCGGGCCCTCCGGTTCGGCGGGCGGCTTCGAAGTCACCGCGTTGTAGAACTTCCGGTCGTCGAGCATCTCGGCCCAGATGCCACTGTTGACGAGGTTCCCGGCGTGCTCCAGGAACTGGCCGTAAATGTACTTCGAGATCGGCGCACCGGTCTTCGACGCGTCGATGGTCGCCTTGACGGTTTGCGTCTGAGCGAACGAACAAGATGAGAAGACGAGGGCCGCCAACAACAGCCCCCGTCTCTTCGAAGCTGGATTCATCGTTGTGGAACGCACTGCGTGACGCCTCCTGTCGTGATCCTTGGCGAGTGAAGATCGCTGACGCGCGACGACACGGACCTTCACCCGCGGTTTTCCGTTACTGCTCGAGCGCGACTACTGTTACCGACTTCGGTTCCAGCTTGAGAGCCAGCTTGCCATCCCGAACCTTCGCTGAGATGGGCTTCGGTACGACGGCGTTAGGCGCCTCGAAGCTGTTGACGCTGTCGACCCTGGGCGCGGTCAACGTCTCGCCCGTCGCCGCTTTGACCTGGGCGCCGGCCAGCCCCGCTTCGATCTCGGCAGGTTCATCGGGATCGAGATTCGTGATTTCCAGCCATAGCTTGCCGGATGCATCCTTGGCGGCGATCGCATCCAGACGCGGCAGGCGGATATCTTCGTGCGTATAGGTGCCGGCATCAAAAGCGACGGGAACATAGGCCGCATCCTGGAACGGCAGATACATCTTGAAAACCTGATAGGTGGGGGTAAGAATCATCTTCTCTTTGTCGGTGATGATCATGGCTTGCAGCACGTTGATCATTTGGGCGATGTTGGCCATGCGCACGCGATCGGCATGGCGGGCGAAGATGTTCAGGTTCAGCGAAGCCAAAATGGCGTCCCGCAAGCTGTTTTGCTGGACCAGGAAACCCGGGTTCGTGCCGGGCAACGGAGCGTACCAGGCGCCCCACTCATCAACCACAAGCGCGACTTTCTTTTCCGGATCATACTTATCCATGACAGCCGACTCCTTCGTCACCAGGTTCTCCATTTCCAGCGTGGAGTTGAGAATTTGGCTGTACTCGGTCGCGCCGAACCCCACCGACGCATACGACGGCGGCCACTTCACCACCGTGTAAGAGTGCAGAGAGAGCCCATTGATGTCCCAACTCCAGTGGCGATCCCGGTACGCCTTCATGAGGCTTTCGGTCCACTCCGTATTGCCGTCGCCCGGGCCAACCGCAATTCTGAGCATCTGCCGCTTGCCCTCTTGCGCCGGATTGTAGTTTCTGACGAAGCGGCTGTAGATCTTAAGCTGGCTCAGATAGTAATCCACGGTCATGTTGCCGCCGCAGTCCCAGCTCTCGTTGCCGATGCCGAGATAGCCGACCTTGTAGGGAGCAGGATGCCCGTTTGCCGCGCGCTCCTTGGCCAGCGTCGTCGGCTGGTCGGTGGTCAGGTATTCCAGCCAATCCGCGGCCTCTTGTGGAGTGCCAGAACCCACATTGACTGAGAGGTACGCCTCGCTACCAATCTGATCGACGAAATCCATGAACTCGCGCGTCCCGAAAGTGTTCGGCTCCGTCACGCCGCCCCAGTTGGGATTGAGCGTCACAACACGCCGGTCGAGCGGGCCGATACCCTTCCGCCAGTGGTACTCATCGGCGAAGCAACCGCCGGGCCAGCGGACGTTCGGCACCTTGAGCGCCCGCAGCGCGGCAACCACGTCGTCGCGAATGCCGCGCGTATTCGGGATTGTGGAGTCCTGACCGACCCAGATCCCCTCGTAAATGCCGTGGCCAAGGTGCTCGGCAAACTGGCCGAAGATATTGCGGTCGATCTTCGCTCCCGGCTTGGACGCGTCGACCGACAAATGAACCTTCTCTGCGGCCATCCCAGGAACAGTAAGAGCGAGCGCTGTGAGACTAAAACCAATCAGAAGTGCACGCGGCACGGACAGACTCCTTTGGACAAAGAACTATTATCTTGGGCACGGTCTTCTTCTCCGCGATTAGGTTATCGAGGATGATATCGACCCGGCCTTGCTTTGGCCAGCCCTTTTCGTCCTCACCACTGCCGTGCTGGATGTACAGGACCGGGTACAGAGCTTTCCCGATGTCGTAGTTCGGGGGCGTGTGGACGAACGCCCGGCGACATCCGGCGCCGGCGATGCGTTTACGGGAGAAGCTCACGGGTGCGGCCGTCCGGGTAGCCGAATGAGCGGCGGTGGGGGTTGCTCTGCCGCCAACTTCTTCACCGTTTCGACCTCGGCCTGCGCCTCCTGCTCACGACCCAATGACCTCCACAGCCGAGCCAGGCGGTAGTGGGCATCCGACTTGGAAGGGTCGATTCGGATCGCTTCGCGAAAACAGCGGACAGCCTCGCCCGAGTCGTTCCTTGCGGCGAGAAGGATACCAAGATCCAAGTGTGCGAGCCGGCTGCTCGCATCCAATGCCAGCGCACGCCTAATGTGCGTTTCAGCCTGCTTCTCCCGGTCCGTATGCATTTCCGCGTCGCCCAGGTAAGTCAGGGATTGCGAGTCCTGCGGCTGGCCTGCTAGTTCCGCTGCGAACTCACGGCAGGCATCTTCGTAGCGCTGCTGTTTCCAGTAAAGGTAGCCCAGCCCGAAGTGGCCCCCGGGCGGCACCGGCGACACCTTTACTGCAGCCTCAAACTCTGCGGTCGCGGCCTCCACGCGGTTGGACGCATCGAGTACCTCGCCTAACAGGATATGAACAGGCGCGGAATCCGGGTTCTTCGAAAGCAGAAGCTGGAATTCGGCTTCCGCCTCGGGGTATTGGTTCGATGCCAGGTAACTCTGCGCCAGGGTGTATCGGAGTTCGACGTTTTCGGGCTGCGCATCGGAGGCCGCTTTCAACTGTGCTGCGGCATCGGCATAGCGCGCGCAACTGTAATAGCTCATCCCGAGCAGTGCGCGCGCCTGGAAGCTGCTGCCATTGTCCCGTACCGCTTCTTCGAATGCCGTGGCTGCCTCTGGAAGCCGCTTGGACTTGAAGTAAGCGAGCCCCAGATTGAGAGATAGTCCGGGCAAATGGGAGTCCAAAAGCAAGGCAGCTTTGTAATGCTGGATGGCAAGCTCGTACTTACCCTCGCGGGCTAAGGCAGCGCCGCGTGCCGCTTCAGCAACGGCTTCTGGAACTGCCGCCCACAACTGGCACGCGGCCAGCACGACACACAAGATTCGAATGGAAGCGCCGATCATGTCCCTCGCCGATTCATCTCTGATCGCTATAATGTGCCTTTCACGTGAGGTATATTCCCCACGGGCTGTCCACCGCCAACACTGATTTCCACCTTGGATGTCGGAACGTCCGATTCGAGTGCGAAACTCACTTGCCGGCTTTCGCCTGCACGCAGATGAATCCTTTGGAAGCCGCGGAGGCTCCGTACCGGCGCGCCTTCTCCTGCGCCGCCGGCGACGTATAGCTGGACCACTTCGTCGCCGTCTCGCGTCGATGTGTTCTTGACAGCCGCTCGTATTTCGGCTCCCTTCGGCGTCCGCCGCGCACTTAGGCCTGAATATCCAAAGGTCGAGTAGCTCAACCCGAAGCCGAAGGCGTAAAGGGGCTCATCCTTGAAATAACGGTAGGTGCGGCCCTTCATGGCGTAATCGGTGAACGGGGGCAGTTGATTCACGCTCTTGTAGAATGTCACTGGAAGACGGCCCGCCGGATTGTTGACCCCGGCCAAGGTCTCCGCGACTGCTGCACCAACCTCCTCGCCCCCGTACCACGCTTCGAGCAGTGCGGTTGCGTGCTCCGCGGCGTAATTCGCGCTAATCGCGCTGCCGCTGGTCAGAACGACGACCACCGGTTTACCGGTCGCAACAGCTGCCTTCACGAGATTCTCCTGCGGCTTCGGCAGGTCCAGGCTGGTGCGGTCGCCGCCCAGGAAACCGGGGATGTCCACTCCCCGCATCTCTTCCCCTTCGAGCGAAGAATTTAGCCCAACAAACACAATGGCGACGTCGGAATCTTTCACAAGCGCCTCGGCCTCGGTCAGGGCCACGCCCGCAGGTGGCAGCCAACTGAGTTGCATGCCGCCTCCGGAAGCCGTCTGCCGGTACTCCACGCGCAATGTGTATTTCCGGCTGCCTTCCAACTGCACCTTGGCACGCGACGCGGCCCGCGGGACGCCCGGCGCCGTCTGCGTCGAGGTCATTTGAGTTATAGGACCGGCGCCGAGGGCGATTTCCTTGTCGTCGAGGAACAGCCGGGCCTTGCCGGTGCGATTCCACATGCCGGTGCGAACGGTCAGATCATACTCGCCCGTGGCGGGCGGCGTCAGCGTGCATGTCCAGCGCACCGAGTACTTCGCGCGGCCGACCGCCTCAAGAACGGCGGGGTCTTCCATCTCCATGTCGAAATACCCGCGCGCCTGGGTCCGGCGAAGCTTCGGTTCTCCTTGGAGGCCAGGATTGTCGAAGTACTCGACCTGCACTCCGTGTCTGTTCCCGCGCGGGGTCGTCAAAGCAGTTGTGGGCACCAGGGAATGGGTACTCAACGTATAGGTCGCGCCGAGCGCGTAGCGTACTTGCGCATTGGAGAACTGCCGCTCGATTCCCTCCAGCGGAGTCACCTGCTTGGATGAAATGCCATGATAGCTCCCGAGCAGCGCAATGGGATCGTCGGCGGAAGGACCGATTACTGCAATCTTCCGCACCGACTGGCCCAAAGGGAGAAATCCGCCCTGGTTCTTCAAAAGCACGATGGCTTCCCGCTCCGCGTCTCGCGCCTGCTGCCTGTGTGCGCTGGAATCGTTCTCCGAAATTGTGATCTTCGAAAACGGGACTCGCTCCGGAGGATCGAACATCCCCAAACGGAATCGCGCTACGAAGAGCCGCTCTACCGCGCGGTCGATCTCGGCTTCTGTAATGTTGCCGGCTTTGACCTCGTCAACCAGCGTTCGATATTCGGTGCCGCAAGTGAGGTCCGTCCCTGCTTTGACGGCTGCCACTGCCGCTCCGCCCAGCGAGGAGGTGTACTTATGATTCCAGTAGATGTCGCCAACTGCGCCGCAGTCGCTCACGACGTAGCCCTGGAATCCCCATTGTTCGCGCAGGCGCTTCTGTAGAAGGTCCGTGCTGGCGCAGCCTGGTATCCCATCTACAGAGTTGTACACGCACATGACCGAATCCGCTTTGCCCTCCATCACGGTGGCCCGGAACGCCGGCAGATACGTATTGACCTCGTCAAACTCGCTCACCCTGGCGTCAAAGACGTGCCGCTCCGGTTCCGGACCGCTGTGCACGGCGTAGTGCTTGGGCGTGGAGACGACCTTCAGGTAGTGAGGATCGTCGCCCTGCATGCCCGTAACGAACGCGACGCCCATGCGGCTGGTGAGATAGGGATCCTCTCCATAGGTTTCCTGGCCGCGTCCCCAACGGGGGTCGCGGAAGATGTTGACGTTCGGCGACCAGTACGTCAGTCCGGCGGTGCGGCCGGGAAGGATGGCGGTGGTGGTCTCGCCGGGATGAATCAGGGCGTCATTGTACTTGGCCCGCGCTTCGGTGGAAATCATGTCGGCAACCCGGTGCATCAGGCCGGTATCCCAGGTGGCGGCCAGTCCGATGGCCTGCGGGAAAACGGTGGCGCGGCCCTGGACGACGCCGTGCAACGCCTCGTTCCACCAGTTATAAGCGGGCACGCCGAGGCGCGGAATCTCGGGAGCGGTGCTCTGCATCTGAAGCACCTTTTCCTCTAAGGTCATCCGGGAGACGAGATCGGCGGCGCGTCGCTCCGGTGGCAGATTGGGATCGAGGTATGGAGCGCTACTGCCCTGTTGACCGAACGATGCGGTACCAGTCAACGACAACAATGCGATCAGGAGCCGACTCGATTTCAACTTAGAGTCTCCTGTGGTGTTTCTTCTGTGCCGAATCTCTGATTAGACCACAATTGCGTCACCTGTCCTGAGGGTCCAAGAAGCGAATCGCTCAGCACAGAAGGAGGCGGTCAGAATCTCGCCCCACCAGCGCCTCCGTTCCAATCTGTTGAGCTCATGTAATGCAGTGTTGCGCCCCGCCGGAGCACCGATCTTCGAATCCGAGAGCGTCCGCTCGCCCACAGCCGTTATGTTGTAGGCGAGCGGACGCGATGGCCGCGTCGATTAGAACGCGAACTTCAGGCCGAGCTGGAAGATGCGTGGTTCGTAAGTATTGGTTATTTGCCCAAACTGGGTGCTGCCCAGCGAGGTGTTGGGGTTTTGCCACTGTGTGTGGTTGAAGGTGTTGAAGCTCTCGGCTCGGAACTCGACCCTGGACCTTTCCGTGAACTGGAAAGCCTTGTACAGAGCCATGTTCCAGTTGTTGCGACCCGGACCGACCACGTCGTTCTTGGCCGCGTCCCCCCACTGGAGCGCTGCCGGTTCAGCGAACGACGAGGTGCTGAACCACTCTAAACGGGTCTTGTCGTAAGTGACCGGCGATACTATGTTGGCCCGGTTGCTGGTACCGCCTCCGAACCCAAGGTTGTCGCTTTCGGAGCCGATACTCATCGGAGTTCCCGACTCGAGGGTGAGGATGCCGGACAGCGTCCATCCCCCCGCCACCGACTTCGCGACATGGTTGGCCGAGTCCTTGAAGAACGGGAGTTTGTACACGAAGCTCGTGATGGACATCTGCCGCCTGTCCCAGCCTGCCGGACCGTAGTCCCAACTGGCGTTGAATGGATTGTCGATAGCGGCGAAAAGTTCACCGTCGATAATGTCGAAAGCGTGCGACCAGGTGTAGGATTCCTGGACCGTGACGCCCTTCCATTCCATGGTCCGGAAGCTGACCTGCAACGAATTGTAGTTGGAGGTCGCGCCCATCTCCATGTCGTCGATTGTTCCCCAGCCCTGATACGGTCGGTAGAGGTTAGCATTCGCGGGAACGCCGGTGTAACCGCAAACCGAGCCGCACACCGCCAGACGGTCCGTGGTGTCGCTCGGGGACAGGGGGTTGATATTGATGCCTTCCGACTGGTGGAAGTTCGAGTTGCCCACATAGGACACCGACAGGACCACGTTTTGAGCCAACTGGTGCTGGATTCCCAAACTCCACTGAAGCGAGGTGGGTACTTTGTAGTTCTGGCCTAACGTCCATATGCTGTCGGGGAAGTATGGACTTGCCCCCGCCGCTAGTCCGGTTGTCCAGCTCTGGGCGGGATTGTCCAGATATACGTTGTTCGGGGAGGACGAATAAGCGAACGGAACGCTGTTCTGGATCAGGTTGTACATCTCGTTGCCCCCCAGGCGTTCATAGAACATCCCGGTTCCAGCGCGCAGAATGGTCTTCTGGTGCCCGGTCAAATCAAATGCAAACCCGATGCGGGGAGCGAAAGTGTCCCAACTGTTGTTTACCAGACCCGGCGGATTTCCGTTCTTTCCGGCTAGGCCGATTCCATTCATGTAGAATGGGACGTTCGGCAGGGGGCTAGTCGGAACCAGTGTGAATCCGGGACCGGACGTGTTCAGAGCGCCGCTCGGCAGGAACTGCGCCGCTTGCGACGAGCTGTAAAGGTTCGGATAGAAATCCGACGCATCGTTCTTGGTGTCGTAAGCGTGGGGAATGCCTTCCCAGCGAATGCCCAGATTGAGCGTCAGCCGGTCGTTGACCCGCCAATCGTCCATGCCGTAGATGGAAAAGGTATTGTTGGAGATCTGTACGAACCCCACATTGGCTGGTTCGCTGTACCCGGAGGCTAAGCCGAGCATGAAGTCCGCAAAGCTGTTGCCAGTCTGCTGTCCGAAAGTGAAGCTCCCGCCGGCGTTTGTCTGATACTGCTGCCACTTGTGGGTGTACATGTACGAGCCGCCGAACTTCAGGTTGTGCCGGCCATGCATCCAGGAGACATCGTCCTTCCCCTGCCAGCTACGCCAAGTGTTGTACCAAGGCCACCACCCCGGCGAGTAGTTGATGTTGTACGGTGCTCCGATGGAAAACGACGGCAGCTTGTCGGCCGTGTTTGCGTTGAAGAGGTTAGGCACGGTGTATCCGGTCGGCTTGGCCCATAGGCCCTTGTCAGTGATGTTGAGGTTGTTGCCGTTCAGGTTGAACGCCGCCTCATTCAGTAGGGCAGGGCTGATGGTATAGGTGGTATGCACCACGCCGGCCCAGGAGGGGACGGCCATGACCGAACCAGCCGTACCATATGTTCCACCGGCCCACAACGGGGGAAGATCCTGCTCAATACCGTTGTCATAGATCAGGGAAGCCATCAGGGCCAGTTTGTCCCCGATCTGGTGATCGATCCGTGCGTTTTCCTCGCGGTAGTTGACGATTTGATTCGCCGAGGTGTAGTAACTGCCACTGGAGTTGGTAGGCCCAGGGAACATCCCCGCCGCCAGGAGCGCTGTGGCGTTCGGGTCGAGCAGTCCCGTCGGAATCTTGTTATTCGGAAAGGGTTGGCCGGGGGTGAGCCCGTATTGAGCGAACTTGGCGATCTCGGCCGGGTCGCCGACGTTAGGGACCGTGATTACCCCGCAGGCGCTGCCTGTGCAGCCATTGGATGGCAAGAGCGCACTGAAGTCGCCAGCCGTCTCGGCGCGTGGAACGGCGGTGGCGCTGATCGCATTTCCGTTAATTAGCCTGCGCCACTCCATGTTATAGAAGAAAAAGGTCTTCTGCTCATGGCCAATCTTGGGAACCGGCCCGCCCAGGTTGAACCCGAACGTGTTGTACCGGAGTTCCGGTTGGCCTTGGTTGTAGAGATTGGAGAAAAAGGGATTTGCGTCGAGATCGTTGTTGCGGATGTACTCGTAGAGCGTGCCGTGGAACTGCTTCGTGCCGCTCTTGGTGGACATGACGATCATGCCGCCGGAGGCCTGGCCCAGGTCGGCTGCGTAATTGCTGGTTAATACCTTGAATTCCGCGATCGCATCCTGGGACGGGGAAACCAGCATAATGCCGCCACCGCCCCGGTCGTACGCTTCCCCGCCGTTAATCACCCAGTCGTTGTGATCGGACCGCTGACCGTTGAACTCGATGGACCGGTTCTGGGTTTGAGCCATTGGTGTGTCAAAATCCGGAATCCCGGCTGAGGCGCCGGGCACCAAGGTCGTAAGCTGGATGATGTTGCGCCCGTTTGTGGCGAGATCCGAAATCTCCTTGTCCGTAACGGTTTGGCTAACTTCGTTCGTCTCCGCCTGGACCGCAATGACGTTGGCTTCGACGGTAATACTCTCCTTGGACTCACCGACTTGGAGCGGCGCGTCGGCGCGGACGGTATCGCCAACGTTGAGCGTGACGCCAGTCTGTTCATACGCCTTAAAGCCGGCCGCCTCCACACGAACCTTATACTTTCCCACCGCGAGCTCGGGGGCGTTATAGCTGCCAGTGCTGTTGGATGTGGTGGAACGGACAATTCCGGTGTCCATGTTGATGATCGTGACTTTAGCGCCTGGGACTGCGGCGCCGCTCTGGTCGGTAACCGTTCCCACGATGCTGGCGGTTTCCTGACTATACGCCACTGTGCTGAGCAGAACAAGGCTGAGCATCAGCAGCAGGCACATCCGTGACATGGGATATGCAAAAAGCACGTTGCGCATCTATTCCTCCTCTTCTTTACGATCTGTTTTGCAAAACAAGGCAGGGGGCCGTGCGCCTAAGGCCGCGCCGCCTGAGACGGTGCGGGCGTGCGTCACTACACACTCTCTAACCTCCGACTTGCCTCTTCTCTTGAACAGCCAGGCGCTGCTCGCGCCACCCGACCCCAAACCAGGGCTATTCTAGTCACTTTCGTCCAGTTCTTTTAGGGGTGTTACGAGTGCAGATCACCGTGTAGCCACGGGAATGTCACGGTGTGATCCGGACCATCCGTCTCTTTGGCCGCAGTTATACGTGGCAAACTCCATTTCTTTGTAGCGTCATAGCGGAATCATCGACTGAGGGAACTCGGAGCCCGGAGATACTAATGAATACTTGGCTAAGGCCCGCGCGCACGGTAGCTTGGGAGGTGTGCAGTGCCGTACTCAATGGTCGGCAACCGAGGCGCGGCGGAGTTCTAGATCGATTTGAGCTGAAGTGCAGTGGATTCCAAAAATGGAAATTGGGATTAGCGACGCCGTACGAAGCCGGAACGGGCGTCTACCTCGCTTCGTCAATGACCTGTATCGCCCTCACCTCGGCGTAATTAACCTTCGGCGAGAAAGAGAGCAGAAGTTTGCCCTGGCCGTTCGGGCGCAAACTGTGGAATTCGCGGACCACCGGCCGGAAGGCCCCAGAGGCTGCCTGAAAGATATCAAAGTCCTGAAGCATTAGGACACCATTGCAGGTAACATCGAAGAGTCTACACCCTGCACCCACGCAGCCCGCTTCAGGAATCAAAGAACTGAAGAACGATTCGAGAAAATGGAGCTTGATCGTGTAGCTTCCTGGCGTAACCGGGATTGCGTAGCTGAAATTACCGTGCCGTTCTTCGGCGTAAAGAGCGGGGATCTTCGGCGCAGTTCCGGGATTCCTACGGATAGAGGTGCGGCCTTCGATGAAGTAGTTGTCCCCGCCCCAGCGTGTGCCGTCGGCATCGACAAAACCAGATTGATGGGCGGAAAGCCGGATCGGCTTCAGCTTCCCGGGCGTGCCCGGCGTAAGTTCCAGCGCACTCACGAACGCCGGCGTTCCCCAACTCGAAAGGAACTCCAGGTGGAGCTTCCCATCAGCCGACGGGTACACATCCTTGAAAACACGTACGTCGACCGCTGCGGAACCGGCGTCCGCAATTGGATCGATGTCCAGCATCAGGGGATGGCCGTTGAGGTTTATTTGGAAATGGCGTCTGTTTTGGGCTCCGTCCTTCAGATCTGCATCCGGTTGCCTTAGGGGATCGGCGAAATAGAGCCTCAATTCGTAAACGCCTGAGCGCAATGGGATGTCGTAACGAAACTGCCGCTGCGATTGTGGGACCGTCAGTTCGGCGGAGATGGCTTCCCGCATGGTTCTAAATGGGCCCTCATCGGCCACGGGGGGGAAGAAATGCCGCGGACCAGGCTGGGGACCGCCTCCCTCGTAGTAAGCGTCAGCCTCCCAACGGTGCCCAAACACGTCCAAATAAGGAGCCCCCGTATGACCGGTAGCGATACGGACTTCGCTGCCGCCGGAAGCTGACGAGACCGGGTCGCTCCTCGATGGCGGGCCTGCCGCGTTCTGTTCTGGTCGCGTAACCGGGCCCGCGGGAGCGACTAAGGTTTTTGCAGTGGGATATCTCGATTCACGCTGCAGGTAGCCGATCCAGACAATCGCGAGTACGAACAAAACTGCTACTCCAACAGCGATCTGCAACATGCGGCGAGGTGTGCCCTGCACCAGCGCGGGCGCGCCAGCCGGTGTTGCCGTCCCTTCGGAACGAGTCTCGAAGGCGGGTAGATACCTGCCCTTCGGGATGGTGATAACGACCGGCTCGTCGCTGCCCTCGTTGGCGAAATGGTGCTCCAGTTTCATCCGCAGCAGCCGGGCTTGCGAGCGGACGATATTATCTTCGTTTGGGTTGTAGCCGGGCGGCCGATCGTAAACGCGAATCCCGATCTGCTGTTCGGTCGCCGCTTCAGGCCGGTTGTCGAGGGCGCAATGGCACACGTGGACGAAGAAGGCTCGAAGCCGTGGCGACTTCTCAAAGGTGATGCTGGAGGCCACGCGACGCACCAATTCTTCTCGCCGGCTCGCAGCCTCAGCAGGAGCTTCCTTGGAATGCGGCACCGGTACTTCGGCCAAGCCCACCTCGGGTCAAACTCCCTTGTTGCTGGTTTCAGTTAACGTTTTAGATAACATACCACACGTCATGAATACGGAAAAGGGTGGAGGCGCGGGTCGGAATCGAACCGACGAATAAAGGTTTTGCAGACCTTGGCCTTACCACTTGGCTACCGCGCCCTGCGGAGGAAGTCGTTACTTGCACGATAGCGCGGGCGACGGAGCCAAGTCAAACTGCACGGAGTGACTCTGCGCCGCCTCACAGCGCCCGCAGGGCCATCACTGTGACGTCGTCGCTGCGCGGTCCGCTGCTGAAAGCGGCGACTGCACCGAGGATAGCATCCACCGCCTGCGCGGCGGCCTGCCCCTGCCGGCTCCGCACCACGCGTTCGAGCCGCGCTTCGCCGAATTCGTCGCCTGACGCCGAGGCAGCCTCGGTGACGCCATCGGAATAGATCACCAGCACATCGCCGGACTCCAGCATCACCTCGTCCACGCTGCAATTCCACTGCTCGAATGCGCCCAGCATCAGCGCCGTGGCGTCCAGGCGCTCGAGCGCGCCTGACCGCCGCAACAGCAGCGGCGCATTGTGGGCGCAGTTGACGTAACGCAAGCGGCGCGCGCGATCGTCATACAGGCCGTAGAACAGAGTGGCGAAGCGCTCGGCGCCGGTGGACTGGAAGAAATGGCGGTTGATGCCCGTCAGCAGCGCCGCAGGCGCGCACAGCGCCTCCGCCGCCTGGCTGCGGAAGGCGGCTTGCAGATTCGCCATCAGCAACGCGGCTGGCACGCCCTTGCCCGAAACGTCGGCTAGCAGAAACACTTCGTGGCTGCCGCCCGCGGGTAGAAAATCGTAGTAGTCGCCGCCCACTTCGCGCGCTGCCAGGCACTGGGCGGCGCACTCCAGCGTGGCCAGGCGGGGCGGATCGCCGGGGAACAGCTTCTGCTGCACGGCGGCGGCAATTTCCAATTCCGACTTCCGGCGCCGGCCCGAATCGGCCTGCTTGCGAATGGCCGCGATCAGGCGCTGGTTCTCCCACGGTTTTTGAATGAAATCGCACGCGCCGCGACGCATGGCTTCTACCGCCAGATCGAAGCTGCTCCATGCGGTCATTACCATCACCGGAGCGGCGTTGCCCTGGGCCTCCAGGCTGGCCAGAAGATCCATGCCCTCCGCGCCCGAAGTGGTATCGCGCGCATAGTTGAGGTCGAGCAAGACCAGGTCGAAGGCCTCGCCGCGCGCACGATCCAGCAGGGCCGCCGGCGAATCTACTGTCACCGCCAGCCAACCTTGACTCTTCAGTAGCAGGCGCAGCGCTTCGCACACATCGGGCTGGTCGTCGCACACCAGCACCCGAAAATCGGTACGCGGCGGACCCACGGTTCCAGGAGCGTGCATGGATGGGGTGTGCATTCATCTCATGATTGCACGCGGCGTGCCCTTCGAAAGCCTTTTCAACGCAGCGCCTTGGCGCACCGGCGACTGTCCGTTTACGGGACGGCGCGTCGCAGTATGGGACGGCGTCCGGGGATGAAACGCGCCGGCTTTGTTCGCCGGCAAGACGATTGGCTAGAATAAGCGACGTGGTTAATGTGGACTCTGGTGCGTCGCTCACCCGCCGCGCGTTTGCTGGCCTCGCGGGGGCGGCGGTGTTCGGCGGCTGCGGACGTGCGGCGGAAACACCGCCAAAATGGCGCGGCTTCAATCTGCAAGAGAAGTTTACGGCGGCGCCGGAGGAATGGGCGGCGCTTGACCCCGAATGGGGGCGGCACAACGAGCCGTTTGTAGAAACCGATTTCGAATGGATGGCGCGATGGGGCTTCAACTTCGCGCGCCTGCCGATGTCGTACCGTTGCTGGGCCGACCCAATCGACCCGTTTCACATGGCGGAGAGCACGCTGCGCGAAATCGATCAGGCGGTGGAGTGGGGCAGGCAATATGGCGTCCACGTGTGCCTGAGTTTTCACCGCGCTCCTGGGTACTCGGTGAGCGGCGCGCTGCTGGGGGAACCGTGGAACCTGTGGACCGACCAGCATGCCGTGGATATCTTTCGCTTCTACTGGGGCCATTTCGCCGAGCGATACCACGGGATTCCGAGCGGTCGGCTGAGCTTCAATCTGATTAACGAGCCGAGCCACTGCACCGCGGCGCAGTATGAGAAGGTGATTCGTGCAGGTGTGGACGCGATCCGGCAAGCCGACCCGGCTCGCATGGTGATGATCGACGGCTTGTTCGGCGAAGCCTTCCTGCCGGTGAAAGAGTTGGCCGACATCCCCAACGCGGTCGATGCGACGCGCGGCTATGCGCCATTCGCTCTCACGCATTATCTGGCGCCGTGGGCCGGCACGCCGCGGCAGATGCCAGCGTGGCCCATGCGCGTCTCGGCAACCGTGGAATGGAACCGCGCCATGCTGGAGCGCTGGTGCATCCAGCCCTACCGGGAGTTGGCCGATCGCGGCGCCACCGTGTTTGTCGGCGAGTGGGGCTGCTGGAACCACACGCCGCACGCGGTGACGTTAAGCTGGATGCGGGACTTTCTGTCGCTTTGGAAAGCGGTCAACTGGGGCTGGGCTCTGTGGTGCTTTCGTGGATCCTTCGGAATTCTGGACAGCGGCCGCAGCGACGTCGCTTACGAAAATTGGTATGGCCACAAACTCGACCGGCGGATGTTGGAATTGCTGCGGGAATTCTGAGAGCTTGTCGAGACACGCCCGCCACAGGCCTTTTGGCAGCCCCACGCGCGCCGATCCACGCTCTGCAGCCGCTATCGCCCGCGCTCATTCCCCGCATCAGAGACCAGATCAGCCTCGACTGGTATTTGACACCTGGCAGTCCGTTTGTTCTAATGAAGTTAACTCATTGCTCCTCAGTAGCTCAATGGTAGAGCATTCGGCTGTTAACCGAAGGGTTGTAGGTTCGAGTCCTACCTGAGGAGCCAAACCGCATGTTATCAATTACTTACAAAGATCAATTGATTGCAGCTAGACTGCCGGGGACGGTTTCCATACGCCGAAAACCTCGTGTAAGCCTTTGATTCCAGGCACCAATCACCTTTCGGGTTCCTGCCGAATGCCCCCTTGTGGTGCCTCACGTAAGTCCTTATTGTGGAGACGATTACGGAACCAAGCAACGTCCGAATCTCACTTTGCCTATTCCTTGCCTATTTCCCGCATCGCGAGCGGCCAATCGACCCCTGAATCGTCGGTTGGAGCGTTGATCGTTTGCTTTGAGAGCAAAGGGGCGCAGCTCGAATCAGACGCATTCCACGCGGTTTTGATTGACCTTGCTTTGTTTTTCCCTAGCAATTTGCCTCTCAGTTTTCGGTTGCCATGACCGACTGCGGCTCGAAAGCTGGGCAACCCAGCGGCGCCATAGGTCTTATCAGCAACGTGCTTGATTGTCCAGGATGGACGCCACCGTCAGGGTCGTGGAGAATGCAGGCTGACTGGCGGTCAGCTTGACGAGTGCGAGCCGGCCTCATTGTCCTGCATCGTGCATCAGTATGGCCATCCGTGGTCAGTTTACGCCGGTCCTCGCGAAACACTCGAAGTCGCTGAACCTGCTCGATTCTATCTCGGTGGGCGTTGATCGAATGCAGCGCAGCTTCGGTCCCGTGCAAAAGCAGGTGGTGGGTAACCTCGGCGGCGTTCTGCTTCTGGCTATGGCCATGGCGGGCGGCGGCGGGTCACCTGGCAATACTTGCGGCGGCAGCTCTGATTCTCGCCGAGTTGTGCCTCCACCGCTTCCACAGGATCCCTTTCACCTGCTCCTACCTGCCCGGCGAGTCGCAAGTCCATCTCGCGATATGGGGCGCCTTGTCACTCCTCTGGTTCATCGTCCTGAGTGTCAGATACGAGATCGAGGCTCTGGAAGACCCGGCCCGCTTCATCCCCGCGCTGATCGGGCTCGCCATCGTGTGGGCCTGTCTCCGGCGGCGGACCGCGGCCCACGCCCGGTCGGAGGAAGCCGAAGTCCAGTTCGAAGAGGTCGCAGCTCTCGCCCCTCAGACGTTGGGCTTGAACCGCGACGGTGCATGACCAATGGACCTGCCCACCGAAACGTAGGCCGTGGCACTCCGTACGTCCGCAGTTTGATTGAGATGAGTCGGCGGCCCGTCCCGGTCTGCTAGGTGCTATTACAGTGAGGTGAGGCAAACCGTGGTATCTCCGCGGCATGCCCGGTCCCACGAGAACTGAAATGAAGGCGTCTTCTTGACAGGAACAAAGTCATGAACATCCGTTGCTCTTGCTGGAATGTGGGAATTCTGGGAGCTGTTTTGATCGCGTGCTCGCCAGCCGTGGCCGCAAAGGCCGGGGCGGCGCGCCCAGTTCGCTCGCCCGACGGGAAGATCGTCATCACCATTCACACCGACGCCCCGCTGGGCTACAGCATCGCCGTGGATGGCAAGCCCGTGGTGCTGCGGTCCCGCCTGGGGCTGGAACTGGCCGGCGACGTGAAGCTGGGCGAGAAACCCGTCTTGCAGAGCGAGGTGCGGAAATCGTCCGACACTCATTGGGTCGACGAATTCGGCAAGAACCGCAACGTGCGGGATCATTACAACGAATTGAGCCTGACGCTGAAGGAAGACTATCGCATCTTTGGCGTGGTCGCCCGGGCGTATAACGACGGCGTGGCCTTCCGCCTGGTTCTCCCCAGCCAGCCCGGGATGGATTCCTTCACGGTCACGCGCGACTCTACGGAATTCACGTTCCCCGATGACGAGCAAGTCTGGGCGGGCTGGAACAACGGGGAAGGCCCCGTTCGCCCGGAGGGTGGATTCGTCGGTTCGCAGGAGTGGCGCTTCCTGCCCAACAAGCTCTCCGGACTGAACCCGGATTTCAAGCATGGACTGCCATTCCTGGTCCAGACGCCCGCGGCGTATGTGGCCATCACCGAATCCGATCTCCTCGACTGGTCCGCCATGTGGCTGGTGCTCAAGGCCGGCGCCAAAAATACGCTGGAGGCGCAGCTAGCTCCCCCACGACCGGTGCTGCCGTGGGCGCCCCGCACGCCGGCAGGGATTCCATCGAGCGCACCAACCGGTACGCCGCTCGTCCCGACTCAGAATGGCCTGGTGGTTGCCAAGACTCCTCACAATTCCCCCTGGCGGACGTTCATTATCGGCCGCCAGCCTGCCGATCTCATTCAAAGCGACCTGGTGTTGAACCTCGCCACCCCGAGCAAACTCGCCGACACTTCCTGGATCAAGCCAGGCATGTCGGCCTGGGGTACCTGGTGGCCCGACGTGAAGCACAACGATCTGCCCACTCTCAAACAGTACATCCAGCTTGCCGCCGACATGAACTGGCCGTACCAGCTGTCGGAAATCGGCGACAAATCGATCGTGCCCGACCTGGTGGCCTTCGGCAAGGAACGGGGCGTGCGCATCTGGTTATGGTTCCACTTCAACGACTTCATCGACAGCGCGGTTTATAAGAGGGACTTTCCCCTGTACGCGAAGATGGGAATCGCCGGACTGAAGATAGACTTCATCGATCGCGACGACCAGTGGGCCGTCAACTGGTACGAAGACGTCGCCAGGACGGCGGCTGAGAACCACCTACTGATCGACTTCCACGGCGCGTTCAAGCCAACCGGCCTGAACCGCACGTGGCCCAACCAGATCACGCGCGAGGGCATCCAGGGCAACGAATACGACAAATGGAGCAGCAAAGAAACGCCCGAACACAAGGCCACGCTTCCCTTCACGCGTGTGCTGGCCGGCCCGGGCGACTTCACGCCGGGCGGCTTCGCCAACCGGCAGCCATCGCAGTTCCAGATCGGCGCTAAGCCCACCCAAGTGCAAGGTACGCGCGCCGCCGAGCTGGCGATGTTCATCCTGATCGAGAGCCCGTTCACCGTCGCCTGCGATTCGCCCGAGGATTACAAAGACAAGGATGGCAAATATCTGCTCGGTATGGATTTTCTGAAGGGACTGCCGACCGTGTGGGACGAGACACGCGGCCTGGCCGGCGAAGTGGGAAAATACGTGGTCGAGGCGCGGCGCAACGGGAAGAACTGGTATCTGGCCGCGATCTCCGACCGCAACGGCAAGGAATTGCCAGTGCCGCTGAAGTTCCTCGGCAAGGGCGTTTGGAAAGTCACCCTGTGGGAGGACGCTCCCGATGCCGGTGAGAATGCCGAGCACCTGGTCAGGAACGAAGAAACCGTGCGCCCGTCCGGCACGCTGCAACTGAAGTTGGCGCCCTCGGGCGGAACCGTGGCGATCTTCTCGCCCGCCAAGTGACACCGCGCCGGGCGCATTCAAAGAAAGAGGAAAACATGAGAATCGCGATACCGCAACTCGGAATGCTCGCAGCCATGGCCGTCGCGTTCGCCTGCGGCGGCCCTGCCGCGCATGCCCAGACGGCGGTCCACTACCAGAACTTCAACAGCGCTATCTACGTCCCCATAGACGATATGCGGCGCATGGCGGCCGATCCGAAATTCCTGCAGGACAGCTTCGACCTGATCCATGCTTCCATCAAGTTCAACAAAGTCTGGCTCGAAACCTACCGCACGAATCAGGAGATCGGCGAGGCCGATGTGCGGAAGGTCAAGCAGTTCTTCGAAAGCAAGGGTATCCAGACCTCGGGCGGCATCATGGCGGACCTGGGTGGCCCCCCGGGAGACGGGTTGCGCTCGTTCTGCTGGTCCAATCCGGCGCACCGTGAGCGCTTCCGGAGGGTGGTGGCTTTCACCGCCGGCATCTTCGACGAGCTCATCTTCGACGACCTGTTCATGTATAACTGCCGCTGCGACCTGTGTCAGCGTGCCAGGGGAAACCGGAGTTGGACCGAATTCCGCCTGGCTGTCATGAAGGATGTCGGCGAGAACCTGGTGGTGAAGAACGCGAAGAGCGTCAATCCCAAAATCAATCTCATCTTCAAACCACCGAACTGGTATGAGCAATACCAGTTTTCCGGCTACAACCTGGAGGCGCAGCCGAAGGTATTCGATATGATCTACGCCGGCACCGAGACCAGAGACGCGGAGAACACCGTGCAACATCTCCAGGCTTATCAGAGTTACGGGCTGATGCGTTATTTCGAGCACATCAAGCCGGGCAAGTTCGGCGGCGGCTGGGTGGACCCAGGCCAACGCCAGACGCTCAACCGCTTTGCCGAACAGCTCGAGGACACGCTGTTCGCCCGGCCGAAAGAGATCACCATCTGGTGCTGGGGAGGGCTGCTGGAATCCCTCCGGCAGGCCGACGGATCCACCAAAGTCACCAGCGTCCTTGCGGCCGTGGCCGGCGATGCTTACGACAAGCTGGATTCGTTCCTGGGCAAACTGGGTCAGCCGTACGGCGTGGCCAGTTACAAACCCTATCATTCTTCCGGCGAAATGTATCTCCATAACTACGTCGGGATGATCGGCATCCCCATGGATCTGTACCCGGAGTTTCCGGACGACCGCGACACGATCCTGCTCACCGAGCATGCGAAGTTCGACCCGGATATCATCGACAAGATCTGGAAGCACCTGAATGCCAACAAGAACGTCGTGATGACCACCGGGCTGGTCAAGGCGCTCGAAGGCAAAGGCATCGACAAGCTGGTGGAGGTGGAGTACACCGGACGCAATGTGATCACCAACAGGTTCACCTTCCGGCGGGTCATGGACGAGGAGCCGGCCAACTACTACTACGCCAAGAGTGACATCATCCTTCCCCAGCTTGCCTACGGATTGGTGGATACCGAAGAGATCATCCAGGCGATCTACAAAGACGACAGCCGTTACCCGGTTCTGATGCGCGTGAGGGGCCTGGACAAGGGCAGGCTTTATATCCTGACGATACCGGAGAACGCAAGCGATCTCTATCAGCTTCCGCAGGAAGTCCTGTCGCAGATCCGCCGGGACCTCATGCGGGAGATTCCGGTCTATCTGGACGCCCCCAGCCAGGTCTGTCTGTTTACGTACGACAACAACACGTTTGTCACCCGGAGCTATCAGGCGGGCCCGGTGCGCTATAAGATTGTCGTGAAAAAGGCATCCGCCAAGCTGTTCGACTTGCGCTCCGGTGCTCAGTTACGCGGCTATGTGGACGGCGATACGACCGTCTTCGAAGTCCACCAGATGCCGCGCACGTACTTGGCGTATCGCTTCGAGTAATTAAGAGGGACAGGGGTTGCCGGCGCCGCGCCACGCAGCTCACGCCTTGTAGTCCCACTCCTTGCGGTACGGCGTGTCGACGAGGCCGTTGGCGGCATCGTCGTTGGTGAATCTTCCGGCTCGTGCGTCCCACTCGAGCACTTTCGCCTCCCGGCGTCCACGCTCGGCGCCGGCTCCGCCACCGTCCCCGGTCGCGCCACGAGGCGGCGCAACGGGCATCGCGTAGCGGCGCGGTCGGCAGCATGCCGTCGGTCACGGCGTCGTCATCTGTCCCTGGCCGGTGATGAAAAAGGTGAGATAGCTCCCAGGCGTCGCGGGACGGGCTTGATTGTAAGTCACGCTTTGATCGGCATTGGTATTGGTCGCCGCCTGCCCCGCTCCCCCGGCATGACAGAAAATGCCCGGCGCGGTGTTCGCCACCGTTGTGACTCCCCGGGCTTTTCAGGGATGCCCGGGTCGTCCAGTATCTGAACGGCGGTAGCCGGGCCGAAATTGGCCCAGTCTCGCAAAACTTAGACAACCTTCTTGCCGGGAGTGACTTCGACCAGCTGAGGACCTTTTCCGTCACCGCCTCGGGAGCACACGATGGTGTTGCCGTTGACCAGGCGCGTACATGTCTGCGTGTTGATATACCGATAGGCTTCCGGCACGTCGCCCGGCTTGAGCTCCCACACCGTTTCTTTCTTGGGGTTGACTTCGCGCGTAAGGATGTCCTTCTCGTCGGTGATCAGCGTATTGCCGTTCTTGAGTCGGATGGCAGCCCAAGGGCTCGCGATCTCGTACTTCCAGGTCTCCTTGAGATTCCCGTCGTACTCGATCACCTGGTTCATAGTCAGGAAGGGAACGAGGTACGCTCCCGTAGCGGTGTACCGCACCCGGCGGAACTGTCCGTGGACGGTCTTGGGGTCGGTAAGGCTCGGGGCAGGGAGGTCGTGTTGGATTTCGACGACCTTGGTTTTGGTGTTGACGACCATCAGCTTGGGCGGGACCTCAAACGGCGAATGTGTGGTGCCCACCGATTGCATCACGCGGTGGGCATCGGCGGCGCTGTTTCAAGGCTAGGCCGCCTGCCGCAAATGTAGCTCCCGGTTGTCCCGAGCGCAAGACTGAGGCAAGACTGAGGCTTGTTGCGGCCGTGAATGCCTGCTACTCTATCCCGTCAGAGTGGAATGCCCTGCTCTCCGTTTCACTGCGCCAGACGCCGCTGTTGACGTAATTCGTCGCAATCAGGAGGTGAACACAGTGGTGAACAGATTATTAGTATTCGCGATTCTAATGCTGGCGACGCTCTGTCCGTCAGCCGCCTTCGCCACGGTCATCCCTGCGCCCCCCTATCCCGGGGCGTCTCCGAGCCTCGCTTATCAGGTGAGCGTCGACGGCCGGTCCATCTTTACGTATCGCTATCCAACTTACAACCAGTTCAATTGGATGGACTATGCCAGTTTCAGCATGACCGGCAAGGTTCATGTCACGATTACCAACCTCGTCAGCGAGAGGGATGTGCGCACCTGCTACATCCGGCCGATCGCGTACAACATCCAGCCGCAGGTCAAGGGCGACACGGTCAGCTTCGACCTCGACCGGCCACGTTACCTGGTGATTTTCATCAACGAAGAGCCGCTCTTCTCAGGCACCGGATTGCTGCTGTTTGCCGAGGCGCCCGAGGTGAATGCTCCTAAGCTCGGCGACCCCAATGTGGTCAACATCATGGACTACCACATTGACAATACGGGTAAGACCGTCGAGACTGCGAAAATCAATCAGGCCATCAGCGACGTGTCCGCTCGACCCCGGGGCGGCATGCTCTTTTTCCCGAAGGGTGGCGTTTACCTGACCGGCCTGGTGTTGATGAAGAGCAATGTCAAGTTTTACGTCGAGACAGGCGCGGTGATCAAGGGATCCACCAAAAATGCGGATTATGTCTTGCGGCCCGGGACGACGGGCGGTCCTGGGAGGGTACAGCGGGCGCTGTTTGTGTTCAACAACGTGGAGAATGCCAGCCTGATGGGCCGTGGAACCGTCGACATGCAAGGCTATCCGTGGTTGTGGCACGATGTCCAACCCGATACCGGTGACGGGCGCGCCAGAACCCCGGAAGGACTGGTGAATGATCCTCACGGGAGTGGCGTCAAGGGCTACGTGATCAACAACTGCAAGAACGTCACCTTCCAGGATCTGTTCCTTCTGCGGTCCGCCTATTGGACGGTGACGGTCAGCAACACCGACAGTTTCACCAGCAGGAACATCAAGCTCATCAACCGCAAGCAGCAGTACCACGACGATGCTTATGACATCACCGGCGGCAGCAAACATATCCTCATCGAAAACGAGTTTTCCATGACGATGGACGACACGTTTGCCTTTTATGGGGGCGCCGGCGCCGGCCTCGAAGACGTGGTGGTGAAGGGTTATGTGAATTACGGCTACACTTCGGCGCTGGTTCTGGGATACGGCTCTATCCCGGCGGCTAAGCATGTGCATTTCGAGGATGTGCATTTCGTCGCGACCTCGAATAAGCTCGCCATTTGGATTCAATTTACTCCCGCGTATTTCGCGGGGCGGGGCTATCCTACGCGCGCGAGCAGTAAGCAGGCTCTGGATGACTTCCGCTTCCTGAACTGCACGTGGGAGCATGACGGCGGGCAGATCTACATCGATGGCGGCGATTCGGAGTTGACCAACTTTGTTTTCGAGAACTGCACCTTCTATACGCCCAGCCGGCCCGCCAAGATTACAGGGAAAAACGTCGGTCCGATCTTGTTTAAGAACGTGAAGCTGAACGGGACCGTGGTCAAGAGCGTCGACCAGTTGACTAAAGGTGGTTGGGATATCTCCGTTCCGATGAAATTCCAGTAGTGAGGCAAGAGAGCAAACATGAAACTGAGCACTGCGAACACGCTCGGCCGGCAACCGTGGGGCTCGTCATTGTGCAGGAAGGCAAATTCGTCGATGGCAAGTGGGTGGTGGTACGGCAACTCGGCGGCGACGATATCGGCCCATGGCGAGATTCTGACCCTCCGTCCGAATACCATTGTTCATGTGGTGGTGTACCGGTATGAATAGAATTCCAGCACTTACGGCGACAGTGCTAGCGCTCGCGTCCGTGGCGTTTTCGCAGTCGAAGCTTTCGACGAATATTCCGCACCTCGAGAAGCATGGCGCCGCCACGCAGTTGATCGTCGACGGCAAACCGTTCCTGGTCCTGGGCGCGGAGTTGAACAACTCCAGCGCATCGAGCATGGAGTACTTGCGGCCGCTTTGGCCGAAAATCGTCGCCACCAATCTCAATACCGTGCTGGCGACGGTCTCTTGGGAACTGATGGAACCCGAGGAAGGCCAGTTCGACTTCAGCCTCGTGGACGGTTTGATTCAGGATGCCCGGCGATACAACCTGCGCCTGATCCTGCTTTGGTTCGGGAGTTGGAAGAACGGCAAGTCCAGCTACCAGCCGGTCTGGGTGAAGACCGACCAACAGCGGTTTCCCCTTATCCAGGACGAGACAGGCAAAGGCCTACCGACTCTCAGCACGCTGAGCGACGCCAATCGGGACGCCGACTCGCAGGCTTTTGCCGCACTGATGAGGCACATCCGTGAGGTTGACGGAGAGGCCCACACGGTCATCATGATTCAGGTGGAGAACGAAGTTGGAGTTCTCGGCCCGTCGCGCGATCGCTCGCGGATAGCCGATAGCGCGTTCGCGGCGTCCGTGCCGAAGGAGTTCATGGAGTACCTCCAGAAGCATAAAGACACGCTGATTCCCGAGTTGCACAAGCGCTGGGAAGCTTCCGGCTTCAAGACCGCCGGAAGCTGGGAAGAAGTCTTCGGCGCCGGCATGGAGACCGACGAGTTGTTCATGGCGTGGAATTATGCCCGCTACGTAGGCCATGTCGCGGCGGCGGGCAAATCGGAATATCCGTTGCCGATGTTCGTGAACACCTGGCTGCGCCAGGGATCGTTCAAGCCCAACGAGGACAAGCCCGGCGGCTTTCCGAGCGGCGGCCCAATGCCCGAGGTGATGGATGCCTGGAGGGCGGGAGGGCCTGCGATCGATATTCTCGCACCGGACGTTCACGTCCCGAACTACGATGACTGGTGCGCATGGTACAAGCAATCCGGCAATCCGCTATTCATTCCCGAGTCCAGGGGAGACGCTCGCGGCGTGGCTCAGGCGATCGCGACCGCCGGCAAGTATGACGGTATCGGCTACTCGCCATTCGGAATCGACAGGCTCGCGAACCCGGAGGGAGAGCTTGCCAAAGGCTATCAAGTCCTGTCGCAGGTGGCTCCGCTGATTCTGGAGAGGCAGGGGCTTGATAAGGTTACGGCCGTGTTGGTGGATAAGGAGACCCCGAGATCCAAGGTGCGGCTGGGCGACTACACGATCGAGGCCCGGTTCGCCGAGCGCAGCCAGGACCCCAATGCGCCCGTCGCTCCCGCCGTAGACCGCGTGGCCGGCTTGTTCATCCAGTTGGGCTCGGACGACTACGTGATCGTGGGCAGGAGCATGAATGTTTACTTCGAGTCGGCCGCGGACCCGGCGCAAAGCGTGGGATTGGCGGTAGTGGAAGAAGGCCAATACGTCAACGGCCGCTGGGTGCCCGGACGCCGGCTGAATGGCGATGAAACCCCGGAATGGAAGGCTCTCTGGTTCGGGGGAGAGCGCTACACGATTCAGAAAATCAAGCTCTACCGTTACCGCTGAATGCAGTTCATCAACATGAAACACTTCGCTATCTTCATCCTGGCTTGCGGGGCGCTGTGGACAGCCCGCGCGCAGGACGCCAAGCCCAATTTCCCCAGCGTCCTGCCCGGGAACGGTTTGGCGCAGCGTGATTTCTTCTATGCCGGAGAGGCCAAGACCCAGGACATGTACATCGTGCGCAACGGCAAGGTCGCCTGGGAGTTTCACGATCCGGCGGGAAAGGGCGAAATCAGCGATGCCATCCTGCTCTCAAACGGAAACGTGCTTTTCACGCACCAATTCGGCGTCACGCTGATCGACCGCAATAAAAAGGTGCTCTGGAATTATGACGCCCCGGCGGGCACGGAGATCCATACGGCGCAGCCGATCGGCACCGATAAGGTGCTCTACGTGCAAAACGGCGACCCGGCGAAAGTCGTTGTTGTGAATATCGTCACTGGCAAGACCGAGCGCGAGTTTGTCGTCCCGGTCAAGAATCCGACAAGTGTGCACGGCCACTTCCGCCACGCCCGGCTCACCGATGCCGGCACGTTGCTGGTGGCGCACATGGACATGCAGAAGATCGTCGAGTACGACTCTACTGGGAAGGCGTTATGGTCGTACTCGCCGGGCGCGGCCACGTGGTCGGCGGAGCGTTTGAAGAACGGCAACACTCTGATGGCGGGAGCGAGACTGGTTCGCGAGGTGAACCCCGCCGGGGCAACGGTTTGGGAGTTCACGCCCGCCGATGTGCCGGACTACCTGTTCAACTCGATGCAAATCGCGAAGCGGCTGCCCAACGGGAACACGCTCATCAACACCTGGTTCAACCAGTGGAACGGGCCAGCGGATCCGGCCACCGCGCCCGTACAGGCGCTGGAAGTTACGCCCGACAAGAAAGTGGTTTGGGCGTTGCGCGCGTGGGGAAACCCGGTGGATCTCGGTCCCTCAACCACGCTTCAGTTACTCGACCAACCGAGCGTTCCCGAAGCGGTGCATTTCGGCGATTTGAAATAAAGAGCCGATGCCCGGGCGACACACGTTCGGTGAGTGGCGGTCGATGGGCTCAAGTCGATCTCTTGGAACTGAATTAATCGCTGAGAACTCATCACTGCGGCAGATTCGCGGCAGATGCGCGGCAACGAGTCCGGGTTTCCCGAAGCTTGATACAATCACGACCGTCACCGGAGGCAGATGCATGAAGCTGAGAGGTCTCACCGGAACGCTCGTACTTTTCTCATCCGCGGCGCTGGCGCAAAGGCCGTGGCAAGGAATCACGATTCCCTTTTTGCGCGACGTAGCCGCGAACTTCAAAGCGCCGCCCCGCGAATACGGCGCCATCCAGCCGTTTGCCAGTTGGAACGGCTCCGACCCGCAGGAAGTTCGGGCAAGAATCGTCCGGGATTTCGACCGGCTCGCGGCCAATGGCATTTTCGTGGTGAACCTTTCGCCGGGGCGTGGCTCACCGAAGTACCTCTCGCCCGAGCATATGGACCAGGTGAAGTTCACGGTTGAGGAAGCGGCGAAGCGCGGCATGCGGCTGTGGATCCAGGACGAATCCGACTACCCGAGCGGCTTCGCCGGGGGCAACATCAGCAGGCAGTACCCGCAACTCGCCATGCAGGGCATCGTCGCCGATGTCCGGGTCCACGTGGTGCCGGGCCAGACGCTCACCATGCCGGCGCCGCCCGACACTTTGGCAATTTTCGCAACCAAGACGTCCACCGACCAACAAATACAGGGCGTCATCCCTATTCCGGTTCCGCCAAATGGCCAACTCAAATGGACCGTGCCGGCCCAAGGGTCGACCCCAAACGAGCCCCGCCTTACCTGGGAGGTAGTGTTCGTGCGGCACATTTACGTCAGTTCGCCGACCCGGAACTTCAATCGGGAAGACGGGACGCGGGCAAAGGATGCCCTCTACTCACTGATCGATTACCTGGACCCGGAAGCCACCCGCGCCTTTCTGAAGATTACGCTCGAAACTTACCGGCAGGCGGTAGGCGATCAGTTTGGCAAAATCGTTCTGGGCTTTTTCGGCGATGAGCCGGACTATAGCAGCGCCATTCCTTGGACTCCAAAACTGCTGGCGGAATTCGAGCAGCGGAAAGGCTATGACCTGAAGCCGTACATACCCTCGTTCTTCCTCGGCAGAGGGATGGAGATGTCGGAAGAGACGCGGCGGGCCAGAGCCGACTACTACGACGTGTGGAGCGCGATCTTCCAAAACAGCTTTTTCGGAGAGCAGGCCGAGTGGTGCAGGAAGTACAACGTGGAATACCTGGTGCACCTGAACCATGAAGAGACCATGATCGCGCTGGAGCACAGCGAAGGCGACTACTTCCGCGACAACCGGTACGTGGA
>Ga0187871_10000079_pt1 | contig 84040 bp, 71 predicted proteins | sample June2016WEW_16_1_FD_132988 | JGI IMG/M metagenome (GOLD analysis project Ga0187871, IMG submission 132988) | Peatland microbial communities from SPRUCE experiment site at the Marcell Experimental Forest, Minnesota, USA - June2016WEW_16_10 | ecosystem: Environmental > Terrestrial > Soil >...
ATGTTGGCGCCGGGACTGCCGAAGGCCTGCGCTACCATCACTCCGCACAAAACGGCCAGAGCCCAGCCGACGGTGACCGCCAGCCAGCCTGCGTTCGCGGCATAGGACTTTCGCAGGGTTACGCCGGCGTTGACGCCATCGCCCAGAAGCAGCAGAACGAGAGTGCCCATAAACTCGCCAAACCAAATTGAATGCATTGCGACTTCCTTGAAGATCGTGACGGCGCATTGGATGGGCGCTCGAGCGATATCGATCCCTTGAATTCAAACCAGATCAGAACCAGGTCTTTTGTTTGTACTCCTGGTAGGCCGGGCCGAAATTTTCTTCGAGCGCCTTTGCCTCTTTCCGGCTGCGAAGAATCTGCATGGGGATGACGACGGCGAAAATCAACAGGAACCAGGGCCTACCAGACCAGAGGAGAACTCCGGCGATCATCAGGCTGCCGAATACATAGATCGGGTTGCGGATGCGGGAATAGAGGCCGGTGGTCACCAGTGTGGTTGCCTTGGCCTGAATACTGAACGCTTTTCCGAGTTGAATGCGGGCGATGGCGAAAAGCAAGAAGGATGGGACGGCAATGGCAACGCCGGCGATTCGCGGAGCTGTCCACGGAAGCTGCCAGGCAAAAATTAAGAAGACCAGTACGACGACAGCGAGAAAGACCAGCGTTCCGTAGTTCAATTTCACTTGCGACCTCTTCTTTCCTGAATACCGCACTTCCCGGCTACGGCTTGGACGCGGCAGCTTTGTCCGCGCCCGCGACCGCCTGAGAATATTGTGGCCAGTGGGTAAGCAGTTCGCTCACCACCACGTGACCCACAGTATAAGCGCTCTCAAGCGAGGGCAGGTAGGCGCCAAATTTGCTTACGCGCTGATTGGCCAGGCTCTCGGCCGCCGTCATGCCTTGCGGCGGACGGTCGAAGTTACTCACCGTGCGCAGCACCAAAACTCTCCGCAAATCGACGCGGCCGGCTTGGGAGAGAAATTCGAGCGACTGCAGCGTTCCCGTATCCTCCATCGCCGTGGTGGTAAATTCTCCCTGGCCACCGGTAAAGTAGGGCACCCACTCCGCTGCCCACGAGTCAAAGAACTTCCCGTGCCAGTAGGTCGAGGAAGAAAGCTCGTCGCCCATGGTTACAAAGGGCGGGCGTTGGGCGGCTGCGCCGTCGAAGTGGCTGCGAATCTCCTTCAACTTCTCCGAATCGGCAAGCGGCGTGGCGCGGGTCAGGTTGAAGGCCCACTCGGCAAGATCTTTATTGAGAGCGTAGACCTGGCCCGGTTGCGGCTCCGCCGGCTCTTCGAATGGCATCGCCTTTCTGAGCGGCACATAGCCGGTGGTCCAGCCGGGCGGAATCTCGCGCGCATCGATCTCGTAACCCAGATCTCCGTCGACCACCCAACGCGCCCATACCGCCGATCCCAGCGAAGCACGCTCCGGGCTCGCACCGGCAATGCCGGCGATAAGCCAATAAGCATGGGTCAGGTCGAAACGCGGGTCAAGGCCCAGAGCCATGATGGTCGCCGCGGCGTGCGCAGTTCCCTGCCCGGTGAGCACAGCCATCTCGCCCTGGCCGTTCATGCGCACTGCATGATAGCCGCCGGGGAGCGGATAGACCCGGTCCAGATGGTCGCGCTCCACCCAACATTGCAACTCGCCGGGTTGGTCGCCGGTATCGGCGCCTACTTCAAACATTGCCACCACAACCACCTTCACCACAATCGGACGGGAACTGGCGGAGCCGTAAGCGGCAAAGCCGACGAGAAGGAAGAAACTGAGGATGGTCAGCGCGCGAGTCGTCATTGATTGCGATAGTACTTGAGAAGACAGGGAATAGGGAGTAGGGAATAGGGAATAAAATCAAGCAGTCAACTGGCTGGCCTCAGCGAAGTTGAGTTATACCATAGAGGAAACATGGAGATTACTCACATGCACAAGACAAGAACAATTCTGATTGGTGCGGCTTTGGCGGGACTGGCTTTTGCGGGTGCGGCATTGATGAGTGCGGTGGCTGCGGCGCAACAGCCGGCTGCGGCTCCTACTAAGGTAATCGGCTTTATGACCGACTTCGACGTGAAAGACGATGCCGTGGGCATCTGCAAGGCGGTGATGGATGGCATCGCGCCCGGCGCGCGCATCATAGACATTACTCACCAGTCTGAGCCTTACAACATTGCTATGGGTGCCCGATTGCTGGCAGGCTCGGCGCCTTATTTTCCCAAGGACGCTGTTTTCGTGGTCGTCATCGATCCCGGCGTGGGATCTACGCGAAAGGCGATCATCGCCAAATCGCGCGTGGGGCAGTATTTTGTGTTGCCGGACAACGGCCTGCTCACCATCATCCAGGACCGCGACCGCATTGTTGAGGCGCGCGAGATTGTGAACCCCGCGTGGATGATCGGACCGGGCATCTCCTCCACCTTTCACGGCAGAGATATTTTTTCGCCGGCTGGAGCGCACCTGGCCCGCGGCGATGACTTCGCTGATGCCGGCCCCTCCATCGACGTAAGAAACCTGGTCCGGCTGGACCTGAAGAGCGCTACCGTCGATGAGAGCGGACTGCATGGGCAGGTCATCGGCACCGACGGGCCCTTCGGCAATTTGGTGCTGAACGTCCCTGCCGAGACTTTCGCGCAACTGGGCTACAAACTTGGCGACCAGGTTCCCGTAACGCTGGCCGGGAAGAGCTATACGATTCCGTTCGTGAAGACCTTCAGCGACGTGCCGGTGGGCAAGGAGCTTTTCTTCATTGATTCGCGGGGCCGGCTTTCGGTGGGCATCGATCAGGGCAACTTTTCCACGACTTATAAAGTTGGTGAAGGTGCGGAGCTTACAATTCCGAAGAAGTAAGATGGTGTCTGCCGGAGGAATCCGTTATGCGGAAAATTCGGTTCTTACTCACTGGAGGGATCATGGTTTCCACCCTCGGAGTTGCAGCCCAGGCACAGCAGCCTGCACATAAGTGGAGCATCGTGGTGCATGGCGGCGCCGGAGTGATCGAGCGCTCCGCTCTTACCCCTGCGGGCGACGCGGCCTATCGCGCCTCGCTGACCCAGGCTACTGAGGCGGGAGCAAAGGTGCTCGACCGGGGCGGTTCGGCGCTCGATGCGGTTGAGGCTGCCGTCCAGGTTCTCGAGGACGATCCGCTCTTCAATGCGGGGCGCGGCGCGGTCTTCACCTCCGAGGGCAAAAACGAGTTGGACGCATCGATCATGGATGGTTCCAATCTGAAAGCCGGTGCAGTGGCCGGCATCACCCACACACGCCACCCCATCAGTCTGGCGCGCGCGGTGATGGAGAAGTCGCCCTACGTGATGATGATCGGCCCGGGCGCCGAAGATTTTGGCGCGAAGGTTGGACTCGAGCAGGCGGACCCGAGTTTCTTTTTCACTGAGGCGCGCTGGCAGGGGCTGATCAAGCAGTTGAATAAGGAGGGCAAGCCCATTCCGCAGCGTCCGGTCGGCGCGCCGCCTGCGGGAGTAGCCGTACCGGTCGCGCTGCTGGATGAACCGCCCGATGTGCACCGTTTCGGCACTGTTGGAGCGGTGGCGCTCGACCGCCAGGGCAACGTCGCCGCAGGTACTTCGACGGGCGGATTGCAGGCCAAGCTGCCGGGGCGCGTGGGCGACTCGCCGATTATCGGCGCGGGGACTTATGCATCGAACGCTTCCTGCGCCGTCTCCGCTACCGGTTCGGGCGAATTCTTTATCCGCCTGGGCGTGGCCCGCGAAATCTGCAACCTGGTCGCCTTTAAGGAGATGGGGTTGCAGCAGGCTGCCGATGAAGTGATTCACAAGGAACTGGTCGCGCTGCATGGGGACGGCGGGGTCATCGCCATCGCTCCAGACGGCCAAACCGCCTTTAGTTTCAATACTCCAGGCATGTTTCGCGCCCGGCTGACCGAGGGCGGCAAGCTCGAAGTGGATATATATATGGATGAGCATTAGGCATGGGCGAGGACTGAACCCCTCTTTCGGCTCCGATCAGAGCAGGCATTGGCCCGTTCTTCGCGCTAAAATAGAGTCTGCACTTATGAGCATTCGTCAGCCCATTCCGGCCCTGCTCTAGCGGCGCCCGCCGCCTACACTTTTTCCCTGCCCGAATTCCGCAAATATCCACCAAAACCTGAAGGCCCGGAGGGCGCACGTGATTGATCGTTTGGAACAAATGGAGCAACGCTACGATGAGCTGAGCAACCAGCTCTCGCTGCCTGAGGTGGTCAACGACCGCGAAAAATACCAACAGGCGGGCAAGGCGCTCAGCAACCTTGAAACCCCGGTGATGAAGTACCGTGAATTGAAACAGGTACGCCAGGGGCTCATCGAAGCGCGCGCAATGCTCTCCGAGAGCGACCCGGATCTGCGCGCGATGGCCGAGGAAGAGATCGCCGCGCTCGCCCCGCGCGAACCGGCTCTCGAAGAAGAGATCAAGGTCCTGCTGCTTCCCAAGGACCCCAACGACGAGAAGAACGTGATTCTCGAAATTCGCGCGGGTACGGGCGGTGATGAGGCATCGCTTTTTGCCGCGGAAATCTTCCGCATGTATACCCGCTTCGCCGAGCAGCACCGCTGGAAAGTTGAGGTGCTTTCGGTCTCAGAGTCCGGCGTGGGCGGCTACAAGGAAGTGATCGCCATCATCGAAGGCGACCGCGTCTACTCGCAAATGAAGTGGGAGAGCGGCGTGCATCGGGTGCAGCGCGTTCCGCAGACGGAGACGCAGGGACGCGTGCATACCTCGGCCATCACGGTAGCCGTGCTGCCGGAGGCTGAGGAAGTGGACGTGAAGATCGAGGCCAAGGACATTCGCATCGATACTTTCTGTTCTTCGGGACCCGGCGGCCAGTCGGTAAATACCACTTACTCCGCGGTGCGTATTACCCACCTGCCTACCAACACCGTGGTCAGTTGCCAGGATGAAAAATCGCAGATCAAGAATCGTGAAAAAGGAATGCGCGTCCTGCGCTCGCGTTTATATGAGATGGAGATGGACAAGCAGAATGCGGAGCTGGCCAAAGAGCGTAAGCAGATGGTGGGCACAGGCGACCGCAGCGAGAAAATTCGCACCTATAACTTCCCCCAGAACCGCATGACCGACCACCGCATCGGGCTGACGCTGCATCAGTTGGACCTGGTGATGGAAGGCCGCTTGCAGCCCATCGTCGATGCGCTCATCACTCACTACCAGGCGGAGCAGTTGAAAGCCGATGCAACCCAACCAGCTTGATCGTTCGCGGATTCGTTCGTTACGGACCGAAGCGGAGCGTGCTCTCGCGCATGGCCCGCAGCCGGAGCGGGCGCGGCTGGATGCGGAACAGCTATTGCTGCACATCCTGAGCAGAAGTGATCCCGAGCGAAACCGCGCTTGGCTGCTTGCGCACGCCAACGATCCGACCAGTCAGGACGCGCGGGTGGAATTTGACGTTCTACTCCGGCGCCGTCTCGCCGGCGAACCCATCCAGTACATCACCGGCGAGGCGGGATTTTATGGGCTGCCATTTCGCGTAACGCCGGAGGTGCTGATTCCCCGCCCCGAAACCGAGCACTTGGTGGAGAAGGTTCTTGAGCTGGCCGCAAACTTCACTCAGCCACGCATTGTGGATGTGGGAACCGGTTCAGGAATCATTGCTATCGCTCTCGCCCACAAGCTGGCCGCGGCAACCATAACGGCAATTGATCTTTCATCGAGCGCGCTGGCCATTGCCCAGGAGAATGCAGAGCGCAACAGCGTTTCCGGCAGCATCCGTTTTCTTGAGGGTGACTTGTTGGAGCCTGTGGCTGAAGAACGATTCGAGATTATGGTTTCCAATCCGCCTTACGTGCCTTTGAGGGATCAAGCTTCTCTCGCTGTCGAAGTCCGCGACTACGAGCCTGCGCTGGCACTCTTTGCCGGAGACGATGGGCTGGAAGTTTACCGCCGACTGATTCCAGCAGCCTTCGCGGCGCTAACTCCCGGCGGTTGTGTTGCATTCGAAATCGGCTATGGACAGGAGGCAGCGATTCGCGCACTGCTTGAGGACTCAGGATTTGAGGGGATCGAATTCTTTCCCGATCTGCAAGGTATTGCGCGCGTGGCCTGTGCTTCTACTTCACCTTGCACCAGTAAGCCGGGTCTTTGCCCGTCTTGAGGCAGAGCTTTCCTGCCCTGTGCAGGAGCGAATAGGCCATCGCGCCTTTGCCGCGCTGCAAATCATCCGGCCACACCGGCAGCCGATACGAATCGTCCAGCTCCAGCTTGCCGAATATCTGGTAGCTCGTATTCAGCTTCCATCGTCCCCTGCTAATCTCCTGGCCGTTTTCGTACTGGACGAATGTACCGTCGCGCAGCGCCTCCACCTCCACCAATCCCGAATCGGAATCGGAGACCCAGGTCCCAGCTATCCTTCCCGGCCTGGGCGCGGCAACATAAAACGCCATATAGACACACGCCAGAGTCAGCGCAAGTTTCAGCGGTAGCCATCGATTCGGATTTGAGTTTTTCGGCTTGATCTCAAAATAATAGGTACAAAACGCAACTCGTGCAATGACGAATCAGTTGTAGTCCGTGAGCCAAGTCCGAAGGCTCCGGCGCTCTTCCGTTTCGCAACTCCAGCCGTGGAATTCGCCCAATTTTCACTCAGGCCGGCCGGTTTTGTTGAGGTGGCGATAGAACCCCAGGTCTTTGCCTGAAATGTACTTGGTGATATAGAGAATCTGCCCATAGTGCATTCCGAAGTGCTCCACCACTTGGTAAACAGCATCGAGGCCTCTGACTTTGTGACCCTGAATCTCGAAAGGAGCAAGCAAGTCCTCCTCGGTGAGACGCCCCAGAACCTGCGATGCTTCATCGAGGGTCCCGCGCAATAGATCGAGCGGCTCCGCGGCCGTAAACGTACTGGTTGCATTGAATTCGGCGGGACGGTTTCGCTCGTCCTTCAGTTTGTCGAACGACGCAACCAGCCATTGGCGCACGTTGCCGTTCAGATGCAGAAGCAGATTTCCAATGCTGTTTGAGGCTTCATTGGGACGCCACCAAATCTGCTCATTCGCGAGCGGCTCAACGCATTCACGCAGGCGGGGCCAATACTGCTCCAATAGCTTATGCCGCGAGAACTCAAGAAAGAGGGTGGTCACTGATGGATCGTTTGCTGGCATCGGATCAAGGCTCCTTAGGGAAATTTTTTCTTTTTGAGTGGGGTTCAACCGTTCCTTCCAGATTCTCTCATCGAACGGGCCGTTCGTAGAATCGCCGATCCAGAACGGGCAGATTGCCGGAAGGGACGCAGTCGGCATAGAATTCAGCCTGAAATCATTTCCAAAAGGAACTCTCATGCGCATTTTCGCTTCGCTCTCTATCGCCGTTCTCGCTTTGGCAACTTTCGCCGGACAATCGCAAACAGCCGTCGGGCAGAACGCCTCAGCGCAAGTTGCGCTTACGCCGCCGATGGGCTGGAACAGCTGGAACTTCTTTGCCGGAAAGGTGAGCGACAAGGACATCCGCGCCGCCGCCGACCAACTCGTCGCCACCGGCATGAAAGACGCGGGCTACGTCTACGTGAATATCGACGACACCTGGGAGGGTGAGCGCGACGCGAACGGAGTGCTGCACACGAATTCGAAGTTCCCCGACATGAAAGCGCTGGCGGATTATGTCCACTCCAAAGGGCTGAAGATTGGCATCTATTCCTCGCCTGGACCGAAGACCTGCGCCGGTTTTGAGGCCTCGTACAATCACGAGGAGCAGGACGCCAAGCTCTACGCCGAGTGGGGCATCGACTACCTGAAGTACGACGCGTGCAGCTTCATCGAGCAGGTGATGGAGAAGCAGGCGCCCAACGACAAGGCCGAGCAGATGCGCATGATGCGCGCCGCTTACGCCAAGATGGACAAGGCGCTGAAGGCCACCGGGCGGCCAATCGTTTATTCCTTCTGCCAGTATGGCATGGACGCTGTGTGGGAGTGGGGACCCTCGGCTGGGGGCAACCTGTGGCGGACGACCGGAGATATTTCGCCCCACTGGGACCGAATGTACGTGATCCTGAACGAGCAGGCGGGCCTCGAAAAATATGCCGGCCCCGGCCATTGGAACGATCCTGACATGCTGGAAGTGGGCAACGGCAAGCTCACACTGGCTGAGAACCGCTTGCACTTTTCCATGTGGGCCATGCTGGCCGCGCCGCTGCTGGCTGGCAACGATCTGCCCAACATGAAGCCTGAGATCAAGGCGATTCTTACCAACCGCGACGTCATTGCAATTGACCAGGACCCGCTGGGCAAGCAGGGTTCGCGCGCTTACAGCGAAGGTGAGGTCGAGGTGTGGACCCGGCACCTGGCTCACGGCGCAATGGCCATCGCCGTAATCAATGCCGGCGACAATCGTTACTCCACTCATCCCTTCCATCTGGACCTGCGCAAGCTTGGACTTGCGGGCGAGCAAACAGGCAAGGATTTATGGACCGGGAAAACTGTGAGGCTCAACCAAAATGAGCCGTTGGAACTGGCCAGCCACGACGTGCTGCTGGTGCGCGTAGAGAAGCCTGTAATAGCTTCCAAGTAGACGGTCGACCACCCGGATTAATTCTGCGCCCGCAGGAACCCGCCGGCGCAGAATAATCTCTTCGCTTTATGTTGCAGAAGCTGGTTATGCCGCGAGCGGCATTCTTACCCCGTGTTCTTTATAGTTCCCACTCCACTTTCTTATAACTATTGTGAAAGAATATCTTCTGCCGGACTAGCTCAAAAGGCATGCGGACCGGCCTTGAGATGAATTTGTACAACGCGGCTCAATATCTACTGTTTGCGGTGATCGTCACCGTCTTGGTGAGGCCCCTGGGTGGATATTTGTACCGGGTCTTTGCCGGGCAAAGAACCGCTCTGGATCGATTATGCGTTCCCGTGGAGCGATGGATCTATCGTCTGGCGGGAGTCGACCCGGAAGTGGAAATGAGCGCCGGACAATATCTGATTTCATTCGTTATCTTCAGCCTGATCTGCACCCTTTTGCTCTACGCCATCCTCCGGTTGCAACGCTTCCTTCCCTGGTTTTACCCCGCGTACCAAACCACGCCTCTGTCGCCAGACCTGTCATTTAACACAGCCATCAGCTTTGCAACCACCACCACCTGGCAGGCCTATGCGGGCGAAAGCACCATGAGCTACTTCAGCCAGATGGCGGGACTGTGCACCCAGAATTTTTTGGCTGGAGCCGCGGGGCTGGCTGTGGGCGTCGCTTTCATTCGAGGGCTGGCGCGGGAATCCTGCGAGTCGCTGGGAAACTTCTGGGTCGACCTGACCCGCGGCTTGCTGTGGGTTTTGCTGCCGGGCGCGCTAATTGGGTCGCTGCTGCTGGTTTGGCAGGGCGTTCCCTTGAACTTCAATCATTATGCGGTTGCCACGACTCTCGAAGGAACGCGGCAGGCGATTCCGCAGGGGCCGGTCGCGGCGTTGGAGATCATCAAGAACCTGGGCACCAACGGCGGAGGATTTTTTAACGCCAATGGCGCTCACCCCTACGAGAACCCCACGCCACTGACCAATTTTCTTGAGCTGCTCTCGATTGTTTTGCTACCCGCTGCACTGACCAACACTTTCGGCAGAATGGTGGGCGATCTGCGCCAGGGCTGGCTTCTCTACTGGGTGATGCTCTTTCTTTTTACCGGCGGGCTGGTCGCAATGCACTTCAGTGAGCGGAGCGCCAATCCGCTGCTTCATTCCGCGGATTTCAGTGCGAGCCGGCTTCAGTCCGGGGGCAACATGGAGGGCAAGGAAGTTCGCTTTGGAATCGGGGGAACGGTGCTTGCCGGAGCGGTAACGTCGAACACCGCAACCGGGTCGGCAAATGCGGCGGACGACAGCTTTACCTCGCTGGGGGGACTGGTCTTGCTGGTTAACCTTCTGCTGGGCGAGGTAATCTTTGGCGGCCTGGGTACAGGAATCTTCAGCTTGATCATGACGGCTGCAATTGCAGTTTTTCTGGCTGGACTGATGATTGGCCGCACTCCCGAATACCTGGGCAAGAAGATTGGGCCGTGCGAAAACAAGATGGTGGTGCTCTACGCGCTAACCGGTCCAGTTACGATCCTGATTTTGACCGCAATCTCCATAGCGACCAAAGCCGGACTCGCTGGCTTGACCACAAATTCAGGCGCCCACGGACTTACCGAGATTCTCTTCGGCTTCGCTTCCTCATTCGCCAACAATGGCCAGTCCTTTGCCGGTCTCAGCGCCAACACGCCGTTCTATAACATTCTGACGGCAATAGCCATGATGGCGGGACGATTTGGCCTCGCGATTCCGGCGCTCATCTTCGCCGGACATTTTGCGCAGCAAAAAAACAGGCCGCCTTCGCGGGGAACTCTGCGCACTGATACCTTTACCTTCGGCGCCCTGCTCACGACGTTCCTGATCATCGTTACCGCATTGAGCTATCTTCCCGTTCTGACTCTCGGCCCTGTTCTGGAGCACCTGGTTTTCAGTATTTAACTTCCCGTGCTGAACCAGCCGGTCGATCAGGCGACGGAACGGAGCACCTCTTCAGCCCAGGCTACAGCTTCAACGTAGCAGCGAACCATCAGTTCGGCATTTAACGCGTTGGCTTCAGCTACTGCATCGCATCCGAGCCAATCTCCATACTCGTGGCATTCCAACCACTTCAACATGCAACTTTCCGAGTTGGCATCGCCTTCCAGCGCGCGGCGAATCTCGTAGCGAAGTGGCAGTGCCGGCGTGAGTTCTTCCATGGGCACCCTGAGCATGGCCGGAAGCATGCTGAGCAACCCCAGCAGGTATTGCTCAGTGGGGTCCAGTTCGCAGAGGGTTGCAGCCAGTTCACAGAATCGCCCGCGCACAAATGCCATGCGCAGGATCTCCGCCGGCTGTCCGGCATTCAGTTCGCTAGTGATGGCCAGCGTGGCGATGCGGCGGAAGGTCTCCTCGCCCACGGCCAGCAGGGCCGACTGAATGGAACTCACCTCCTGCCGCACAGCGCACATAGGCGAGTTGACCAGCCGCAGCAGCCGGTAGGTGAGCGACGCATCGCGCTTCACCAGTCGGGTAAGCTTGCGAACATCAATCGACTCGTCGTGCAGCATTCGCAGAATTTCGATCTGCGAGAGCCGATTGGCAGGCACCTTGCGGTTTTCCATCAGCACCGGGCGGCAGAAATAGTAGCCCTGGAAGAGCGTGAAGCCCTCTTTACGGGCCAGCCTGTACTCCTCCTGCGTTTCAATTTTCTCCGCAACCAGCGCCACCGTGACCATCCTCAACCGTCTCAGCAGGCTGTGCCGTTCCGCCGCATCGGTCTGGATGAAATCCACCTTGATATAGTCGGCAAGCTCTACAAGAGGATCGAACTTCGGCTTCCAGGTGAAATCGTCCAGAGCGATACGAAAGCCTGAGGCTTTGTGCTTGCGGCAGGCGGCGACCAGGCTGGGCGCGGGATCAAGGCTTTCCAGTATCTCAAGAACCGTCATGCTGGTGGGAAGAATATGCACAAGGTCATCGACGAGCGATTCACTAGTGCAGTTCACAAAGGCGGGCAGCCCGCCGGTCAGTCGATGCAGTCCGTAAATGACCGTATTGTCAAGCATGGTGCGGGTGGCCAGGTTGCCGTCGCCGCGGAAGACCGCCTCCGGCCCGGCGCGGAACAGAAGTTCATAGCCGTGCACTCTGCCGCGCAGGTCCATGATCGGTTGCCGCGCCACATAGCGCACTCCGCCCGCCGCCTCGCGCAGGTCGGGCACGGATTTCTTGACAGGAATTGCCAGGGTCGCCATGCGTACCACCCATAACGTATATCGGCCGGTAGCGGACACAACTTGAAGGTGTGTAGGCGGCCGCGACAATCCGGCAGCCGCCCTGGGAGGAGATCAGCCACCCATGAACATGCCGCCGTTCACGTCGAGCACTTGGCCGGTAATGTACGAAGCGGCATCGGAGGCCAGGAATTTGACCGCGTTGGCAATATCCTCAGCCGTACCCCGACGGCCCAGCGGAATCTGCGTCAGCATGGCCGCGCTCTGCTCTTCAGTCAGCACCGCGGTCATGGGTGTCTCAATAAAACCTGGCGCAACGGCATTTACGGTGATACCACGCGATGCAAACTCGCGCGCCATAGACCGCGTGAGCCCGATCAGTCCGGCCTTCGAGGCGGCGTAGTTCACCTGGCCCGCCTGGCCGGCTCGACCCACCACGCTGGCCATATTCACAATCCTTCCCCAGCGATTTTTGAGCATCGGGCTGAGCAGCGCCTGCGTCAGCAGAAAGGCCCCAGTCAGGTTGATATCCAGAACCAGGTCCCAGTCGGAGCGCTTCATCCTCAGCATCAGCCCGTCGCGGGTAATGCCGGCATTGTTGATCAGGATCTCGACCTTGCCAAAGCGCTCCAGCACAGCTTTGGCGCCGGCATGGATCGACTCCTCATTGGAAACATCGATCTTGAAAATCGCGGCCTGGCCGCCGGCTGCCTCAATCTCTGCCGCCACCTGGGCCAGCTTGACCTCGTTGATATCAGCCAGCACCAAAGTTGCTCCAGCTCGCGACAGCTCCAGCGCAATTGCGCGACCAATGCCCTGCGCCGCTCCGGTTACCAGCGCAATTCTTCCCTGCAAATCACCCATCTCTCCAGCCTCCGCGCAAGACTTCGCGCCCTCTTCGTCCTCAATTATAGATGGGCAACTGTGGAGGATTTGCGGGCGCGGGAAAGCTGGGGATAACGGAAGCTGGATGCGGGCTCAGAAAAAATCGCCGGAGCTGATGTTCCAGCTCCGGCGCCATAGGAAAACGCGTTTGAGAGGTCTTGCTGCGCGGTTAAAAATCGGTAAGGACAATCCCGTCGATGTGGCGAGCCAGCAGTACCGTATTGCCGTTGGACGGATTCACAATTAACAGCCCGACGACGCGGACCTGGGCGCCATCAAGCACGTCGCCGAATGCGGCCAGTCCGAAGCGGTAGTCGGTATTCGATCCCAGGTAGACCGTAATCGCTTGTGGAATCACCTGTCCCGCAAAGCCCTTGACCTGCATCTTGAAAGTGCCGGCTCCGGCATTCTCGCTGCCAGGAACGATCGTGCCATTGTAGCCCCAGGGGCGCAGGGTAATGTCGTTGACCGTCACATCGGATTCGCTCGATGCATTGGCGGCCGATCCGCCTACCACTACGTCCTGACCCGCAACCAATCCGCTGCGGTTGAAGAAGGTTTGCGTGAAATTCGAGAAGGAGTTATGCATCCGAAAGACGGTGTAATTCTCGGAACCGGTCAGTTCAACCGTGGCAAGGGTGCCTAGCTGAACGCCTGTGGTTCCAGGCAGTACGCCGCGAACGTAGATGTCAAAGGAGTTGGCGGGTCCGGTTGACGGGTTAACATAGGTCACCAGGCCGCCTGCAGCAAATCCACCCTGAGAGAGAATCGCCACTTCGTCGGCATCAAAGGTCTGGCTGGCCGGATCTAATGTGCCGGAAATCTGCACAATATTGCCGGCGGCCAGAGTGCTGAGGCTGGCGTTGCCGTCCCACTCTGTTTGTGCGGTGGTATCGATGGTGAAGTTTTCGCCGTGCGGCCCCTGGACCGTGAAGGATTGCGGCTCGGTGGTGCCGCCAGGTGCCGTAACTACGGCCGAGACAAACTCGTCAATGTAACCGCCGGCTCCGGTTCTTGTAACTCCCCTTATGTCGAACGTCGGAGTCACAGCGCCGGTGAAATTGCCGTTTCCATCCACGCTGATGGACTGTCGCAGATCTAGGTCCACGCGCACACCCACCGGTCCACCCAACGCAGTAATCGTGATCGGGTTGGGCAAACTTACGGTGTAAGTGTAAGTGGATGCGCTATTGGGGTACGTTGCCGTCTGGCTTGCGATAGTGGGTTCGCCGCCGCCGGGCACGTTCAGGTAGCCTATGGTCGCTGTTCCCAGTGTGATCGAAACCTCGTTATACGTTGCCGGTGGAAGCGTATTCACGTCCATCAGGGTCTGCAAGCCGTTGTAGCGAGCGAAATCCACCGTGGGTGTGCCGGTAATGAGAGGGACTACGTTGTTGTTGGTATCAGTGACTGTGAGGGTTTCAACCTGGGCCGAAAACGAAACGATGCCCGCCAGAGGAGCGTCAGTGCCAACCACAAATGCAGGACCTGAGCCGGACGGGGTGTTGTTGGAAGGAGTGGCGACACTGGAGCAGCCCACCACGATCAAAGAGGCCGCAGCCATAAGGGTTAGCGCGACCGGCAAAAACTTGAATTGCATCCTGGATACCATGAAAGTTGTACCTCGTTCTCTGAATTTTCGGAGTCATATCCGAATTGATGAAGACGCACCAGGGAAAAACTTTGCAGCTTCTACCAGCGGTCTAACGCGAGAACCCTGCGCCTGGCGACAAGTTGTGCGATGCAAGTGAAAATTAATTTTTAGCTCGATTTAAGGCAAATATTCAGTCTTTTTGTACTTTGAATTATGTGTCGAACTCTGAAGAATGGGACACGTACAGCACAAGCTTGATCAGCCGTTTTTTGTAGCAGTGATTGATTAGACGGCGAAAGTTTATAGCGGGTTTACATTGACGGCGTAGCCACCGCGGTCACAGGCCGTCCAGCAAGAGCGGGACGCACCAGCTCAGCAGGCCAGATGTAGACCGCCAGCCGCCGCGAATAATGAAGCACCGGTTCCTGGTTCGGTAATTGAATTCCGATTGAAGCCGCAAGGTCGTTGCGCTCGATCTCTGCCTCCGCCTCTTCCAGAGGCCAGGGAACATGGTGCAGGTTGGCCCGCACGGCCTGGCCCGCATGGTTGCGCGTAAACAGGCAGGAGCGTTCCATTAAAAAATATTCGAGCGTTCCCGGGCGCCCTTCCGCAAGCCTTCGATCCGGGCCCAGTCCACGGTAGCGCGCCTTGAAGACTACCGGATTGCTTGAAAATCGCCTGCGGCTATAGAACGAGAACTCCCGCTCAGAGCGCTGCTCAAGCCGCATCTCCGCCCAGTGGCTGGGAAGGTGATAGAAGGCGCGCGCGGCAACCACGGCCAGCAGATTGCTCGCATCGAGCGAGAAGAAAAACACGCCCGCAGTGCCGTTCTGCTGGTCGCGGACGTAGGTGCGCAAGTTAAGATCGGGAAAGCTGCGCGCTCCGGGGATAGGTGGCACGTTGCGGACTTTGATGCGATCCAGCCAGAACGGAACCACCCCCAGCCAGGCCGACCCCTGAAACGTATCCACTTCCACGCCCTCTGGCAGCAGCGCTCCGATCGCGGCCGTGGGAACTGGCCAATGCGCAAACAGCAGATCGTTCCACCGCTGGGTCATTCTCCAGGGGCCCGAAGGCAGTGGCCGCGGCCTGTGTGCTGTCCTTATCAGAAACTTTTGCATTGCCTGCTCCTGCGCAGCCGCATTTCGCGTTTATTATCCCGCGTTACGGTCTCTTCTGCCCAGTGATCCTGGGAGGGTGCCGAATGTGCAAACCTCGACTTACCCCTCATGCCGTATTCTGTTCGCGAGCCCTTATCCATGTCCAGTGAATCTTTACTCCCCCCCGGCGCACGCAACCAAACCGACGTATTCGCCGTTCACGGCGCAGAACCGGAGGTACTGGCCTACGCCATGGCCAAATACTCCCGCTCCGCGCTTTCCATGCGCGAATCGCTCACGGAAATCAGCGCCCAGCGCGCCGAGCAGTTCCTCAATACATTTTATTTTCAATATGGCCACCGCTCCATCGCCGACCTGGCTCACATCGGGTTTGCCGTCGAGCGGCTCAGCTTGCTGGCCGCCATTGTGCTGGTCGACGAGCAGCGCTGGGACGGACAGGAGCGCTCCACTCGTTACCAGAACTTCCTCAAATCGGGCTGGTATTTTCCTGATTTCGGCACGGATTCAGACGCAGGACAACTTTACGCGAAGACCGTAGAAGATCTCTTTGCCGCTTATGTGCGCGTTACAGAGGCCGTTTTTCAATCGTTTCGCCGGCAAGTCAAATGTCCCGAGACCATGAAGCAGGAAGCATACGAGCGCACCCTGAAGGCGCGCGCCTTCGATGTAGCCCGCTTTCTGCTGCCGCTGGCCACCAACACCTCTCTGGGTCAGATCGTGAACGCCCGCACGCTTGAGAGCCAGGTCTCGCGCCTGCTCTCCCACCCCGCCGCAGAGGTCCGCGACCTGGGAATCAAACTCCGCGAAGCCGCCTCAGGCCCCGCGTGGAACGTGAACGGCCAGGCCGGCGCCGCGCTGGTTCAGAAGCTGGCTGAATCCGATCCGGATCTGGCCGCCGAAGCCGCCCAGCTTCTGACCCCTGAGGTCCGCACCGCCCCCACGCTCGTCAAATATGCCCAGCCCAATGAATACGAGATGCAAACCCGCGCCGAGCTGACCCAGGCCGCTGCCGAATTTCTCGCCGGCCGGCCTATCGCCGATGCGCCGCTGGTCGATCTGGTGGAGCGCACGGAAAGCCTCGAAGTCGAACTGGCCTCCACACTGTTTTACTCCGCCAGTCATCACTCCTATCGCCAGATTCGAGACCTGGTCGCCGAGTTGCCGGAAGCACGCATCAGCGAAATTATCGAGATTGGACTACGGCATCGAGGCAAGCACGACGAAGCCCTGCGCGCCTTCCACGCAGGAGCCGCCTTGCGCTTTGACATTCTCATGGACATCGGTGGCTTCCGCGATATGCACCGCCATCGCCGCTGCACCCAGATCATCCAGCCCTTCACCACCCTGCACGGCTTCGAGATCCCCACCTACGGCGATCTCGGCCCCCATGATGACTCCGGCTACATCGACATCCTCATTGAAGCTTACTGTCGCGCCGATTTCATCTCCGCCATCAAACAAGCTCACGCCGCCAGCGCGCAAATTGCGGCCAGCCAGGCGCTTGAGGCCGCGCAGTCCGCCCTTTACCTGCTTCCGCTGGCCACAAATATTCGTTCTCTGTTCAAGATGGATTTCGCCGAAGCGCAGTACATCACTGAGCTTCGATCCGCCCCCGCCGGCCACTTCAGTTATCGCCGCGTAGCCTGGGAGATGTTTTTAGCCCTCCAGCGCCAGCACCCCACGCTTGCCGCCTACATCCGCGTAACCGACTTCACAAAACCCATCGATCTGCTGCGGCGGTAGGCGGAACGGGCGCTGAACAAATGGAGCAATAACTGTCCATCGCAAAAAACGCGAAACCTTAGTGAACGATCTCGAAGCGCTCCCAAAGGCAATTGCACACGGGGCAGCGTTCGTGCTCCTCTTCGGTTTCCGAGGTATAACCGCAGACCGGGCAGACGTAGAAGTCGCGCACGGCGCCGATCCACGAGTCTTTTTTCCCGCCGGCAAGCAACGCAATCGCTTCACCGTAAAGCCGTGCGTGGGTCTTTTCGGCTTCCATTGCGCCGTGGAAGGTGCGCATCGCAGCAGTATTCTTGTGCTCCGTGGCCTCTGCGATAAAAGCGGGGTACATGGTTTCAATCTCGTACTGCTCGCCGCCCAGCGCGGCCTTCAGATTTTCGAGCGTGGTTTTTACTTCGACGGCATGGATGGTGCACTGCGCCTCGGCGCCCAACTGCTTGATTACGCGTGCGTGATTGGCGGCGTGAATTTGCTCGGCGCGCGCCGCGGCCCTGAACAGGCTGGCCGCTCCATGCAGCCCGTCTGCGTCGGCCTTCACGGCAAACGCCGTATATTTGGCGTGCGCATTCGATTCGCCCTCAAAGGCGGCCAGAAGATTGTGAACGGTAGCTGTGTTTTCAGCGATTACGACTGACATTGGTTTTCCTCTCAAGTCCTCATGAAGAGAGTAGGAGTCCCCGACGGGGCCGGACTGTGATGCAGATTACACACGATGGCCTCTATTGGTACCGTTCAACCGCTACACTGAACGGATGAAGCGTTTGAGTCTCTCAGCATGCCTGCTGGTTTTTGTTTGCCTTCCGCATCCTTGCCTTGCTGCAATGGCGAACGGGGTCGCAGCATTATCGCCCCAGTCAATCCAGAAAAGAATCGACTCGGCTTACCGAGCGCACATGAAGATCGTCCGTATCCCCGCCGGAACTTATATCCTGGACCCTCCCGCTCATGGTTCTCACTTGCAGCTTCACGATCTAAGCGATTTTGAGATCGATGCGCGAGGAGTTTTGTTTCTGCTCTCCGATAACACACGCGGCGGAATTGAATTCCGCAACTGCCGCAACGTGACCTTTCGCGGGGCGACCATCCGCTACATCTCGCCTCCATTTACCCAGGGCGTCGTCGCCGCCATCGCACCCGACGGCAGCTTCTACGATGTGCAGATTGATCGCGGCTATCCCGTCGATCTCGACGATCTTCGCTACTTTCCTGCGAAACCGGTTGGGTACCTCTTCGACCCTAAAACTCGGCTCTGGAAGCCTGGAACATACGACCTGAATGCCCGCAGGGTGGAAAAACTTGCGGCTGACAAATTTCGGTTTTACTGGGACAGGCCGTCTGGGCCGGCATTGCATCCGGTCTCCGTGGGCGATCCGATGGCGTTTCGCGGCAATGGGGACACCAACCTCACGCTCATCAATTCTGCAAAGATGCACATCTTTGGAGTTACGATTTTGAACGCGGGCGATTTTGCGGTGTGGGAACACGGCGGCGACGGCGGCAACAGCTACGACGAGATCACCGTGACGCGCGGGCCAAAACCGGAGGGCGCTTCGGCGGAGCCACTATTCTCAGGGACCGCCGACGGATTTCACAGCACCGATGTTCGCAAAGGGCCGTTGGTGGAGCACTCGCACTTTGAGTCGATGCCCGACGATGGAATTGCCATCCAGGGGACCTACAGTTTTATCTTTGAATCGAAGGCCGATAAGCTGGTGATCAACCAGAATTCATTCCGGCCCGGCGACCCCATCAGGATTTACGACGTGCAGGGACGACCCGCTGATGAAGCGATTGTTTGCGGCATTGCGCCACTGCCGGATTATCGGAACACAAGAAAATCTTCCAGAGAGTTGAGGGCAGACAATACTGAAGGTCCCTATTTCGCGGTAACTCTGGACCACGCGGTGGGGGCGGCATTCGACTACCTGGCGGAAAATCCATCGGCTACAGGCTCTGGTTATGTCCTGCGATACAACACGATCATGAATCATCGCGCGCGGGGAATGCTGCTGAAGGCGTCCGATGGGCTGGTCGAGCACAATACCATCGACGGCAGCACCATGGGCGGCATTGTCGTAACCCCGGAGTTCTGGTGGAATGAGGCCAGCTTCAGCCGCACCGTGATCATTCGCGATAATGTGATTCGTCATGTGGCCTACGCCCCAAAGCAACTGGGAGGCGTAGTCATCGCCGCCTTGAACGGACCCGCTCCGGTTGCCGGTTATGGGCATCGGCACATCGTTGTGGAAGGCAACACACTGGAAGGGATCAACGGCGTGAACCTTCTGATTACTTCAAGCAAGGCCGTGGTGGTGCGCAACAATTTGTTCCTGCATGCGCAGCAACAGCAGGTGGGTGTTGACGGCGCCGGATGGGGCGAGGATCCGGGCGCACTGATCTATGTTACCGAGTCCGATGGAGTGCGTTTCGAAAACAATCTCGTACGTGATCTTGGTCCATTCAATCGCACTCTGGTTGAAAGCACACCGACGGCCAACGTCACAGGCGCCAAAGATGGGGTCGTGAAAGTGCCATAGCTTCATGGAAGCGACAACACGCACAAGTAAAAAAAGGCCATCCCCGCGGGAATGGCCTTTTTGCTGTTTGAATGATCCGCCGGTTAACTCGCCGGCTTATGGTTGCACCGGTACGCCCACGGCCCCTGGATTCCGCGCCAGCGCCTTTTCGGTCAGCACCTTGTGCGCATTATCTTCGAGCGCCTGCGCCTCGGGTAGATAGGTGAGCGCCTTTTGGATCATCGGGTCCCACTCGGCCCGTACGCGCAACCCCTGCAACTGCCCGAACTGGATGGTCACGATCTTGTCCTTGATGCTGGTCTTCAGCCAGTCCATCACTCCGGCCAGATCGGCATCGGTCCAGTCGATGTTCTGGCTGGTCAGATAGCGCTTGAAGTCGGCCAGCACCGCATCGTCCACCTGGAAGTTCTTATCCACGGTGTGATCGGCCACATAAACCGGCGCAAAGTGGAAGAAGACGTCCTTGTAGAGCAGCTCGTCCTGAAAGTGGTTGCTCTTGGGGCTCTCGATCTTTTCGTCGGGAGTAATGCCGCCGCCACCGTATACCGTGCGGCCTGCGTCTGTGAGCTTGACCTCAAGATTCGTCGCATTGTTGGGCTGAGCACCGGCATGGTTGTAGTAGTAGTCGTAAAGCGAAACACCTTCATAGTTGCGTTGGATCAACCGGCCGGAGGGTGTGTAGTAGTGATAGGTGGTCAGCGCCAGCCCGGTATTATCGGGCGTATTGTAGACAGTCTGCACCAGTCCCTTGCCAAAGGTGGTCTCGCCCACAATCAGTGCGCGATCGTGATCCTGCAGGGCGCCGGAGACAATCTCAGCCGCCGAAGCCGTATTGTGATTCACCAGCACAACGATGGGGAAGGTCTTGCCGCCATTGCCGTGGGTTGCCGTATAAACCTGGTCAGGATAAGCGCGCCCGCGTTGCGAGACGATGCTTTGTCCCCTGCTGAGCAGGTGGTCGCAAACCTCCACGGCCTGGCTCAGTAGGCCGCCGGGATTGCCGCGCAGATCAAAGATCAGGCCCTTCAGATCGCCGAAGTTGTCGATGGCGTCATCCACTTCCTGGGCCGTGGTCTCCTGGAACTGGGTAAGGTGAATGTAGCCCACGCCCGGACGAATCTCATACTGCAAATCGACCGATGGGTGTGGAATTTCGTCGCGAATAAGATCGAAGACCAGCGGCTTTGGCTGCCCTTCGCGAACCATCGTCACCTGCACGTGTGTGCCCTTGGGTCCCTTGAGCGCTTTGGCCACCAGGTCAGAGGACATTCCCTCGGTGCTCTTGCCGTCGATGGCGAAGATGATATCGCCGGGGTGAATGCCGGCCCGGAACGAGGGCGTGCCCTCATAGGGTGTGAGCACGTAAACCTTGGCATTCTGCTGCTGGATAAGCATGCCTACGCCGTAGTAACGGCCGTGCTGCTCTTCGCGCATGCGGGCGTAGGCCTTGGGATCGTAGAAATTGGAGTGCGGATCGAGCACTCGCAGCATGCCGGGAATCGCCCCATCGTAGATAGCTACGTCGGCCTTTTCGCCGTCGATGGGCTCGGCGTAGTTCTGCTCCACAATCGCGTAAACGTTGGTGAACGACTTCAGGCTGTCACGCAACTGGCTTTCGTCAGCCGAAGACTGGGCTCCCACCCTGCCCTGCAGGATGCTGCCGGCTACGGCGCAGACGCCGAGAAAGAGGACAACGCTGAAAAGTGCGCGACGGGCGCGAGGAGTCATAATCAGATCCAACCTCCGGACTGCAAATACTCGAACGCCTTCGGTATTCCAATTGACGAGCGCAAACCGCAGTTAGTTGCGGCTCTTAAAAAATTAACCTTGCCCGATTCCGGCAAGGCTAAGGGGTCACAGGAAAACCGCTCTAAAGGCCCTGAAAAAGCAGTCGTGAGCTAAAGTATATCACTCGTTTCATTTGACGCCGGCAGGTGGGTTCCGGTAGCTATAGCACCCGGGCGCACCTCACGAATCGTGGCTGCAAATAAGGACGACGGGTGGGTGGGTCGAGGGTTTAACCCCGGCAGAATCCTATATATAAAACTAGCTTGCCGTCGCTGTTGTCCATGCTGCCCCCAAAGCGTGCAGGATGAGGCGGTCTTCGACGCTCAGATGGGTTGGGTCAGTGACGATCTGGTATGCATATTGGACGTCGGCTTTCTGCGTTCTGCACCAACGCTCGTGACGAATGACTCCGCCACAATGCGCGCAAGCCGAATCCGCGCTATATCGGTTGCTGTGGATCAACGGAGGTCCGTCTCATCTTTGCATTGGTGACTCCTTGGGAGCTTGCTGATGGAACCAAGCTATATCCCGGTTTCATGCTGTTTCCTGTGATTTAAGTTACAAAATCATCAGATTTGCTTTACAAAGAAGAATGGCCCGGCGCAGCTCTCGGAAAGCCGTTGTGTCATTGAGGCGTGCTTTTGCTTGCACTACAGCTAAGGCGGAGTTCCATTTTCCAAACAGCCGGCGATCCTGCCGGGAGACTAATGACCGGATATCGCCTTTGGAATATGTGAGATCCCGGAGCGGAATCCTCTGTTTCCCACGCCAAGTTCGTGCGAATTCGCCATTTGCGCGCCAATCCAGCCGGAATCAGCGGATTTCGCCCCGGAATCGGACCAGGATTCTTTCCCCGCAGAGCGCACCTGCTCCCCGGGCATTTACAATGACGTCTATGCATAAGGGGGCGATGGTTTGCCGCCTGCAGCTATCTAACCTATGACTCATACTCGTCTTCGCACTCCTGCGGCGTTCCTCATCGGTACGTTGCTGTTCGCAGCTTCCACTCTCGCGCAATCGCACCCCGCCGCGCCGGTGAGCCCTTACGGTGGCACCCCGGTGGAGGAGATCGTTGCCCGCGTAAACGACCAGATCATCACGCGTTCTGACTATGATCGCTCCTTGAAGGAGATGGACCAGGAAGCGCGTGAGCACGGCGCCTCCATGCAGGACATCGCCGAGGGCCACAAGGACCTGCTCCGCACCCTCATCGACCAGCAGCTCTGGCTCTCAAAGGGCAAGGAATTGGGCATTACCGGCGATACCGAGCTGATCAAGAAGCTGAACGAAATCCGCAAGCAATACAATATGGAATCCATGGAAGACCTGGAAAAGGCAGCCAAGGACCAGGGCGTATCGTGGGAAGATTTCAAGGCCAATATTCGCAACGGCATCGTCACCCAGCTGGTGATGCGCCAGCAGGTGGGCGAAAAGGTTCAGTTCACCCCCGGTGAAGTGGCGCGCTATTATGAGCAGCACAAACAGGAATACGTGCAGCAGGAGAGCGTGCACCTGAGCGAGATTTTGGTTTCCGTTCCCGCTCCTGCGTCCGGCGATCAGCCCGATCCGGCAGCTTTGGCCGCGGCCAAGGCCAAGGCTGACGATATCGAGGCCAAGCTCCACGCCGGTGGCGAATTCAGCCAACTGGCGCGCACCTTCAGCGACGGCACCACGGCATCCGAGGGCGGCGACCTGGGCCAGTTCAAGCCCGGAGCCCTTGCCAAGGTCCTGGAAGATGCGACCTTCAAGCTCAAGGACGGCGAATTTACCGCGCCCATTCAAACCAGGCAGGGCTACGTCATTCTCAGAGTTGTGAAGCACACTGCCGGCGGCGTTCCGCCTCTAAAAGATGTTGAAGAGCAGGTGGAGGAAGCTTTCTACATGAGCCGGATGGAACCAGCCATCCGCGCGTATCTCACGACAATGCGCGAAGAAGCTTACGTCGAAGTGGCGCCCGGCTTTGCCGATACCGGCGCCAGCCCCAAGCAGATCAAGCCGGTCTATAGCGCCTATGTGCCGCCCTCGGGTAAGAAAAAGAAGAAGGTGGAGCGCACCCGCTACCGCGAGACCACCCACACCTTCCGTCAGAAAGGGCCGCAGGCAGCGCCTCCGGCTGAAGCCGCAGCTCTGGCTCCAAAAGGCAAAAAAGGAAAAGTGCAGCCGGTCAATCTGACAACGATGAAGGCTGGCAAAAAGGAGAAGATTCGTTACGGCAAGGCGCCCCAGGAGACCCTCCCCAGCGCGGCCAAGGTGAGTGCCGAGGATGCAGGCGCGGTGCAACAGGCCGCCAATACCACGCCGGAGCCAGTCAATCCACTGGAACCAACCAGGCCGACGCAGAAGACCCGCTTCAGCGAGCGCCCCAGAGTGGCCAAGCCATCCAAGAACGCGCCCGGCGTACCAAAGATAGACCCAAATGCTCCCCCGCCGCCTGATGCTGCCGAGGTAGCCGACCGCCAGACCCAATCCGCACCTCTGGGACTGGGCGGAAATACGGCTCCAAAGAAAAAGTCCAAGGCCACCACCGTAGGCCAAAAGACCCGCCTGGCTGAAAAAAACAAGAAGCCGGTTGCGCCTGAGCAGAATCCGAGCGATGTGCCGCCCGCTCCTGCACCGGCTCCAAAGCAATAGCATTCTTTGAAAGGGCGCGGCTTTAAAGCCTGCCCTGAGCGGAGCCGAATGGGCGCCGCATGACGGAATAAACAAAATCAAAGAGCCGGGCCTGGGAGTTTTGCTCCCAGGCCCGGCTCTTTTTTTGGGCAGAAGCAGCCGGTTGATTTAAGCTTCTGGTCAGAATGAAAGACATTTATATATCCGATCTGGCCAACTTCGACGAGGGCAAGCTCTTTGACAGCTTTTTCCTGGTTCTGCTCAAACAGCAGCGCTCCACCAAATCCAACAAGCCCTACCTGAACCTTATCCTGGGAGACAAAACCGGCCAGCTCGAAGGCCGCGTCTGGGCGCCGGACGACCCGCGCATTGCCAGGGACTTCGAGCGCGGCGATATTGTGAAGGCCCGCGGCAGCGCCAGCCGCTTCGACGACCGCCTGCAGATGAAGATCGACCAGTTGCGCAAAGCGACGACGAGTGAAGTGGACAAATCAGACCTGCTGCCCTCCACCACTTATGACGTTGCGGAGTTGTGGCGGCAGCTTGAGGGTTTTGTAGTCAGCTTTACCAATCCCGACCTCAAGCTGCTGCTCACCACCCTGCTGGCTGAGCCGGACCTGGCCCAGGCCTACCGCGAAGCTCCCGCCGCCCGGCAACTTCACCACGCCTGGCTCGGCGGCCTGCTGGAACACGTGATCAGCCTGCTCACTTTGGCCGACCGCGTCGTCCCCCATTATCCCCTCCTCGACCGCGACCTGCTGTTAACCGGCGTAATCCTGCACGACATCGGCAAGGTGCGCGAGTTGAGCTGGAATACCGGCTTCGACTACACCGTCGAAGGCACGCTGCTGGGTCATATTCAGATGGGCACAGCGCTGGCCGAGCGCACCATGGACAGCCTTCCCAACTTCCCGCCGAAGCTGAAGACCTTGGTCCTGCACATGATTCTGTCCCACCACGGCAAGCTCGAATTCGGTTCGCCCAAGCTCCCCATGATTCCCGAGGCGCTGGTGCTCAACTTCCTCGACGACCTCGACGCCAAGATGCAGGCCGTCCAGGGCGAATTCGATAAGTGCATCCGCGAAGGCAAAGGCCCCGACGAGATGACCGGCAAAGTCTGGGCCCTCGACCAGCGGCAATTGCTCAATACGAAGCGCTGGCTGGCAGAAGACAAGGAATAGGGATGGACGCATTCGAGCAACTCGTCAGCGAAATCCTTTGGATGGACGGTTACTGGGTCAGGACGTTCTCGACAATATCCAATAGCTTGAGCGCCATGCCGCTGGATTGATGGCTACTCTTCGTCGTCGCAGATTCTGCGCCGATAAGCTTCAGGCGTCTCGATGAGAAACCCCGTCATCCCGGCTAGCACCAGCAAATCTTCATCCCCCGTCATCAGCACATCGGCCTTCCCGCTTTCCGCGAGGTCGAGCAACGACTGATCCTTCGGGTCGCGGCACAGAACGGGGCACTTATCCGTCGGATTGAGCCTCTCGCAGTAGGGAATGTACAACATCAGCAGTTCATTACGGTACTGTTCGGAAAGCCTGAATTTGGAATACGCAATAACCCGCATCAATTCCAGCGCTGTTGCTGGAGAAACCAGCGGCGACGCGCCACCCTCCCGCCAGTGTTGACGGAGCCAAGCCAAACGGCCCGTGGGAAACAATAGCGCCGACAGGACAACATTGGTGTCGAATACTACCCGGCGTTTGGGCTGCAAGCTCAATGGGTCTCGCGCGCCCAGCGAACAGCGTCATCTACGTCCTTTTCAGTGATGCCTAGCTTTTCCAGGTGCGCCCAGACCTCTTCTATCCTGCTACGCCGAAACGGCTTGAGAGTGATGGAACTTCCATCCGTGCTTATCTCGAAATACTCGACTCCCGCAAAGCGTGTTGCGACAGCCTTGGGAAGAGTGAGCTGGTTTTTGACGGTCAATTTAGCAAGCATAATACCTCCAAACAAGGAAACAAGGAAGTAAGGAAACAAGGAAATCTTACCAAGAACTGTTCAAAAATGCAAAAATCCGGCTATTAGGCCGAAATTCCGCTTGACATATTCCCATATAAGTATGTATTTTCCATCCATGCCGCGTGCCTCAACCACCTCCGACGCCTTCAACGCAGTGGCCGAACCTCGCCGGCGCACAATTCTTACCTGCTTGGCGTCGCGGGAGTGCCCCGTGGGCGAGATCGCGGAGACCCTCAGCCTTGACCAACCCTCCGTCTCCAAGCATCTTCGCGTGCTGCGCAGCGTCGGACTGGTACGCGTGCGCTGCGACGGCCGCCACAAATATTACCGGACCAACGCCGAGGCCATCCGCCCGCTTCACGAGTGGGCGAGCACGTTTGAGCGCCTGTGGCAGCGCCAGTTGCTCGACATCAAAACACTTGCCGAGGAACAGATGAGCAAATCCATACCGGATTCCAATCCCATACCAAAGGAGAAACCATGATTCAGGCCCCTGAGAGTATTGAGAAACTGACCCTGACCATCACCCAGGAGATCCGCGTCAACGCATCGCTTGAAGTCACCTTCAACGCACTGCTCGAACAGATGGGCCCGCGATTCAATAACGATGTGGGCGCTTCCCTTCAAATGAAGCTCGAGCCCTGGCCGGGCGGAAGATGGTTCCGCGACCTGGGCAACAACAACGGCCATCTGTGGGGCCATGTGCAAGCCATCAAGCGGCCCACTCTTCTTGAGATTTGTGGGCCGCTGTTTGCCTCGTACCCCTTCGTTTCCAACGTCCAATACCGGCTGACCGAGGCGGACGGCGCAACGAACATTGCCTTCCGCCACACGGCGCTTGGCTTTATTCAGGACGAGGTCAAGGACAACATGGAAGAGGGCTGGACTACGATGCTGGGGCAGGTTCGCAAGGCCGCGGAAGCTAAATAGCCGCGTAAAAAGCAAGCGCGGCCATCCCGTCGCGCAACCGAGGAGGTTATGATGTGCCCATTGTGTTTTGCGAGCGCGGCGTTGATCGCCGGCAGCATCGCCACCACCGGCGGCCTGACTGCGCTGGTACTCAAGAGAGTTGCAAGCAGCAAGTCCGCAAACAACACCCCCACCAATTCCCCATCAACGGAGGATCATCATGGCAAGCGTTAACACAGTAGTTGAGCATCCAAAAGTCGTGCCGCAAGCCGAGTGGCTTGCCGCGCGCAAAGCATTCCTCAAGAAGGAAAAAGAATTCACGCGGCTCCGTGATGAGCTAAGCCGGCAGCGCCGCGAACTGCCCTGGGAGAAAGTCGAGAAACAATATACCTTCGAAGGGCCCAAGAGCAAAGTGCCGTTCTCCGACCTCTTCGACAGGCGCAGCCAGCTCATCGTCTACCACTTCATGCTCGGGCCGGGATGGAAAGAGGGCTGCCCGAGTTGTTCCTATCTCGCCGATCACTTTGATGGCGCCGCGATTCACCTGGCCAATCGCGACGTTACCCTCGCCGTGATTTCGCACGCACCCTACAAGGAGATTGAAGTCTTCAAGCAGCGTATGGGCTGGCGTTTCCCCTGGTACTCCTCCTTCGGCGGCGACTTCAACTACGACTATCACGTCTCCTTTACCTCGGAAGAACGCGCCGAGGGCAAAGTGCTCTATAACTACGAACTGACCGAGTTTCCCAGCGAAGAGGGTCCCGGGCTCAATGTGTTTTTCAGGGACAAAAACGGCAACGTCTTTCACACCTATTCGAGTTATGCGCGCGGGCTCGACATTCTGGTGGGCGCATATAACTTCCTCGATATGGCGCCCAAGGGCCGCGATGAAGATGGCCTGGCACACACCATGGCCTGGGTTCGCCACCACGACAAATACACGCAAGGATGCGTCGTCGACCCAAACCAACCCTATATGCAACCGGAGAAAATCGGCGGGGATTGTTGCTCCGGCGAGCATCATAACTAATCTCCACGTGAGAGCCGGAAGGCAGCGCGCTATTTCCAAATTCCCGGCCTTCCGCTTAAGATTGAAACCGCATGACCTGGTTCCTCTTCAAATCCGAGCCCGAAGTCTACTCCTTCGATGATTTCCTTCGTGACAAGGAGACCATCTGGGATGGAGTCACCAATCCCACCGCCGTCAAACACCTGCGCGAAATGAAGCCGGGCACAAAGTGGATCTTCTACCACACCGGCGACGAGCGCACCGCCGTAGGCACCGGCACAGTCGTCAGCGTGGACGCCTCCGATCCCAAGGTCCCCATCGTGCGAGTCAAGGTGGGCAAGCGCCTCAAACATCCCAAGACCCTCGCCGAAATCAAAGCCGAGCCCATCTTTGCAAAATCCCCGCTCGTCATGATCGGACGGCTTTCCGTAGTCCCGCTGACTGAGGAGCAATGGAAGTGGTTCGTCGAGTAAGGAAACTGCGGTCATAGCGCTATCTCATCTTGGCGCGAGAACACGAAAGAGGAACGGGTTGGTTTTTCCTATTCCCTAATCCCTATTCCCTATTCCCTGTTCTTCCCCATTACAATCAAAAGAACATGATTCGTTTCTCAACTGCCGGAGAATCGCACGGTGAGGCTCTTATCGCTCTCATCTCCGGTCTGCCTGCCGGCGTTCCAGTCGATATGGAATTCGTAAACCGTCAGCTTTGGCGGCGGCAGCAGGGTTATGGCCGTGGTGGCCGCATGAAGATTGAAACCGACAAAGCCCACGTGCTCAGCGGCGTGCGCCACGGCAAGACTATCGGCTCGCCGATTGCGATTGAACTCGTGAATCGTGATTGGAAGAACTGGGAGGAAAAGCTCCCCGTTGAGGCCGGCGACCCCGCCAAGCATCAGGCCGTAACTTCGCCGCGCCCCGGCCACGCCGATCTTGCCGGCGCTCTCAAGTACAACTTTCCTGACGCACGCTACGTGCTGGAGCGCGCCTCAGCCCGAGAGTCTGCCGCCCGCGTCGCCGCCGGAGCCTTTGCAAAATTGCTCCTGCGCGCCCTGAGCATTGAAGTGGCCAGCCACGTAATCCGCGTGGGCCGCGTGGAGCTGGACCGCGCCGCCTCATGGGACGAGATTGCAGCTGTGACCCTCCGAGACGAAATAGTTCTGAGTTGTGTAGATGCCGCGACGGAAGCCCGCATGAAAGAAGAGGTCGAAGAGGTCTCCCGAACCGGCGACACAGTAGGTGGCGTGTTTGAAGTGGTGGCCCACGGTGTCCCCGCCGGCCTGGGCACCTATGCCAACTGGGACGAGCGGCTGGACGGGCTGCTGGCCTGGTCTGTGATGAGCCTGCAAGCTGTCAAAGCTGTCGAGATCGGTCGCGGCGTTACCGCAGCCGAGTCCTTCGGCTCCCAGGTTCACGATCCCATTCAATACTCAGCCGAGCCCAAGGGGCCTACTCGCTTCACCCGTCCGCAAAACAACGCCGGCGGCATTGAGGGCGGGGTTTCGAATGGGGAAGATATTGTGGTGCGCGGCTATTTGAAGCCCATCTCCACGCTCCGCCGGCCGCTCGAATCAGTGCGCTTCGATACCCGCGAGGCCACCAGCGCAAGTTACGAGCGCAGCGATATTTGCGTCGTGCCCGCCGCCGGAGTGGCCGCCGAAGCCATGGTGGCGCTGACCATCGCGGCCCAGTCGCAGCAGAAATTCGGCGGCGACTCGCTCGTCGAAATGCAACGAAATTTCCTCGGATACATCGAACAGATACGGAGCTTTTAGCAAGCCGATGATTCTCAAGATCGTTAAATATCCTGAGCCGGTGCTCTCCCAGCCCGGCGAACCGGTCACCGAATTCGACGCCGAGTTGCGCAAACTCGTGGCCGACATGTTTGAGACCACCTATGCCAACCAGGGCATCGGTCTGGCCGCGCCGCAGGTGGGCGTTTCGAAACGCGTAACAGTCGTCGACCTGAGTATGGGCAAGCATCCCAAAGACAAGCTGGTGCTCATCAATCCAGAAATCATCTTCAGCCACGGCAAGCAATACGAGGAGGAAGGCTGCCTGAGTTTTCCTGAGATTCGCGAAAAGGTTTCGCGCGCGTTCAAGGTGCGCATCCGCGCCCAGGACGAGCACGGCAAGTGGTTCGAGATGGACGGCGAGGAACTACTATCGCGATGCTTTCAGCATGAGATCGACCACCTTGATGGCATGCTCTTCATCTTCCGCATGAGCGCCCTCAAGCGCGACCTGAGCCTGCGCAAGATCCGCAAAATGCAGCGCGCGGGCGAGTGGTAGAGATGTGAAACTCGTCTTCTGCGGCACTCCCCAATTCGCCGTGCCCTCTCTGGAGGCGCTGCTGGCCGCAGGCCACGAAATCGCCCTGGTCGTCTCGCAGCCCGACCGCCCCGCGGGCCGCTCGCAACAACTTACCGCACCCCCCGTCAAGCTGGCCGCGCAAGCCGCTGGCATCCCCGTCACGCAGCCGGAAAAGATTCGCAGCAATCCAGAATTCCGCGCGCAGCTTGAGGCCATCGCCCCCGAAGCAATCGTCGTCGTCGCCTACGGCCGCATCATCCCTCCATGGATGCTGGCTCTGCCACGCCTCGGCTGCATCAACCTCCACGCCTCGCTGCTGCCCAAGTACCGCGGCGCCGCGCCCATCCAGTGGGCCGTAGCCATGGGCGATGCCTTCACCGGAAATACGACCATGCTCTTGGAGGAAGGCCTCGATACCGGCCCCGTTCTTCTTCAGCAGACTGTAGAAATCGAGCCTGACCAAACCGCAGTCGATCTCTTCGATCAGCTCGCCCACTCTGGCGCGCCACTGGTGGTTGAAACCCTGGCCGGCCTCGCCGCCGGCGCCATCCAACCCCAGCCGCAGAACCACTCCTTCGCGACCTTCGCCCCGCTGCTCGATCGCGAAGACGGACGCATGAACTTTGCCGTTCGCTCCGCTCACGAACTCTATAACCGCTGGCGAGGCTTCCAGCCCTGGCCCGGCGCGTTCGCAACGCTCGACGGCAAAAAACTCATCGTCCGTCGCATGGCAGTAGCGGCGGAGCCTTCCAGCGCCGAATCCGATCCCGCCGGGCCTGTCCTCGCGTTACCCGGCCACTTGATCGTCGAAGACCAACGCCTCTTCGTTCGCTGCGCAGAAGATACCTGGCTCGAACTCCTCGAACTTCAGCTCGAAGGAAAAAAGCGCCTCACCGCGGCCGAGTTCCTGCGCGGCGCTTCACTCGCCGCCAACGCGCGATTGGGCTGAACGGTTAGTCTCATAGCAATGCCCGCCGTCTCTCCAGCACGCAAAGCAGCGTTCCAGATCCTCATGGCCGTCGAGCGCGGCCAATCCCACTCCGACGATTTACTCCGTGGTAAAAACGTCAACGCTCTCTCGCCTGCCGACCGCGACCTGACCACGGCGCTGGTGCTGGGCGTGCTACGTTGGCAAATTCAACTCGACCACCAAATCCACCAGTTCCTCAAGCGTCCCAACGCCAAACTCGACCCCGGGATTTCGATTGCCCTCCGCGTAGGCGCGTTCCAACTGCTCCATCTGGACCGCATCCCCGCCCGCGCTGCAATCGATGAGAGCGTGGAGTTGGCCAAGCAATCAGGCCACCGTTTCGCCTCCCGCATGGTCAACGCCGTCCTGCGCAAACTCGGCGCGGTACCAGAAGCCTCATACGCCTCATCCTTAGACAATGATTTTGCTTTGAAAGGGCACGACTTCAGTCGTGCCGAAAAGAACGACAAAACAGATTGGGCTTTAGCCCCTGAGGGAATGCATCCAAAAGAATCCATCGCTGCACTCGCACTGACCGAATCTCATCCAGCCTGGTTGGTTGAGCGCTGGGCGAACTTCTACGGACTCGAAACGGCGCGCGCAATCTGCAACCACGGCCAGAGCCAGCCCGTTTTATCCGTCCGCCTGGCCAGCCCCACCGTCGAAGCCGAACTGATCGAATCAGGAATTCAACTCTCGCCCGGCGAAATGCTCGTCGCCGCCCGCACCATCCTCAACGGCGATGTAACCATCACGCCGGCCTTTCACGAAGGGCGAGTGCGGTTGCAAGATGAAGGCTCCCAGTTGATCGCCGAACTTGCCGGGAATTCACTCACCCAGAACGAGCAAAAAATCCTGGACTCTTGCGCAGCTCCCGGCGGAAAGACACTCATCCTTGCCGAGCGCAATCCTCAAGCCCGCATCGTCGCCTGCGAATCCAGCCCTCAGCGCCTCGACCAGTTGTGCAACCGCCTTACCGCTTACGCCGACAGAATCGAGTGCCGCCTCGCCGATGCAACCGCCCTTACTGAAGACTCAATCTTCGATCTGGCCCTGGCCGACGTTCCGTGCAGCGGCACCGGCACTCTGGGCCGCAATCCCGAGATTCGCCACCGCCTTCGTCCGGAAGATTTCGCCCGCCAGGCCGAACGCCAGCGGGCTATTCTTCAGGCCGCTCTGCGCGCCGTCCGCCCCGGCGGGTGCGTCCTCTACTCAACCTGTTCCCTCGAGCCGGAAGAAAACGAGCAGGTCGTTGCCGCGGTGCTAGTCTCGACCTCCAATGCCGGCCAAATCTCTCTAGCTCCCCGCATCGAATCCCTGCGCAGCGAAGGCATTCTCAGCGATTTCGGCGCGGAACGGCTTACCTGCTGCCTGATGCCCGAAGGTTCACTTCGCCTGCTCCCCGGCGCATTCCACACGGACGGCTTCTTTGTAGCCCTGATAAAGAGAACTGCCTGAAGAACAGCGTTCAGCGGGTGCCCCTGGTCTCGATTTTGAGACCTGGGAGACCAAGATCTTCGGTCATCGTATCCAAGCTTACAGACTTGCTTCAGCAACTACTCCGCCGCCAACTTCAGCGCCTCATAATCGCGCCCCAGCAAGGCGCACAGAGCTTCCACCACCAGTTCGTGGTCGAAGCGCTCCGGCAGGCCGGAGACGGTTGCGCTTCCAACAACTCCAGCGCCCACAACCGCCAGTGGAAACGAACCTCCATCGGTCGCATAGTCGACCAGCGGCAGCCCTTGATGCGCTTCCAGCGTTTCCTTCTTCGACCTCATTTTGAATCCAATTGCATAGGAGCTGCGATGGAAACGCGCCACCACATTGCTCTTGCGCCGCACCCACTCCGGATGGTCAGGCGTGGTGCCCTCCAGCGCACAATAAAACAGCGGCTGCCCGAAGCGCCTCACATCGATCACCACCGACTGCCCGCGTTCTTCAGCCAGAGTCCGCATGCGCACTCCCAGTTCCCATGCAAACCGCGCATCCAGCCCCGGCAGTTTCAATTCGCGTTCCTGCAGCGCCACCCGCTCCTGATCTTCGCTCAATCCCATCTCACTACCCCTTTCGCACTTTACTGGTTTTGCTAACTCCGCCAACTCCGCTAACCCTGCTAACTCCGCTTATTTCGCCACCGTCAGCCGAACCACCGTACCTTGTTCCACACGAAATCCGGTAGGCGGAGATTGCGCCGTCACCGCACCTGGCCTCACCGGCAGTCTTGGCTGCGCATCTCCGCTGCCCACAGGACCCACCGGCACGTCCACTGAATTCGTCTCCGCAAGAATGCCCACCCGTTCCAATTCCGCCTGCGCGCTCACCGCCTGCAATCCAACCAGCTCAGGCATCACGAAACCATCAGGCACATCGTCGCTCGCTGCGGCCACCAGCAGATTAACGCTCGGTCGTGCGATGCCCTGCGCGTGCGCAGGTGGGTCTTGGGCAAGCACCGTTCCCTCTTCCGCCTTGCCATAGGGCAGCCGCGCTGTCGCGCCCACTTCCAGCCCCACGCGCCGCAAGGTGAGCGCCGCCACCCGCTCTCCGCGGCCCACCGTATCCGGCACTTCCACCTTCTGTGGACCCAGACTCTGGGCCACGCGCACCAGCCACTCCCGGCGCACCACCGTCCCGGGTGCAGGAGACTGCGTAAGAATATGCCCCGCGGCCACGTCTGCCGAGTAGTAGCGATTATCCACGTCCAGGTTCAGCCCCAGGCCGGCCGTCTCACTGCGCGCGTCTTCTTCCGTCATTCCCTTCAGCGACGGCACTTGCACCTCGGCGCCGTGAATGGCGAAATGCATCGTGGTGATCGCGGACAGCAGCGCTGCTGCCAGCAGCAGAAGAAGCAGCGAGGCCACCTGGAAAAAATTCTTAATCGCACGGCTGGCCATGGCTCAGTCTCACCCTCCGCAATACAAATTCGTGAATCGCCAATCCCGTCCATTTGCTGCGAGTAATCACTCTCGTATATAAGTCTTCTCGTGCTCTACCGCAGATTATCCGTCGCCGGCTCGGGATGAATCGTCACCCGGTATACTTCCGGGCACTCCAGCTTGAAGCGATCCTCCAGCCCGGTCATCACCTCGTGCACCCTCAGCATCGATAAATCATCCGGCAGGGTGCAGTGGCAGGAGAGATAAATGTGTTCACCTGTTCGGCCCACATTAATCTCGTGCACATCCACAATCTCCGCAAAATGCCTGGCCGCCGCCCGCAGCGCAGACTCGATCTTGCGATTCTCCTCCACCATCATCTCCGGCTGTTCAATCGTGGCCGGCTCGCTTTCAATGTGCGTCAGCACGGCGTCAATCTCCGGCGCCTCGCGCAGAATCTCCGCCTCCAGCGCGCAAACAAACTCATGCGCCTTCAGCAGCGGCATCTTTTCGTCCAGTTCCACGTGCTGCTCCACACGCAACCGTCCATGGTGCGACTGCACGCTCAGCTCATGCACGCTCACATTGTTGCGCGCCGCCACCGCCCTCACCCGGTCGAATACGCTCTCTGTCCTGTCCTCGCGGGGCACGGTATGGATCACCACGTCCGCCGTCGGAAGCGCGCGGTGCACGGCCTCGGTAGCCTCCCGCACCAGCTCCCCGGTGTGCCCAAAGGTATAGCGCCGCGGCAGAGCCAGCGTCAGGTCGGCAAAGTAGCCGGCCCCGGCGCGCCGCACCCGCGCTTGTTCCACGGCCAGCACGCCCTTCACTTGTTCCACTTCGCGTACCAACCGCCGCCGGGTTTCGGCCGGCACCTGGTCCATCAGCACGGAAACCGTCTCGCGGCCCAGGTGCAGCGTCAGCCGCAAAATCATAAGCGAAACCACCACCGCCGCAAACGGATCGGCGAACCGCAGCCAACCGATTCCGAAGTGCGTTCCCACCCAACTGGCGCCCAGCCCACACAGCACCGCCAGCGTGGACCAGATATCGGAAGCAAAATGAAAGGCATCGGTAGCCAGCGCCGGCGAGCCCGTCAGCACGGCCACCGCCTGCAGCCGCCGCGACCGCCAGTAATCCATCCCAATCGAGAGCAGCAGCACCAGCACCGGCCACACCGAGTTGCGCAGCTCCACCGTGTGATAGAAGATGCGCGACATCGCCTCCCAGATAATCCACACGCAGGAGACAATCATAAGCATCGCCTCGCCGAATGCGGAGAGGTTTTCAATTTTTCCGTGTCCGTAAGTGTGGTCCTCATCGGCCGGCTTGTCGCTCACCTGCACTGAAAAAAACGTCAGCATAACGGCAACCAGGTCGAGCCCCGAGTGCGCCGCGTCCGATAGCACGCCAAGAGATCCGGAGAACAATCCGGCAGCCAGCTTGAGCACAGTCATAGCCGCCGCCACCATCATCGAGTGCAGCGCCACGCGCCGCTTGATGGCGGAAAAGCCTGCCGGGCTGGAGTCAAACTGATTTAGGTCAGAGGTCATCGAGTTCTAAGAGCTTGTTTGTGAGAAATCCGTTTTGTATCAGGGCACGACTTCAGTCGTGCCGAATAAGGCTGCAAGAACAATGGGCTTTAGCCCCTGAGGAATTACCGCCAACATCCGTCGAGTCGTGCTAGAAACACGCTCCTAGGCTACAGCGGTGCGCTCGCCCGTGTACAACCCCGCAATCCCAAAGGTATACGGCTGCCACGCGCACTCGGCATAGCCCACCTGCCGCATCAGCTCCAGCATCTCGCCGGGCGGAGGAAAATTGCCCACCGATGCAGGTAGATAATTGTAGGCTCCCGCCTTGCCGCAAACCAGCCGCCCAATCGCCGGCAATACGCGCCGGAAATAGACCGCATAGACCTTGCCGATGAGGCCCCCCGGCTCGCTGAAGTCCAGAATCCCCAACCGCCCGCCCGGCTTCAGCACGCGATGAAACTCCCTCAAACCGGCCTCATAATTGGCCAAATTTCTAAACCCAAATGCGGTCACAATCAGATCCATCGAACTCTCGCGCAGCGGCAGATGGAGCGCATCCGCCTCCACCGGCACTGCATACGGCGCTCCGGGCCTTCGTGCGGCAAATTTTTTCGCCCCGCGGCTCAACATTGCATGTGAAAAATCCGCCGCCAGAACAGGACGCGCCCCTTGAGGCCGAAGCTTCAATAGCGCCAGGGTTAAGTCGCCAGTCCCGCAGCAAATATCGAGCACCGCCGCATCGGGCTGCGCAAGCACAGCTCGAAATCGCCGCGCTGTCCGCCACCACCACACCCGGTCCACGTTCGCTGAGAGCACATGATTCAGCAAGTCATAGCGCGGCGCAATCGAGTCGAACATCTCCCGCACCGCGGCAGCAGCGCTAGCTTCATCCACAGCACCCGCCGGCTTGGCTCCGGTCGCAGTCATCAGGCTTGCTTCCCCGCCGCCCGCGCCAGCATATACTTCACCGCGCCCTCGAGCTCCTCCGCCGTCACATCCTCCACCACTCCTGCATCGCCAATCCCAATCGGCAACACAAACCGCCTCACGCCTCCCAGATTTTTCTTATCGCCGCCCGTAGCCGCAACCACTTTAGCCGCCTTCAGCTTCAACGGCGGCAGCGGCCCATACAAATAAATCAACCCCTCCAGTCGCTCAAACTGCGCCGGCGAAATCGTTCCCCGTCGCAACGCCAGAAAAAGCGTAGCCACCATCCCCCACCCCACCGCCTCGCCATGCAGCAGAGTTTTGTAGCCGGTCGCCTGCTCCAGCGCGTGGCCCACCGTATGCCCCAGGTTCAAAATCATCCTTGGACCGTTCTCTCGCTCGTCCCTGGCCACCACTCCGGCCTTCATCCGGATCGACGCCGCAATCACCTTTTCCAGAGCCTTGCGGTCGCGGCCCAGCACGTCTGCCGCGTGCTCATCCATAAACCGCACCAGCGCCCGGTCACGGATAATGCCCGCTTTAATGCTCTCCATCAGCCCGGCGCGCAACTCCCGCTCCGGCAGCGTCCCCAGTACGCCGATATCGGCAAAAACCGCACGTGGCTGACAGAAACTCCCCACCAGGTTCTTGCCTTCGGACAGATTCACGCCAGTCTTGCCGCCCACTGACGAATCCACCTGTGCCAGCAGCGTAGTGGGAACCTGAATATAGGGGATGCCGCGCATAAAAATCGCGGCCAGAAACCCGCCCACATCGCCTACAATCCCGCCGCCAAAGGCAATCAGCAAGCTGCCGCGATCTCCGCCCGCCTGCGCCATCTGCCGCAGCAACCGCTCCACGCTGGCCATGGATTTGTGCTTCTCGCCCGGCTCCAGAAACAGCACCATCGGCGCCTCGGCAAAAGAGGACAGAAAAGCCTCACCCCATAATGCCCAGATAGGCGCCGAAGTAAGCACAAAAACCCGTCGCGGCAACTTACCCACAACTCTCTCAATACGCGGCGCAATCGACTCCAAGAGTCCGCTGCCCGCGAAAGCGTCGTACTTCGCCGATGGTGTCTCAACTCGTATGGTCTGCACGCTTTAATCCTAAATGCAGAGCCATCAGCCAAAGCCTTTTGCCTGAATTCTCAATGCTAACTTCTTCGATGTCGGAGCGGGTTTAGCTCTCAACCCGCGTCTCTTCCCGTAAAATGTGCTCACCTGCCAAATAGCCGAAAAATAAAATTTACCCCGTTTTCACATTCGGTCCCTATATTGACCTACTGAGCAGGCATCTGCGATTCGAAGGGATCGTGTGCGCGCTGCCCAATTTTTCCGAGGGTCAGATGAATCTGAATTCGAAAGCGATCGTTACGGCGGCTGCGGTTTTTTCAACCTTCATGGTTCTCCTCGCAACGGGCTGCAACCTGGCGGAAGAGGGAAAGCAAACCGAAGCCAAGGTCCCGTCAGCGCAGATACGCACCATCTCCGCTTCCGGCAGCACGGCGATTGAGCCGCTGATTGACCGCTGGGGCAAGGACTACGAGAAGTCCCACCCCATGCACGTGAACTACCGCCCCACCGGCAGCGGCGCCGGAATCGACAATCTGCGCCACGGCTACGGGGCCTTCGCCGCCAGCGATGCGCCGCTCAGCGACAACCAGCTAAAGGGACTTCCGGCCATTGTTCAGATTCCCGTCAGCACAGGCCCCATCTGCGTGGTCTATAACCTGCCCGGCCTCAAATCCCCTCTGAAACTCAGCGGCAAAACCCTGGCCGGCATCTATTCGAGCGAGATCATCAGCTGGCAGGACCCCGCAATCGCGCGTGAAAACCCCGGCGTCCAGCTACCTCATCAGGCCATCATCGTCGTCCATCGCGCTGACGGCAGCGGAACCACCGGTATTCTCACAAGCTTCCTGAGCAAGGTAAGCACCACTTGGGCGGAAAAGTACGGCCAGAACATCGTGATCAACTGGCCGGCGGGTATAGGCGCAAGTGGGAGCCGTGGCGTTCTCAGCACTGTGATGGGCGCTCCCGGAACCATCGGCTATCTGGAACTGACCTTTGCCCGGACCTCCGGCGTCCCCGTTGCCTCGATTCAAAATCGCGCCGGTGAATTCGTCGCTCCCAGCCCGGCCAGCGCATACGCCGCGGTCAGCGCTTCGGTCGATGTGCTGGCGAAGGACCTGCGCACTCCCATCGTCGATCCCCCGGCATCGGCAAAAGACGCATACCCCATCACCGGCATGACCTTCATCCTGATTCCCAAAGACAACCTGAGTCCCGACGGCGAGCAGGAAGCGCTCAAGGACTATCTCGAATATGCGCTCTCAACCGGGCAAGATGTGGCAGAAGAACTCAGCTACGCAAAGCTGCCGCCCGCCATCCAGCATCAGGGCGAGGCGCTGCTGGCTCAACTCACCGATAACGGCAACCCGATCAAATAGCCGGCTCTTCACCATCCCAGCCAAATGATCGGAACCAACCCCGCAATTGCCAGCCCGGCCAGGAACAGCAGGCTTTGCACGCCCGTCTTCCGATCGGCCAGGCTGTAAGCGTAAATGCCCTTCACAACGTTGTTGCTTGATGCGGCAATCAGAATTGCTCCCGCGGCTACATTCAAAGGCGTGAGCTTGCCCGCCGCCTGGGTGAGCCCCATGATGAACGGGTCCACATCGGTGACGCCCATGATCGCGGCCAGCGTGTTCACTCCCGCTTTGCCAAGATAAGTCACGGCCAACTGCGTAGCGATCAGCATAGCCAGAAAAAGCGCGGCAAAGAAAAACGCCGTTAGCAGTTCGAGGGGATTCTTCGGTTCGTACTCCCGCTGAACGTCCTGCGTGTTTTTATCCGCCCGCCGCGACCACAGCCAGCCGCCGCCTACCGCCAGGACTGCCAGCACGAGAAAAGGCGCCCAAAGCAGAGCCATCAATTGCCGGTTGAACAAGGCAAGCAGAATCGCCAGCCGTATGTACATCACACCGGAAGCGACGAGGATTCCGCCCGCGAACAGGTGAGGACGATTTTCGCGCGCGGCCCTCTTCGCCATCACCACCGTCGTTACCGTGGAAGAGTAAGCGCCACCAAGCAACGCTGACAGCACGACCCCGCCCTGCCCCTTGGTCAGCAACTGCAATACATAACTGGCGTAAGAGATGGCGCTGATAGCCACCACCACCAGCCAGGTCTTGAATGGATTGATGTGGAATTGAGTAAACTCCTGATTGGGCAACGCGGGCAGAATCACCCCGCTCAGGAGCAGAAACTTGGCGAAGGTAAGAATCTCGTGCGGAGCGACGCTCGTAGCCAGCTTCTCAAGCACCGCCTTCAGATCCAACAGCAGCAGGCTGGCAACGCACAGCGTCGTGGCAATCCAGAAATGCCCGTAATAGACCAGCGCTCCCACCAGAAACGTGGCCAGGCCAGACATTTCCGTGGTCACGCCGGCAACCGTTCCCGCACAGGTGAGCTTGTGCCAATAAGACAAAAGCAGGAATGCAGCGATGACCATAAAACCGATGGCCAGCGGCAGTAGTTGCGTGCCTGAAACCAACGCAATGGAATAACCGATCAAGCCGATCAGCGGAAATGTGCGTACGCCCCCAAAGGAGTACGCGCCGTTGGCCGCCTTGTGCTCTTCCCGCTCCAGTCCAATCAAAAACGAAAGAAACAGCACCAGGGCAATCTTCACGGCTTCAGGGGGGAGTTGCGAGTAGACGTCCATCCGATTCTTGCCTCGTGCCTCAAGATAACCTGCCAGACAGCATACACTTTGCAACTGCCGGGCGCACCATAATCGATGGCCTGTAATTTACATCAAATGCAAAGCGGCGGAGCCGTCTGGCCCCGCCGCTCTTTGTCTGGAGCCGCGGTGTGATTCCGCGGCTACTGGTTATTTGTGTCCGGAATGCCCGCCACCACCACCGCTCGCGTGTCCGCCGCCACCGGCATGTCCACCGCCGCCGGAGTGACCAGCGGGATGCCCACCGCCACCGGAGTGACCAGCAGGATGCCCACCGCCACCGGCATGTCCACCGGGATGCCCGCCGCCGGGATGTCCTTCGTGCCCGCCACCCGGGTGTCCTTCATGTCCACCGCCGCGGCCTTCGCCATGTCCACCATATCCGCCGCCATGAGCCCAATGACCACGATTGGCTTCATAACCGCCGCGTCCGTGATAACGGCCGCCGCCGCCATCCACAAAGCGATGCCCGCCCCAGCCGTGGCCATAGCCCCAGCCGGCCCAGGGACCCACACCCAGGAAGATCCCGTTGAAGAAGAATCCCGGCCCGTAAAAGCCCACTGGTGCGCAGGCATAGGGTGGATATTCGTAGTAGCCGTATGGGCAGACAGGTGGAACGCCGACTTCGATGTCAACCTGTGCCTTTGCCGCTGGCACAAGGACCAGGCCCGCAAGCAGTGCTGCTGTACCGAGGAAAATTTTGAATCCGCGCATATGTGACCCCCTTTAGGTGTCTGCGGTTGCTGTTTCTGCGTGAGGTGCGCTGCTGCCTTCTTTAGCTCGTCAGGCAACAGCAGTTTTTTCAAGAGGATGATGAGACCGTTAATCGCGAAACAAACAATCGTAAGGGCGCTTTCGCGTCTGTGCCGGTGTGGGAAAGTTCTCGCGTAGTGACCAACGGAAAATAGAATCACTGCACGTGGGGATTGGATCTCGGCCAGAATCAACCTCGTGTTAAAGCCTTACGAATCCGCCTCCTGAGGGAACATTAGCGCAAGAATTTCACGGAAACATGAGCCTGTCAACCTGATTTTTCAAGTGTTCATGCGTATCAAATGCCTTGTCCATTTTACGGAAACGATCCTAAAAATCCTAACATCCGGCATAAATCATTACTGCATTCCGGGCCCTGAAGTTGCTTCTAAAAACAATGCGGCGGAGCTGTCGAACTCCGCCGCTTTTCCGTAACCCACGCTACCCGACTTGGCAGCTAAAGGTTACCGGTGATCATCGTGGTGTTCGCCGCCAGGATGACCTTCATGTCCGCCTGGATGTCCGCCGTGGCCTTCGTGATGATCGCCGTGATGATCGCCGTGGTGATCACCGTGTGCCCAATGACCATGATTGGCTTCCCAGCCGCCGCGTCCGTGATATCGTCCACCGCCCGGGCCTACAAAGCGATGTTCGCCCCAGCCGTGACCGTAGCCCCAGCCAGCCCAGGGGCCCACACCAAGGAAGATCCCGTTGAAGAAGAATCCCGGCCCGTAAAAGCCCACGGGTGCGCAGGCGTAGGGCGGAGCTTCGTAGTAGCCGTAGGGGCAGACCGGCGGAACGCCGACTTCCACTGCGACCTGTGCTTTCGCCGCCGGCACCAGGGCCAGGCCTGCGAGTAATGCTGCTGTACCGAGTAGCGTTTTGAATCTGTGCATATGCGACCCCCTCCTTGAGGCGTCTGCGGTTACTTGTTTTGTGTGGCGCTCATCTGCCGTTCCGTGAAATCCTCCAATAGCCATCCAAGCATCCGGGCATCTGAGGATTTCTGAATCCGTTTTGAATCTTTTCCGCAAAGTCGGTGAGTGTTGCTGTCAACCCTTCACGCACATTGACGCTTGCGACAACCTTCGGGCGGTAAGTAACAGCAAGCATCCTCTCTTCACTTACTGCCGATCTTCCTAACTCCTGAATTCTTATACACACATTCTAAAAAAGAGTTGCGAAGATGTAAGGAATACTTATTCGCTAATTTCTAACTATGTTTTCCTGAAGAATAACCTCAAACGCAAAACGGCGAAGCCCAGAGGCTTCGCCGTTCCATTTGATTCAATGCGCTGACTTGCGTCAGCAGCTATCCGTTAGCGCCGTCCTCCACCACCGCCGCCGCCGTGCGCTCCACCACCACCGCCGGCATGTGCTGCTCCGCCGCCGCCGTGTGATCCACCGCCGCCGCCATGTGAAGCTGATGCATGCGATGCGCCGCCCCGTGCTCCACCGCCGCCGCGTGCTGCTCCACCGCCACGTGCTCCGCCGCCACCGCGTGCATAACCACCGCCGCCACGCGCGCCCCCGCCGCCGCGATAGCTTCCGCCCCCACCGCCGGCGAATCTATGACCGCCCCAGCCGTGTCCATAGCCCCAGTTGGCCCATGGCCCCATGCCCAGGAAGATTCCGTTATAGAAATATCCCGGACCGTAATATCCATAGGGCGAGCAAGCGTAAGGCGCGTAATCGTAATAACCATACTGGCAGACTGGTTGAACGCCGACGCCAATTTCAACCTGAGCCTGCGCCATGGGCGCAAGGGCCAGACCCGCGAGTAATGCTGCACTACCGAGAAGAACTTTGAGTCCGCGCATGTGTGACCCTCCTTAAAGGTGTCTGCGGTTGCTTTTGTTGTGTGGGATGCACAGTTGCCGAGAAATAAAATCCGCCAACTGCAGCCACCATAAGGACTGTGAATCCATTCACGGCTCGTCCCAACACATTGTCGGGGTTCGTCTATCGATCCTTACATTCCCCACTCTACCCGCCCGCCGGCCCCCCAGTCTGAGCAATATGAAGCACCTCAGTTACCGGCTCTATTCCCTATTCCCTGGCCCCTCAAGTGATAGCCTCATAGGTTATGGCAATTTCTTCTCAGGTGGATTTTTTGGTGATGGGCGCGGGCGTGGCCGGTTTGCGGGCGGCCGTCGAGCTGTCGCGTCACGGCGATGTTCTGGTAGTCACCAAGGAATCCGTTGAAGAGTCGAACACTCACTATGCGCAGGGTGGCATCGCCGTGGCTATGGAGGGCGATGCTGACGTCGCGCTGCACCTTGAAGATACTGTGGCTGCAGGCGATGGAATCGTCTATCGTCCAGCGGCTGAGGCCCTGGTGGCCGAGGGTCCGGTGCGCGTGGCAGAGCTGATCGAGTGGGGCGCGAACTTCGATCGCGAGGGGGACAAGCAGGCCGGCGAGCTGCTGCGCACCCGCGAGGGCGCTCACTCCCTGGCACGCATTCTGCACGCCCACGGCGACGCTACAGGCGCAGAGATCAGCCGCTCCCTGGCCGCCTATGCAAGCACCCAAAAACGCATCCGCTTTGCCGAGTGGACCATGGTCACGGGCCTTGCGGTCGCTGATGGCCGCGTCATCGGCGCCGATCTCGCCAGCGCAGGCCCACAGGCAACAGAGCATAAATCGCGAAGAGTCTCCGCTCGATCAGTGCTCATCGCAGCCGGCGGTGCAGGCCAGGTCTACTCCGATACCACCAATCCCGCCGTGGCCACTGGAGACGGAATCGCATTGGCCTCGCAGGCCGGAGCGGAACTGGCTGATATGGAGTTTTACCAGTTCCATCCTACCGCTCTCTCGCTGCCCGGAGTTCCGCGCTTCCTCATCTCTGAGGCTCTGCGCGGCGAGGGCGCGTACCTGCGCAACGAAAACGGCGAGCGCTTCATGGAGCGTTATCACCCCAGGCTTGAGTTGGCGCCGCGCGACGTAGTGGCGCGCGCAATTGCCCGCGAAGGCACGGCGGCAAATCAGGGTGCGGGCGGCGCGGCTCGCCCGGTTTATCTCGATATGCGCCACATTACGAGCATCGATCCGCGCAAGCGCTTCCCAGGCATCAGCGCATTTCTTTCGCAGTACGGTCTTGACCTCGCACGCGACCTGATCCCCGTTCGCCCAGCGGCGCATTATTTGATGGGCGGCATCCGCACCGATCTCGCCGGTCGCACCAGTTTGCGCGGACTCTACGCCGCTGGCGAAGCGGCCTGCACCGGAGTTCACGGCGCCAACCGCCTGGCTTCGAATTCGCTGCTTGAGGGATTAGTCTTCGGCACGCGTGCGGCGCAGTCGATGCTGGACGATAATCTGCCTCTGCTTGAGTCCGATGCGCCGGAGAGCGTTCCAGTCCCGCTCACCGCCGAGGAAGAATTGCAACTCGAAAAGCTCATCGCCGAGTTGCAAGCAGCGATGTGGACCTATGCCGGATTGCTGCGCGGGAACTTCCCCCTGTTGGAGGGATTCGCGTCTCAGCAGGAGTTTGCCGATGGCCTGAAAAAACTTCTGCGTCAAGGCAAGGCAAGCCGCCGCCTGTCCGAAGCGCAAGCCCTGAGCCGCGTAGCCAACGCTATTCTTCACTCAGCTCTCGCCCGCACTGAGAGCCGCGGCGCTCACTTCCGCAACGACTTTCCCAAGCGCGACGACGAAGCTTTTCTGAAGCACTCAGTCTTTCGTAGCAATGGAAAAGTTGCGTTTGAGGAGTGGTAGGACTCGAGGGAACAGGGAACACTCGCTTAGAAAAGCTCTGATTTAGGAATGTCCGCAAGAATGAGCTAGAAAAGCAGAACGCAAACGCGCCGGAGGTCCAAGGTACAAACGCGCCGGAGGCGCAGAGTTTGTTAGCCCCGCGCTTTAGCGTGGGGAAAACGGATTTCACAAGTTCGTTACGGAGTCCCGTAGGGACGGCGCAAGCTGTTCCCTGAAATCCACGAAATCACCGCGCAAACCGCAAGAATCCCGCCCATCACCACCAGCGAAATCGTAATCGGCACCGCGATCCATCTCGCGGCCAACATCTTCAATGCAACAAAAGCCAGCAGTGCCCCAAGCCCGTAATGCAAATAACGAAAGCGATCCAGCAGAGAAGCCAGCGCAAAGTAAAGCGAGCGCAACCCGAGCACAGCCGCAATGTTCGATGTGTAGACGACAAAGGGATTGTGACTGATGGCCAGAACCGCGGGAATCGAATCCGTTGCGAAAAGCACATCCGTCACTTCGACGGCCAGAATCACCGGCAGCAGCGATCCGCGCGCCGGCTGCAGCTTCACGATCCACTCCGGAATCGCCGCCTTAGCCGAACCGCCGCGCACCAGCCTCCATGCTGCATAAAACAAAATAAGACCGAAGCACCAGGTGATCCAATCGAAGCGCCGTAGCAGTGCGATGCCCGCGGCAATAAACAGCACGCGCAGCACAACCGCTCCAACCACGCCCCACATCAGCGCCTTGTGCTGCCGTTGCGGGCTGATGCGAAACCCCTGAAAGATCACCAGGAAGATGAACAGATTGTCCACGCTGAGCGAGGTCTCGATAGCGTATCCGCCCACCCACTCAAGTGCCGGCTGCCGGCCTTGAGTCGCGGCAACCCACGCTGCGAAGCCGGCGGCGGCCAGCACCAGAACCACCGTACCCAACCAGGCAAAAAGCTGCGGATATCGCGTCGGTCGCCGATGGCCAGGAAGAAAGGAATCAGCTAGTAGCAGCACCGCCACCACCGCGTGAAACCCGATCCACCAAAGCCAGGAAACGCCGGCGATCATAAATGGATGCTACAGCAATTCAGAGCACAGCAAAAGGAAACCCGGTTATATTGAATCCAGGCGTAATCGCACATCCCGCACAGGAGAGATCGCTTGGGCAGCGTTCAGTATCCAATAGACCGATTGAAAAATCTGATGGCGCGCGCGGGCGGCGTTCTCATCTTCGGCCCGAATTACATTGAATCGACCCTTGGCTTGTCCACCTATACCGCAGGCAAAGCCGTCTTCAGTTGCGCAAAGATCGACGATCTCGAAATCCCCGATGCGCTCATGATCGACGGCGCGCTGATCTTTTGTCATTGCCTCACTTGGTGCAAAGGCCGCAAAGTCACCTCGGACGATCTGAAAAAATGGACAGCACTACTCCTCCAGGGCATTATGCTCAAGCCGGAATCGGTTCCGGGCCTGAAGCCCGGCGAGCTCGAAGAACCGGCCATGAACATGACCGGCGATGAGCAGACCAACCATCTTCTGCTTTTGGTTCACTGGGGCCCCGTGCCGTCAAAACACTGTGTTGAAGTCGCACGTTCGCTTGAACGCGCCTACGCTCGGATCGCATAAGAGCGTCGTAGTTCTCGCTATAAAAAATCTGACTTTTCACTCTAACTGCTCACCGCTGGTTAATCAGCCGGATCGTCTCCATGAACACGTCGCCGTCGATAGTAAGGCTCTTGGCGCTGATCTTGTCCATAGTGTCCTTGTCCGTGTGGTGATAGCTGTTGCTGGGGCCGTAATCGAGATCGATGATGTCGATCGAGGGAACGCCGCGACGGACGAAAGGAAGTTGGTCGTCCTGCACATCCGTATCCCGCTTGAAGAAATAGCGCTCGTAGCCGAACTTCTTGGCCGCCTGCCGCACCAGATCGACCAACCACTCCGTGGAGTTATCATCGCGCTGAATATCGAGGTCTTTGTCGCCAATCATGTCGGCCAAAATAAATGCTTTGATCCGCCCCAGCGTTCCGTCCTTGCCCCACTTTGCGGCCAGATGTTTGGTACCGTACGTCGAGTCGGAATCTGTCCAGCTTTGAATTGCTTCTTCTCCATCGTCGAAGACCAGCCACACCGAGTAGCCGTCGAGAGTCCTTCCGCGCAACTGGTCTGCAATGGCCATCAGCAGCCCGGTGGTCGAGCCGCCGTCGTTTGCGCCCACAAAGTTGATGTTGCGCAGCCAGTAGTTGGTCTCGTAGTGCGTGGCCAGCACGATGACGCCGTTCTTCTTGCCGGGAAAGCGCACGATGAAGTTGCGCATCGCGACCGGGCCGATGGGCGTGTTGGCGGTGAACACATCCTCTTCAAGCTGGTCGTGCTTGAAATGGTCGCGAAGAAACTGCTCTGCCTTCAGATGGCCGGAACTGGTAGGCCAGCGTGGGCCGATGGCCACAAACTCGCGCGCGTACTCAAGAGCTTTTGCGCCGTTGAAGTGGGCCTGCGCGGGAGCGATGAGAGGAAACGCCAGGAACATTCCCGCAGCCATCTTTTTCCAAAACGAAATCAAATTCACTTGGCCGCCTCTTTGGCTTCCTTGGCCTTGCGTCGCGACGGATGCACCCACCAGGCCACTCCGATACCCACTACGTAAAGCAACAGCATCGGCACCGCGTAGATGCACATGGTCCACGGGTCGGGGCTGGGGCAGATGACGGCCGCCACCAGAAAGACCGCCAAAACCGCGTAGCGCATGTTCTTCCACAGAAATCTCGGGCTGACAATGCCGAACATGGCCAGGAAGAAAATGAGGATCGGCATCTCAAAGCTTATCCCCAGCCCCAGAATGATCGACAAAAAGAAGCTGGAGTACTCCTCAATGGTGACCATGGAGGTGAAATTCTTGCCGAAGTCCACAATTAGAATTTTGAGAGCGCCGGGCAGCACCCAGAAGTAGCCGAAGGCAGCGCCGGTTAGAAACAATCCCACCGTGGCCGCCATGAATGGAACCACGAACCGTCGTTCCTTCTGGTAGAGCCCTGGCGCAATGAACAGCCACACCTGGAAGAGGATGAAGGGCGAAGCCAGAATCGCGCCACCGACCAGCGAAACCTGGAGCTGAAGGTTCAACGGGTCCATCGGGTGGGTAAACACCAGAGTCTTGCCAATGTGCTCGAGCGGAGCCTGAATAATGTTGACGAACCGGTCGCGCATGAACCAGGAGACAAAGAAGCCCAGTGCAAGAAAAATGGCTGAGCGGACGATGCGCTTGCGCAGCTCGTCTAGGTGCTCCATCAGGCTCATGCCCGGCAGTTCCGCGCGCTGGGTCACGGCAGCCCTTGCTTTGCCGATTGCTTCCGCTGGATCAACCATGATGGGCTATCGGCTCCGTGGCGGGCTGCTGTTCCTGCGCCTGTTCTTGCTCTGCTTCGGGTTCGGCGGTGGGGTCGGCGGTAGGCGCGGAATCGGGCACAAACGGGGCAGCCGCCTGCACTTGCTCGCCCGTCGTTGGCGGCTGAATGCGGGGATAGGGTTCCTCGGCCGGAGCTTCATTCGCGGCAGCCATCGCTCCTGCCGGATACTCGATCTCTCCGGGATAAGGACTTGTGACCGCAGCTTCGCCGTTCACCCCAGATGTTCCATCACCCACAGAATTGGGTGCCCCAGGTCCCGCTTCTGGGGCCTGGGAATCTGTAACCTGGGTAACAGCCTCGATCATATGCACCGGCGCATTCAGTGCCAGCGCGCGCAACCGCTCCTCTTCCTTCGCGCGGCGGTCGGCCTCTTCGGAGTTACGCAACTCCTCTTCCATCTGGTACTTGAAGTCGTTTGAAGCCTTGCGGAACTCATACATCAGCTTCCCGATCTGGCGCCCAATCTGCGGCAGCCGCCGCGGCCCGAAGACCACAAGCGCAAGAACCATCAGGATCAGCGAGTCGGCCATGCCCAGGTTGGCCATTTCAATTGGCAGAGGAGTTCCCATGAAGAATCAATGATAACTGCCCATGCTCTGCGCTCACAAACGGGCTTTGCTCCAATCCGCTTCCGGGGGGCGTTCACAGCCGCTCGATTTTGAGCCAACTCTTACACCTGCGTTACAATATTGAATATTGGCGGCGGTTTTGCCGGTCCGGAGCATCATCCGGAGTCTACGGGTTCCAAACCGCATCCAAAGAAGAAAAGGCTGCAACACCCCCGTGGGTGGGGCTCTTCTGGAACGACCGGCCTAAAAGCCGATCTTTTCAGAGCCGGTCAGCGCATCCACTGCAGCCGCGTTAGCTTTCAACATCTCCGTCCGGAGCCTTCCCTAAACAGCGGGCCTGCCGGACTGAAGGCGGAACACGGTGAACCTTGTATTAGACGAACTAACGGCGGCCTCGCCGGAGGCTGGCAGCACCTGCAATCTCGAAAACTACCTTGCGCTTCCTGACCACACCATGGACGCGCGCATCGCCGAGGCTCGCGCCAAGCTAGGCGCAACCACCATCCTTCTGGGCCACCACTACCAGCGCGACGAAGTGATCCGCTTTGCCGACGCCACAGGCGACAGCTACAAGCTCTCCAAAATCGCCTCCGAATCACCCGCCAAATACATCGTTTTCTGCGGCGTTCATTTCATGGCTGAAAGCGCCGACGTCCTGGGCCACGACGGCCAGCAGGTGATTTTGCCCGACCTCAACGCAGGCTGCTCCATGGCCGATATGGCAGAAATCTCCCAGGTCGAAGCCTGCTGGGAAGCGATTGAGCGCATGGGCCTTGCCGACGAGACGGTCCCGTTAACCTACATGAACTCAGCTGCCGCCATCAAGGCTTTCTGCGGCGAGCGCGGTGGACTGGTCTGCACCTCGTCCAGCGCCAGCACAGCCTTCGAGTGGGCCTTTGCACGCGGCAAGCGAATTCTGTTCCTGCCCGATCAGCACCTGGGCCGCAACACCGGATACGCCATGGGCATTCCGCTGGAGGAGATGGCGGTATGGGATCCGTGGGGATTGCAAGGCGGCCAAACGAAGCAGACCATTGCCGGAAGCCGGATTCTGCTCTGGAAGGGCCACTGCGCCGTCCATCAGCGTTTTCTCCCCAGCCACGTGGATCAAGTCCGCGCCAAATACCCCGGCATCCAGGTCATCGTTCACCCCGAGTGCCGCTGGGAGGTCTGCCAAAAAGCCGATGCTCTTGGTTCCACTGAGCGGCTCATCGCGTTGGTCGAGCAGGCTCTCGCAGGCCAGATGTTTGCCGTCGGCACTGAGATTCACCTGGTCAACCGCATGGCCCGCCGTTTTGCCGAAGAAGGCAAGCGCGTCATCACCCTCGACGATACCGGCTGCCTGTGCACCACCATGTTCCGCATCACCCCGCAGCACCTGGCCTGGGCTCTCGAAAACCTCGTCGAAGGCCGAGTAGTTAACCGCATCCAGGTGCGCCCAGGTGTGAAGCGCTGGGCCAAGGTAGCTCTGGATCGCATGCTTGAGGTCAGCTGACAGGAGAATCCCGGTTGACGTTCCTGCTACGCTGCGACTTTTCGAAAAGTTAAGTTGTAGCGGTACGGGCCGGTGAGAGCGTGATGTCCGGGCTTGAGCGGGAGCACTCCGTGAAAGCGCATGCGCGATGGGCCGCCCCAGACAATCACATCGCCATGCTCCAGCAGGATGCGCTTCGTGGCATCGGTGCGCTGCACGCCTCCCAGCAGAAACACGCATTCAAGGCCCAGCGAGATGGAGACGATGGGCTGGGTCATGTCGCACTCATGGCGGTCCTGGTGTAGGCCGAGTTTGGTGCTCGCCTGGTAGCGGTTGATGTGACAGGAGTCGGGGCGGAAGAGCGGGAAGCCGGAGCGGACGGCGCAGCGGATAGCGAACTCCGAGAGGACGCGCGGCATCAGCGGCCAGAGGCGCTTTACAGCGGGGTTTGCCGGGTCCCAGCGGCGGCGAAAGGCTTCGGGCGTGCCGCAGTCGGAGACCATCACTCCCATGGGCAGGCCGCTCGGAGTCGTCGCGTGGTGCAACGGCGCGGCGGCCAGGATGCTCTCGATGGCGGCGAAGAATTCGGCGTCGTGCGGGAGCGCCAAACTGCGCATGAGGACTGCGCCAGAAAAGAGTTCCTCGTGAGTGGGTTCGACGGGGAGGTGAGAGAAGAGGCTCATCGCTAGGCGACATTCTAGTGGAAAAGGGAATAAAAGGCGAATATATTTTGTGACAAATTGAAGGTCAAAGTTCGCCCTCAGTGCCACCCGGAGGTCTGCCAAAAGGCTGACACTCTCGGTTCCACTGGGCTCCTCACGGCCCTCGTCTAGCAAGTCCCCGCAGGCTCAATCTTCGCCGTCTGTACCGATGACTAACCTTTGACGGCTCACTAGCCTGCTGACTTGCAGACTCGCTAACTCGCTGCCTTGCTAACCTGCTTTTGTCGTATCCTATGAATGAGGGCATCCACCATGAAGACCTTCACTCTCGAAGAAGCGCAGTCGCTGCTCCCGGTGCTGGAGTCGCTCCTGAAGCGCGCGATTGAAGGCAAGGAGTCCGCCGAAGCGGTCGGTGGCGACCTATCTGAGCTGGCGCGGCGCATCTATCTCTCCGGCGGCATGAAGGTAGACGTTGAGAAGGTAGCCAAACAGCGCAAGGAGATGGAAGACCACCTGCTGCGCGTCCGCGAGAGCCTTGCGGAGATCGATTCGATCGGCGTGCAGGTGAAAGATCTTGAAGCCGGACTCCTCGATTTTCCCTGCCGCGTTGACGACCAGGTGGTGCTGCTCTGCTGGCGCATGGGCGAGACCGCCATCGGGCACTGGCACACCTTCGAAGATGGCTTTCAAGGCCGCCAGCCTCTGGATGAGCGCTTCCGCCGCCGCTCCGCATCCGGTGACCTCCCCAACTAGATCGTCCGCACCGATTTTGCCCGTCGTACTAAATTGCAACAAAAAATTCGGCCGAGATCGCTCAAGCGCCCCGGCCGAATCCATGTAACAATTTTCCAATAAATCCTCTCAGGCCCTTTCTCCTGAGATCACGCCAGGTCGTAGCGGTCAAGGTTCATCACTTTGGTCCAGGCCGCCACAAACTCACGCACAAATTTCTCTTCCCCATCGCTGCTCGCATACACTTCAGCCAGCGCCCTGAGCTGCGAGTTCGAACCAAACACAAGATCAACCACCGTTCCCGTCCACTTCAGCTCGCCGCTCGCCCGAGCCCGACCTTCCAGCACCCCCGCATCAGCATCGGACCTCTTCCACTTCGTGTTCATGTCGAGAAGGTTCACAAAAAAATCATTGCTCAGTGTTCCCGGCCGCTTCGTGAATACGCCGTTCTTTGAATGCCCGTAGTTCGCATCGAGCGCGCGCAAGCCGCCAATCAAAACCGTCATCTCCGGAGCGGTCAACCTCAGCAGGTTGGCCTTTTCCACCAGCAGCTCAGCCGCTGATTCTTCGTCTTCCTTCCTGATGTAGTTCCGGAACCCGTCCGCAATCGGCTCCAGTACGGCAAACGAGTGCACATCGGTCTGCTCCTGGCTGGCATCCGTACGCCCCGCGGCAAAGCCCACCTTCACTTCGTATCCGGCCTTCTTCGCGGCTTCGTCAACGGCTACCGTTCCGCCCAATACAATCAGGTCGGCCAGCGAGACCTTTTTCCCGTCCTTGTGCGCGCCGTTGAACTCCTTCTGAATCGCTTCCAGCTTTCCCAGTACCTTCGCCAATTCAGCCGGCTGGTTCACTTCCCAATCCTTTTGCGGAGCCAGCCGAATGCGCGCCCCGTTCGCCCCGCCGCGCTTGTCCGTGCCGCGGAAGCTTGAAGCGGAAGCCCAGGCCGTCGTAATCAACTGCGAACTGGAAAGTCCAGACGCGAGAATCTTGCCCTTGAGAACTGCAATTTCCTTTTCCCCGATCAATTCGTGATCTACCGCGGGAACCGGGTCCTGCCAGATCAACGGCTCTTTAGGAACCAGGGCCCCGAGATACCGCGAAACCGGGCCCATATCGCGATGCGTCAGCTTGAACCAGGCCTTGGAGAAGGCTTCTGCCAACTCCTCCGGATGCTCAAGATAACGCCTCGAAATCTTCTCGTAGATCGGGTCCATGCGCAGCGACAGGTCCGTCGTGAACATGATCGGTGCGTGCTTCAATTTGGGATCGTGAGTATCCGGCACGCTATTCGCTCCGGCGCCGTTCTTTGGCGTCCATTGCTGCGCGCCGCCGGGGCTCTTCGTGAGCTCCCATTCATAGCTGAACAGGTTTTCAAGATAGTTGTTGTCCCACTTCACCGGGTTCTTGGTCCAGGCACCCTCAAGGCCGCTCGAGATGGCATGCACGCCCACACCGCTCTCAAAGCTGCTTGCCCACCCCAGCCCTTGCTCTTCAATCGCAGCACCCTCCGGTTCCCGCCCGACATACTTGCACGGATCGGCAGCCCCGTGAGCTTTGCCAAATGTGTGTCCGCCCGCGATCAGGGCAACGGTCTCCTCGTCATTCATCGCCATGCGGGCAAAGGTCTCCCGAATATCGACCGCCGCGGCAATTGGATCCGGCTTGCCGTTGGGTCCTTCCGGATTCACATAGATCAGGCCCATTTGAACGGCGCCCAAAGGGTTGTCAAGCTGGCGGTTGCCCTTGTACCGCTCGTCGCCCAGCCACGTCGTTTCAGATCCCCAGTAAACGTCCTCCTCCGGCTCCCAGATGTCCGGCCGCCCGCCGCCGAAACCATAGGTCTTCAGACCCATCGAATCGATGGCCACGTTCCCGGCCAGAATCATCAGGTCAGCCCAGGAAATCTTCCGGCCGTACTTCTGCTTGATCGGCCACAGCAAACGGCGCGCTTTGTCCAGGCTCACGTTATCGGGCCAACTGTTCAGCGGTGCAAACCGCTGCGCTCCAGAGCCCGCGCCACCCCGTCCATCGGCGATGCGATAGGTTCCTGCGCTGTGCCAGGCCATACGGATAAAAAACGGCCCATAGTGGCCGTAGTCCGCAGGCCACCACGCCTGAGAGTCCGTCATCAGGGCATGCAGGTCCTTGATCACGGCATTGAGGTCCAGCGTTTTAAATTCCTTGGCGTAATTGAATTCCTGGCCCATCGGATTGGAAAGGGAAGAATGCTGGTGAAGGATCTTCAGGTTCAGTTGGTCGGGCCACCAGTTTGCGTTCCCCTGGCTTCCAGCCACTGTATGTTTCGGAGCTCCGGCCGATATAGGGCACGTTTCTTTTTCGAATGACATGGTTCTCTCCTTTGGCTGTTAGATGCTCACACCCCGAACAGTGTAGACCATGGCAACACGCCAATCAATTTAACTCTTAACTCCGGCTGCGTGTCGAGACACGAAATTCGTTACAGCCTGCTCAGCATTGGGAAAGAACGCGCCATAGGCGTAGTGTTCGTTAGCCCCGCGCTTCAGCGTGGGAGAAAGAAATTTAACATGTCCTTTATGGAGTCCCATAGGGACGGCGCAAGGACATACAAGGACATAGTTGATGCAGGAGCCAACAACCCCTTGAAAGGTTGCCTAAAGACACAGCCAGGAGCAAAATTCCAAATTCCCCGTTTTGCCGCATCGCCCCGGACCCGAGCCCCGAGCGAACCCCCACAGCCGCGCGTCTTTTCACGCAGAGTCCATGCGCCGTCGATTCGCGTCTAACTCCACAGCACGACAGCACGCACTCTGAAGCGTTACCCTTTGATCGGGACTTATCTGGCTAAAAAACAAGGAGCGGCGATGAAGATTGGAAGTTGGGCAAGGTTTCTGCTTGCGGTGGCGCCGCTTCTAGCTGGATGCGGAGATTTCTGGCAAGCCCCAACAGGCGGCAGCGGCACCGGCTCTTTCTCGCTTACCAACAACGGCCCCATCACCGTGACCCCCGGGGCCACTTCCGGCAACACAGCGACCATCACCGTAACGCCATCGAGTTCGTTTACGGGGACGGTTACACTTGCCTGCGCGCTTACCTCATCGCCCTCGAACGCCACCAGTCCCGCGAGCTGCAGCCTTTCGTCCTCATCGCTTGACTTCACCAGCAGCAGCACTGAGGCACAAACCGCCACGATGACCGCGACCACCACGGCCAGTACGACTGCGGGGGGGTACCAGTTTACGGTCACCGGCTCTTCGAGTGGTGTTTCAAGTGAGACCACCTCTGTTTGCGTCGAGGTAACTTCAGGAACCTGCAGTTCCGCCACCGGCACCAGCGGTTACTTCTTTGTATTGAACCAGGGAACCAACGAAATCGTCTCCATGCAACTCTCCTCCGGCCAGGTCAGTGGGATTTCCAACGGCTTACTTGTGGCCGCAACTCCCACCGTGGAACCCGCTGCCATCGCCGTGGGGACCCCCAACGGCAATAACGGCAATTTCTTATATGTAAGCACTGAAGGCGGCATCTACCTCTACACCATCGCATCGAACGGCGCACTCACCGTGGGGAACAGCGGTCAACCCATCGCTCCGATCCCGTACATTGCCAATAGTATGCGGGTTGACTCCACCAACTCCTGGCTGGTCTTTACGATCTCCGGCTTGAGCCAGCTCTATGCCCTTGCAATTAACTCCAGCACGGGTCTACCCACTGTACTCGGCGAGCAGCCGGTGACTCTCCCTCTGCCGACCAATGCCACGCCGTTACAGTTGGTCATTTCCCCGAATGATTCTAGTTCCTGCACCAATTGCTATGTCTTTGTCGCCATGGGGAATGCTGGAACTGAGACCGTTCTCTTCAACCCCGCCAGCGCCAATCCATTTGTGGGCTCCGGCAACATTAGCGTGCTCAATAACCAAACTGATCGCGCAGACAATACGGTAGCCGTAGACCCCCAAAACAGGCTGCTTTATGTCGGAGAAACCGGAGATGGTTCCGGAACCCAAACCGGCGGACTGCGCGCCTTCACCTTCACCGGTACGGGGACGAGTGAGATCTCCGGCTCTCCGTATTCCAGTCAGGGAACGGGACCCTCCTCCATCCTGCCTTCGGCGGACGGCAACTACGTCTATGTGGCCAATCAATCTGTCAGCGGCAGCACCACCGACAACATCGCCAGCTACTCCGTCTCAACTGGTTCGCTCACCTATATCGCCACGGTGACCGCCGGAGCCACTGGCCCAATGCACTTGGCAGAGGACTCCAGCGGTGGTTACCTGATGGCTGTGGACTTTGCAGGAAATCCTGACCTCCAGATCTTTACCATGAGTGCAGGCACGCTCACCTCCGTGTTTACCGGCGCCACCACCACCCAGTCCGCCGCCGCAGGACCCGTCGCCATAGCCGCACTGCCGTAAGAGCATAGACTCAGGGGCCAGAGATCACGGATCAGGGGTTGGCAAACCGCGGATCGTAATCAATCCCGTGTCAATGGCCTAATCTGGCACGTCGCGCCGGCCGCCCCCGTAATCGACCGATGTCCCGCACACCTCGGTCCATACCCTGCGGCGCAAGATTCCTCCGCCCAGGGGATCGGGAATTGCAGATAATTACGCTGGCTAGGCGCACAATCAACTCATGACGTCTTCCATAAACCGGCGGGAACCCGCGCAATTGCCCGTAACTCCTTTGTTGTCTGGAATCTGTAACGAACTCACCTGAAATCAAGCGCTTGCAACAGAACCTTCGCTCTATCTCCCTGAAAATAAGGAATTTCCCGCAAATATACCGGGGGGGAGTGCCCCCCTCGAAGGGGTACGGACCGTCACATCCCTAACCCCTGATCCCTAACCCCTAACCCCTATTCTGCTATTCTCATGAAGAACGCCACAGGCTGTGTTCACGCGATCTCCACTCCCATTCGCTCCATCTTTCAGACGCCGCGGCGCCCCTGCGCCATGGCTCACCCTCTTGCTTTACCTGTTAGTTCTCGCGCTGGGCTCAGGGTGCGAGCGCTTCCATCCCCGCCAGAAGGAGACGGTTTACGTTTCCGCGAGGCAAATCTATCTCCATGACCGGGTTGCCGCCGTTTCCAATCGCGTGGCCGAGGTAGTGAACGGCCAGCCTCTCGAAGTGCTCGAGCATGGCCGGCGCTTCCTCAAGGTGAAGACACAGAAGAACGAGATCGGCTGGATCGAGGAGCGGGCGGTTCTCGACCAGAAAAGTTACGACGCTTTTGTCCAATTAACCGACCAGCACCAGAAGGATCCGGTAGTCGCCACCGCATCCGTGCGCGACGACATTTATCTCCACGTCCTGCCCGGCCGGGAGACGCAGCATTTTTACCTGCTGGCCGCGAACGCCAAGGTCCAGCTTCTGGCCCGCGCCTCGATCCCCAAGACGCCAGCGCCCGGCTTCGCCCCGCTTCCCAGGCCCACGGCGTCAAAACCCGGCCAGATGACAGTTCCGGCGTCGAAGAGCGCATCCCCTGCGAAGGAGCAAAAGGGTAACCCGCCCGCCCCCAGGCAATCTCCGTCGGCAGCCACGCCAGCAACCGCCGCGCCCAGTGTCCCGCTGCCCGTTCAGCCTCCGGTCATGGAAGACTGGTGGCTGGTGCGCAACTCCGATGGCCACACTGGATGGCTGCTCTCAAGCCGCATGGATATAGACGTGCCGGACGAGATTGGTACCTATGCCGAGGGCCAGCGCTACATAGGCGCCTATGTGCTGAACAAGGTTTTCGATCCGGACTCCAGCGCGCCCGATCATGAAGTTCCACAGTATGTAACCGCGATGGGCCCGCCCAAATCCGGCCTGCCCTTCGACTTCGACCAGGTGCGCGTCTTCACCTGGAGCCTGAAGCACCATCGCTACGAGACGGCCTTCCGTCTGCATCCCATCCAGGGTTATCTGCCGCTTCTGGCGTCCATCAAGTCCGGTCCGAAGGGCCAGGTGCCCGTCTTCAGCTTCCAGATCGCAGACAGCAACAGTGTCACCGTCGACCCCGCAACCGGCATGGCCCGCCCTGCCTCTCCGCGCACCATCACCTACGAAATGGTCGACACGAGCGTCAAGCGCATAGGCCCCGATCTGGCGCCGATCCCCATCACCCACTCGGCAGAGCCAAATTCCAAATCCAAGTCCAAGCCCGCCAAGCCGGTAAGAAAGAAGCGGAAGTAGGCACTCCAGGCCAGTTGCCCGAGATTTCGATTTTGACAATTTCGAATATGAGTATCTAGGTCTGTCTCAGCCCCGCCGTCTCAACTCCAACTCCACCACGCGCTGCATCTCCGCCTCAGGAGCCGGCTTGCCGGTCCAGATTTCGAATTGCCTCGCGCCCTGTTGCACAAACATCTCCAGGCCCGAAATAACCGGAATCCCGCGCTCCTTGGCCAGTTTCAGCAGCGGTGTTTCCAGAGGGTTATAAACCATATCGAAGACCAGCCCCGCGTTCAGCTCGTTCTCGGCGATCGGCAAAGCTTGCTTGATGCCCGTCATTCCACAGGGCGTGGTATTGATCAGCACATCAAACCGGCCCTTTGCGAACAGCTCATGCTTCAGCGCTTTGGCCTTTGCTTGTCGGGCTAGCTTCACTGCTTTCTCATGGGTACGGTTGACGATAAAGACCTCCGCGCCCTGGCTGACCAACGCGAAGACCGCAGCCCTCGCCGCACCGCCCGCTCCCAGCACTGCGATGCGCGCGTCCTGCAGCTTGAGCCGCTTTTCCAGTGGCCTGATCACCCCGGCCACATCGGTATTGAAGCCGTAAAGCTTGCCGTCCACGCCCATCCGAAGCGTATTGCAGGCGCCGATTTTGGCGGTCAGTGGATCCATGTTGGCCAAGTGGGGCAGAACCTCTTCCTTCAGCGGCATGGTCACGGCCACTCCGCCCAACGGCAGCTCGCGCACCAGGGTTAGCAGGTCGGCGAGCACGCGAACCTTCAGCGGCAGCATCACGGCGTTTACGTTCTCGCGGTGGAAGGCGGTCGAGTGCATCAACGGCGAAAGCGAGTGGGCGATAGGGTTGCCGGCCACGCCGAAGATCCGGGTCGCATAGTCGATTTGTTCCACGCGGTAGAGGTCGCGCAGGGTGCGGGCAGCCACCTGCCCAGGCGCCGTCTCCTCACCCTCGGCGAATGCGGCAAAGGTGAACGCCGCTCCGGCCCTGGGACCCAATACGCGGCTCACAAGTCCCTCCTCGCCCATTGCGATGCCCACCACGTGCGACGAGAGAGACTGGCTCTCGATCATCTTCAGGACGGCCAGGTTATCGGTCAGCGAACGGGCGGTGGAGACCACTTTGACAAAATCCGGCTCAAAGGCCTCAACCCGCTCGGCCTCCTGCTCCAGGCCCTCCAGTTTTTTGGTGCGCGTAAAGTCGTGAGAACTGATAAGCAGCGCAGCGCCCACCACCTCCAGGCCAGCCCGAAAACCCTCTAAAACTTTCTTCGAGGCTTCTTCCGCTGACTCGATCTCAAGATCAATAATCTGGCAGCCGGCCTCAGCCGCCGCGGTCAGGACCTCCAATTCAGCCTTGAGCGAACCCTTGAAGCTGCCACCAAACTTCTTGCGACGGCAGGTGGCAATGGCCGACACATCCCGCCGGCCTTCAAGGAACTCCTTCACTTTGGAGAGCGCCGCCACCGGCTTGGGCAGCGAATCCAGCCGGAATTCCAGAAACCTGGAGTCGGCCAGTGCCGCCTCAGCTCTCTGGATCAATTCGGCGGGCGAATCGGCCGGGATGGAAACGCACAATTTCTCCACATTCAGCCGCGGACCCGGCGGAACGGGAGCCGATCCGGGAGCAGAAGATTTCGCGCTGGATGTCAACAGAGTCATATCAATCAATTGACGCATCTTAAAAGGGTTCCGGTCAGGATGCAACAAGAGATTTAGTTGCACGCAATTACGAGCGTAACCCCAGCCTGCTGTGGCAACCTAGAACTTTAGAGGAATTTTGCCGCTTATGCCCGCTGAAAACCCTGCCGCTGATGCCACAAATGCTAACTTTCACGCCTGGGAGGCGGGCGGCGCCGCTTCCGCCGAAGCCCTGGCAGCTTGGGTAAGCGCCCGTCTTGAGGCGCACGAGGCGTCCCTGGCCGCCCTTCTGGCGGTGGAAGGCGATCGCACCCCTGAAAATTCATTGCGGCTCTACGACCAGGCCCTTGAACAGTTGAGCCTGGCAGGTGCGCAAGCCGGCATCCTTAACTCCGTGGCTGCCGGCAAATCCGTCCGCGATCAGGCGCAGATTGAGGCCCAACGAGTGGCTATGGCTGGCAGCGCTCTGAGCCTGAACCGCGCTGTCTACGAGGCCCTGGCCGCCATCAAGTTGGACGGCGCCAGCTCAGCCACGAAACATTTTGTTGAGCGCACCCTGCTCAGCTACCGCCTCGCCGGTGTGGACAAAGATCAGGCCACGCGCGACCACCTGCAGAAGCTCCACGAAAAGGCCTCCAGCCTCTCGCTGGATTTCAGCCGCAACATTCAGGAGGGCGCGAAGACCATTGAGACCTCGACGGACGAACTGGAAGGACTGCCCGACGACTACCTCGCCCGGCATCCGGCAGAAGCCGAGGGCCGCGTGACCCTGACCACCGACCCGCCCGATATGCAGCCGGTGATGACCTTCGCGGCAAACCGAGCGCTGCGGGAGCGCATGTTCCTGGCCTACAATACCCGTGCTTATCCAACGAACAAGCAGATTCTTCTTGACTTGCTGGCAACCCGTCAGGAGATTGCCACGGTTCTCGGCTTTCGCAGTTGGGCCGATCTGGCCACCGCCGACCAGATGATGGGTTCAGCTGCCAATGTGCGCACGTTTCTTGCCAAATTGAACCTGGCCAGTCTGGAGGGCGCTCGTCGTGAGCACGAGCTGGTTCTCGAATTCGCCCGTAAGCGCCAGCCGGACCTGCCCGAGATCGATATCACCAGCCGCGCATGGTGGTACGAGCAGTTTCGCCGCTCGGCCTTCGATTTCGACTCCAACTTCGTGCGCCCCTATTTTCCCTACTCGCAGGTCGAGGCCGGCGTTCTGCAGACGGCCGAGCGGCTCTTCAAGATCGAGTTCCGCTCCTCCGCAGCCCCCGGTTGGCACCCAAATGTTTCGGTTTTCGACGTATTAGACGGCGGCCGGGCCGTTGGCCGATTTTATCTCGATATGCATCCCCGCGAGGGCAAGGACAAATGGTTCTCCGCCTCTCCGGTGGTCACTGGCGTCCGCGGACGCGCCATCCCTGAGGCCGCGCTCATCTGCAACTTCCCCGCCAGTGATGAAAACGATCCCGGTCTCTTGCAATACAGCGACGTGATCACCTTCTTCCACGAGTTCGGCCACCTGATGCACGCCATTCTTGGCGGCCAGACTGAGTGGGCGGGAATCTCAGGCTTTGCCACCGAAGGCGATTTTGTTGAGGTCCCATCACAGATGCTGGAAGAGTTCTTCCGCGACGAGAAGCTGCTCCAGGCCTTCGCGAAGCACTACCAGACCGGCGCTACCCTCCCCTCGGAAATCATCCAAAAGATGAAAGGCGCGAGCGCCTTTGGCAGGGCCGACTGGATGCGCTCACAGCTCTACTACACTACGCTTTCGCTCGATCTCCACGACCAGGACCCCGCCGGCCTCGACCTCGACGGCATCACCAAGCGCCTATACGAATCCCTTCAACCATGGACCTGGTTTGAAGGCAACCGAATGTACGCGAGCTTCGGCCATCTCACCGGCTACTCGTCCAACTACTACACCTACGCATTCGACAAAGTGATTGCTTTGGATTTCTTTGCCCAGTTCGATCCCAAAGACCTGCTCGGCTGCGACGCCGGCGCTCGCTATCGCAAAACCGTGCTGGAGCAGGGCGGATCGAAGCCCGGACGCCAGATGGTCCGCGACTTCCTTGGCCGCGACGAACAATTTTCAGCGTTCAGCGATTGGTTGAATGAGGAGTTTGAAGGTGAGCAGGCGTCCGCAAAATCCTAGCTTGCCTTTTGAATCTTCTCGGTAATGTAAAGTGCGGTTATTTCCACCATGGCTAGTTTCGATTGAATGCTGCCTTCTTCCAGTGCAGAATCGCCTTGTCCGCCAACAGGCGTGCCTGCAATTTGGCAACCTGAACATCCTGCACATCCAGATTCTCATGCACGGCAATTGCCGCCGCCGTGCCGGTGGCCTGGCCCAGAATCATATAGGCGGGTTCCTGACGGATGGTGCCGTAAGCCGCATGGGTAGCCGACAAGCAAACCGGAACCAGCAGATTTGTCGCGTCCGTTCGTTTCGGCAGAATACTGCGGTAGGGCAATTCGTACGGATCCGCCTCGATATACATATCTCCTTCGTTCTCCACCCCGCCGTCGATCGTAACCACACGTTGCACGTTATGTGAGTCGAGCTGGTAGGAGCCTACGCCGATGGAATCTGCTTTGGTCGAATTCTCCTGTGCGTCGTGCTGGGTGAAAACATGTTCGCCGATCATGCGCCTTGCTTCGCGAACATAGATCCTCCATGGCCAGTGATCTGTATCTGCAAATTCGTCTTTTGCCATCCCCCACCTGTTCATCTCCCGCTGCAGCGATGGAGGGACTCGCGGATCGTTCGTCACGAAATAGAGCAGCCCTGCATCGTAATTGCGCAACTCGCGAATGATCTCGTCGCGCCGCGCGTAGGATGCGGTGGGATAATCCCAGCTCGCGCCAATATAGTCGCTTGAGAAACCACCCATATTGTTGAAGTCTGCTTTGTTGTTTTGCAATGGCTGAGCCAGAAACATATCGCTAATCCAGAGTTCGCGACCTAACTTGTTTTCGAGCGCCGGAAGGTATCTGGCCAGCAATTCATATTGATATGCATCGTAGCCGTCGGGTTTTGGGTAGGGGATCTGGTTGTTCTTATCGCTTGAAAGGCAGAAGCGATAGTTATAAGCCGGCACCTTCTTGTCTCCTTCGCCAAGTCGCCCTTTTGGCTGTGACGATATTCCGGGCAACAATTTCCCGTTCGAATCGTAAGGCGAAACTTTGGTCAGGAATTGAAGATCAGGGCGCAGGGTCGGCTGTACTCCGGCCAGCGTTTCCCCGTATTCCGCGGCCGCTTCCCTGCCCCATGTGTTGGCCACACCGGCAAAGTTCATCAGATCCCCGTCGTATGTGCAGTCGGCGAAGAGCCGCGCAGAGAATCGCTCGCCGTTCTCCATCACGATCTGGGTGATCCGATTGCCCCTCCGAACGACGCCATCCTTCTCCCGCAGCCGGGCGTCCATGCGGACGGCGATCTTCGTCTCTTTGAGCATCTCGTTAAAGATCAGCTCGGCAACATGCGGCTCAAAACCCCATACCGCCCAGAGCATATAGTAGTTTGACACTCTCTTAAAAAATTCCAGCGGCAGGCCGCCAATCGTCGATGTATCCCCAATGTCGGTATAGTTTAGGCCGCCAGTCATCATCCCGCCCACGTGCGGTGCTTTGTCGAGCATCGCGACTTTCAGCCCCTTACGGGAAGCTGCAATCGCCGCCATGATGCCGCTGGGCGTCGAGCCATAAACGATGAAGTCATAGGTATGGTCCGAAAGCACTGCCGGCTCCTGTGAACCGAGAAGAGCATTTGCTATGCCGTGGGACGGATGCATTGCCGCTCCTGCAACGCCTAGGGTCGATTTGAGAAACAATCTGCGATTTAAGCTCATTTGGCAATCCTCCGTTTGATCACGACTGAAAAGATTGGCTTTGGACGTCTCATCTTTCTAAAACATTTGACTTACTCCACGGCAATTACCAAGATAATAATCGAGTCCGCTCCTCCGCCACATCCGCTATGATGGTTCCGCTATGGCAAGCACTAAGGATTTCAGTGGCAAATGGGCGCTGGTCACCGGGGCCAGCGCCGGCATCGGCGTGGCATTGGCGCGGGAACTTGCGATGCACGGCGCCAAACTGATGCTTACCGCGCGACGCAAAGAACGGCTCGATTCCCTGGCCGCCGAACTAGCAGCCAAAGGGACTGAAGTCCGAAGCGTAGTCGCGGATCTGAACGATCCCTCCGCACCGCAGCAGATTTACGACGCCACCGAAGGGGCCGGACTCACCGTAGATATTCTCATCAACAACGCTGGCCTGGGCCAGTTCGGTGAGTTCTACAACAGCCCCATCGAACAGGAACTGAGCCAGGTGCGGGTAAATTGCGAAGCAGTAGTGCGGCTCACGCGGCTATTTCTGCCGCAGATGGTGGAGCGCCACCGTGGATGGGTGCTGATCGTATCCTCCACGGCCAGCTACCAGCCGCTACCCTACCTGAATACCTATGCGGCCACCAAAGTTTTCGACCGCTTCTTTGCCCAGGGACTTGCGGCGGAAGTAGCCCGCTTCGGCATCAACGTAACAGCTCTCTGCCCCGGCCCCACCGCAAGCGAATTCTCCCAAGTGGCAAACAGCAGCAAAATCATGCCCGGCACCAGGCAGACGGCCGAAGAAGTGGCCAGCCGCGGAATCGCTGCCCTGGCTCACGGCCAGCGCACCATCATTCCAAAATTCATCTGGCAGCTAACGGCCCTCCTGACCCGCTTCCTGACCGTCGGCATGATTACCAATATGGTCGAAAAACACGCCCGTCCCAAGTAAGAGCAGTTGCAAACGTATGCCGCCGAAGACGAAAATGGCTGGCATAGGATATTTGTCCAATGAGATTCATTAAAACGAGCGGTACGGCTGCCGTATTGTTGCTGGCAGCAGCGGCCTTCGCCTATGCACAGGCTCCTGAAATTCCAAAACACGGCCGCGCGGTCGTTCTCTTTGGCGGCAAGGATCTGAGCCAGTTCGATACATTTCTACCCAGCACCGGGCTCAATTCCGACCCCAACCAGGTCTTCAAGGTGGAGAACCGCGTTATCCATATCTCCGGCCGGGAGATGGGCTACATCATCACCAGGCAGGAGTACAAAAACTACTACCTGCGCGCCGAATTCAAGTGGGGCGAGGGCACCTTTGGCGTGCGCGAAGGCCAGGCGCGCGACAGCGGCATCCTCTACAATATTCAGGGCCCGAACAAGGTTTGGCCGCGTTCTGTCGAATTTCAAATCAACGAAGGCTGCACCGGCGACTTCTGGATGACTGACGGCGCGGCACTCACCGGCAAGGACGGCGTCCGAGTAACTGGCCCGGCCGGCAGTTCCCTGAAGATCGACCGTTTCAACAAAGGCCCGTACAAGAATGTAACTGGGTTTCGCGACCCCATCAACGAGCTCGAGAAACCGCACGGCAAATGGAACGTTGTCGAGTTGGTGAACCGCGACGGCCACGTCTGGCAATACGTAAACGGCAAGCTAGCCAACGAGGGAACTGACGCCTTTCCCTCCAGCGGCAGAATTCTTGTCCAGTCAGAAGGCGCTGAGGTCTACTTTCGCAACATAAAACTGTTCCCGCTGAAATAGGCTGCGGAACAAAGCTTCAATTGAAATGGAGAGAGTCACTATGAAAATCACTTTACCCGCAACACTCGTTCTTTTTGCATTTTCTGTTCCGGCCTTAGCCCAACTCATCGGCGGCGCCGACCGCATCCAAACCCGCGGTCCCGGCCCGGGCGGCGTTCCGCAAGCCGTTTTCACAGCGCATCGCCTGGGCACTGACCACGCCGAGGGCATTACCACTCTCGATATGACCGGCAACGGTCGCAAAGACATTTTGAGCGGCGCTTACTGGTATGAGAATCCCGGCCCCAACGGCGGCGAGTGGAAGCGCCACCAGTATCGCGAAGTAGGCGTCGTCAACGAATATGTCGCCGACTGCGGCGAGTGGACCGTAGACGTGAACCACGACGGCGCGCCTGACGTGGTGACCGCAGCCTGGCAGACCAACGGCGTGTTTTGGTATGAGAACCCGAAGAAGGTGGGCGCGGAGTGGAAGCGTCACTTCATCACCGACAGCTACGACACCGAGGGCGGCACGATGGCCGACATCAACGGCGATGGCAAGCCGGATCTGATCCTGTCCCATTACAACCACTCCGGCATCCTCTGGATCGACTTCTCCGGCCCCACCCCCAAAATGCATCACGTAGGCGGGCGCGCAGAGGATGGGCATGGCGTTGGCGTCGCAGACATTGACGGCGACGGCAAGCCCGACATCATCACCACCACCGGCTGGTTCAAGCAGATCGATGCCGACAACGACAAGTGGGAGTGGCACCCTGACTTCCACCTCGGCGATACCGGCTTCCCGATCATCGGCTACGACGTACTCAACAACGGCAAGATGGACATCATCTACGGCCAGGGCCACAGCTACGGCCTTTACTGGCTTGAGCAGACCGAAGACACCTTGGGCAACCGTCAGTGGGTAAGACATACCATCGACGAATCCTTCTCGCAGTCCCACGCGCTCCTGATGGCCGACATTGACGGCGACGGCCAGCCCGAGCTGATCACCGGCAAGCGCTATCGTGGCCACAACGGACACGACGCAGGCTCCTACGATCCGCTGGTGGTTTACTACTACAAGATCAACCGCAAGACCGGCGAATTCACGCGCTATCCAATCTCAGTAAACGGCACCGCAGGCGTGGGAACGCAGATTATCGCTGAAGATCTTGATGGAGACGGCGATATCGACATTGCCACCGCCGGAAAGACCGGCGTGCATTACTTTGAGAACCTCACCATCAACAACGTTCCCAAGGAGCAGCGCGAAAAGGAAAATCTCCTCGACCACAACTGGCCCTTCCCCGGCGAAGGCCACGAAGTAACCCAGGATGAAGAGCCGGAGCCGAAGAAGTAAGGTCGCACATTCATGCAGCCTATATCCGCGTGGAACGATCCCCTCGTTTCACGCGGATCTCAATCAAAGCGAATTCTCTTAATAAATATCGTTTGGATTATCTTTCAAAAAGCAGGCAATGCCGGCGCAAACGCGTCGTGGGCGCAGTGTTGGTTAGCCCCGCGCTTCAGCGTGGGGAAAGGGATTCCACAACTTCGTTACGGAGTCCTGTAGGGACGGCGCAAGGGTTTTATTTATACGGGAACCTTCAGCGCCAGTGGGAAACGTTCCTCCGCCTAGCAATCGCTGGCGCTATTCGTCAGACGCTGCCTAAAGCCTGCCGTGCGTGCCGTCGCAGAAAACGGGGTTGGCTGTGTGCTTGCAGCCGCAAAGATAGACGGTTTTGGACTCAGTAGCTTCGAACTTCACAGGAGTGAGGTCGGTGGCTTTGTGGCTACCGTCACAGAAAGGCTGATTGGCGCTCAAACCGCACGCACACCAGTAGTAGCTCTTGCCGGCTTCCACTTCAATGGGATAAGGACCTTTTTGAGCAATCGTCGGTTCGGACATTAAGAGTTCTCCTTGAGTAGGCGTCTTCTGATCAAAAAGCACTTATATTATAGATGTTGAATCCGAGTGCTCTCATCAGAAAAATCGTCATGCAAGTGTGACCATCAGGTTGAAACCTCGCCAACCGCCCGGAGATATCTGTTTCATAGTTTGTCAATCAAATCAAAATGGATGGATGAAATGGCCGGTCATCGTTTCCAGCAATGCGTCTTTTGTCTACTCTTTGCCGTGTGGGTTTTGTCGTTGCCCGGCAATCGCGCCATGGCTCAGGTCGATGTGCTTACGCAGCACAGCGACAATGCGCGAACGGGCGCGAACCTGCGCGAAACCGTACTGACGCCGGCGAATGTGAACAAGGCCCACTTCGGCATGTTGTTCAAGCGCGTGGTCGACGACCAGGTTTATTCGCAGCCGCTTGTGGTAACCCGCCTCTCCGTAAGCGGAGGAACGCACGACGTCGTCTTTGTCACCACCGTAAACAACAGCGTCTATGCCTTCGACGCCAATGATGCCGAGGCTTCGGCGCCGCTGTGGCATGTGAACTTCGGCACACCTGCCAACCTGCACAGCGCGAACTTCGGATGCACTGACATCAATGGTCAAATGGGCATCATCGGCACGCCAGTCATCGACAAGGCGAAAAGCGTGCTCTATGTCGTCGCGTTAACTCAAGTCGGAAATAGCTTCATGCAGCGATTGCACGAGCTCGATCTCGCCACCGGGGCCGACCTGCCGGAGAGTCCCGCGACCATCAAAGCCGCCGACTTCAACCCGCTGATGCAAAACCAGCGCCCGGCGCTGGCGCTGGCCAACGGCATGGTCTACGTGGGCTACTCGTCGCATTGCGACTTCCAACCCTACCACGGCTTTCTGATGGCCTATGATGCGCAGACGCTCGAGCAGAAAGCGGTCTTCAACACTTCGCCAACGGGAACCGAGGCCAGCATCTGGCAGTCCGGCCAGGCGCCGGCGATAGACGCCGAGGGCAACGTCTACGTCGTAACCGGCAATGGAAGCTGGGACGGCGTGAAGAACTTCAGCGAAAGCTTTCTCAAGTTTACGCCCGACCTGAAGTTGCTCGATTGGTTCACGCCTACAAACCACTTCAAACTGGACAGCACCGATACCGATCTGAACGCCTCCGGCGCCACTCTCATCCCGGGAACGCACATCGTGCTCGGCGGCGGCAAAGAGGGCGTACTGTACCTGCTCGATACGCGACACTTCGGGCACCTCGGCGATGAGCACGCAGTACAGCACTTTCAGGCGACGGCCTCCCACTTGCACAGCCTGGTCTATTTGGACAGTGCCGAACAAGGTCCAATGCTCTATGTATGGGGACAGCGCGACAAAACCAAGGTGTACAAATTCCAGGGCGAGAAGGTGATCGAAACGCCCGCGATCTCGCGCGAAACGCCCAACGAAGGCCATCCCGGCGCAATGCTATCACTCTCCGCCAACGGTGACCGCGATGGAATTCTTTGGGCGGCGATCCATGCCACCGGCGACTCATGGGATGAATCGCGGCCCGGCATCCTTCACGCCTTCGATGCCAACGACATACGCCGCGAACTCTGGAACTCGCTCGAGATCCCGGCACGCGACGATTGCGCAGAGTACTCCAAAATGGCCCCGCCCACCGTCGCCAACGGCAAAGTCTATCTGCCGAGCTTTGGCACTGAGAATGTGGGCACCGGCCAGTTCTGTGTCTACGGCCTGCTGCCCGACCCGGCTGCGGCAAACCTAGCCTCGCCGTCTGAAGCCAAAGCTGAATTGCAAAACGGAAAAGTGATTCTCACCTGGAGCTCGGTGCCGGGCGCCACCATTTATCGTGTCCGGCGAATCAGCACCCAGGAACCGCAATCGAAAATGGTCGCCTTCGGACTGACGACGGCGACCTTCACTGAGCCTGCGCCCAAACCCGGCGAGTCGGCAGAGTACACGATCTATGCGGTAGGACCCAACGGCGTAAGCGCTGCACCAGAGACGGTAAAGGTGACGACGCCGCTCGAAAATCCGGCACCCACCATGCGTTGAAGTCGAGACTGAGGACGCATTTCCTAAATTGTTTTAACGATTCAGGCGCCGGTCTAATCGTTCCTGGGCTGTGCCTCGGAACTACCGACACTCCTGTCGAATGAGAACGAGTTGAAGAATCGCGTCACGTCTTTAGCCCGTCGGGCCTTGGACGAAGGAAAGGCCGCGCTGAGCAGGTAGAGGCGCTGGCCGGCGAAGATCATCCGCGAGTTGATGATACCGCCGCCCACATTGCGTCCCACAAAATCCCGCGCCGGAAAGCCGTCCATGTTGGTCCGGTATTCCTCAATGAGAATTGTCTGGGTACGTGCCAGCGCATCGTCTCTCGCCATATCCATGGTTCTGTCGGGCGCGTGGCCGTTGATGCGCGCCACCGGCGGATTATCCTCCCAGGCGACGGAAAAACTTGTATCCGCGTTGGGATTGCACAGAATCATCTCCACCGGTTCCGTCCCGCCAAGTTCGTTATAAGCCGGAACCTGAAGCTCCTGGACCTCAGCCGGCATCTCCACCTTGAAGCCGTTCTGGCTCCGGTCCACCTTCTGCCAGTTCATGCGGACGGGGGCATTCTGGTCGGCGCTGGTATCCTCGCTGACCCCGAATCCGGGCAGGCCGGTAAGTCCCAGCTCCTGACGATGCAGATAGATATAGACCATCCCTAGAATCAGGATGCCGCCCATGACGATGAAATATAACAGCTTCACACTCTAAAGAGTGCCAATTCTGCATGATATATGCAAGTTGATTATTGGCTTTTTGAATACGTAGGGTGCCCGGCCGGTAACAGCCGGCGGCGGACAGAGCAATTAATTTCCGCAATGATGCAACTTTTTGGGTACACTTGCATCTATAACAATAACAAGCAGAGGCTTCCCCGAAACAAACATCCCTCCAAGAAAGGTATCCACTCCTTTTTGAAGGTCCAACACGGATCTCTTCTCTCAAATTCCCCCCTGGACTCCCTCCAAACAAATGCCTCTCAAAAGGGCCTGCCGGAAGGCAGGCCCAACTTATTTGCCCCGCAGAATTGATCTTCAACGGCTGAACAGAATCCTGACCCGGTTAAAATTGACATCACATGCCGTCTTCCACCACCCCGAGCCCTCATCCCGATCGCGCGGTCCAGGTCATCGACGAGCTTTTTAAGGCTACTGGTCTGGCCCGCAATCTTCGTGGAAAAGCTGCCGGAGTAACCCGGCGCATGCGTTTCGAACGCGCTGCACCCGAGGAGTTGCGCCAGCAAGCTCGATCTCCCAGCGTCGCTCCCAATGGCGTCGAGTGGCTGCCAGTCCCAGAATGGGAAAAACTCAGCTGGCTCTGGCACGGCTTCAGCACCCGCCGCGGCGGACTCAGCCGCGCCTACAGCGCAGAAAACTCGCCCGGCGAGCTAAATCTCGGCTTTACCGAAACCGACGATCGGCAAACTGTGATCCGCAACCGCCGGCTACTGGCCGAGGCAATCACTAAAGACCCGAACACTCCCATCGTAACCCTGCGCCAGATTCATTCGAATTTCCTTCATCTCGCCGGAGATGCAGCCGGTGAAGAAGCGGAGATTGATTCGAAAAGCCGCTTTGTATCAGGGCATGACTTTAGTCGTGCCGAAATGGGTCGCAAAAAACGAGGGGCTTTAGCCCCTGAGGAATTCGAACTAAAGTCCGCCGAATCAGTCTTGATTAAAGCTCCGATCAAAGGCGACGGCCTGATGACCGACGACCCTGGCCTGCTCCTCGGCATCCAAACCGCCGACTGCATCCCCGTTCTTGTAGCCGACCGCAAGCGCCGCGCCGTTGCAGCCTTCCATGCCGGCTGGCGTGGAACGGTAAAGCGCATCGTCGAATCCGGCATAGGCCGCATGCGCCTCGAGTTCGGCTCAATCCCTGAAGATTTAATCGCCGCCATCGGCCCCGGCATCGGCCCTTGCTGTTATGCCGTTGGCGAAGAAGTGCTCTCTGGCTTCGAATCCCAGTTCGCCTACGCGCTCGAACTCTTCTGCGAGGTCTACGATTCTGACCCCGTGCGTAATAAATACCCCATGCTCTTTCTCACCCAGCGCGCCCCCGGCCACTCCCCCATCGGCCCCAACCTGCACCTCAATTTGATTGAGGCCAACCGCCGCCAGTTGCTCGCCGCCGGCCTCAAGCCGCGCTCAATCAAAATCGTTGGCGGCTGCACCAACTGCCAGCCGGAACTCTTCTTCTCCCATCGCGCATCTCAGGGCCACGCGGGGCGCATGCTCAGTATTATCGGCATCAAGCCGCTTTTCGCAGGGAAGAAACGATAGTATCCAGATAATTTTGTCTCGCCAAGCAGGGACGGCGCAGGACCATCATCGATGCAGGAACCAATAGTCCCTGAATTCCAGCGCAGCTTTAAAGAATCTATTGGAATAAAACGCCCGCTCAGGAGGCGCTGGCAGCCTCGTCCGGGTTCACCAGGTCGCGTAGCTCCTTGGAAGGCTTGAAGTAGGGAACTCGCTTGGCAGGAACCTCCACGCGCTCGCCCGTCTTGGGGTTCCGTCCGATGCGGGAATTGCGCTGGCGGATGCGAAAGGATCCGAAACCGCGAATCTCAATCTTCTCGCCTTTTTGCAGCGCGAAGATTACGCAACCCAAAATGGTCTCAACTATAACCTCGCCGTCGCGGCGGGTCAGGTCCCCCAGGGCGGTCACTTTTTCCACCAGGTCTGCCTTTGTCATATCCGTTTCGCCTCCCCTCACAGCATAACCGTATTTTACCTTCGAAATCGCGAAAAAATGTGCCCGGCGGGAAATAAGCCTTTTAGCTTAGGCAAGTTGGGGGACCCCCGGCTCCCGGGAGCTGACCCGGCCCACCCCTCCCGGTGCGGTATCATTGCGTGAGTCATTGCTTGAAAACCTTGCTGTTGAGATAGCTTTCAGGCGCCTACTTGAGGGAGTAAATTGCCGGCGTGGCACAGAATACGCAGTACAGCATCGTAATTCCGGCTTACAACGAAAGCGCTCGCATTCCTGCGACCCTTCAGTCGGTCGTCGACTTCACCCGCCGCCAGGGCTGGCTGGCTGAGGTCATCGTGGTCAACGATGGATCGCGCGACCGGACAGCTGAGGTCGTTCGCAACTTTGCCGCCCACGCTCCCGAAGTCCGGCTGATCGAGAATCCCGGCAACCGCGGCAAAGGCTACAGCGTGCGCAATGGCATACTTCAGGCGCAGGGTGAAGTGGTCATGTTCACTGACTCTGACCTTTCGGCCCCCATCGAAGAAGCGCCGCTGCTTTTTGCCGCCATCGCCGGCGGCGCCGATATCGCCATCGGTTCCAGATGGCTGGATAGAAGCCGCCAAACCCACCGCCAGCCCCTGTACCGGCAGTTCTTCGGCCGCTGCTTCAACGCCGTCACCCGCGCAGTCATGGGGCTGCACTTTGCCGATACCCAGTGCGGCTTCAAGGCTTTCACCCGAGCCGCCGCGCAAACCGTTTTCCAGCTCCAGACCATCGAGCGCTGGGGCTTCGATCCGGAAATTCTGTTCATCGCCCTCAAGCGTGGCTTCCGTGTGGTCGAGGTTCCGGTCAGCTGGGCTCATGACGAGCGCTCCCGCATGAGCTACTTGAAAGACGGAATCACCATGCTCCAGGAGATCGCCCGCATCCGCTGGAACGCCCTCACCGGTCGCTATGACAGGCAGTTGGAGCCCCTCCAACGTTCCACCCCGGAGCCGTAATCGGCAACGAGAACGGTAGCCTCGGCGAGCGCCGGTCACCAGGTCGGCTGAAGCCCGACGAAACCCAGCCCAATTCTGGGAATGCCGCAAAAAGAAATATTCCGCCCCTGGCAAAGATCGCATCGAACTCCTAATAAACAATTTATGGAATTGCGAGGATGATGGAATTGAGAAACCATGAACCCGTATTCCACAATACGGTACACCGTCTCCCTGAACGGGCGCACACTTAACTATGGCTATTGTTGCGGGAACAGTCCCCCCTTGGATTTTTTCCGCCCCTGTCACGTCTATTCAACATTAAGAGGCAATCTCGTCCGGATAGCTCCACTCCGCTGTCCGGTAGATCAATGAGGCCGGGCGCGCTTTAACGTTTCGAGGGAGCACGTTCCTTCGAATCCCGCGCATGCGCAGTACGGCAAAGCCATCGGCTTGAAATCAGGGCCTGAGAAAGAGGAGTTCATGACGGTTGCTGCTCGCTATCCAGGAATCCGGGTCACCGCGAACGGAAACCAGCTCGTCTCCTATCACACCGAGACGCGCATCGCCGACGCCGGCGTTTTTTATCCCATAACCCCCTCCACTGAGGGCGGCGAGCTCTTCCAGCAAGCCTATGCTGAGGGCCACCTGAACGTCTTCGGCAAGAACACGATTGCCATTGAGACGGAAGGCGAGCACGCGGCCCAGGGTGGCGCCATCGCCCACTCCGTCTGCGGAAAGCGCGTGGTCAACTTCACCTCCGGCCAAGGCGTTGTCTACGGCGTCGAACAGTACTATCACGCGCCCGGCAAGGCTTCGACCATGGTGCTTGAAGTGGGCGCACGCGCCCTTACCAAGCACGCCCTCAACGTTCACTGCGGCCACGACGATATTTACGGCGCTCTCGATACCGGCTGGATCATGCTCTTCGGCAAAGACGCGCAGCAGGCCGCCGACCAGGCGCTCATTCTCCGCCGAGTCACCGAGCTCTCCCTCACGCCCGGCATGAACATCATGGACGGCTTCCTTACTTCGCACCTGGAACGCACTTTTTATAAACATGAATCCGACCTGATCCGCGAATACCTCGGCGCTCCCGACGACATCATCGACTGCCCCACGGAGGCGCAGCGCGTTCTCTTCGGACCCACGCGCCGCCGCGTCCCCAAGATGATGGACCTCACCAATCCCATCCTCCTCGGTCCCGTGCAAAACCAGGAACACTACATGAACGGCGTAGTAGCCCGCCGCAACAACTTCGCCGAGCCGATTCTTGAATTTCTAGAAGCCGCCTACAAAGACTTTGCCGAGCTTACCGGCCGCAACTACGGCCTCATCTCCGAATACAAAACTACCGACGCTGATACTGTCTTCGTCTCCCTCGGCTCCGCTGCTGAAAACGTCGAGGCCGCCGTCGATTACCTGCGCCAGACCCGCGGCGTCAACGTCGGCTCCATTCACGTCAACGTCATTCGCCCCTTCCCTGAAGCCGCCATCATCAACGTGCTCAAGGGCAAGAAGAACGTCATCATCCTCGAGCGCACTGACGAAGCCCTGGCCGGCGACAATCCGCTGGGCCGTGATATTCGCACCGCTCTCTCCAAGGCCGTTCAATCCACCGCCGGCCTGCCCGCCATCTCTCTCGCTGAAGTTCCCAAGATCTACGGTGGCAGCTACGGCCTCGGCTCCCGCGACTTCCGCCCCGAGCACATCATCGGCGCGTATGAATTCGCCACCGCCAACCGTGCCCGCCAGGACGGCAAGCGCGCCTCTGACGGAGTCAGCTTCTTCGTACTCGGCATCGATCACCCCTACGCGGTCATCGGCGACGAAACCCCCTCCTTGCTTCCCGAGGGAGCAGTTGCAGTCCGCTTCCACTCCATCGGCGGATGGGGCGCCATCACGACCGGCAAAAATCTCGGCGCAATCTTAGGCGACCTCAACGATCTCATCTACGAGCGCGACGGCCTCAAAGACGAACTCGGGCAACCGAAGGAAGTCATTCACGTCAGCGCCAACCCAAAGTACGGCTCTGAGAAGAAAGGCGCGCCCACCAGTTACTTCATGGTCGCCGCCAAAGATCGCATCCGCGTGAACTGCGATCTGCGCCACGTCACCGTAGTTCTCTGCTGCGACCCCAAAGCCTTCACCCACTCCAACCCACTCGACGGTATGGCAGAAGGCGGCTCGCTCCTCTGGGAATCCGATCAGGACCCAGAAACTGCCTGGGAGCAGTTGCCTCTCTGGGCACGCAAGCAGATCATCGATAAAAACATTCGCGTCTTCACCCTCCCCGGCTTCGCCATCGCCAAAAAAGCCACCGACCGCGGCGATCTGCAACTCCGAATGCAGGGCAACGCCTTCCTCGGCGGCTTCTTTGCCGTCAGCAACCTGCTTCAGGAGTTCGGCATCACCCAGGAGCAATACCGCGAAGTCGTCCACAAGCAATACGTAAAGAAATTCGGCAAGCTAGGCGACGCCGTTGTCGCTTCCAATATGGAAGTCATGATGCAGGGCTACGACCAGGTGAAGGAAATCAAAATCGGCGCACTCACGGCTGCCGACCACTCCACTCTCCGCGGTCAGGCGCTGCTCCCCATCCTCGAGCTGGCCACCGCCGGCGGATGCAGCACCGGCTGCCGCACCACGCCCATCCCAGCAGGCCAGGCCGCCCGCACTCCCATCAGCCGCGTCGCCAACTTCGACGCCGAGTTCCGCTCGAATTGCGGTTACGACCAGCCCGCATCGCCGCTCAGTGCCATGGGCGTTATCGCCGCCGCCACCGGAGACACAGCCTCCAAATATGTGGCCCGCCGCGAAACCCCGCTTTACATCCCCGAGAACTGCACCCAGTGCATGGAGTGCATCTCCGTTTGCCCCGACACCGCCCTGCCCAACTGCTCGCAGGATCTCAGCACCCTGCTCTCGACCGCCGTCTCCTACTACATCTCTGACCCGGAAGACCGCACCAAGCTCATGCGCGCCCTGCCGGAGATCGAAAAGCGCACCCGCGAGCGCATGGTCGCCGAAATGAAGACCGGAACGCCGCTGCCCACCATCCTGCACGACGTTGTCACGGCAGTAGAAGAACTTTCGATGTCCGCGAAGAACCAGTTTTTTGACGTCATCGCCAAAGTCCCCATGGCCTACCAGAAGGTGAATGCCATCTTCTCCTCACCCGAGCGCAAATCTCCCGGCTCCGGCGGCATCTTTTCCATTTTTGTAAGCGACCTATGCAAGGGCTGCGCCGCCTGCGTCACGGCCTGCGGTGATCACAACGCCCTCCGCATGGTTGCGGAGACCGAGGAAGTCAACGCCGAGCACGAAAGCGGCACCCACTTCCTCGACCTGCTCCCTGACACCTCGCAAAAGTATCTCGGCCTCTTCAACGCCGCCAACCCGTCTGACTCGAAGACCGCAACCTTGAGAAATATGTTGATGGTCCGCACCAACTACGACGCACTCGTAGCTGGCGATGGCGCCTGCGCAGGCTGCGGAGAAAAGTCCGTCCTCCGCTCCATCGCCGCGGTAACCGAGGCCTACATGCGCCCCGTCTACCACGCCAAGAGCGACCGGTTCGTTTCCAAGGCCTCTGACCTTGAATCCAACGGCGCTGCGCGCCTTGCCAAACTCCAGGCCGCCAGCCCCACTGAATACGCGCTGCTGCGTCAGGCCATCGCGCATCTCGTCCTCGGCCTCGGCGGCGAAGACATCCCCGATACGCAAGCCCGCATCGCCGCCTATGAAGCGGCCAACGGCCTCCTCACCGACGCGCAATTGGTTGAGGCCCTCGCCGCCGTGCTACTCACTGAAGCCTTCAACCACAAAAATCTCCAGGCCGTCGACGGCCGCCTCGCCAACGGCATGTCCGTCATGGCCATGGCCGCCCACACCGGCTGCAACACCGTCTACGGTTCCACTGCGCCCAACAACCCCCACCCCTACCCGTGGATGAACTCCCTCTTCCAGGACGGCGTCACCGTAGGCTGGCTCATGGGCGAGAGCTTCATCGTTGACCACGCTCGCCGCTCCGTCATCCCCGAGCGCCTCGCCGACATCCTCCTCACCCGCGAAGCCGGCGCCTCAGCCGACGGATTCTCATCCTCGGGCGGAAGCTCTGACGTCATCGATGACCAGGAATACTACAACCTCTCCCACTTCACTGACGCCCTCATGACCGACCAGGAAATTATCGAGCTGCCCAAGGTATGGGTCGTAGGCGGCGATGGCGGCATGGGCGACATCGGCTACCAGAATATGTCCAAGGTGATCCTGCAAAACCGTCCCAACATCAAGGTCCTCATGCTCGATACGCAGGTGTATTCAAACACCGGCGGCCAGAACAGTGATTCGACGCCCATGCTAGGCGGAGGCGATATGAACACCTTCGGCGCAGCCACCCAGGGCAAAAACACTGAGAAGAAGACCGTGGCCGAAACCTTCCTTGCCGGCCACGGTTCGCCCTTCATCGGCCAGGTTTCCATGGCCAACGCCCCCAAGCTCTACCGCGCCATCCTCGACGGCCTCGAATATCGCGGCACCTCGTTCATCCAGGCCTTCACCACTTGCCAGCCCGAGCACGGCGTAGCCGACGACATGGCTCTCTTCCAGGCCCAGCGCGTCCGCGACAGCCGTGGCGCACCCGAATTCGTCTTCGACCCCCGCAAGGGCGAAACCTATCAGGAAGCCCTCGACCTCAAAGGCAACCCATCCATTGATCTCGATTGGTACGAAACCAAAAACAAGGTAACCGGCGAAACTCAGCGCTACACCGTAGCCCACTGGTGCACGACTGAAGCTCGCTTCCGCAACCACCTGAAAAAGGTCAAGCCCGAAGGCGCTTCCGCGCTTATTCCTTTGGACAACATGCTTGTGCGGATCACGCAGCAGGACGTAGTCTACCGCCGCTATCTCGATCCCGCGCACCGCGCCTTCATCCCCGACTTCGGCGTCTACATCACCATCGAAGAGAACGGCAAAACCGAGTACCGCGCCCTGAGCCGCCAGTTAGTAATGTTCTGCGTAGAACGCCGCAAAGCCTGGCGCCTGCTGCAATCGAAAGCAGGAATAGTAAACAAGGAATACGCCGCCCAGAAAGCCCTGCTAGCCGAAGTAGAATCCGGCATGCTCCCACTGGAAGAGTTCCTGTCCCACGCCCACGAACTCCTGACCGAGCGCCTGACCGGCGGCGTGCTGGCCAAGGCCTAACTCTGGCGGTAGGTCCGGGCTTCAGCCCGGACAAATAAAGCCATAAAATCCAATCAAGAACACGAACGCGGACCGCAAGGTCTGCGTTCGTGTTTTCCCTCGCTTATGAAGCTCTGCTAGACTTCTTGGCAATCAGGAGAAACCCAAAAATCATGTTCTCTTTCTTTCATCGTCTTATCCACTCTCCAATCTATCGCCTCGTCGCCGTCAGTTTTGTTTTGTTGCTTGCTTCCTCCGCTTTGACTTCTCAGAATCAGGGATCTGTGACCCCGGCGGCCGCTGTAACTCCCTCCTACAGAGCCGGAGGTGTGTCAATCGCGATTCCACCACCAGAAAACGATCTGGTCGAATTAGGCAATGACAACCGTGTCCTCGCGGAAGTATTTGCCCCCGATGTAAACCGTTTGCTGGCCGCATTCATACTCCCAGAGGAATTTCAACATTTTAAAAATGGTGGCGACACGCCACTTTCCAGATACTCATTAGTCGAGGTGCTGCGCCGTGCTGAGTTCATGGATCTTAGCGAGAAGAACTTTAACGACGCAACCAACAGCATTGCCCAACAGACAGGCACAGTCGTGAATTCAACTGTGAAAGAGAGTGAAGAGGAGATCAATCGCAAAGTCAAGGCGCTCAGCCCGGATGACACCAAGATCACTCTGGATAAGCCCGTTATGCTCGGCCGCTTTTTCTCTAAACCAAATGCTTACGGCCTCGGCATGATTATGCCGGTCTCTAAGAAAGGCGGTACCACCAAGATGGTTACAGGTCTCATCTTGCTTCGAGTAAAGAATCGGATGCTCTTTGCCTATGTCTATGCCGCGTACAAAGATCAGGAAACCGTGAAATGGGTGCAAAAGACCTCTGAGGATTGGGCCGACGCGATCTTGAAAGCGAACGAACAATAGACCAAGCGAGGATCACCGGGTTCCCGAAACCCAAATAGGGTACTCCGCCCTCAGGCAGTAGTATCCGTTTCCCCTTCCCCGTGATACGATTCTGCGTGACCACTCTCCTCATCATCGTCGAACTGGTATGCCTCTACCTGGTAATCAAAGGAATCTACAACAGCCAAAGCCGCTGGGCCGCTTTCGGTTACGCCGCCCTGGGGTTTGCCATCCCGTTTGCGTTGGGCGCCATAGCGGCTTATCTTTTTGTGCCGCGTTCGGGCACGGTGATGGAGACTGATTCGGTCCTGGTCAATATCGGCACCGGAATCAGCCTGGCTAGCCCCATCGGTGCCGTCCTCGGTACCATGAAAACCAAATCCAGAAAGAAGCCCCAGGCGTTATGACTTTCGCGTCCATAGAAAAAACGCTAAGCGACTTCACGCAAAAACTTATCAAGTTGGTTGAGGATGGCTGCGACCTTCAGCTCCATGAGCATTCCGATGCGGATGCTGCCAAACATGAGCAGAACGTCAGGAACGTCACTGGAGACGGGTCCAAAGACATCAGCAATGAAGCGGCGGATGCAGCCAGGGAACGTGCAACTTTCCATCTGATGGAAAAAGGCATGAGCAAGGCGGATGCCGAGAGGCTCGTCGAACAGCAATTAAAGAAAGTGCTGGACATCGCCGAACAAGCCCGCACAGGGCTGGCGCTCACATGGAAGCAAATGTTGGGGGCAGTTACAGCGATTTTCATCGCTGCCTCAACATTCGTTTATATTCACGACAAACCAGCCCGTGACGCCCAACAGGCGGCTCTCGCCAACCTGCGCCGCGTTCAGGCGGAAGAAGAGCAAATCGAGCAACTATCCGCCATCGTGCTTAGCAATGATGAGTTCAACATGACGACAGCCAGCCTCTTCGTTGCATCGGCGCCCATCCCCGTCATTCCCGATGAACCCATTGCTGCCGCTCCCGCGCCGTTGCCCGCTCCAATTGCAGCCGTGGCCGCGCAGCCCGTGGAAGTGCAAGAAACCAACTCCTCGGGAGATGTGACAAATGAAGTCACAACCACGGTTGAACATGCTTATCGAAGTCTTCCCCGAGAGGCACAACAGCGCATGGAGTCCTCGCCGCCGCCCAGGATTGACCATGACTACAATCATGAGAACCTGAACGATTGCTTCCATACCGATTGCCTGAAGGGCATTGACAAGCAATTCCACAAGGCCGTGAGCATCACCAACGGCGATGGGTCGGCGACCATTTCCGTCAGCGTGCCGCGCTAGGCCGCTTCTTTCAGCGGAGCTTTGCAGATAGTTACCCTCCCCCGGTGCACAATAGTTCCATAGCACCTCTCAAGACCCGTGCAGTCCGCACCGAATGCGGCCCAGCGGAAGGCATTGAAAGCGACTATCTTCATGCAACCCTCTAACCCCTTTGCCCTCAGGATTCTACAAACAACTCCAACAAAATCAACGGCTTACAACCGATCACTCTCCGCATCCCATTGAAAATAAGGAATTTCCCGCAAGATACCGGGGGGGAGGGGGGTGGGGAGAATCCAAACATGCGCAACACCACCGTATCCGTCAGCGAAGAAACCTACTGCCGAGGATCGATATAGAGCACCTTCAGTCCGGCTCCTGATTCGCAGGTGAGAATATAGCAAGAGGAAAATCTCTCGCCAATTGCAAACTGCGGAACGCATCGGCCTGAGGAGAATCTCACCGGGAGCTAGACGGAATGGCATTGAATCGCAGAGACTTTATCGGCGCAATGATTGCATCCACTTCATTGGGAACACTGGGAGAATCGCTCGCAGCGGGCCAGGTGCCTTCAGCATCCGCGCAAGGCGAATGGCTGACGCGGAACGGCATGGTCGATGCGGGCGGCACGCACGAGCCGCTTATCTTTATCGTGCGCCGCGGCGGGCAGCGCACCGATGCGCTTGAAACCAGCAGGTACATGCAGAGCGAAGAGCTGATCAAGAAACTTCATCAGCAGGGAGTCGAGGTCTTTCATACCAGTCTTTACAAAGGCTTCGGAATGGCCGCTGAAAAAGAGTTGATGGAGCGGACGCGCGATGCCGTGGCCATAGCTCACCGCTACGGCATGAAGGCGGATACTTACGTTCAATGGGGCTCTCTGATGTACGAAACCTTTTTTGCTGAGGAGCCCCGCGCCGAGCAATGGATTGAGCGCGACATTGCAGGCCTTCCCATTCTGCTCACCTATGGCTACCAGCAATCCTTCCGTTACAATCCTTGTTTTTCACACCAGGAATATATCGACTATCTCAAGCGAGTTATCCACTATGCAATCGTGGATGTGAAGACAGACTTCATTCATCTGGATAACTTCGGCCTCAATGCCGAGCCCGATTCCTGCCATTGTTCCTTGTGCGTTAAAGGCTTCAGAAACTTCCTGAATAAGAAATACAGTGCAAAGCGATTGCGCGAGCGCTTTGGCTTTGAAAATATTTCGTTCGTCAATCCGCCGCAATGGAACCGGAACAACCGGCCGGAGAACATGGAAATTATTTACGATCCTGCATTCCAGGAGTGGGCCGATTTCCGTTGCCAGTTGATGGCCGATTCCTTGCAACAGATTTCCGAATACGCCAAATCTCTCAATCCTGAAGTTGCAATGGAGATCAATCCCGGAGGATTAAACGGCGAAAATCACGCATGGTTGGCGGGCGTCGACCACTCCAGACTCTTGAAGTTTACTGAGTGTTTCTGGAGCGAAGAAGCCAATCCGCAGGCTTTCCACTCCGACGGACGGCTGGTTTCAAAGATTCGCAGTTACAAGTTGGCGCGTGCCTATAACAATGTTGTGTTGACGAGCGATCTTGCCAACCACCCCGTCGCGCTGGGTGAAACGCTGGCCTTCAACCAGACCATAGGAAGCATTGGACTCGACGAAATTCTGCCGGCGACCGAGAAGTATATCGACTTTTACCGCAAGAACCGGGGTTTGTATCTGGAAAGCGAAGATGTGGCGCCAGTCGCGCTGTTCCGCTCCTACGCTTCCCTCACCTATCACGGGGCTCATGCGCAACTGAGCGCGATTTTGACGGAACAGGCGCTCATTCAATCGCGCATTCCATTCGTTCTCGCCTTCGACGAGCATCTACAGAATCTTTCCGCATACAAGGTTCTCATTCTTCCCAACTCCGAATGCCTTTCCGACGAGCAGATCGCTCTGATCCGCCGCTATGTGGAAAGTGGTGGAGGTTTGGTGGTGACCGAGCAGTCCGGACTCTACGACGAGTGGAGACGAACGCGCGTGCAACCGGGACTGAGCGGCTTGGTGGAGGGCCAGATATCCGGAACGGATTATCAGGAAAGAGTGGAATCCGAATTAAGCACGCCAACGACCGCGGTACGCAAGCACGCTGGCCGTGGAAGAGTTGCTTACCTTCCATCGATCGTATTTGACGGAGCGTTGCCGTCGCCCGAGCCGTACTTTACCATCACCAATCGTTTCTGGAAGCGCCCGAAGAACTGGCAGGTGATGATCGATGCAGTGAATTGGGCGGCCGGCGATCCACTTCCATTCGCGGTCGAAGGCCCTGAATATATGGCGGCAAACTACACCTTCCAGCCGCGCCATCAGCGTTATCTCGTCCACCTGGTAAATTACAACGCAACCAACATTCCGCTCATTAAGGATGTGCAGGTGCGGATCGCATTGCCGGATGGAAAGCGTCCATCGACAATAACGCTGCATGCCCCAGACTCGGGGGACGCACGCAAACTCAACTTCACCAACGAAGGCGCTCGCACCCGGTTTACCGTGCCGGAAATGTCGGCATATGCACTGATTGCCATTGAACTGTAGGCGGGAAACAGCGGTAGGGTGCGGACGGATTGAAGCTGACTCGGGTGAGCGTTGATTTTATGGAGCGGGAGACCGGGATCGAACCGGCGACATTCAGCTTGGGAAGCTGACGTTCTGCCACTGAACTACTCCCGCATCCTATTTACAATGAACAACTTGAATCTTGAAATGGAGACATGAAACACCATATAACACCACAGATGCTACAATAGCCAAATCGACAGCTTCACCGGCGAGGGTGAGATGAGGGTCAGCAGGCAGAGGTATCAAACTGGTAGTGTTCGTAGGGTCTCCCGTTCCCACGGTTTTGCGTGGGAGTTCCGCTTTTATTGTACGGAATCTGACGGCATCCGTCGACTCAAAACCCAAACCTTTGACTCGGTAATGTACCCCACTGAACGCGATGTGCGTATCGCCATTCAAGGTCAACTAGCTGCCCTTAATGCCGATTCATTGGGCGGCAGGGTAAACGTCAATTTCGGGATGCTCATCGACCGCTACCTCAAGGAGGAGTTTCTTAAGCTTCGTCACTCCACTCAGACAACGAATAAGAGTCTCATCGAGCTACACGTCCGCCCCAAATGGGGTGAGCACCGACTCGCCGACATCACTGCGATCAAAGTCAAACAGTGGATCGATTCGCTGTCTTTCGGGCCAGCCTCTAAGGCCAGAACAAGGAACATGATCTCTAAACTGTTGGATCTCGCTCAGCTCTGGGAATATCTCCCGGTACAGCGGAACCCCATGGAACTGGTCAAGGTCAAAGGTTCAACTAAGCGGCAGAAACCCATCGTCATCATCACACCCGAGCAGTTCAAGGAAATTGTTGAGGCACTTCCGGAGCCATATGACTTGATGGTGCTCGTTTGCGGCTGCCTCGGACTTCGAGTGAGCGAGACCTCGGCTCTCAAGTGGTCAGACTTCAATTGGGAGGCGAGTACGCTGGCGACCAACCGCGTGTTCACGCATGGAAAGATCCAGAATCTGCCGAAAACAGACTCTTCTGGTGCGGAACTGCCCGTGTACGGCAAGCTCGCAGAGGTCCTCAAAGATTGGCGCTCCCGCAAGACCCATGAGTTTGAATACGTGTTCGCCAACCCGAAGACCGGAAGTCCGTACAGCGACTCTACAATTTTGACACGCTACCTCAAGCCTGCGGCAGCAAGGACCGGAGTGAAGGGACTTGGCTGGCATACTTTTCGGCACAGCTACAAGTCTTGGATGGCCACGGCGAAGATCAGCAATGCCCACATGAAAGACCTCATGAGGCATAGCGCCATTAGCACAACAATGGATGTCTACGGAAATACGCTAACGCCGGAGTTGAGAGCGGCCAACTCGCTGGTCGCAGGTCAGCTGGTCCCGGAAAATATGCTCGCAAAGTAACGGAACTTATCAATGCAGCGAAGGCGATAGGTTTCCCCATCGCCTTCGCTTTCGCCCGTCTTACGATCAGGCCGCCACGTCCATATCGTCCCGCATCCACGCTTCCAGGGTTGGCCGGTAGAAACGCCACAGGGACCCCAGTCGCTTGTGCGGA
>Ga0187871_10000085_pt1 | contig 80970 bp, 68 predicted proteins | sample June2016WEW_16_1_FD_132988 | JGI IMG/M metagenome (GOLD analysis project Ga0187871, IMG submission 132988) | Peatland microbial communities from SPRUCE experiment site at the Marcell Experimental Forest, Minnesota, USA - June2016WEW_16_10 | ecosystem: Environmental > Terrestrial > Soil >...
CACAACGCCAAGAAGGAAGTGATCGGTTACTCCCACCAGATGGTCAGCATTAGCGTCGTCGGAACCGGCCTGTCGCTTCCCTTCGACGCCGAACCCTACGGCGCTGGCGACAGCGAGTATGCCAGTAGCTCCAGCACGTTGATCGCTCGGGCCTGCCGGCTTTCGGATACTTCGAGGCCCGCGAATATCCGAAACCGCTGCAGATCAGGCTGGACCCTATTTTCCCCGTCCATGGCTGGTATACTGGCTGTGGATCATGGCTCCCGAGCTTCTCCGCCGCATCTCGATTGAAGAAGGCAAGTGCGGCGGACGTCCCTGCATTCGAGGCTTTCGTATCCGGGTTACCGATATCCTCGAACTCTTGGGCGCGGGCGCTTCCATCGACGAGATCCTTGCGGACTACGACTTCCTGGAGCGCGAGGACATTCTGGCGGCCATACAGTATGCGGCCCATCAGGCTGACCACCCGATCCTGCTGGCCTCGTGAGATTCCTCGTCGACAACCAGCTTCCCGTTGCGTTGGCTCGTTTCCTGACCAGTGCTGGAAGTGAAAGCCTACACGTAATCGACGTAGGTCTCGCCCAGGCTTCCGACTCCGAGATCTGGCGTTACGCCGCCGGGTGAGCTTGTGCTGGTCAGCAAAGACGATGACTTCTTCCACCGGGCGGCGCAGCCCGGCGCCCCCGTCCAGTTGGTCTGGATCCGCCTGGGCAACTGCCGCAACGCCGCTCTGCTCGCTGCCATCGACGGGAGTTGGTCACGCGTGCGCTCCTGTTTGCAGGCGGGCGAGCGGGTTGTGGAAGTTCGCTAGCGGTCGAAAAACCTGAGAAGCCGATCCGCTCGAACTGCCCGTCTGCGCCCTAGCGGTGTAGTGTGAAGATATGCGATTATTCGCGGCTGTTTTGTTGAGCGCTGGGGCGCTGTTGGGACAGGGCCAGGATTTTTCCGGGGATCTCCTGCAAGCCGCGCTGCGCGGGCGCAATGATCAGGTCAAGGCGTTCCTGGACGACGGCGCCAACCTGGAAGCCGCGGACACTAACGGCCGAACCCCGCTCATGCTGGCGGCGCAGCACGGCCAGGCCGCCACCGTCGAGCTGCTGCTGGGGCGTGGCGCCAACGCCGCGGCGCGCGACCGCGATGGGGCTACCGCTTACGTGCTGGCGCTGTTCAATCCGGCGGGCCACGGCAATCACGAGGCGGTCCTGAAGCTGCTCCCCACGCCGCCACGGCCGAAGATGGCGATCGACGTCAAGTGGTCGTCCATCAAGCTGGTCAGTTCCTGCTTCGGCGCCCGCGAGGACCTGGCGCGAACGGTGGATGGTCTCCACCTCGCCGAGCAGTTTCTCCGCGCGTTTGGCGCTTACGCGCAATCCGCCGGCCGCAGCCTGGTGGAACTGGTGGGCCAGCCCGCGGATGCGGACGGCCTGCTGAGCGTCGAACTGCAGCCGGCGTCCGCCTGCGTCGCAGGGACCGGCGACCATCTGAGCCTGTCCATGGAGGTGCGCATTCTGCGGGAGCCGGGCGGCGAGACGGTCTTGCAGAAAACGTTCGGCGGAGGGCTCAAAGGACTGCACGCCCAGACAGCGGCCAACCTGGAGCAGTATGCGCCGATCTTCGAGCCCTGGATCAAACCGCACGCCGGCCCTATCTACTGGGCCGCCGCCGGGGAACTGTACCGCATCGGCGCCGCCCGCTGATTGCGCGCCGTTCCCCGGTACGGGCTGTGGGGCAGGCGCTTTCGCCTGCCAACCTCACGGATCGATCTGAGTGGCGTTAGAACACTCGGGTTGGCAGGCGGAAGCGCGCACCACTGCTCCACGCGAGGCTAGTGGTCGCGGTCGGTCACCAGATCCGTGACCGCCATCAGGGCTCGCTGGTATGCCGATTCCGGAAACTCGCTCATCACTTGGCGCGCGCGCTCGGTAAACGTCTGGGCGCGCTCGCGAACCCGGTCGATGCCGTCGTAACGCCCCACCAGCGCCAGAATCTGCGCGAACGGAACGCGCTGGTAGTTCCGCTGCTCGAGCACTGTCTCCACCAGCCGGCGCTCGGCGGGCGAGGCGCCTTCGAGCGCATACACCAGCGGCAGCGTGACTTTGCCCTCGCGCAAATCGCCGCCCACCGGCTTGCCCAGCACGTTCTCGCGGGCCGTGAAATCCAGCACGTCGTCGATCAACTGGAACGCCATGCCGAGGTTCCACGCGAATTCGCCCAGCTTTTCCTGCGCCTGCGCATCGCTGTGCGCCGAAACCGCGCCCAGCCGCGCACACACCGAAAACAGGCGCGCCGTTTTGCGGTCCACCAGCTCCATACAGTCGGCTTCGGTGATATCGATGCGGCCGATGCGTTCGAGCTGCAACAGCTCGCCCTCCACCATCATTTGCGTGAGGCCAATCAGCAAATCGAGAATCAGGAAATTGCGTTCCCGCAGCGCGATCTGGAAGGCCTGCATGTATAGCCAATCGCCGGCCAGCACGCAGGTGTGGTTGCCCCACTTGACGTTGCTGGAGGGGCGGCCGCGGCGCGTTTCGGCGGCATCGATGACATCGTCGTGCACCAGCGTGGCGGCATGGAGCAACTCCACCACCGCGCCCATTTGGATGGCGCTCGGCCCCGCATTGCCGTGCCCCACCAGCTTGGCCGACATCAGCAGCAAGGCCGGGCGCAACCGCTTGCCGCCGGCCGACTGCAGATAGCGCCCGATGGCGGTGACCGCGTCCACCGAAGCCACCGACTCGGCGGAGATCTTCTTCTCCACCTGTTCCAGATCGTTTTGGACCAGATCGAAAATTCCCCGCGCTGCCTGAGCCTGCCCGAGCTTGCCTAAACTCATGTAGGTTCCCCAGTTTAACCGTTCGGAGTCCCGCCTCGCAAACAGAGCCGCTCGAAATTGTCCGCCGTCCGCTCGGCGATCTCCTCCACCGTCTGGCCGCGCACTTCGGCCAGGCGGCGCGCGGTTTCCGCCACAAAGGCCGGCTCGTTCCGTTTGCCGCGGTGCGGCACCGGCGCCAGGTAGGGGCAATCGGTCTCGATCAGCAGCCGGTCTGCCGGTGTGAGGCGCGCCGCCTCGCGCACCGGTTCGGCCTTCGGAAACGTCAGCACGCCGCCAAACGCCAGGTGGAAGCCGCCGTCCAGCGCCTGCCGCGCCTGTGCGGCATCGCCGGTGAAACAATGCACGACGCCTTCGCCCCGCCACTCGCGGCGCAGGATTTCGAAGGTGTCGTCCCACGCCTCTCGCGTATGGATGATGATCGGCAGCGCCGCCTCTGCCGCAATTGCCAACTGCCGCGAGAAAACCGCGCGCTGCACATCGCGCGGCGAAAAATCGTAATGATAGTCGAGACCGATTTCACCGATCGCCACAACCTTTGGATGCACCGCGAGCTCGCCGAGACGCTCGAAAGTTGCCTCGGTCGCTTTCGCGGCATCGTGCGGATGCACGCCCACGCTCGCCAGCACGAACGGATACTCGTCAGCCAGCCGCAGCCCCGCTTCCAGATCCGGCGGGCCGCCGCCGGTGCCGATGGCGAGCATGCGCTCCACGCCCGCGGCGCGGGCGCGCTCGATCACGGCCGCGCGGTCTTCGTTGAATTGAGCGTCGTCCAGGTGGGTGTGCGAGTCGATCAGCCTCACTTGAGGCGCGCCCCCACCGGGATATCCTCGTGGAAGCCCGCCAGCACCGGCTTGCCGCCTTCCACCGACGCCGCGACAATCATCCCATTCGACACTATCCCGCGCAGCTTCCGCGGCTCCAGATTGGCGACGATGACGACCTTGCGGTTCACCAGTTGTTCCGGCGTGTAGGCCTCGGCGATGCCGGCGACGATGGTGCGCGGCTCGGCTTCGCCGATATCCACTTTCATATGCATCAGCTTGTCGGCGCCTTTGACGCGTTCGGCGGAGAGGACGATGCCGACGCGCAGATCGACCTTGCTGAAATCTTCGATGCCGATTTTCGGCGTCGCCGGCGTGGCTGGCGCTGCTGGCGCTGCTGTCTTGCCCATCATCACGGCTTGCTCGGCGGTGACTTTCTCTTCGAGCGCGCGCATCTGCTCGATGGCCGGTTTGGCTTCGATACGCGGGAAGACCGCCTCAACCCCGCCAATCTCCTCGCCCGCCCATAGCTGGCCCCATTTGAGTGAGTCGAACCGCACGGATTCGATTCGTGAATAGCTTGGGCAGTCCGGATTGCCCTGTGGCCATGGATTACGGCCTAGACCCAACTGGCTCCAAATCTTGGGCGCCGATTCCGGCAGCACCGGGTAGACCAGCGCCGTAATGATCCTGAGAGCTTCGGCCGCAGTATAGAGTGTCTGACCGAGTTGTCTGTGCGCTGCCTCGTTATGCTCGCGTTCCCGGGCCAGCTTCCAGGGAGCCTTTGTGACGATGTATTTATCAACCGCCCCAATCAGTGCCCAAATCGCCTCCAGGCCCTTCGAAAACTCGAAGCGATCGAAGCACTGCTCAACTGTTCGAATCGTGTCGCTGGCGAGAGCGGCGACCTGCGGGTCTGAATCTTCACCCGGAATTTCTCCCATCATATACTGGTGAATCATGGTCAGCGTGCGACTGGCCAGATTGCCCAGGCCGTTGGCGAGGTCCGAATTATAACGGCCAATCAACGCATCGTAGCTGAAGCTGCCATCCTGCCCAAAGACGACTTCGCGCAGCAGGAAGTAGCGCAGCGCGTCCGCGCCCATCACCTCGCGAATCGGCTCCGAGCGAACGATGTTGCCGCGCGATTTCGACATCTTGTCGTTCTCGAACAGCAGCCACCCGTGCGCGAAGATGCGCTTGGGCAAGGGGAGCTTGGCCGCCATCAGGAACGCCGGCCAGAACACCGCGTGGAAACGCACGATCTCCTTGCCGATCAGGTGCAGGTCGGCCGGCCACAACTCTTCACCGTCGATGGTTTTGCCAGCGACTGCGCTCATGTATGTCGTCAGCGCGTCGAACCACACATAGAATACATGCGGCGCTTCGCCTTCCACCGGGATGCCCCACTTGATGTTGGTCCGCGTTATGGAAAGGTCGGTCAAGCCGCCCTTGACGAACGAGATCACCTCGTTGCGGCGCGTATCGGGTTGAATGAAATCCGGCTGCGAGTCGTACAGTTCGAGCAGCTTGTCCTGGAACGCCGACAGCTTGAAGAAGAAGTTTTCCTCGGTGATCGATTCGGTGGGCCGGCCGCAGTCAGGGCACGGGTCGCCGGGCTTGGCATCGTTCACATAAAGGTTGTCGAAGATGCAATATTGGCCGGTGTAAGAGCCTTTATACATGAAGCCGTTCTTCCGGCAGCGGTCGAACACGTCCTGCACCACGCGCGCATGTTGCGGGCTGCTGGTGCGCTGGAAATGATCGACCTGGAGGCCGAGCATCTTCCATTGCCGCTCGAACTCGGCTGCGATCACATCGCAGAATTCCAGCGGCGTCTTGCCGGCGCGCTCGGCCGCGCGCTCCACGTTGACGCCGTGCTCGTCGCTGCCGGTGGTGATTACGGCATGGTATCCCTGCATGCCTTTGAAGCGCTTCAGCAGGTCGGCCACCATGGTGGTGTACGCGTGGCCGATGTGCGGCGCGGCGTTGACATAATAAATCGGGGTGGTGAGATAGTATTTCATTTTTGCTGGTTCAGATAAGCGGAATTGGCTTCCGCGATGATGTGCTTCAGTGCCACGCCGGAGGCGACCGCCAGCTTGCGGCAGTCCTCGTACTCGGGCGTGAAATAGCCTTCGCTGGTGACCTTCACGCGCACTTTGCCGTACTGCGTTTCCACTTCCCGGAGGGTGCGCGCCTGCACTCGCCGCTCGGCCGAATAGAAGCGCAGGCCGATGGTCGAAGTCTCGGAAAAAATCAATTGCGCGATGGCTTCGCGGTGTTCCGGCTTGGCGATCACGCGCAGCAGGTGGCCGGGGCGTCCCTTCTTCATGACGATCGGCTCCAGCGACACATCGAGAGCGCCGAAATCCCACAGCCGGTCGGTCGAGTAGGCTAACACCTGCGGACTGAGGTCGTCGATATTGGCTTCGATCACCGAGACCGTGAGCGCTTCTTCGGCGCCGGTGGGTTCGCCCAGGATCACCCGCAGCACGTTCGCCTGGCGCGGAAAATCGCGGCTGCCCGCGCCGTAGCCGGTGCGCACCACTTTCATCGACGGCAGCACGCCGAAACGTTGGGCCAGTGTCACCGCCACCGCCGCGCCGGTGGGTGTGGTCAGTTCCACCTCGGGGCCGCGCGCGTAAATCGGCACGCCCTCGAGCAGCCGCGCCGTGGCCGGCGCCGGGACCGGCAACAGACCATGTTCGGTTTCCACCGTGCCGCTGCCTACATTGAGCGGCGACGAGAGCACGGTGTCCACATCGAGCAGATCGAGGGCCAGGCAAGCGCCCACAATATCGGCGATCGAATCCGACGCGCCCACTTCGTGAAAGTGGACTTTTTCGACCGGCACCTGGTGGACTGCGGCCTCCGCTTCGCCCAGCCGCCGGAACACGGCGATCGCATTCTGTTTCGCGCGCGGCGGCAGCTCGGCCTTTTCGATCATCTTGACGATGTGGGCCAGGTGACGATGCACCTGCTCTTCTTCCACCCTCACGTGGTAATAAGTGGCGCCGAGGCCGTTGCGCTTGACCTTTTCAAACGACACCACGGCGCCCGCGTCAAGCGAGCCAATCGCCGCGGCGATAGCTTCCGGGTCGGCGCCCGCATCCACCAGCGCGCCCACCAGCATGTCGCCGGCGATTCCCGAGAAGGCATCCAGATAGCAAGTTAACGACACAGAATTTCATTGTAGCGGTTGGGGACAGTCTCGAGCTTCGCGTTAATCCGCCCGGGGTGCGACGAAGAAATGGTGAAGCTCATCGAGACCTTCCGCGTCCATCAGCGGCAGGCAGGCTGCTAGCGCTTCGCCTTAATTTCCGCGTAGGCCCAATCCAGCCACGGCAGCAGGGCTTGAATGTCGGAGGTCTCCACGGTCGCGCCGCCCCACACCCGCAGTCCCGGCGGCGCGTCCCTGTATGCGCCGATGTCATAAGCCGCCTTCTCTTTGTCGAGCAGAGACACAATCGCCTTGGCGCTCTTGGCCTGCTCCTCGGCGGAAAGAGCAAGATAGGCGGGATCGACGATCTTCAGACAGATCGACGTGTTGGACCGGATTGCCTGATCCTCGGCCAGAAATGCAGCCCAGGATGACTTCCCGACCCAATCCTCGATCGCCTGCAGGTTGGCCCTCGAACGCGCCAGTAGCGCCGGCAGTCCGCCGATCGACTCAGCCCACTTCAATCCGTCCAGCGCGTCTTCCACACACAGCATCGAGGGAGTGTTGATGGTCTCGCCTTCGAAGATTCCGGCCATTAGCTTGCCGCCCTTCGCCATTTGGAAGATCTTCGGCAGCGGACGATCGGCGGAGTAACCTTCGAGGCGCTTCACCGCGCGCGGACTGAGCGCTAACATGCCGTGCGCGGCCTCTCCGCCCAGCACTTTCTGCCAGGACCAGGTCACCACGTCCAGCTTGTCCCACGGCACATCCATCGCGTAGACCGCCGAGGTAGCGTCGCAAATCGATAGCCCCTCGCGGTCGGCCGAGATCCAATCCCCGTCCGGAACGCGCACGCCGGAGGTGGTCCCGTTCCACGGAAACACCACGTCGTGTCCCCAATCCGCCAGTTGCAAATCCGGCAGCTTGCCATACTCGGCCGGAAAAACGCACAGGTCCTGCAGCTTGAGCTGCTTCTTACAATCCGCCGCCCAGCCGCCGCCGAAGCTCTCCCATGAAAACACATCGACGCCGCGCTCGCCGAGCAGAGACCACATCGCCATCTCGACCGCTCCGGTATCGGAAGCGGGAACGATGCCGAGTAAGTAGCCTGCCGGGATGCCCAGCAGCTTCTTACTCCGCTCGATAACTTCGGCCAGCTTACTCTTGCCGATCTTAGCCCGATGCGACCGCCCGACCGCGGCGTCCTTCAGGGCGTCGAGACTCCAGCCCGGACGTTTGGCGCACGGTCCGGAGGAAAAGCACGGATTCTTAGGGGTCAGTGATGGCTTCATATCTTATACTTACTGGACGTAGCTTACTCGAACTCTACGGCGCGGGCGAATCTGACGCCAGTGTGGTCGCGCAACTGCGCCAGCACTGTCTCGGGCACCAGGCCATCGGTGGAGACCAGGGCGACAGCCTCGAGCGGCTGGCCTGGAACGGTAGGCTCGTCGCGCCGCCCGAGCGAGAAATTGGCAATGTTGATCTGGTTTCTGCCGAGCACCGTACCGACGTGGCCGATGACGCCCGGCACGTCCTGGTTCTTCATGAAGATCAGCGTGCCGGCCAGCGCCATTTCGCACTGAATGCCATCTACCTGCATCAGGCGCGGCTTCGCCAGCAGCACGGCGCCTTCCACGGTGGTGACGCCGCTATCGGTGATCAGGTCCAGGCGGATGGAATCGGTGTGGCCGGAGCGCGGCTCGCGGCCCTCCTGCACGGTCCAGCCGCGATGCTCGGCGATGGTCATGGCGTTGACCAGGTTCGCCTTCTTCGAAGTCGAACGCGCCAGCGCGCCCGCCACTCCGGCATTGCGCAGCAGGTTGGTATTGCCGTCGGCGATGCGGCCGAAGTAGGTCAGCCGCACGATGCGCGGATTGCCGTTGGCGATGTACGCCGCGAAATTGCCCAGCCGCTCCGCCAGCGCCATGTAGGGGCTGAGCGCGCGGTATTGGTCCGGCGAAAGCGCGGGCATGTTGACGGCGTTGATCGCCACGCCGCTCTTCAGGTATTCCACCACCTGCTGGGCGATGCGGATGCCCACGATCTCCTGCGCCTCCTCGGTCGAGCCGCCGATGTGCGGTGTGGCCAGTACGGCTTCGGAAGCGAACAACGGATAGCCGGCGGGCACCGGCTCGACGGCGAACACGTCCACCGCGGCATCGGCCACTTTGCCGGAGGCTACGGCTTCGGCCAGCGCGGCTTCGTCCACCAGTTCGCCGCGGGCGCAGTTCACGATCCGCACGCCGGTCTTCATCGCCGCGAATGCCTCGCGCGAGAGCATGCCGGTGGTCTCCGGCGTTGCCGCAACGTGCAGCGTGATGTAGTCGCTCTGCGCGTAAAGCGCGGTCAGCTCCAGCAACTCCGCGCCGATATCTTCGGCGATTTTCGAAGTCACGTAAGGATCGTGCGCCACCACCCGCATCTCGAAGGCGCGCGCCCGCTTGACCACTTCGCGGCCGATGCTGCCGAGGCCCACGATGCCCAGCGTCTTGCCGCGCAGTTCATGGCCCATCAACTTTTTCTTTTCCCACTTGCCGGCGCGCGTGGAGGCGCTGGCTTGCGGGATGTGCCGCGCCATGGCCAGCATCAGCGCCAGCGTGTGCTCGGCCACCGAGACGGCGTTGCCGCCGGGCGTGTTCATCACCAGCACACCGGCCGTGGTGGCGGCGTCCAGGTCGACGTTGTCGACGCCCACGCCGGCGCGCCCGATCACCCGCAGCTTGGGCGACCTGGCAAGCACGTCAGGCGTGACTTGGACCGCGCTGCGAACCAGCAGCGCCTCCGCTTCCGCCAGGTGCTGCGCATATTCCTTAGGATTGGATACGATAACATTCCAGCCAGGCTCCCCGCGTAGCAGTGCGAGGGCGGCCGGAGCGATGGGCTCGGCTACCAGGATGTTCATAATGTATGTAAGAAAGCGTCAGGCGCCGGCGGTCAGTACACCATCGCTTCGTCATCGGGCTAAAATGGCGTCCGGCAAGCCTGTTCCATAGAATAACATTACATTATGCCTCTCATCGATCAGGTGCAGAAAGACATGGTTGCGGCCATGAAGGCCAGGCAAGAGGCGCGGTTGAGCGCCCTCCGCATGATTAAGGCCGCGCTCATGAAACTGAAAGTGGATTCGCCCAAGCCCCTCGACGAAGCAGCCGAAATGCAGGTGCTCAAGTCGCTCATCAAGCAGCGCATCGATGCGGCCGAAGCGTTTCGCAACGCCGGCCGCGCCGAGCAGGCGGATAAAGAGGAAGCCGAGCGCGCGCTGATCGAGAGCTATCTCCCGGCCGCCGCCACGCCGGCCGAGCTGGACGAGGCGGTTGCCGCCGCGCTGGCCGAAACCGGAGTCACCTCCCTCAAGCAGATGGGTGCGGTGATGAAAGCGGCGCAGACCCACCTGGCCGGAAAGACCGTGGATGGCAAAGCGCTCAGCGAGAAAGTGAGGTCGCACCTCCAATGACGCCCGCCAAGCACCGGCCATTCGTGCCGGAAAACATGAAGATGCGCGAGTTGACCTGGCGCGCGCTGCTGCTGGGATTGATGATGACGGCGGTGCTGGGGGCGGCCAACGCCTACCTGGGCTTGCGCGCCGGCCAGACCATCGCGGCCACTTATCCGGCGGCGGTGATCGGCATGGCGGTGCTCCGCCTGGGCCGCGGCAGTATCCTCGAAGAGAACATTGCGCGCACCGCCGGCACCATCGGCGAATCGGTGGCGGCGGGCGCCGTGTTCACGCTGCCCGCGTTTTATCTGGCGCACGTGTGGGCGCCACCAGTGATACCGAAGGGCCTGGGATTCTGGGCCAGCATGTGGGCCCTGGCTTCCGACCCGGCCTATTTCAAAGCTACCTCGCTGATGATGGTAGGCTCTGTGCTCGGCGTGCTTTTCGTTTCCCTCATCCGCCGCGCGATGGTGGAAGACCCGGAGCTGCCCTTTCCCGAATCGGTGGCGGCGGCCGAAATTCACAAAGCCGGGCAGGGCGGCGCCAAAGCGGCCAAGTATCTGTTCTATAACATGGGCTTCGGCGCGCTGGTTTACCTGGGCGGCGTGATCAACATTTTCGCGCCGGACCGCGATTTCTTCTTCCGCGTCGGCCAGTTGGGCAAGAGCGCGCTGCGGTTGGGCCCGCTCGGCACCAAGCAAGTGCTCGGCGCGGGCGGCGTCTCCACCTTCGCCGCACCCACCGTGAGCCCGGCCTATATCGGTGTGGGATACATCATCGGGCCGGAACTGGCGGCGCTCAATTTTTCCGGCAGCGTGGTGGCGTGGGGCTTGCTCATTCCGCTGCTCATCTTCTTCCTGGGTCCGCAGTTGCAAGCCTATCTGCCCGCCGGCGCCACGGACGAAAGCTGGCTGGGACTGGCCAACGCCATCTGGCGCTTCATCGTGCGGCCGATTGCCGTGGGCAGCATGATGGTGGGCACCGTCTACACCCTGTTCCGCATGCGCAAGAATCTGCTGGCGGGCTTGGGGCGCGCCGTTTCCGAACTGCGCGGCGGCGCTCCCGCCGCGGAATCGGTGGCTCGCACGGAGCGCTATATGAGCTCCCGAACTGTGTTCGCGCTGATTGGCTGCACCTTCCTGCTGATGTGCGTCCTGTACGTCTACCTTTCCGGGCTGATCGCCGGCGGCATCGCGGCCGCGCTGGTGATGCTCATCGTCGGCTTCTTTTTCGCCACCGTGTCGGGCTACCTGGTCGGTGTCATCGGCTCCTCCAACAATCCCATTTCGGGGCTGACGCTTTCCACGCTGGTGATTGCGGCACTACTGATGGTTTCGATGGGCGTTTCCGGCACCGGCGGCGTCATCGCGGTGCTGGGCGTGGCCGCCGTGGTGTGCGTTTCCTCGGCCGTGGCGGGCGAGCTGTTGCAGGATTTCAAGGTCGGCTACATTCTGGGCGGCACGCCGCGCAGCATCCAGATCGCCGAGCTGATCGCCGTGGTGGTGGCGAGCCTGGTGATGTACTTCCCGCTGATGATTCTCTACCAAGGCAACATCAACAAGGGCGGCATCGGCTTTGGCGATAAAGCGCTTTCCGCGCCGCAGGCCGGCCTGATGGCGTCGCTGGCGCAGGGCATCGTGGGCGGAGACATGGCCTGGCCGTTGGTGATTACCGGCATCCTGCTGGGTATCGCCATGATCATGTTCAAAGTGAGAAGCCCCATGTTGGTGGCTATCGGAATGTACTTGCCGATCGCCACTACTTCGGGGATTTTCGTTGGCGGCATGATCCGCTGGTTCACCGATTCGATGGCCAAACGCGGCCGCTTGAACGAAGCACAGCGGGCGCGGGTGGAAAACGTGGGAATCCTCTCGGCCTCCGGCCTGATCGCGGGAGAGGCGCTGGCCGGGCTGGTCAAAGCCATGTACGATTTTCAGGATAAGAACCTGCCGGTGATTTTCTCTAATCCGTCCTACCTGGTGGGGGTGGTGGTGATGGGCTTCATCGCCTACGCGCTGATCAAAGTGCCGCTGCGCTGCGCCGGCGATCCCAACGAACCAGCGCCGCCAGTGGCAATGATGTAGTCGGGCGGCCTTTAGCTTGCCTGGTGGGGCAGGTCCCCGACCTGCCAACTTGCCCGGTGGGGCAGGTCCCCGACCTGCCAACTTGCCCGGTGGGGCAGGTCCCCGACCTGCCAACGTGCCCGGTGGGGCAGGTCCCCGACCTGCCAACTTGCCCGGTGGGGCAGGTCCCCGACCTGCCAACTTGCCCGGTGGGGCAGGTCCCCGACCTGCCAACGCCCGTATCCGAACGATTGAGGAGCCTTCATGACCTACTATCAAGAGCACCAAGCCGAGTTCCTCGAAGGGTTGAAGACATTTCTGCGGATTCCCAGCATCAGCGCGCTCTCCGAGCACAAGCCGGACATCCGCCGCGCGGCCGAGTTCGCCAGAAACGAACTGCTCGGCGCCGGAATGACTTCAGCCGAGCTGATCGAGGACGCGAACGGCGGCAATCCGTTGGTCTATGCCGAATGGCTGGGCGCGCCGGGCAAGGCGACCGTTCTGTTCTACGGCCATTACGACGTGCAGCCGCCCGATCCGCTCGATGAATGGAAGTCGCCGCCGTTCGAGCCCACCATCCGCGGCAACGACATCTTCTGCCGCGGCGCCTGCGACGACAAGGGGCAGGTCTACATCCAGATCAAAGCCGTCGAGAGTCTCATGAAGACCCACGGCAAGCTTCCCGTCAACGTGAAGTTCCTGCTGGAAGGTGAAGAGGAGACCGGCGGCGAGCACATCGAAGCGTATGTGAAGAGCAAGCCGCCGCGGCTCAAGGCCGATGCGGCGATCGTGTGCGACACCGAGATGTTCGCGCCCGAAATGCCCACCATCTGCATCGGACTGCGCGGGCTGGTCTATTATGAACTGGCCGTCGAAGGCGCCGATCACGACCTGCACTCGGGCGTCTATGGCGGCGCGGCGCCCAACCCGATCATGGCCATCGCCGAGATTCTCTGCGCACTCAAGGACCGCGACGGCCACATCCTGATCCCTGGATTCTACGATCGCGTGGCGCCACCGGCGGCCAAGGAGCGCGCGGCATGGGCGCGGCTGCCCTTCGACGAGAAGGAATACACCGAAAAGGAAATGGGCGCCAGGGAACTGGTGGGCGAGCCCGGAGTTCCGCTCTTTGAGCGCGTGTGGGCGCGGCCCACGCTGGAAGTGCACGGCATCAAGGGCGGCTTTGTGGGCGAAGGCGCGAAGACCGTGATTCCCGCGCGCGCGGTGGCCAAGATCAGCACCCGGCTGGTGGGTGACCAGCGGGTGGATGAAGCGATCGCGCAGTTCCAAGTGGCGGTGAAGGCGGCGTGTCCGCGGGGCGTCACCGCCGAAGTGAAACTGCTGAGCGCGGGGGCTCCATCGCTGACCGATCCCGATAACCCGTACATCCAGGCCTCGGCCGAAGCCATGAAGCAGGTCTTCGGCAAGGAGACCGTTTACATCCGTTCCGGCGGGTCGATTCCGATCGTCGGTGTGTTCGACAGGTATCTGGGCGTGCCCAGCGTAATGATGGGCTTCGGCTTGCCGGACGACAATCTACACGCGCCGAACGAGAAGTTTCATTTGCCGAATTTCTACCGGGGAATCGAGGCCGTAGCGCGCTACCTCGAGGTCCTGGCGCAGTAGGGTGGGGCAGGTCCCCGACCTGCCAGCGCCGGTTTTGGAAAGAATCTTACCAAAAGCAGCCGAATTTCTACCGGGGAATCGAGGCCGTAGCGCGCTACCTCGAGGTCCTGGTGCAGTTAAGGTGGGGAAGGTCCCCGACCTGCCAGCGCCGGTTTTGGAAAGAATCCTACCAAAAGCAGCCGAATTTCTACCGGGGAATCGAGGCCGCAGCGCGCTCCCTCGAGGTCCTGGCGCGGTAAGGTGGGGCAGGTCCCCGACCTGCCAGCGCCGGTTTTGGAAAGAATCTTACCAAAAGCAGCCGAATTTCTACCGGGGAATCGAGGCCGCAGCGCGCTACCTCGAGATCCTGGTGCAGTTAAGGTGGGGCAGGTCCCCGACCTGCCAACGCCGGTTTTGGAAAGAACCTTACCAAAAGCAGCGGCTAATTCCTTTGTTTTCGAAGAAAAACGGTAAGATTCTTACCGAAAATGCTCGTGGGGCAGGTCCCCGACCTGCCAACGCCCGCTTGCGGGCGGAGGTTTTCTGGAATGACCGCTGACGATTTTCGGCATCTCGCACTCGCTCTTCCGGAGACGGAGGAACGCGCCCACATGGATCACCCGGATTTCCGGGTCGGCGGCAAGATCTTCGCCACGCTCGGCTATCCGGAGCGTGGTTGGGCCATGGTGAAGCTCGCGCCGGAGCAGCAGCACAATCTCGTGGAAGCCTTCCCGGCGGTTTTTGTGCCCGCAGCCGGCGCATGGGGCCGCGGCGGTGCGACCACCGTGCGCCTGAAGGCCGCTCATCAGACCGCCGTGCGCCGGGCGCTGACAGCCGCCTGGCGCAAGACCGCGCCCAAGAGCGTTATAGCCCGGCTCGACGCGAGCCAATCAGCCTAGGCACGCCGACTCGGACGGTTTGGTGATCTCACCGGTCGGGCCGGAACCCGGCCAGCAGCCTCAGGACGCCCTACGCTGGCGGCCCAGGAAGAACCAGCAAGGGCGGTTTCGTGGGCGGGACAGCAACACAGGGCAGCGATGAAGGGGCCCACGGAACGCGTCGAGCTACGGTGGCACGGCCATAGCCCGGGTCATGAATTCGCGAACCCGTTCCAGAAGCCGTTCCGGGCTGCCCTCGGTGCGCTCCACCACCGTCACGCGGACCTGCAGGTCAGGGCGGACGACCTTGCCGTCCAGCAAACAGGAATACGCACCGGAGAGTTGCTCTCCCACCGTTTTGGCCGCTTTGACGGCTTCCGGTCCGGGCGCATTCAAGATGGCCACGAACTCTTCGGTGCTCCACCGTCCGATCACCGTCTTCGCGGGAAGCACGTTGCGCAGCCGCTTGGCAAACGCGCCGGCCAGTTCCGCCGCCACCTCACCGTTAAAGCGAACCTCCGACAGCCGGAGACCGGAGGTGGACATCAGCAGCAGGCTGACGTTGCCTTGTTCCATGGTCCGGATGTGCCTCTCGATCTCCGCGCGGGTCAGCAATTGCGTGACGCTGTCGATGGAGGCGGCCGATTCCAGTTGGCCGATCCGGCTGTGCAACATGTGGATTTCCGTCATGAACTGTGCCACATGCGCCTGATGCTGTTTCCGCATCTCCTCCACGCCGTTGCCGACTTCATTCGCCGCCGACAATAACTGCTCGCGCACGGGCGCAGCCGCCGGCTGCTGCGCCAGTTCCCGCAAACCGCCGAGAGCCGTGCGCAGTTGGGTTTCGCAATCGCCATCGGTTTGCGCCAGCGATTCCATCACCTCCTCGAGGGCGCGGGCGGTGGAGGCCAGTTGCTCGCGAATGTTATTCAGGTACTCAGCCGCCCTGCCCCGGTAGTCGCGCAAAAGCGCCCGCAAGGTGGCGTTGGCTTCGCGCAGCGACTCGGGAGCGGAGGACAGGGCTTCCGCGACGGCCGTCACGTAACTGCGATGCTGCGCGGTAGCCTGTTCGTCCAACTCCACTGCGTAGGCCGCAACGTTGTGGATCGCGTCGCGATAGCAGTCGACGGCGACATCGCGCTCCGCGGCGAGCCGTTCCAATTCGGCGATGTTGTTACGGATCGAAAGCATAGCCCAGACTCACTTACCACTATCGGCACAGATCGGGGAAACCTTTATCCAAAGTTTCCGGCGATAGGGCAAAAGCCGCTGGCACGGCATGCGACCCTGCCCCGGCGCGGTGCGCGCTTGCGGCGCCAAACGTGCGCGCAATCGCGTACTATGGAGGGCATGAAGCTACATCGCCCGATGGCCGCCGTGTGCGCGGCCCTGCTCGTGTGCGCTGGTTTTGCCCAGGCGCCTGCCAAGAAAGGACAACCCAACGTGAAGAAGCAATCATACGGAAAGATGCCCGACGGCACTCCGGTGGATTTGTACGTGCTGACCAACGCGAATGGCATGGAAGCGCACGTGACCGCGTACGGCGGCACGCTGGTATCGCTGACGGCGCCAGACCGTCACGGCTCGTTCGCCGACGTGGTACTGGGCATGGACACGCTGGACGGCTGCCGCACCCAAACCGCGTACTTTGGCGCCCTGATTGGCCGCTACGGCAACCGCATCGCCGGCGGGCAGTTCACGCTGGAAGGCAAGACTTACCACCTGCCCATCAACGATGGCCCCAACACCCTGCACGGCGGCCCGCTCGGATTCGGCAAGCAATTGTGGCAGGTGCGCGAAGTGGCTTCTGAGGAAGGGCCGGCGGTCGAGTTCGGCTACGTGAGCAAAGATGGCGAGGAAGGTTTTCCGGGCACATTGACCGCCAAGGTGGTTTACACGCTGACGAACAAGAATGAGCTGAAGATCGATTACACCGCGACCACCGATAAGCCCACCGTGGTCAACCTCACCAACCACGCCTACTTCAACTTGAAGGGCGCCGGCGAGGGCGACATTCTCGATCACGAAGTCACCATCGACGCCAGCCGCTTCACGCCGGTCGATTCGGTGCTGATTCCCACCGGCGAGCTGCGGGCCGTGAAGGGCACGCCATTCGATTTCACTAAGGCAATCGCCATCGGCGCCCGCATCGAAACCGACGACCAGCAGCTCAAGTTCGGCAAGGGTTACGACCACAACTGGGTGCTCGACAAGACTCGCGCCGGGCTCGCCAAGGCGGCGGAAGTCTACGAGCCGAAGACCGGCCGCGTGCTTCAGGTCTGGACCACCGAGCCCGCCCTACAGTTTTACACCGGCAATTTCCTGGATGGCACCATCCATGGCAAGGGCGGCAAAGTGTACCCGCGCCGCGGCGCCTTCTGCATGGAGACGCAGCACTACCCGGATTCACCCAATCACCCGGCTTTCCCGAGCACCGAACTGAAACCCGGCGCCACGTATCACACGACCACGGTCTATAGCTTCTCGGCGAGGTAACTGCGAAATTCCGGACTCGGAAGGGGGGCAGTTTCTGGGCCGGCGGCGATCCGTGAGCAACCGAGCAACCGAGCAACCGAGCAACCGGGGACAGTAACCAATTACACATTTTTTTGAGAGTCTACCCGCCGTCCGTCCACAACTCCGTCACATGGCACGATTGGCACGAGCGGTCGCTCTCGACACGCCTCACCACGTCACTCAGCGCGGCAACGGCCGCCAGGACGTCTTCTTCACCCACCGCGATCGCGAAGTCTACCTCGCCGCCTTCTTCGATTACGCCGCGCGCTACAGCCTGCGCGTGTGGGGATACTGCCTGATGAGCAACCACGTCCATTTCGTGGTGATTCCGGAGCGCGAACGCAGCCTAGCGCGGGTCTTCGGGCGGACGCACGCGGACTATGCGCGCTACGCGAACGTGGCGCGGGGCAGTTGCGGGCACCTCTGGCAGGCGCGCTTCTATAGCTGCGCCATGGATGAGCACCACGCTTGGCAGGCGTTGGCCTACGTGGAACGAAACCCGGTCCGGGCGGCGCTGGTGGAATACGCGGAGGAATACGCTTGGTCTTCGGCCGCGGCGCACTGCCGGGAAGACGCGCTGGAGGGTCGCCTGGATGTGGGGGAATGGCGGCAACGTTACACTGGAGAGCGCTGGCGGGTGGCGCTACGCATCGGCGTGCAGGAAGAGGCGATGGGAGAACGGATTCGAGAGGCGACGCGACGCGGATGCCCGCTGGGCAGCGACGCCTTTGTGGAACGAATTGGCGGCGCGTTAGGGCGGGATCTGCGCTCGCGACCGCCAGGTCGGCCGGCGAAGCGACAGGCGGCACTGACGCCGTCGGAAATGGTGTAATTGGTTACTGTCCCCATTCTGCTCCCGAGGACCTTTGGGACCGATCTGGATCGAGCGCTACGCAACGTGCCGGAAGTGTAGTCCTGGGCGCACAACTGTGGGATTAGCCATCCTCGCGCCGGCCCTGCCCGGCCCCTACAGCTTCAACCCCTTCAGATACTCGCGGAACGGCTCGCCCAAATCATGGCGGCGGAGGGCGTACTCGACGGTTGCTTTGAGGAAGCCCAACTTGTCGCCGGCGTCGTGGCGCGTACCCTCGAAGCGGTAGGCATAAATCGGCCGGCTGCGCAGCAGGTAGTGCAGCGCGTCGGTCAACTGAATTTCGCTGCCGGCGCCCGCGTCCACGGCCTGCACGCAGCCGAAGATCTCGGGCGTGAGCACGTAGCGGCCGATAATCGCCAGGTTGGAAGGTGCGGCGGCGGCGCTGGGTTTCTCCACCAGGTCGCGAATGCGGTAGACGCGGTCGCTCGAGCCGTTATGGCTGACCGGTTCGGCATCGATGACGCCGTACGCCGAGATCTTGTCGCGCGGCACTTCCATCACCGCCAGCACGGGCGCATTGAAGAAGTTGTAGACGTCCAGCAACTGGCGCAGGCAGGGCGTTTCGGCCTCGATCAGGTCGTCCGCCAGAACCACCGCGAAAGGCTCCTCGCCCACCAGTTCCTGGGCGCGCAGCACGGCGTGCCCCAGCCCGAGCGCTTCTTTCTGCCGAATGTACGACACGTTGATCATGTCGGAAATGCCGCGAACGATCGCCAGCAACTCTTTCTTATTGCGGTTCTCCAGCAGGTACTCCAGCTCGAAGCTGACATCGAAATGGTCTTCGATGGCGCTCTTGCCGCGGCCGGTCACTATGATGATGTTCTGGATCCCGGACTGGATGGCCTCCTCGACGCCATACTGGATGATCGGCTTGTCGACGATCGGGAGCATCTCCTTGGGCTGCGCTTTGGTAGCCGGAAGGAATCGCGTGCCGAGTCCCGCGGCGGGAAAAACGGCCTTTCGCACTTTAGCTGGCATCTTCTACAGTTTGAGGCCGGAACTCGCGCTTTGGCAAGGCCCGATTGTCTTCCCGGTACTGGCTGTGGTATCAATAGGAAACCTGGGGAGACAAGAATGGCTTACGTAATCGCTGAACCCTGCATCGGCACCAAAGATACCGCCTGCGTCGACGCTTGTCCGGTCGATTGCATCCACCCCAAGAAGGACGAACCCGGTTTCGCCGAGGTGGCGCTGATCTACATCGACCCGGTCGAGTGTATCGACTGCGGAGCCTGCGTCCCGGTATGCCCGGTCTCTGCGATCTTCGCGCTCGACGATCTGCCCGAAAAGTGGGCCGAGTACACCGCGATCAACGCCGCCTACTACAAGAAGTAGGCTGCTGCGCCGTCCCGCCCGCGCGCCAGGTTATCCCGGAAGCGGACACCACCGGCTTCCGCTCTAGCCGTATGTGACTCCAATAGCCTGAATAGCCTGAATTCCGAAGTTGGACGCCTTGTATCAGGGCACGGCTTGAGCCGTGCCGCCGACAACGCACATTCTGAGGGCTTTAGCCCCTGTTTGCCGGCCAGGGGCCTGTTCTTTCTCGGTCTTCGGCTGTGGAAAGCGACTTCGCGGAAGCTGACTTCGGAACCCGGGATTAGACGGCCACATCGCCGGCGCGCTGGCACGTGAACTGCACCTGCCGCGGGTATGCTCAGCGATTTTCGGTTCGCCCTGCGCTCGCTCCGGCGCAACCCGTCATTCGCGGTGGTGGCCGCGCTTTCCATCGCACTGGGAATTGGCGCCAACACGGCGATGTTCAGCCTGGCGGACGCGATGCTGTTGCGGCCGGTCCCGGTGCCCGATCCCGCCGCCTTATTGAATGTGCGCTCTCAACTGCGAGGCCACGGGCCAGGCGCGATGTCATACCCGGATTACGTGGATTTCAGGGCGCGGACGCGCGCTTTTTCCGGCCTGGCGGCCTACCAGCTCGGCACGTTCGGATTCGCTGCCGACCGGCAGGCGCTGCCGGAGATGAAGCCGGGACTGCTGGTGAGCGGCAATTTCTTCGATGTGTTCGAGGTCGTTCCGCAACTGGGCCGCATGTTCCGTCGCGATGAGGACGCCGTGCCGGGCCGCGACGCGGTGACCGTGATCAGCCACGACCTTTGGCGGCAGGAGTTCGGTTCGGCGGCGGATATCGTTGGCAGAAAGATACTGCTCGATGGCATCGAGTTCACTGTCGTTGGCGTGGCGCCGGAGAGCTTCACCGGCACCGAGCAGTATTTTCGTCCCTTTTTGTATATTCCGCTGACGATGGCGCCGCGCCTGGCTGGCGACAATCACAACCTGCTCATCGGCCGCGACGATCGGCAATTGATGGTGAAAGGGCGCCTCGCGCCCGGGGCTACCGCCAAACAGGCCGCCGCCGAAGCTAACGTAATTGCGGGCAGTCTCGCGCGGGCTTACCCGGCCGCCGACCGCGATGTCGCCGCCTCCATTCTCACCGAGCTTCAGGCGCGGATGTATGAATCATCGGACTGGATGTTGGTGACCATGCTGCTGGTGCTGGCCGGCGTGGTGCTGTTGATCGCCTGCGCCAACGTTGCCAACCTGACATTGAGCCGCGGCCAGTCCCGTTCCGGCGAGATCGCGGTGCGCCTGGCAATCGGAGCCGGACGCTGGCGCCTGATCCGTCAACTGCTGGCGGAGAGCCTCGTCATCGCGGTGGCTGCCGGCGCTGCCGGAGCGCTGCTGGCCGCCGTAATCATCGGGCCCTTCGAGCACTGGCGGGTCCCCTCGCAGATTCCCATCGAGGTCAACGCCCGCCTGGACGTGCGCGCGCTGCTTTACGCATTGGCCGCCGCGCTGGCAAGCGCAGTGTTGTTCGGATTGATGCCGGCCATCCGGGCCACTCGTTCCGATATCGCAGCCGCAATGAAGGTGGCCGGACGGACCGCCTCGCCGCAACGGCGCTTCTGGGGCAGAAACGCGCTCGTCATCGCGCAGGTCGCCGGCAGCGTCTTTCTGATGGTGGTAACGGTCCAGATGTACCGCGGCTTCACGCGTCTCGTCGCGGCATCTCCCGGATTCCGCGCTTCCCAGATGCTGATCGCCAGTTTCGACCCTCGACTGGTGCGTTCGAGCGATCAACAGGCGCGCGATTTCTACCACCGTCTGACGGAGGAAGCGCGCCAGATGCCGGGAGTGACCTCCGCCGCCCTGTCCGAACTGGTTCCCATGTCGAACCACATGGATTCGGAGGCGATCGTGCCGGAGGGCTACCAGTTGCCGAAAGGCGAGAGCGCGGTAAGAGTGTTCTCGAATATCGTCGGCGACGACTATTTTCGCACCGCGGACATTCCGATTTTGCAGGGTCGCCGGTTCCTCGAAAGCGACAGCGACAAATCGCCCCGCGTGGCGGTGGTCAACCAGCTCCTTGCGGAGACTTACTGGCCAGGCCAGAATCCGATCGGCAAACGGTTTCGTTTGGGCGGCCCGCAGGGCGATTGGGTGGAAGTCGTCGGCCTGGCGAGAGCCAGCAAGTACAACTCGCTGATGGAACCGCCGATCGAGTTCCTCTACCTGCCGCTTTCGCAAGACTTCCGCACGCAGTTGACGTTGCTGGTGGCGACCTCCGGGCCTTCCGATGACATCGCGCAGCCGCTGCGCCGGCTGGTCAAGTCCATCGACTCCAACGAGCCGGTGTTTGCGCTCAGCAGCATCGAGCGGTACATCAACGAGCGGTCCACCCGTGTCATGAACGCGCTGACGGCGATGGTGGGCGGCATGGGGCTGCTGGGGCTGGCGCTGGCGATGTCCGGAATCTACGGCGTCATGTCCTGGTCGGTGACGCGGCGCCGGCGCGAAATCGGCATCCGCATGGCGGTTGGCGCAGACCGGCCGGCTGTGGTCGGCATGGTGCTCGGAGGCGGAGCGGCGCTGGGCATTGTTGGATCCGCGATCGGCCTGGCGCTCAGCCTCGTGCTGAGCCGCGGTCTGAGCAGGGCCCTCTTCATTCCTCAGTTGGACTGGCGCCTGGCCGTTTTGGTGGCGCTGGCCCTGTTCGGGATGACGCTCGCCGGAGCGTACATCCCCGCACGCCGCGCCTCGCGCCTCGACCCTAACACTGTGTTGCGGGAGGAATAGCGCGGCTGCGCGGCGCGAGGATGCGGCGGAATTTGGGTGAGCCAGGTGGCCTCGCTCAGGGGTGGGACGGACGATCGGTTTCTGTCGTCTGTCGGCTCCGCGGCAGCGCGCCGCTTGGCAGACAACAATAACCGATCGTCTGTCCCACCTCACTCGTGGCGCAGCGCCCGCATCGGGTCGATGGATGCGGCGCGTCGCGCGGGAAGGAACGCCGCTCCCAACGCCACCGCGATCAACACCCCGCCGGTTCCGCCGAAGGCCAGCGGATCCACGGCGGCGATGCCGAACAGCAGCGAATGGACCGCGCGCGCCGCAGCCCAGGCCAGCGGAAAGCCGAGGATGAGGCCGGCCGCAACCAGCAGCAGCGCATCGCCCAGCACCATGCCGACCACATTGGCGCGCCTGGCTCCGAGCGCCATGCGAATGCCGATCTCGCCGGCCCGCTTCGCCATGCCATACGACATCACGCCGTAGAGGCCCACCGCGGCCAGCAGCAGCGCCAGCACGCCGAAAAACCCTCCCAACGTAGCCAGCAGGCGAGTTTCGAAAATCGAATCGTCGATCCGCTGGCGGACGGTGGCCCATTCGGTCACCGTGATGCCCGCACCGAGCCGCGGCAGTTCACGCAGGACAACGGTTCGCACCGCGGGCGGCGGCAGAGCGCTTCGCACCAGAATGTCGGGCGGCCACGTCACATTATGCTGCGCGAGAGGCGTATATACCCTTGGCTCGATGTTCTCCTGAATGCGGTTCTGCCGGATGTCACGCACCACCCCTACGATGCTGGTGCGTGCGCCGCCTTCGGGCTTACTATCGTCGAAACTCAGCCAGCGCGTCTCCGGATGGGCCTCACCGGGCAGGAACTCGCGCACGAAGGCCTGGTTGACCACCGCGACCTTGGGGGCGCTCGCCGTATCGTTGCGATCGAACTCGCGGCCCCGGAGCGGGGCGCCGATCGTCTCGAAGTAGCGCGGCGCCACGTAGGTCTGATCCACGTCTACCGGCTCTGTCGCGGTCCGCTGCGAACCTGGGACGCGAATGGTTGCGTCGGATGTGCTGCCGCTGCCAAACAGCCCCGGAAAAGCGCAACTCACCGAGTAGATGCCCGGCGTCGCGGCCAGCGCCTTGATCAACTGGTCCTGTGGCTGGTGAAAATCGCCTTTCCACAGGCGCGGGAAATCCAGGCTGAACGCAATCACGCTCTGGTTGCGGAAACCGAGGTCCACCGAACGCATGGCGCGCAGACTATGCCCGAACAGGAAGGCCAGCACCACCAGCACCACGCTGAACGCCACTTGCGCCACCACCAGCGCGCGGCGCAACGCGGGCCGGCCGGCGCGGTCGAGGCCACCCGAACGCAGCCCCGCGGCTGGGTTGACGGCGGTAGAGCGCAGCGCCGGCCCCAGGCCGAACAGAAGGGCCGAGCCGAGCGAGATCGCGATGGTGAACCCGAGCATCGCCAGATCCGGCGCGCTCGAAAATGGATTGCCGGCTTCCTCCGGCAGAAAACTCGCGACCACACGCACGCCCCAGGCGGCCAGCGCGATGCCCACGGCCGTGCCCGCGGCCGCTATCAGCAATGTCTCGGTGAGCGCCTGGCGCACCAGGCGCGCGCGCGTGGCGCCGAGCGAAAGCCGCATGGCGATTTCCTTCTGCCGCGCCGCTCCGCGCGCCAGCAGCAGGTTCGCCACGTTGATGCATGCCGCCAGCAGCACCAGAGACACCAGCGCCAGCAGAACGGCCAGCGGCTTGCCGAAATGTTCCCGCAGCATCGAGAGGCCCACGCTCCCTTCGCGGATTTCCAGCCGCTGCTGGAGCGCCTTCCTGCGGAACGCCGCGTCGTAACGTTCTCCATAGATGGTTCGCAGGTGCTGCTGCATCATTACCTCGAGCGCCGCCCGCACCCGCTGGACCGGCACCTCCGGCCGCACACGCGCCAGTGGCATCAGCCACCAGGAGTTGGGACTCATCACGTTGCCGAAGTGGAACATCATCGCAGGCACCCAGACGTCCGTGTGGCGCTCCGGTGCCACACCATGGAAACCGGGAGCGGCGACGCCAATCACGGTCAGCGACTGCTCATCGACCAGAAGGGTGCGGCCCAACACGGCGGGGTCGGCGCCGAAACGGTTTCGCCACAGGTCGTAGCTGAGCACCGCCAGCGGATGCCCGCCCGGAACCCGATTGTCGTCGCCAGTGAAGAGCCGTCCGATGACCGGCTGGATACCCAGCACCTGGAAGTAATTGCCTGAGACGAGTTCTTGCTGCGCGGACTCTTCGCGGCCGCCCGGGGCCGCTACGAACCGCACCTTGGCAACGCCGTTGGTGGCGATCACGCCGTTGAAAAGGTCTGCGCGGCCGGCAATCTGGCGGTAGAGCGGAAGGGAAATCGTCCCCACGCCCCAGCCGCCGGTACGATGGATCGCGACCAGTTGTTCCGGGTGCGCTACCGGCAGCATGCGCAGCATGAGGGTATGGAACAACGAAAAGATCGCCGTATTGGCGCCGATGCCGAGCGCGAGTGAAAGAACCGCCGCGGCGGTGAAACCGGAGCTGCGGCGCAGGCCGCGCAGCGCGTAACGGACGTCTTTGGCGAAGCTTTCGATCCACGGGAAGCCGCGCTGGTCGCGATAGGCTTCCTTGGCGTGCGCCACGCCGCCGAATTCGCGGCGCGCGGCGGCTCGGGCTTCCACTTCGCTCATGCCACGGCGCCGGAATTCCTCTTCCATCATCTGCAAATGAAGGCTCACCTCTTCATCCAGTTCGCCGTCCAGCCGTTCCCTGCGGAGTAGTTCCCGGATGCGCATCCAAATATCCGGCATGGGTTACTCCGTCTCCGTCAGGCGCACGAAACGGTCCATGATGGCGACCGTTCGCGCCCAGTCCTCGGATTCCTTTTCCACCTGCCGCCGTCCCGCTGCGGTGATTTCGTAGAACTTGGCGCGCCGGTTATTGTCCGAGATGCCCCACCGCGAGCGAATCCAGCCGCGATGCTCCAGCCGCAGCAGCGCCGGGTACAGCGTCCCCTGGTTCAAGTCCAGCACGCCGCCGGAGATCTGTTGAATCCGCTGCGCCAGCCCGAAGCCGTGCTGCGGCCCCATGGTCGCCAGCGTCCGCAGCACCATCAGGTCCAGGGTGCCCTGGAGTATGTCGGTTTTAGCGTCTCGTGTAGACATCCAAAAGGAGTATGCGCCGGTTCCTTTAGAATGTCAAGAGGAGAGACGTAGCGGCAGTGATCGGCTGTCAGCGCTCAAATGGTTTTACGGCGGGATCGTTTAACGGGAGCTGCGCGGGAGGGCGTCAGATGAACATCTCCTCGTCCTGGGTCGCCATGTCGGGAGGGTACTTGCGGCCCTTGACGAAGGTGGAAACCGCGGCCGAAATTCCGGCCGCCACGCTGTTGGCTTCGCGCACCGGGCGCATGGCCGCGCGCTTCAGTGCGTCGCCCACTTCGCCCACCTGCTCGACCGCTTCCGTGACGGTGTCGTCGATCTGCGCCATCCGCGCGCGGGCCCGGTCGCCGGCATCCTCCACCAACGCGCCCAGGCGATCCACCTGCTCGCGGGCGGTGCGTGCGATCTCGGCCGCCTGCCCGGTGATTTCCGCAACCCTCGGGCGGTTCTCCTCAATCGCCAAATTCGCGTTCGCCACCACCGCCTTGGCATGATCGATCAACGGCGAGGCGCGGTCGATCGCGTTGCTGGCTTTGTCGAGCGTGATGCGCGCCCGCTCCAGCGCCGGACCGGCTTTTTCGATGGTTGCGCCAACGACTCTGATCTGTGGCGTGGCCGTGTCCATCAGCACGGTGGCGCGCTCGATCATCGGATCGAGGCGTGCCACGGCGGGTTCGGCGCTATCCAGGAAGGCGGCGAACTTCGCCTGCAACTGGCCGAGGCCGCGGGTAATCGCAATGGCCGCGATCGCCTGCACGGCGAACGCAGCGGCCACCAGCAGCACGCCCGCAGCCGCAATCCAGCGAAAGACTTCGTCGCTCATACCGTCAGTCCCGTCCCGCCGCTCAATGCGATACTAAGCGTTCCCTTCGTTTGCCTGCGGCGCGCGCGCGTCGCGATAGGCCTGCTTGCCCGCCTCCACCGCGTCGGCCAGGTTTTCCTTCTGGCGATTGAGCGCCTCTTTGCTTTTGTCGACCCAGTCCGCCGCGGTCTGCTTCAGGTCCGCGCTGCGCTGCTTCAGCAGGTCGCCGCCTTCGTTAGCCTTGCTGCGAAGGTATTCGCGTGTTTCCTCACCGGACTTGGGAGCGAACAATATGCCGATGCCGACCCCCACGCCCAGGCCCAACAAGAATGCCGAAAGTCCGTTCTTATCCATCGTGTGCCTCCAGTTTCCTTCGGCTCACCCGTCTCTATCCGAGCCAATTTTCAGTATACTCCGCATAAGAACCCCGATCATGGCGGAAAAAACGGACCGGCGCCTGAACGCCGAACGATTGTGGACCTACGCGCTGCGGCTGCTCGCCGGCCGGGCGTATTCAACCGGTGAATTGCGCGAGAAACTGCGCCGCCGCGCGCAACGCGAGGCCGACGCCGATAACGCGGTGGCCCGTCTGAAGGACCTGGGCTACCTGGACGACCGCCGCTTCGCCGAATCCTTCGCCGCCGCGCGGCTCTCCGGCGACAAGCTGGGAAGCGCGCGCGTGGTGCAGGATCTGCGCCGCCGCCGCGTGGCGCCCGCGTTGGCCGAGCGCACCGTCCGCGACGTCTATCAAGGCGTCGACGAGACGGCCATGATCGAGGACTGGATTCGCCGCAAGTACCGCCTCGCCGTGCGCGAGGGCCTTTTCGAAGAGGACAAGGACATGGCCGCCGCCTACCGCCGCTTGCTCCACGCCGGCTTCAAGTCAGGCGAAATCCTGCGCGTGTTGAAGCGCTTCGCCAAGAACCCGGAGCTGCTGGACGCGTGGGAACCACCGGAGGGGGAGGAGGAGTAGCTCTGAACCTCTCAGAGATCGGAAACCGGTTGGCAGGCGAAAGCGCCTGCCCCACTTGGCCGGCAAAGTGGGACAGGCGCTTTCGCCTGTCAACCCCTGCCCCCGCCTCTTCCCGCAGCTCCACAATAGTCGCTCCCGCGGCGCCTTCCCGTCGTGGCGCGGGCCGTCCGGCCTGCAGAGCCGAGAGTCATCTCGGCTTTTCCTGGTTTTCCCGCGCTCCTACTTACTCCCTCAGTTCAACGATAGTCGCCCCGGCGCCGCCTTCCTGCTGCGGCGCTGGGTAAAACTTCGCTACGTGCGGATGGCTGCTGAGCAGCTCCTGAATGGTCTTGCGCAGCACGCCCATGCCGAAGCCGTGCACGATGCGCACGCGGGAGGCGGTGGCCATCACGGCGCGGTCGAGGAATTCGTCTACCGCATCGCGCGCTTCCTCGGCGTGCCGGCCGATCACGTTGATCTCCTGGAACGCCGGCGATAGCTGCGGAGCGGGCTTGTAGGTCACGCCTTTCGGCAGCTTGGCCGGCGCGTTGCCGGTTTCGGGAAGCACCTCGATCACGTCGTCGCGCGAGATCTGCATGCGCAGGAAGCCGGCTTCCACCTCGATGCGGTCGTTGGTCAAGAATCGCGTCACGCGCGCCGGCTCGCGCACGTCCTTCAGCCGCACGCGCGCGCCCTCAGTGATGCGCAGCGGCTGAATGCGGTCCTGCCGCGAGTCGTCCTCGGTGGCGAGAACTGTGGTTTCGAAATCGTCGCGCAGCTCGCGTTTGGCTTTGGATACGCGCCGCTGCGCCTCCTGCTCGGCCTTGCGGCGCTCGCCGGACTGCGCAATCTTTTCGATGGTCTCCCGCGCGTGCTCTTCAAAGCGTGCCAGCGCTTCCTCGGTGCGGCGCTCCAATTCCTTCAGCTTGACGGTCTCGCGCCGATCCCACTCGCGGGCGATCTCTTTTTCGCTGCGCTCCTGCGCGATCAGCTTCTCGCGCAGGCTTTGTTCCAGGGCTTGCGTTTCCTTGACGCGCCGGTCGAGCTCGGCGAGGAATCGCGTCACGTCGCGCTCGCGGTCGCTCATCGCCATCCGCGCGCGGCGCATGATGTCCTCCGGCATGCCGAGCCGCGTGGCGATTTCGAGGCCCGCCGATTTCCCCGGCAGCCCCAGTTGCAGAAGGAACGTGGGCTCGAAGGTGTTTTCGTCGAACCCCATCGACCCGTTGATCACGCCCTCCGTCGATGCGCCATAGATCTTGAGCGCCATCAGATGGGTGGAAACCAGCGTGAACGCGCCGGCCGCGCGGAAATGGTCCACAATCGCCACGCCCAGCGCGCCGCCTTCTTCCGGATCGGTCGCGGCGCCCAGCTCGTCGAGCAACACCAGCGTGCCGGGCGTCACATCGAGCGCCATCTCGCGGATGTTCGACACGTGCGCCGAAAACGTGCTGAGGTTTTCCTGAATCGATTGGTAATCGCCGATATCCGCCAGCACCTGCTCGAAGACCGGAAATTCGGCTTCCGCCGCCGGCACCGGCAGCGCGGCTTGCGCCATCAGGCTGAGCAGCCCGACGGTTTTCAGCGTCACCGTTTTGCCGCCGGTGTTGGGGCCGCTGATGAGCAGCGTGCGGCGCTCGCGCTCGAGATCGAGCGAGACCGGCACGGATTTGCGCTGGCGCCGCCGGAGCACGTCTTCGAGCAGCGGATGGCGCGCCTCGCGCAGCAGCAGCCGCTCGCCGAAGCGCGGAATGACGCAATCGAATTCGATCGCGAAGCGCGCCTTGGCGAAGATCAGATCGAGCGCCGCCATGACGACCAGCGTCTGGCGGATCGAATCGGCGTGGCCGCGCAGCCGGTCGGTCATTTCGAGCAGGATGCGGTAGACTTCGCGGGCTTCCTCTTCGCCCAGCCGCACCAGCTCGTTATTGAGGTCGATGGTTTCGAGCGGTTCGACGAACAGCGTGTGGCCGCTGGAGCTGGCGCCGTGAATCACGCCGTCCAGCTTGCGCCGCTGCCCGGCGATCACCGGGACCACGAAGCGCTCATTGCGGATGGTGACGAACTCTTCCTGGAGGACGCCTTCCTCGCGGTGCGCCTTCAGGAAGCGCTCGAGCGATTCCTGAATCGCCTTTTTCTGCCGCTCGGCGTCGCGGCGCAGCCGCGCCAGCGCCACACTGGCGTGATCGGCCACCGTGCCATCGGGCAGAATCTTGCCTTCCAGGTCCTGCAGCAGGGCGCGAAAATCGCCGATGGATTGGCCGCGCAGCCCCAGACACGGGAAGCGTCCGGCCGTAGCGGTGAGCACCGACTTCGCGTCCGCCGCGCGATCGAGCAGCGCAAACAGGTCGAAGATCTCTTTGGGTTCGAGGCCGGCGCCTTCGATGTGCAGTTTCTGCGCCGCCGGCTCCACGTCCGGCAGCCCGCCGAAGTCGATGCGGATGGCCGCGCCGCGGCCGGCCTGCTGCGGGCGTGCCGCGGATCGCAAATATTCGATGGCTTCCCCGGCTTCGGACAGATCTTCGATCAGGCGCTGGCGGTCCGCGTGCGGCTCGACTTTTTCCAGCTCGCGGCGCCCCATCGGGCTGGCCACGTACCGGCCCACCAGCCGGAGCAGCGATTCGAATTCGAGCACTCCAGCGCTGGTCTTCAAGCGTGCAGTCCTATCGGGAAAGTGGGGCAGGCGCCCCGGTTTTCGGGTCCGATGCGGATTTCGCCTGCCAACCCGTTAAGCGCCTGCTTTTCAGTTTCGAAAACCGGAAACCGAACCGCGAAACCGGGGACGCGGTTCTTCCTCCGGTTCCAGGTTCCGCGAGATGCCGTCACTTTAGTCCACTCCAATCTTCCTGCTACGCCTTTCGGTAAGCATGGTATCGTGCCACACGCCGTCGCGCTTGGCGATCCGCTCGCGGCGCCCTACAATTCGAAAGCCGCATCGCGCCTGAAGCGCCAGGCTAGCCGCGTTCCCGGCAATCGTGGCGCCTTGCAGCGTCCAGATCCCATGCGACTCGGCGGATTCGACGATCGCCTCCAGCAGAGCGCAACCCACGCCCTGGCCTCGCGCCGCAGCCGCGACATAGATGGCAACCTCCGCCACGCCCGCGTAACAGGCGCGTTGCGACACAGCGCTCAGCGCCGCCCAACCGATTACCATGCTCTTCCGCGCCACCAATCGCGAATGGGGCAATCGCGCCCGATTCCATTGTTCCCACGAAGGCGCGGCGGTTTCAAAGCTCCCCACGCCGGTGGCCAGCCCTTCTTCATAAATCGCGCGCACGTCGGGCCAGTCATCCGTTTTCATGACTTCAATTCGAAAAGGCATCCGCTTCGCTTCAGTCTACAACCTGGCTTCGGATTCTCGCGCGGGGTGGTTGACCAGCTCTTTAATACCCAGATTGATGCGAATTCACTAGCGAGGGAGAGCCCCGCCATTTCTCGGTCGCCCGAATCGCAGATTTTACCGGATTCTCCGCCTCCACCTACAATGAGACTTCATGTCCCTACGCGCATCGCTCGAACGGTATTTCGAGTTTGCCACCTTGAACGCGAACTGGCGCACGGAAATTCTGGCCGGTTTCACCACGTTCATGACGATGGCGTACATCGTCTTCGTCAATCCCGCGATTCTGCACGAAGCCGGCATGCCGCTGGCCGCGGTCACCGCGGCTACGTGTCTCTCGGCGGCAGTGGGCAGCGTGTTGATGGGTGCGCTGGCCCGGTACCCCATCGCGCTGGCGCCCGGGATGGGACTCAACGCTTATTTCACATACACGGTGGTGAAGGGGATGGGCGTGGCGTGGCCAACCGCGCTGGGAGCGGTCTTCCTTTCCGGCATCGCGTTTCTGGTGCTCACCGCGTTGGGCGTGCGGCAGCTCATCATCTCCACCATCCCGTTCGAACTCTACGCGGCTGTGGCGGCGGGCGTGGGCCTCTTCATCGCCTTCATCGGCTTTCGCAACTCCGGCATCATCCTGGCGCATCCGGTAACCACCGTCACGCTGGGGAATCTGCGCGATAAGAACACCGCGCTGGCTCTGTTCGGACTATTGCTGATGGCGGCGTTGCTGGCGTGGCGTGTGCGCGCCGCGATGCTGATCGGCATCCTCGCCACCACCGCCATCGGCCTCGTTACCGGGGTGGCCCAGTGGACGCCGCGGGCGTACCGCTTCGCGGATCTTTCCGCCACCGCCGGCAAGCTGGATATCAGCGGCGCGCTGCGGCTGGGCCTGCTCGAAATCGTCTTCGTTTTCCTGTTCATCGACATGTTCGACAACATCGGTACGCTGGTAGCCGTAGGCAAGCGGGCCGGGCTGTTCGACCGCACGCACCAGATTCCGCGCGTCAACCGAATTCTGTTTTCCGATGCGACGGCCACGGTGGTGGGCGCGCTGAGCGGCACTTCCACGGTGGTGAGCTACATCGAAAGCGCGGCCGGCGTGGCGGCCGGCGGCCGTACCGGCGTCACCGCCATCGTCACCGGCCTGCTTTTCGCGGTGGCGCTGTTTGTCGCACCGGCGGTGGGCGCCATTCCCGCCGCCGCCACCGCGCCGGCGCTCATCATAGTGGGCAGCATGATGATGTCGTCGGTGGCGGAAATCGCCTGGTCCGATCCGGAAGTCGCCATCCCCGCATTTCTCACCATCATGACGATTCCGCTGACTTACTCGATCGCCAACGGTCTGGCATTCGGTTTCACCGCCTTCACCCTGCTCAAGGCCTTGCGCGGCAAGTTCCGCCAGGTGAACTGGTTCGTCTATGTGCTGACGGCCCTGTTTATTGTGCGATTCCTCTATCTGGCGAGGTGAGTTACGGACAAGGTAAAGAGGCTGCTGAAAAAGTCCGAAAAGAACACTTTGAGCCACGGATGAACACCGATGAACACTGATTCAGTCAGTTCTTTTTAATCGGCGTTTATCTGTGTTCATCTGTGGCTGATCATGCCTTTGGTATTTTTCAGCAAGCTAAAGCGTGCCCTACCTTGTAGAATAGAAGACACGCATGTCCCAGCCGCTTGTGGGGATGGACCTCGCCGATCTTCGCGAGGCTCTTGGCTCCGATCAACCCGCTTACCGCGCCACTCAGGTGTATGAGGCCATCTATCGAGGCCGCGCCACCGATCTGGTTGGCATCAGCGCTCTGCCGGCGGCGCTGCGCCAGAGCCTGGCGGAGCGCGTCGCCTTCGGGCTGCCGGAGATCGCGCGCCGCTTCGAGTCGATCGATGGCACGCGGCGCTACCTGCTCCGCCTCGCAGACGGCCGCACCGTGGAAACCGTGTTGATGCCGGAAGGCGAGCGCGACACCATGTGCATTTCCAGCCAAGCCGGTTGCGCGGTGGATTGCAAGTTCTGTATGACCGCGCTGCTGGGCCTGGAACGCAACCTGACCGCGGGCGAGATCGTCGGCCAGGTGCTGGCGCTGGTGCACGACAATTCGCTCGACCGTGTGCACGATCCGCGCCGCCTCAACATCGTCATGATGGGCCAGGGCGAGCCGCTGCTCAATCTCGATAACGTCATCAAAGCCACCCGCATCCTGCTCGATCCCGCCGGCTTCGCGCTTTCCCCGCGGCGCATCACGGTCTCCACCGCCGGCATCGTGCCCAAGATCGCCGAGCTGGGACGCGCGCCCGTGCGGCCCAAGCTGGCGGTTTCGCTCAACGCTTCCACCGAGGAGGCGCGCTCGGAGCTGATGCCCATCACCCGCAAGTATCATTTGAGAGATTTGATCGAAGCCTGCCAGGCCTATCCGCTGCGGCCTTGGGAGAAGCTGACGTTTGAGTACGTGCTGCTGAAAGGCGTCAACGATAGCGACGCCGACGCGCGGCGCGTGGCGAAGATGCTGGCGAACCTCAACGCCAAGATGAACCTGATCGCGCTGAACCCCGGCCCGGAGATCCCCTTCGAGACACCGGACCCGGAGCGAGTCGTCAGTTTTCAGACCATCGTGCGCCGCTCGCTGCCGTGCTTCGTTCGCAAGCCCCGCGGGCTGGATATTTACGCCGCCTGCGGGCAATTGAAATCCAGCGCGGTGTGAGGGCGCTGACGGATGCTGGCAGGTGGGTAGATCTCCGATTTGGCGACAGCACAGCCAAGTTCAGGCCAAATAGCCCATCGATCGATTGGCCGTATACTGTATACAGGACATGGAGATGCAGCTTAACGAGCGGGAAGCCTCATTAATGGATGCCTTCCGGCGCTTGCCTCCGGACACGGCGACGGAACTGTCCGCGCTGGCCCAGCGGTTAGCGGAACTCGCACCGAACCACAGGATCGACTGGTCGGATTCCTGGTCCGATGAAGACCTGAATGAATTCAGGGCCGCATCCCTGCGCCGCCTCGACACTGAGGAATCAGAGGATCGCGGTTGAGGCCTGGCGATGTGGTGGTCGGCATTCTGGTGGGCGCCCAGGAAACCAAGGTCCGTCCGGCGGTCGTTATTGCGAGCCCCACGTATCTCGCCGAGCGTCCGGACGCAGTAGTAGGGATTCTGACGACGAAGCTGCCGAGGACGCCTGGCGCGACTGATTACATTCTCGAGGACTGGCGATCCGCCGGACTCCGCGCGGAGTCTTGCCTCCGCGCCTACGTGTTGACTGCTCACCGTTCGGAGTTTACCGTAATCGGCCATCTCAGTGCGCGCGACTGGGATGCTGTGAGAGCGTGCGTCCGCGCGGCCCTTGCCGTGTAACGACCCCGCCGTCACAACCCGGCTTGTTTCCGACAAGCTCCTGGTGACCGTGGACAGACTGCTCTGTCCACGCGGCGCAAAGGCAGCGCCTTGGGACAGAGTAGTCAGTCCCCTCGCGGCTATCGCGGCGTAATCAGCCCGCCCAGCTTATCTTGTTCGCTCACCGTCGAGCGTGGAAAACGGGTGGACCAGGCTTCGGGGTACTTGAGGCCGGAGCCGGTGTTATAGAGGACGATGCGGTCGGCCGGTTTGAGGAATCCGCTGACGAGCAGTTTGCGCAGCGCGGCCACGCAGGCGGCGCCTTCGGGCGCGGCGAAAATGCCTTCGGTAGAAGCCAGCTCGGCTCCGGCATCGAGCATCTCTTCATCGCTCACCGCGACCGCGGTGCCGCCCGAGGAGCGCACCGCATCGAGCACCAGAAAATCGCCCAGCGGTTTGGGTACGCGTAATCCGGCGGCCAGCGTGTGAGCGCCATCGAAGAAACGGCTGCGCGGCTCGTTCTCTTCGAAGGCACGCACCACGGGCGCGCAACCCTCCGCCTGCACCGCGATCATTTTGGGGCGGCGGCTGCCGATCCAACCCAGCTTCTCCATTTCATCGAACGCCTTCCACATGCCGATCATGCCCACGCCGCCGCCGGTGGGATAGAAGATGGCGTCGGGCGGTTCCCAATCCATCTGCTCGGCCACTTCATAGCCCATGGTCTTCTTGCCTTCAATGCGGTACGGCTCTTTTAACGTGCTGACGTCGAACCAGCCTTCCTGCGGGCCGCGTTCGGCAACCACGCGGGCGCAATCGCTGATCAGGCCATCCACCAGGGTGACATTGGCTCCGTACGCCTTGCACTCCAGGTAATTCGCCTGCGGGACGTCGCGCGGCATGAAGATGAAGGATTCGATGCCGGCCGCCGCCGCGTAGGCCGCCAGCGCGCTGGCCGCATTGCCCGCCGAAGGAATCGCCACTTTGCGGATGCCCAGTTCCACGCACATCGAGATGGCGCAGGCCAAGCCGCGCGCTTTGAAGGATGCGGTGGGATTCAACCCTTCGTCCTTGACCCAGAGCGCGTCGGCGCCCAGCCGAGCGCCCAGCCGCCTGGTGCGCTGAAGCGGCGTCCAACCCTCGCCCAAACTCACGATCGAAGCTTCCGCGGGTGGCAGCACTGGAGCGTATCGCCACATGCTGGAAGGTCCGCCGGCAACTTCCCGCCGCGGCCAGCGGTGACGAATAATATCGAGATCGTAGCGCACCAGCAGAGGACCGCCGCAGGAACAGACGTTCGCCGGCGCCCCCGCATCCAGCCTGGAGCCGCACTGGCTGCATTCCAAATGGGTTGCTCTCGCCATGAATCATCAAGTCTAGCATTCGGCGAAACCGTGGCCGCTCACACGAGCGTTGCGGCATCGCGTGCGCGCCGGCCGCCATCAATGGCCCTTCCAGTACCGGACTCGCCATTGCGGGCGTTCCCTTTCGGGCGCCTGCTCTGATATAAAAGAGTTGGTTCGAATTGCGATGTTGCACTCTTGCGGACGCACCCATTTTCACCGCTCTCACCGGGATCAGGACTCGCCGGGCGGCGATGCCGCTCGTCAGGCTGGCCCGGCGCCGGCGAAGAGCGCGCCCGCCGCACCTTCGCATGACAAGATCGCGGCACTGGCTTACTCTTATTGGGAAGCCCGCGGGCGGCAAGATGGCTCGCATCAGGAGGACTGGTTCCGCGCGGAACGTGAGTTACGCCGGCACGCCTGAAGGGCTCGCGCGCGAACACACGCACAGCGCAATCCGCTGGCTGGCATTCCGGCGAGCGAAAGTCGATTCTGACTTAGCGCATGCCCGCTGCGCCGACCTGCCGGCGCATCCGCCGCAGTTTCCAAGAATAGAGGCACTCGAGGGCGCCGAGGAGCAACAGCGAGAACGATATGTTTTGCAGTGGCGTCATGGAATCATTCTCCGCATTCTGTTTCTTATATAACAGAAATAGATCTCAAAGCCTAGATCTATCAGTACCTATCCTGGTGCCTCATGACCAGTAGCCGTCAGATCCCGACCAGGTTAGTAATAACTTTTCATCCGAAACGGCGCGTACGCAATCTACCCGGAACTGGTGTCATACAATTGAAACAGGGATGTCGGCAGGCACTGGACGCAAACTCGCCATTTTGGAGCCAATCGTGGTCTTTGCTCTCATCCTGACCTATATTTGGAGCTTGCGTTACCATTACCCCGCCGCGTGGGCGCCGATTCTGGCTTTGCCGCTGGCCTCCCATTGGTGGCGCGGAGAGGGAGCGTCCGCGCTTGGTTTCCGCGTGCAGAATCTGGCTGAGTGCGTGCGGCGCTTCGCTCCGGCGCTCGGGTTTCTCGCCCTGGCGCTGCTCGCGTCCGGGCTGTTGTTGGACACCCTCCGCCGCATCGCGCCCCAGAATGCGGCGCTGACCTGGGCACTCTACCTGCCTTGGGGCCTTTTCCAGCAGTACCTCTTGAACGGTTATTGCCTGACGCGCCTGCAAATGGTGCTGCCGGGCCGGGGAGCGGCGCTGGCTGCCGCAGCGCTGTTCTCCGCCGTTCACACGCCCAACTGGTTCCTGATGCTGGTGACGCTGGTGGCGGGTTACGCCGCCGCGCGCCTGTACAGCAGATACCGCAACCTCTATTTCCTTGGCCTCGCCCACGGCACGTTGGGCGTGTTGCTGTTTCTGGTGGTGCCCGATTCCATCAGCCATCACCTGGTGATCGGCCCCGGTTGGTTCCGTTAACGTATCGGAGCCGCGACCGCAGGGAGCGGTCCCGCCGAAGGGAGCGTCCGCCATGCGGGCGGCTCCCGCCGATTCATCTGACAACTCCTGTCTGTTAGGCTGCCGTTTGGTGAAGCTGACCGCTCCCTCCGGTCGCGGCTCCGTTCGGATGCTATTGGCAAAGCAAGCCCCTCGTCCCACCCCGGCACAGGCTGTCCCACAAGCGGACAGTCCGCACCGCGGCCTAACCGGGGATCGCCTTTGTACGTCATAGGTTAGACCCTGCGCGGAGTGGCAGAAGCCGTGCCTTTTCCACTTGGGAACGGTAATGGACATACAACGCAAGAACGTGGGCAGGAACAAGGCCATCCGTTGGACCATCATCGGAGTCGTCGCGCTGGCAGTGGTGGCCGGCCTCTTTTTTTGGGTGAAGGGCCTCAAGCCTGCCGCTCCGCCGGCGGAGATGTCGGCCCTCTGGCCGGACACCGTGAAGCGCGGCCCCATGGTGCGCGAAGTGCGCGGCTTGGGTACGCTGGTCCCGGAAGATACCATGCTGATCACGGCCAACACGGACGCCCGCATCGAGCGCATCCTGATCAAACCGGGCACGCCCGTCAAGGCCGATTCCCTGGTGATGGTGATGACCAGCCCGGAGTTGCAGACCGCCCTGCTCGACGCGCAATACCAGCTCAAAGCCGCGCAGGCCGATTTCGAAAACCTCAAGGTCACGCTCGAAAAGGCGCTGCTCGACATGCAGTCGCAGGCAGCGCAGACCAAAGGCGACATGGAAAACGCCAAGCTGCAGGCCGACCGCGACCAGACGCTGGTCAAGGACGGCCTGGTTTCCGAGATCGACGCCAAGATCTCCGCCACCAAGGCCCAGCAGCTTGCCGAACAATACCAGCTTCAGTTGAAGCGCCTGGAGATCAACTCGCAGGCGGACGCAGCGCAGCTCGCCGCAGCCAAGGTGAAAGTGGATCAGTTGCAAGGTGAGTATGATTTGAAAAAGAGCCAGGTGAGCCAGTTGAACGTGCGCGCCGGCTTTGACGGAATGCTGGAAGCCCTGCCGGCCCCGCTCACGCAGGTCGAGGAAGGCCAGAAGGTGCTGGCCGGCACGCCGCTGGGCAAAGTGGCGCAGCCCTCGCATTTGAAGGCGGAACTCAAAATCGCCGAAACGCAGGTCAAGGACATCGCCATCGGCCAGCCGGCGGTGATCGATACGCGCTTGGCAGGTGGCGGCTCCAACGGCTTGATCGACGGCCGCGTGTCGCGCATCGATCCTTCCATTTTGAATGGCACGGTGACGGTGGATGTGGCGCTCAAGGGCCAGTTGCCGCAGGGCGCGCGGCCGGATTTGAGCGTGGACGGCACCATTCAGCTCGAGAAGCTGGACGATGTAGTGTTCGTGGGGCGGCCGGTGTTCGGCCAGGAAAACAGCTCCGTGCAGCTATTCAAGATCGAGCCGGACGGCAAATACGCCAATAAGGTGAAGGTCGCCTTCGGCCGCAGCTCGGTCAACACCATCGAAATCAAGAGCGGACTGAGTGTCGGCGATCGGGTGATACTCTCCGATATGTCGAACTTCGATCAATACGACCGGATTAAGCTGAACTAGATCTTCGTCAATATCGTCTTTGAGGTAGAGCGACTATGGAAAACGGCTCGGAAGCGCTAATTCGCCTGGACCAGGTGAGCAAGGTTTTCATCACCGACGAAGTGGAGACCCACGCCCTCGCCGGCATCCACTTCGAACTGAAGAAAGGAGAATATCTGTCGATTGCCGGCCCGTCCGGTTGCGGCAAGTCCACGCTGCTGGCGATCCTGGGGCTGCTTGACACTCCCAGCGACGGCGTATATTACCTGAACGGTAAGCCGGTGACCGGGCTGAAGTTGAGCGAGCGGGCGCGCATCCGCAACCGCGAGATTGGATTCATCTTTCAGGCGTTCAACCTGATCGGCGATTTGACGGTTTACGAGAACGTGGAGCTGCCCCTCACCTACCGCGGCATGCCCGGCTCGGAGCGTAAGCGCCGCGTGCAGGAGGCGCTCGAGCGCGTCGGCATGTCGCACCGCATGAAGCACTACCCCTCGCAGCTCTCGGGCGGCCAACAGCAGCGCGTGGCAGTGGCCCGCGCCTTGGGCGGCGACCCGCTGATTCTGCTGGCCGACGAGCCGACCGGCAACCTGGATTCGGCCAATGGCGAAGCGGTGATGAGCCTGCTCAAGGAGCTGCACTCGGCCGGCGCCACCGTCTGCATGGTGACGCACGACCCGCGCTACGCCGAGTTCGCCGACCGCACCATCCGCCTGTTCGACGGCCGCATCGTGGAAGAAGCGCAGGTGGAACCGGCGGCCAAACATTAAGGCGAAGGATCGCGACCAGAGGGAGCGACCATGGGCCTCCGCCCCCCCAACAAGGCGCCGTGGCGCGGCTTGCCCGTGCACCATCCGGGGCCGTCTGGCCTGGGGAGCCGAGAGTCATCTCGGCTTTTCTTCCGCCCGCTGCGCTGTCTGGCGCCGTTTGTTAACCTCGTCTCATGCACCCTTTGGTCGGAGACCTGCGGCGCGGGGTGCGCCTATGGTGGAAGGCGCGCGGTCTGGCTGCGCTGGCGCTGGTGGCTTTGGCGCTCGGCATTGGCGCCACAACCGCCATTTTCAGCGTGGTGAACGCCGTGCTCATCGAGCCGTTGCCGTTTCGCGATGCCGGCCAGTTGGTGGTGATCTTTGAGAAGAATATTCCCCAACAGAAGAACGATCTCTATGCGGCCGGCATCAATATCGACGAATGGCGCCGGCGCAGCCGCACGGTGACGGGCGTTGCCGCCATCTTCGATGGAAAGATGATTCTGACCGGTGGCCCCGGCGGCCCCATGGAAGCCGAAGAGTTGAAGTCCGAACGCGTGTCGGCGAATCTGTTCCCGTTATTGGGTGTGCAACCGGTGTTGGGCCGCGGTTTCCTGGCCTCCGAAGACGTTCCAGGGCAATCCACTGTGGCCGTGCTGAGCTACGAGTTATGGCAGCGCCGGTTTGGCGCCGATCCTTCGATTCCCGGCAAATCGATCCGCCTGCGCGGGTTGGATCATACCGTGGTGGGCGTGATGCCGCCGGCTTTTTCCGTGATCGAACCGGGCGTGGACGTGTGGACTCCGCTCAACTTCAACATCAACGATCCGCGGGTTGCCTCCGGCCGCAGCCTCACCGCAGTCGCCCGCCTGCGCCCGGGTGTGACCTTCGAGCAGGCCGTGCGCGAGTTCGATAGCATGGGCGCCAGCCTCGAAGCTGCCTACCCGGCGGTCGACAGCGGATACCGCGCCACGGTCAAGCCCTTGGCCGAGCAGATCGTGGGTAAGACGCGGCAAGCCTTGCTGGTGCTGCTGGCCGCGGTGGGGCTGCTGCTTGGGATCGCCTGCGCCAACGTAGCCAACCTGCTGCTGGCGCGGGGCGCCACGCGCCGTAAGGAAATCGCCGTCCGCGCCGCGCTGGGGGCCAGCCGCCTTCGCATCACCGTGCAGTTGCTCGCCGAAAGCGTGTTGCTGGCCCTGTCCGGCGGGGTGTTGGGGGCTGCTTTGGCCGCCGCTTCCGTCACCCTGGTGGCGCGGCTGGGGCCGGCCAACCTGCCGCGCCTGTCGCAAATCCACGCCGATTGGCGGCTGCTGCTGTTCGCCGTGGTCATTTCCGTCCTCACTGGCGTCCTGTTCGGCATGGCGCCCGCTCTACAGATTTCTTCCGGCAACTTGAATCTGGCGCTGGTGGAAATCGGACGAGGTGGCACGGCCGGCCGCTCCGGCCGCATGTTGCGTAGCGGTTTAGTGGTGATCGAAATCGCGTTGGCGCTGGTACTGCTGATCGGCGCCACGCTCCTGGCCCGAAGCTTCAACCGGCTGCGCTCGGTCAACCCGGGCTTCGAGGCCTCTAACCTGCTCACTTGCCGCCTGCCGTTCGCCGGCGGAAGAAATGCCGCGCCGCCGCGCCGCGTGGCCTTCCTGCACGCCGTCATGCCGCGGCTGGCGGCGCTCCCCGGCGTGCGTAGCGTGGGCGCTTGCAACGCGCTTCCGCTGACCGGCCTCGATGTGGGCGTCATGTTCGCCGTCGCCGATCGTCCGGCGCCGCCCCCCGACCAGCGGCCCATGACGCTGACTCGCTCGGTTACGCCGGATTACTTTCGCGTGATGGGAATTCCGCTGCTGGCCGGGCGCGAGTTCACCGATGCCGACACCGCCGATTCGCCCGCGGTGGCCGTCATCGACCAGGCCCTGGCGCGGCGTTTCTTCCCCGGCGCCAATCCGCTCGGCGGCCGCCTGGCTCTGGATTGGTCGCCGCCCGTGGTCGCTCAGGTGGTGGGCGTGGTAGGCAGCGTGAAACCGGAAACCGTGCAGGGCGAGGACTGGGCCACGGTCTATAGCCCGTACGACCAGCGGCCCAGCCCGGCCACCAATCTCGTCGTCAGGACCGCCGGCGAGCCGCTGGCGCTGGCGGCAAGCGTGCGCGGCGAACTGCGCAGCCTGGACCCCGAACAGCCAATTGGCGAGATGCAGTCGGGCGGCCAGATCGTCGCCAACGCGGTGGCCGGCGCGCGCTTCAGCACTCTGCTGCTGGGCTTGTTCGGCGTGATTTCTTTTGTGCTGGCGTCGGTGGGAATCTACGGCGTAGTTTCGTACGACGTCGGCGAACGCGTGCAGGAACTGGGTATACGGATGGCGCTCGGCGCGCAGAAAGGCGACGTGCTCCGCCTGATCCTGGGTCACGCCGCGCGACTGGCGGGCCTCGGCATCGTCCTGGGCCTGGCCGGAGCTTTGGTTCTGACGCGCTTGATGACCTCCATGCTGTTTGGCGTTCATCCGCGCGATTTCGGCACTTACGCTGCGGCTGCCGTGGGCCTGGCGGTGGTGGCGCTGTCCGCCAGTTACCTCCCGGCGCGGCGCGCCATGGGCCTCGATCCGGTCACGGCGCTGCGCCACGAATAGGACATCATGATTACTCTTCGCAACGTGGAAAAGTTTTACGAAGGCGGATACGGGCGCACCTACGTTCTCCGCCGCATCAATATGGAGATTAAAGAGGGTGAGTTCGTCACCATCATGGGACCATCCGGCGCCGGCAAGTCGACCTTGCTCAGCATCCTCGGCATGCTCGACGCGGCATGGACCGGCGAGTTCGAATTCGTCGGCCACCAGGTTCACCGCATGAAGCCCAAGGACCGCGTCGAGCTCAACAAGAAGTACATCGGCTTCGTCTTTCAGAGCTATCACCTGATCGACAACCTGACCGTGTACGAGAATCTGGATATTCCACTCTCCTACCGCAACGTGAAAAGCTCCGAGCGGGCGGCCATCGTCTGCGATTCCCTCGACCGCTTCCACATCGTGGGCAAGCGCGACCTGTACCCCAGCCAGCTCTCCGGCGGCCAGCAGCAACTGGTAGCGGTTGCGCGCGCCGTGATCGCCAGCCCCAAGCTGATTCTGGCCGACGAGCCCACCGGCAATCTCCACTCCAGCCAAGGCAAGGAGATCATGGAGCTGTTCAAAAAGCTGAACGAGGAAGGGACCACCATCGTGCAGGTGACGCACTCGCACGACAACGCCGCCTACGGCCACCGCGTGGTCAATCTGGCCGATGGCTGGATTGTGTAAGGGGCCTGGCCACGAAAAACCTAGCCACCGATAGACACAGATGAACACGGATAAGAACAAGAAGCTGATGGTTTCGCAATGCGGTGGGTAACGTCGCTCCGGGGTGCGCGGTGACCGTTCCGGTCAGATTTCTGGCGCCGGAGTTGCCGCGAGGGAAGATCGAGGCCGGCCTCAGTTTCAGGCTTTGGGGCGGAAAATTCATTGCGGAAGGAACAGTGTTGAGGGTTGTGACCTCATAGTTTTGGGCTTATCTGTGTTTATCTGTGTTCATCCGTGGCTCGAAATTAGTTCTTCAGCGCCGCGCATACCATGACCGCCGCGCAGCTTTTCGCCGCCATCTCGCGCCACTTCCGCCGGCGGCGCATGGCGCGGTTCGCCGCCGAACTGAACCTCACTTCCGAAACGCGCGTGCTCGATATCGGCGGTACCCCCGATAACTGGCAACTGCTCGACAGGCCGCCGCGTCTGGTGCTGTTGAACACGCCGCGCGCCGCGGCGGACCTGGCGGGCACTCCAACCTGGGTGGCCGGCGATGGCCGCGCGCTGCCTTTCCGTGACGGCGCCTTCGACGTGGTCTTCAGCAACTCGGTGATCGAACACGTGGGCGACGCCACCAGCCAGCGGCACTTCGCGCGCGAGGTGGCGCGCGTCGGCCGCGCCTACTGGGTGGAAACGCCCAACCGCTGGTTTCCCGTCGAGCAGCATCTGCTCACCCCGTTCATTCATTGGTTGCCGCGACCGTGGCAGCGCACGCTGGTTCCCCGCTTCAATTGGTGGCGCGTGCTGGTTCCGCTTCCGGCCGACCGGCGGGATTTTTACATCCATCATTACCTGCGCGACGTTCGCCTGCTCGGACCGGCGGAGTTGCGCGCGCTGTTTCCCGAGGCGCGCATTCTGCGTGAGCGCGTGCTGGGAGTGGCTAAATCGTTGGTGGCCTTGCGGCGAGGGAAGTGAAAGGAAGAGTTCTTGAGCCGGATGAACACAGATAAACACGGAAATTGAGGTGAACCCTTCGGTGAGACACGGAGGAAAAGACGCAGTTACCTGTGGGGCAGGCGCTTTCGCCTGCCAACCCACTTATTTGACGAAAACCAGGCACACCGGACGCGGCTGCTCCACCGGCCGAAACCGGGTTGGCGTCAGCTCGTTGGACCGCTGATGGACGCGGAAGACCTCGATGTTATCCGAATCCTGATTCGACACCAACAGAAACTTACCATCCGGATCCAGCGTGAAGTGGCGCGGCGTTTTGCCCAGCGTGGGAGTGTGCTCGGGCTCCGCCAGCTTGAATAGCTCGGGCTGGATTGCGAATAGCGCGATGCTATCGTGCCCGCGGTTGGAAGCGTATAGCGCGGTGCCGGCGGTGTTGATGACGATTTCCGCCGCGGTGCTCGCCTGAGTGAAATGGGCCGGCAGCGCGCTGATTGTCTGGAAATCCTGGAACGCCCCTTTCGCACCGTCATAATGAAACGCGGTGACGGTGGAGGCGAGCTCATTGATCACGTACACCACTTTCCCGTTCGGATGAAACACCAGGTGCCGCGGACCGGACCCCGGCGCCAGCACCGCGAACGGCGGAAAGTTCGGCGCGATGGTCCCCTTGCCGGCGTCGAAACGGTAGATCAGCACCTGGTCGAGGCCAAGGTCCGGCACCAGCAGGTACCGGTTGTCGGGCGAGAAGACCGCTTCGTGCGCGTGCGGCCCTTCCTGCCGCGCGTGGTTGACGCCGGAGCCGTGGTGCTGGTCGAACGCGCTAGCCTCACCCAGCTTGCCATCGGCGCTCACCGGGAGCACGGCCACGCTGCCTGTGCCGTAATTAGCTACCGCCAGCCAGTGGCCGGTGGCATCGAGCGCCAGATGGCAGGGACCGCCGCCCTTGGAGGAGACCTGGTTGATCAACGTGAGACGCGCCGCCGTGCGATCGATTGAAAACGCGCTGACCATGCCCTGCCCGCCGACCTCGTTCACCGCGTATAAGAAATGGCCGCTCGCATCCACCGCCAGGAACGAGGGGTTGGTGGTTTCGACCGCCAGCCCGGCCGGCTTCAGCTCGCCGGAGGTGGTGTCGAACCGGTAGGCGTAAATGCCCTTGGCGCCGCCGCCCGGATTCGATCCCGAAAAGGCGAGCAGCTCCGCGCCCTGCGCCGCAGCCGCGGCCAGAAGCAGCAACGAAAGAATGGCTTTCACAGTGGTATTACAGCACAAGTAAGAGCGGGCGGTGGCGAGGCGGATCTTCCGGGAAATTAGGCGCTATTCTGGTTGAAGGATCAGGAGGTGTGACGATGGCGAGTCTCGATTGGTCACAATGCCCCGCCGTGGAGAGCATCCCCGGCAAGGTCAGCGGCGCGTGGGTTTTCCGGGACACCCGGATGCCCGTTCAGCTCGTCTTTGAGAATCTGGAAGACGGCATGAGCATCGATGAGATAACGGAGCAGTACGACGTGACGCAGGAACAGGTGAAAGCCGTGATCGACTTTGCGGCCCGCAGCCTGGATACGGTTACCCACTAACAGTGCTGATCCTGTTCGATAACAATGTCCCGCGTGGATTGGCCCAATCGCTGAGTGCGCATACGGTTGTCGAAGCGCGCGCCCGCGGCTGGCACTTGTTCAAGAACGGCGACCTGCTCCAAGCCGCCGAGGACGCGGCTTTCGATGTGATGGTAACGAGCGACAAGGGCATCCGGCACCAGCAGAATCTGACGGGCCGGAAAATCGCGCTGGTAGTTCTCAGCCAGGGGCGCTGGCGGCTGGTACGACAGAGGCTGGAAGCTATCGCCGCCGCCGTGGATGCCGCCACGCCAGGCAGCTACACCGAGGTGGAACTACCGATGGATTGAACGGCAGCGCGCATGGCGCGTCGGCGCCGACGAAGCAGGCTAAGGTGGAATCGGTTTGTGACGGGCTGGACGCCTACCCGCTCCTATGAGCAAGCGATAGCCGACGCTCCGCGGGGCGCTCGAAAGCCAGGGTTTTCGCCGGAGGCCACGATGGTTATCGGTGCCGATGGCAATATCACGAGCTTTCGATTCACGCGTCTCTCCAGGCTGGACTCTGAGAACCGCTCGGCCTTTGAAGCCGCGAAGAAGTGGCGCTATAAGCCCACAGTGTTGAACGGTGAACGAGTCCCGGTTTGCAGCATCCTGTCCTTCAATATCGATTATTGACTCGGCCAGCTTCCGCGCCCACCGAATCCTTCCCCGAGTAACTCCCTCCGCCAATGCACTAATATGAATCAGGCGCCATGCTCGAAAACATCAATCTTAAAAGGAAGCTCTCGCGGGAAGAGTACAAGCGGGCGCTTCCCGTAGTGCAGCATCGTCTCTACGATCTGGAAAAGGCGTGCTGGGACCACGGCGTGCCGACGGTGATCGTCTTCGAGGGCTGGGACGCCGCCGGCAAGGGCACCGCCATCGCCGCTCTTACCCAGCGCCTGGACCCGCGCGGGTTCAAGCTCTATCCCATCGCCGCGCCGCGCACTTATGAGCAGCAGCGTCCCTGGCTGTGGCGCTTCTGGCTGAAGGTGCCGAACCGCGGCGAGATCGTGATCTACGATCGAAGCTGGTACTTTCGCGTGCTGGATGAGCGTGTGGAGCGCACCATCCCGGAGAAAGCATGGCGCCCGGCCTACCGCGACATCGTCGAGTTCGAACGCATGCTGGCGGACGACGGCACCGTGATCCTCAAGTTCTTTCTCCACATTTCGAAGAAGGAGCAGCGCGAGCGGTTCCGCGCCATCAAGGCCGATCCGCTGGAAGCCTGGCGCGTCAGCGACGCCGATTGGGCGCGCCAGAAGAAATACGACGAGTACCTGGCCGCGATCGAGGAGATGCTGGAGCTGACCGAATCCGAATTCGCCCCGTGGACCATTGTCGAAGCCACTTCGAAGTGGCACGCGCGCAAGCGCATCTTCGATACCATCGTGGCGGCTCTCGAAAAGCGCCTGGGCGCCGACGCGCCGCCGATCGAAGCCGAGGTCCCGGCCGTGGCGGCCAAGGACGCGGAATTGCGCGAAGCCATGGATTCGCTGGCGGAGGGGAGGATCTAATGCTCGAAACGCTCGATCTCACCCGCACTCTCACCCGCGAAGCCTACGTCCGCGAGATCACGCGCCGCCAGATCCAGCTCCGCGAATTGGGCTACCAGGTCTACCTGCAAAAACGTCCCGTCATGATTATGTTTGAGGGATGGGACGCCGCCGGCAAGGGCGGCGCCATCAAGCGGATCACCGAGAAACTGGACCCGCGCGGGTATGTGGTCTATCCCATCGCCGCGCCGCAGGGCGAAGACAAAACGCGCCATTACCTCTACCGTTTCTGGCGCCGCCTGCCGGAGCGCGGCCAGATCGCCATCTTCGACCGCTCCTGGTACGGCCGCGTGCTGGTGGAGCGGGTGGAAGGCTTCGCGCCCGAAGAGGCCTGGAAGCGCGCTTACAAAGAGATCAATTCCTTCGAGCGCCAGGTGAGGGATTTCGGCACCATCCTCGCCAAGTTCTGGATCCACATCTCCCAGGAAGAACAGCTCCGCCGTTTCGAAGAGCGCAAGGCCATCGGCTACAAGGCCTGGAAGCTCACCGAGGAGGACTGGCGCAACCGCCAGAAGTGGAGCGTCTACGAGGAAGCCGTGGAAGAGATGCTGGTGAAGACCAGCACGCGTACCGCTCCCTGGAGCCTGGTGGAAGGCAACGACAAATACTGGGCGCGCACCAGGGTGCTCGGCCGCCTGGTCGAAATTCTTTCCAAGGAACTCGGCTACACGCCGACGAATCCGCTGAAGCACGGTCCGGACAAGAAAGGCGCTAAAGCCGCGAAGTGACGGACGAGGTAGGACGGACGATCGGTTTTTGTCGTCTGTCGAGCGCGCGTATTAGCCACGCATGACAGACGACAAGAACCGATCGTCCGTCCTACATTGTTACTTGCCTACTTCGGCTTCGATGGCTTCCAGTTCCTTACCGGCTTCGGCCCACTTGCCGGCGCCGGCCAGGTCGCGATAGCGCCGGAGATGTTCGCGGATGCGCGCCAGGCGCGGATCGGGGACGGCGGCCGGCGCGGACGATTGCGCCGATGCCGCTGCCACTGCTGGCTGCGCCGCGGCCTGTGCGACGAGTTGTTGCGCGCCCTGCGAAAGCTGCGACAGCGCTTCATCGTATGTATCCGCGTAAATCAAGCGGTCGCCGACGGCCAGCACGATCTTCTTCAACTGCGGCATACGGGCTTCGGTGGCCTGTATGTAAATCGGGTCCACGTAGAGAAACGTATTGCCAACCGGGAGCACCAGTGTCTGGCTGCGAATCACCTGCGAGCCCTGCTGGTTCCACAGCGTGAGGTCTTTCGAGATGGTCCCATCCGAGTTGATGCGCGAATCGATCTGCATCGGCCCGTAGATCAGCTTCTGCTTGGACAGCAGCAGCACCACCATATTGCCCAGATTGGGGCCGTCGCAACGCGCCACCATCAGGCCGATCATGTTGTCCTTGTTGCGCGGCGTGAACGGCGTCAGCAGCAGAAACTCCGCCTTGGTCTCGCCCGGCAGCGAGGCCACGATGTAAGTGGGCGAGACCGCTTCCGCGCCCTCTGTCTGGCCGGTGACGCGGCGCGCCAGGTCCCATAGATCTTCCTTGTTATAGAACGACTGCGGGTCCAGCATGTGGTACGTGCGGTAGATTTCCGCCTGCACCTTAAAGAGCGTTTCCGGGTAGCGGGCGTGGGCGCGCAAATCGGCCGGCATGGCGGAGGCGGGCAGGAAGAGATCGGGGAAAAGGTGCTGGTAGGCGCCGATGATGGGGTCGCCGGGCGCGAAGATGTACATGTGCGTTTCGCCGTCATAGGCGTCCACCGTGGCTTTGACGGCGTTGCGAATGTAGTTGACGGTGCCGATATCGCCGGCTTCCACGGCGCGCGAGTACGGGTGCGCGTCGGAAGTAGTGTAACCGTCCGCGATCCACACCAGGCGCCCGGTATCGGTGATCACCAGGTAAGGATCGGAATCCCATTCGAGAAAACCGGCCAGCTCGTGCAGCCGCTCGCGCACTTTGCGCCGGATCATCATGCGGCTGTTGTCGGTGAGATAGTTGGTCAGCAGAATGTTGGGTTCGCCCTCCACCAGCGCGGCGGCCAGGCGCATCGGGAACGAGGAAATGGGGAAACCGCCCTTGCCTTCATAATGGCTGCGCACGTTGCCTTCACCGGACGGGTAGTTGAACTCCTCCTGCGCGGTATTGACGAACACGGGTTCGTGGGTGACTTCGCCGTAGTACAGCTCCGGCCGCGTCAGCTTCAGGCCGGGAGTCGATGTGCGCGGCGGCGCGTCCTGAATCAGCAGTACGGGCATGCCGTCGGGCGTGATCTGGCTGACGGGGGCCATCACCAGGCCGTAGCCGTGAGTGTAGATGATTTCCGGATTGATCCAGCTCTGGTGAACGTTGGGCAACTGGTTGACATCGAGCTCGCGCGGCGACACAAACACCTGGCGGTAACGGCCGTCAATGGTGTAGCGGTCGACATCGGTATCTTTGAAAACATAGTACGGGCGCAAAGCCTGGATCTGAGTGACGGTGTCGTGAAAGGCGTGCACGTCCCACAACCGCACGTTGTCGAGCGTGGCCTGGTTGTTCGCGATGTCGATGGGTGCGTCCGGCTGCGCATGAAACTCCACTTCGTGCACGTTGGTATCCAAGTCATAGGCGCTCCGCGTCGCGTGGATGTGGGTTTGGATATAGGGCCGCTCCAGCGAAATCTCGTTGGGCGCCACGTAAACGGCGCTCACCAGGCGCGGCAGGGCGAAAGCCAGGATCAGCGCGATGGCCATAAATGCAGCCTTCATCCAGCGCCCCATCCATACCAGCACCGCGGCGGCAAGCGCGGCCACGATGAGCAACCATTGCATGGGGAGACCGACATGCAGGTCCACCCAATCGATGCCCACCATGAACGAGCCGTGCTGGTTATAGACCATCTGGTAGCGGTCGAGATAAAACTTCACCACCATGGCCAGCAGCAGAGCCACGCCGGCGCCGCGCAGGAATCGCGACTCCAGGCCGCCCTCCAGCTTGAAGAAGCTGGCATCCATCTCGCGGGCGTTGACCAGTTCCGGAAAGCGGTGGCGCAACTGCCAGCCGCGCGCGGCGGCCCAGTAAACCAGGATCGAGAGAATCACCAGCGCCAGGACGTAGCCGCGCAGCAGGTCGTAGAACGGCAGATCGAACAGATAGAAGGAGAGCGGTCGGGCGAAAACGGCATCGACCCAGGCGTTGGCCGGCGCCACCAGCCCGCGCGAGCCGGCGAAGCGGATGACGGTCCACGTATCGATGGAAGAAGCGGCGATGAAATAGCCCAGCGCCAGCGCGGCCAGCGCGGCCAGGCGGGCATACAGCGGGTGTTCGCTGAGGCGAGTGCCGGCGAATCGCAAGGCGCGGGCGTGAGCGATTGAGAGCACTAAGAAAGCGAGTAGGGTGGCTGCCGCCACTGGCGCGATGCTGTAGGTGAGCAAGCTCAGCCAGGTGTGAAACTGGCCGAGTTCCTTCCACCATGCGACCTCGATGGCATAAGACGCGATGGTGCGCGCGCCCAACAACAGCACCACCAGGACGACACCGGCGGCGATGAGGGCGGCAGGCGAACTGAGACGCCGCCCGGGTCCAATTTGACGGGGCATGGCTCAAGAGTAGCACTGGCGGCGGGCCGCGGCTTGGAGTGGCGCGCGCGATGAGGGCGGCGGGTCCCTGGCACGACGCGTACCCGGCGCTACGGGTACCTGGCAACACGGGTTCCTGCCGCTACGGGTACCTGGCAACACGGGTTCCTGCCGCTACGGGTACCTGGCAACACGGGTTCCTGCCGCTACGCGTACCTGGCGCTAAACGGGCCCTGGCGCTACGGGTCCCTGCCCGAATGGCGAGCGTCTACGGACCCTCCGTGATGCGCCTTCAGCCCGGAGGGCGAAAGAAAGTAGCCCACGGCGTAAGCCGTGCGGAAACCGGGCCCCTCTTCTGGGCCCCGGAACGGGGCGGAACACAGCCGGCGCAAACATCTTTCGCCCCGTTGCGGGGCTAAGCTGCTGTGCCGTCTTTTCCCGACGGCTTACGCCGTGGGCTATTCTCTTCCGCTCCTCCGGAGCTTGAACAGCGCCCGACGTTGGAATGCAAGATCCGCCTTTGTGTCGCATTCAGCCAGTGTAGTGGTAGTTTATAAAGAACATGAACATCAAAAAGGCTACCCAACGTTACGAAACCTGGCTGGAGCGGCATCTCACCATCATCCCGGAGGATCTCGAAGCCAAGCACAAAGCCATGCACGCCGAGCCATTCCCGTTCTTGCGCGCCACTTACTATCGCTGGGCGCAGACTTTCCCGGAAGTTTGCGGCGATCTGGCGCGGGCGCCGAAGGCGCTGGCGGTGGGCGATCTGCACGTGGAGAATTTCGGGACTTGGCGTGACGTGGAGGGCCGTCTCATCTGGGGCATCAACGATTTCGACGAAGCCTGGACGCTGCCCTATACGCACGACCTGGTGCGTCTGGCCACCAGCGCGCTGCTGGCGAAAATGGATTGCGATGCCAAGGAAGGCATCGGCGCCATCGTCAATGGATATGCCGAGGCGCTGGTCGCGGGTGGGAAGCCGTTCGCCCTGGCCGAGCATCATACCGCACTGCGCACCATGGCCATTGGCCGGTTGCACGACGTGGAGGCGTATTGGGAAAAGCTGCTCGGGTTGCCCGAGCTAAAACAGAAGCCACCTGCAGGCGCCATCAAGGCGCTCGAACGAATGATGCCGGAGCGTGACCTGGAATGGCGCCTCTCGCACCGCGTGGCCGGGCTGGGCAGCCTGGGCCGCCAGCGCTACGTCGCGGTTGCGCAATGGCGCGGCGGATCGGTGGCGCGGGAAGCCAAGGCGCTGGCGCCCTCGGCTTGCGTGTGGGCGGCGGAAGGCAAGGGCACGGCGCCCATCCATTACCAGGAGATCCTGGATCGCTCGGTGCGCTGCCCGGACCCATTCGTGCGCCTGCAAAAGCGCTGGATCGTGCGCCGCCTGGCGCCGGACTGTTCGCGCATCGAACTATCCTCGCTGCCCGCCGAGCACGACACGCTGCGCCTGCTGCATTCGATGGGCTGGGAAACCGCCAACGTCCACCTGGGCACGCTGAAGCCACGCGTGATTCTGGCGGATCTCACGAAACGGCCCAAGGGCTGGCTGCTTAAGGCCGCGCGCCAGATGGAAAAAGCGGTGCTGGAAGATTTCGCGGATTATTCCGCGCGGTAGTTGCGCTTCCCTGGTGATGATGACAGAGGACGTGGTCCGTCGTCTCAGGTGAATGGAAACACGCGGCCTGCTGTCACGGGTTATCCGCTACGCGTCAATCGCGATCCAGCACCAGGACGCCAAGCTCCGGATCCGCCAGGAATTCCGTTATTCGGATCGCCTCGCGGCGCAATACCCGCTCGGCGTCCCGGGTCGGGTGCGTCCAGCGCCGCAACCATACGACCTTTGGGGGCGGTCCTATGGTTGTGGCCAGTTCGTAGAAGTCCGAGTCCGTGCTCACGATGACGAAGCCCCCTGCCTTGGCAAAATCCCAAATCTCACGATCCGGGCTTTCGAGGAGGCCGGCATCCGCGACATGAACCGATTCCGGGTACAACTCAGCGAGCCGAACGACGAGCTTGCGCGAGAGATTCTCGTCGAATAGCAGTCTCACAGGGCCACGCGTCTACCCAGCTTGGCGGCGAATTCGTAGACTGCCCGGAAATCGTCAGGCGCCAACTCCGGGTAGTCATCGAGGATTTGTTGTTCGGTCATGCCCGCAGCGAGCCAGTTCAACACATCCCACACAGTGATGCGCAGCCCGCGGATACACGGCTGGCCCGACCGTTTGCCCGGCTCGATCGTGATGCGGGGAGTCATGCTTCGAGGATATCACCAGCGCCGCCAGCAACGCGGTTCCCAATCCAAGGCGGCGGAGAATACGTACGTCCGACCCTGCGGAAACTGGAAAGACGTAGCCACGGGTTTGGCCCTCCACCCGTATCGCCCCCTTCGTGACTTTCCTGCCCACGCGCAAAAGATAGCGCTGCCCTCACGGCGCAGGGCTCTCCGATTTCGCCGTTTATTCCGCGCGGTAGTTGGGCGCTTCCTTGGTGATGATGACGTCGTGAACGTGGCTCTCGCGCAAGCCGGCGGGCGAGATGCGCAGGAAGCGCGCCCTGTTCTGCAACTCCGTCAGCGTGCGCACTCCGCAGTAGCCCATGCCGGCGCGCAGGCCGCCGACGAGCTGGTAGACCAGGTCGGCCAGCGGTCCCTTGGATGCCACGCGGCCTTCGATGCCCTCGGGCACCAGCTTGGAACCGGGGTCCTGCTCATAGCGGTTGGCCTGGCCCTGCGACATGGCGCCCAGCGAGCCCATGCCGCGGTAGGTCTTGAAGGTGCGGCCCTGGTAGAGAATGGTTTCGCCGGGGCTTTCGTCGGTGCCCGCCAGCAGGCTGCCAATCATGACCGAATCCGCGCCGGCCGCAATCGCCTTGGTCACGTCGCCCGAGTATTTGACGCCGCCATCGGCCACCAGCGGCACGCCGGTGCCGCGTGCCGCGCGCGCGCATTCCAGGATAGCCGTGATCTGCGGCACCCCGGCGCCGGAGACCACGCGCGTGGTGCAGATGGAGCCCGGCCCGATTCCGACTTTGATGCCGTCCACGCCGAGCGCCACCAGCTCTCTGGCGCCTTCGAAGGTGGCCACATTGCCGACCAGCAACTGCACGCCGGGCTGCCGGCTCTTGATGGCTTTCACCGCCGCCATCACGCGCGTGGTGTGGCCGTGCGCCGTATCGATGGCCAGCACGTCCACCTTGCGCGCCACCAGCTCCATCGCGCGCTCCATGAAATCGCCGGTGGCGCCGATCGCCGCGCCCACCCGCAGCCGGCCCTGGCTGTCCTTGGCGGCGTTCGGGTATTTCAACTTTTTCTGGATGTCCTTGACGGTAATCAGGCCCTTCAGGTAATACTGGTCGTCCACCACCAGCAGCTTTTCCACGCGATGCTGGTGCAGGATGGCCTCGGCCTGTTCGAGCGTGGTGCCCACCGCGACCGTCACCAGGTTGTCCTTGGTCATCACCTCGGAGATGGGAATGTCGGAGCGCGTCTCGAAGCGCAGGTCTCGATTGGTCAGGATGCCGACCAGCTTACCGGCCTTGGTCACCGGCACGCCGGAGATGCGGTAGCGCGCCATCAGCGCCCGCGCGTCGGCGATCAACTGCTCGGGCTCCACGGTAATGGGATCCACGATCATGCCGCTTTCGCTGCGTTTCACGCGGTCCACCTCTTCGGCCTGCCTCTCGATGGGCATGTTGCGGTGGACGATGCCGATGCCGCCCTGCTGCGCCAGCGCGATCGCCAGGTGCGATTCGGTCACCGTATCCATGGCGGCCGAAACGATCGGAACGTTGAGGCCGATCTCGCGCGTCAATTGGGTGCGCGTGTCGGCTTCGGACGGCAACACTTCGCTGTGGGCCGGTTCGAGCAGAACATCGTCGAAAGTGAGGCCCTCGGTGATTACGTCTTGGATCATAGGGATTTTCCCTATGATAGCGTACGGCGCCCGCAGGGCAGGCCGTGGGGCAGATCCCGACCTGCAAGTTGGTTTCAGTCTTCGCGACCGCTCCCTATGGTCGCGGCTCCGTAGCGCGCGAGGTCCCGCGGAGTTATGTGCGCAACGGAGCCGCGACCAAAGGGAGCGGTCGGCGCCTCGGAACCAAGACGCGCCGAGACGAGTCTCGACGCATGAGTGCGTGCGCCACGAATCCGCTTATTGCGTAATCGCGATATTCGCCGGCAGGCTGGGAACGCCACCGACGGTCACCACCACTGGCTGCTGCCCAGCCGCAACGCCATTGGGGACGGTGAAGTTGAGCTGCATCACTCCCACCGACCAGCTCGGGATGCCCTTATAGGTGAAATTCGTTACCTCGACGCCGCCCACCGTAACCGCTACGGGCAGCACCGGTTCGGGGACTGTGCCGGGTGAAGGGGTATAGCCATCGGGAAGATTGCCGTCGCCAGGGTTCGGGAGGGGAGTGATCTGGCCCACGCCGGTGACGTAGATCGCCACCTGGCCTCCGACGCTGGCCGAAGCGGTGCCGATCGGGCTGCTGGCGCCGCCGTTCGTGCTGGCGTACGAGAAGATGCCCGGCGCGGCGGAAGAAACGGTGAAGTTGTACGTGACGCCGTTCACGCTCCAGGGACTGCCCAACAGCAGTTGGGCCGGTCCGGCCGGGGTCTCGTACGGGATTTGCAGGTTGACCTGGGTCGGTGAAACGTAAAGCAGCGGTGTACCGTAGCCGCCATCCGCATAATCCGGTCCCCACGAAACGAAGGCTTCGACTCCGTCCGCATATTCCACCAAGGGAGTGACGGTTATATCCTGCGCATAACTGCCCATTCCGGTGCCGTAGACGCTGACGAGCATGCCCGGAGCGAAGGTCTGCTGTCCGCTGGCCGCGTTGCTGATGCCGCCGATCGCCAACAACGGTTCGGGTCCCGTGAACGGAACGGTCAGCGTAGTGTTCCACGTGGCGCTGCCACTCCCGCCCGAGATATTGAAGACGACATTGACCGGTCCGCTGGACACGTTCAAATTCCGCAGGCTGTAGGTCCCCGAAATCGAACCGTTCGCGGCTATAGTTGTCGTGCCGAACAGGGACTGTATCTGCGATGTAAGGTTGACGCCGTTGACGGTGAGCCCGGTAACCGTGGTGGCGAAGCCGGCCTCTTCGGTCAATGTCAGCGTAAAGGTCCACACGTTGCTGCCCGTCCCCGTCTCGAATTCGGGGTCCGAGTCGAGAGAAGGAACCACCTCGGCCTGCGTAGCCAGCGCCGTACTCCAAGCGTGAGCCAGGTTGTACGCATCCACCGAACCCAGCCCGCTGGCCGAGTCATAGCCAGGTCCGGCAGACCAGCCTAGGGAGCCATTGACGCAATCGGGCGTGTCGGCGCAGGGGACGATGTTATTGCCGGTCACGATATCGTGAAACGCGTTGCTCTGGGTTTGCGCCAGCCGGTATAGGGTCGGGTTGATGTTGCCCAAGCCGGCCTGCTTGATGGCGCCGCTCGATACCAGGTACTGATTGATCAGGGCCACGATGCCTGCCATGGTGGGCGCGGCGCAGGAAGTTCCGCCGATCACTGTCGCCGGCTGACTCGCTCCGACGTCCACATAATCGCTGGTGTAAAGGTAGAGAGGATCGTGATAAGGGGAGGACGCGAGCGAAAGGTCGGGCACGTGCCGCATTCCGTCGTTCAGCCCGAGGTTGCTCTGCCACGGCGGCCGCGTGAAGTAAACACTAGCCCCGCCGCCGCCACCAGCCAGGCCACCACCGTACTCGATCGAAACTGCCGAGTCGTTCCACACCATCTCGGGAATGTATGCGGTGGCCGAGCCGTTGACCCAATAGATGCCGCTTCCTTCATTAAACTCCGAGCCGCCCATCGAAGTGTATTCGGGAGTAGAGCCAGGCGAATCCACCGCCAACCCGCCTTCTGCCACCGCGGGAGGGAAGTTATCCGGCGGCTCGCCGTCGCAATCGGCGGCGCCAGTGTCGCCCTGCGCGGCCAGCAGCGTAATGCCTTCCGCGTTGGCCTGCTGCGCCTGAGCTTGCGTGGGAGCCATCTCGGGCAAACCTTCTCCTTCTTCGCAGAAGCCATAGCTGGTGCTCAGCACCGGCGCGAGATTTTGATCGATGGCATACATCTCGGACGCCCCTACGCCGTTCGCCGCATACACGAACACAACGGTGGCGCCCTTCGCCACCGCTCCCGACCATTCGACGTCCAGGTCGGATTCCGCCTGATCTCCCGCCGAATATCCGGGGTTCCCGCCGCCGAGCGCGCCGGGCACCAACACCAGATCCAGGTTCGGCGCACCCAAGCCAAACGCATTGCGAAAACTGGTGATGTCCGACGTATGAATCTCCGATTGCCCCACGATCGCGATCTTCTGGCCCGCGCCGGTAATGCTGGGGCTCGAGTTGTAGAGCTTGGCTACGTCGTAGATAGCGGCAAAATCGTCGGGGCCGACCACATTGCCGTAGCCACGCACAGTGATTTGAGGCTGCGCTGTCCTATAATGCGGTTTCTGCTTGAAATCGTTGAGCCCGCGAATCGCGCTCACCATCCCGGCGAGCGCGGCAGGGATGGAAGGATCGGTCGCGTTGGCGTAGTGCGTCACTCCGTTGACGTTGTACCTGTGAATCTGGGTGTGGAAGGCGTTGGCGACCTGTTGCGCCGTTCCGCTGAACGAAAGGAAACTGCGGCCGCGCGCGGTGTAGCCCACCGTAAAACCTTGCGATTCGAGCCACGCCGTGATCTTTGCCAGATCGCCGGTGCTGACCCCGAAACGGTCGGCGTATTGCTCCGGCGTGAGCCATTGGCGATAACTCGGCGACGTCGAATCCTGTTGCGCCATCAGCAGTTGATTCAAGTCCGCCTGCTGCGCCGGCGATGTTTTCAACATCAGGGTAATCGCGGCGAGCCGAAAACTGGCGTCCACCGGCCCGGCGTCGTTTTGAGCCGTAGCCTGCCGGGGCACGCGCCCCGTCAGCACTACGGTCTGGCTGCTATCGATGCGCGTCGAGATGCGGTCCGGCTGCGCCAGTAGCGCGGGCGATGCCGCTTCCAGGATTGCCCAAAGGGCGACACAACATAGTGGCTTATTCATACACAGTACTCGTTGGTTAGCAGTTTACGGAAGGCCTTCGGGGACGCAGACAATCCATTAGACGCAACCCAGTGCCCAGCCGGTTACGGCAAACTCTACACCAACACTATGGCATGATCGTGATGGTCGCCGGGTAGCTCGAGGCGGTGCCGACCGTTACCACCACCGGTTGTGGACCGGCCGGAACGTTGGGGATGATGAAATTGATCTGCGTCACTCCCACCGACCAGCTTGGAATGCCGATGAACGCGTACGGCTGCGCAACCGCAACACCTCCCACCGTAATCGACACCGGAAGCAGCGGCACCGGTGTCACATCGCCCGATGGCGCCCAGCCAGACAACAAAGGCGGGCTGGTCGCGCCGTCGCCGGTAATGTACATGACCACGGTGTCTCCGGCGTGGGCGGTGCGCGAGGGATTGACGCTGCCATCGTTGAACATGAAGATGCCCGGAGCCGCGGCGGCAACCGTGAAGGTGACGCTGGCGTTGTTCCAGGGTCCGCCGAGAGAGAGAGTGGCCGAGCCGGTAGTGATGGTGTATGGGATCTGCAGGTTCACCTGGTTGGCGGAAACGTAATAAAGCGGCGCCGATACGCCATTGGGATTGGCGGCATCAGAGACGAACGCTTCGAGTCCGGCCATCATCATTGGCAGCGGAGTGGCGCTGGCCGCTTGCGCGAAATCGCCCATCCCCCCGCCGTATACGCTCAGGATCATGCCGGGTGCGTAGGCCTGCTGGCCGCTAGCCGCGTTGCTGATGCCGCCAATGGCCGCCTGGATCTGCGGGCCTTCAAAAGGAACCGTCAGTGTAGTGCTCCACTGGGCGCCGGTCGTATCCACGCCCGAAAAGACAAAGGCCACGTTGGACGGATCGGGGAGACTCGAGAAACCGTACGATGCAAAAATCGAGCCGCCCGCCGGGATCGACGCGGTGCCGAAGAGGCTGGCAATCTGCGCGGAATCGTCGCTGCTATTGATTTTGAAGCCAGTCAGTGTTGCGCCCACGCCGGCTTCTTCGGTCAGCCGCAACTGAAATCGCCAGCTATTGCCGCTCGCGTCCGGCGCGGTTTGGAAGACCGGGTCGTAGTTGATCGACGCCACTAGAGACGCATTGACGGGCGCCGCGCTGCTCCATTGTTGAACGAACTGGGTGACATCGAGCGATCCCAGCCCGGTCGCCGAATCGTATCCCGGCCCGGCCGCCCATCCCAGCGATCCGTTCACGCAATCGGGCGAGCCAGCGGCGCACGGCACCATGTTGTCTCCGGTCTGGATGTCATGGAACACCCCCGAGGTGTTCTGCGCCATGCGGTAAAGAGCCGGGTTGATGTTTCCCAGGCCAGGCTGTTTCTGGGCCAGGTATTGGTTCAGCAGCGCCAGCACGCCGGCCATCATGGGCGTCGCGCAGGATGTGCCGCCCACCAACTCCGCGGCGCCACCGGTGTAAATGGAAACCGGATCGTGGGCGTCGGAGGCGGGAAACGAAAGGTCGGGCAGGTGCCGCCATCCATCGCTGGGCACGCCGGGACCAGTCTGCCAGACAGGTTGCGCAAAGTAGAGGCTGGCCCCGCCACCGGTAGCGCTGAAGCTGCCGACCGCCGCGGTATCATTCCACGCCATTTCCGGTATGTAGGTAATGGCAGAGCCATCGCTATTCCAATAGGTGCTGGTGTCGCTGCCTTCGTTGAACTCGCTTCCGCCCATGGCAGTGATCTCCGGAATCGAAGCCGGCTCCGACACAGCCAACCCGCTCTGCGCGATCACAGGGTAAGGGTTATCCAGGATCTCGCAGGCGGCGGCTCCGATATCTCCCGAAGCGACCAGCATGGTGATGCCCTCCGCGTTGGCCTGCTGCACGCTGGCGCGCCAGCTCGTCATATCGAGCAGATCGGATAACTCGCAGCCGGCGGTGAAACTGAAGCTCAGCACCGGCGCCGTATTGTTATCGATCGCATACGTCGCCGCATTCCACGCATTCGGCGCGTACACATACAAGATCTTGGCCTTCGGCGCGACTGCCCCCGACCACTCGATATCCAGATCCGCTTCCACCTCGTCCCTGGAGCTCCCGAAGCTAGGTGGATTATTGGGTACCAGCACCGTTTGGAGGTTCGTTGCACCGAGGCTGAACTTAGTGCGGAACGCGGTAATGTCGCTGGTGGAAATGGGGGCCTGGCCCGCGATCGCGATGGTTTGTCCGGCGCCGTCGATGCTCTGCTTGTAGAGTGGCGTCACATCGTAGATGGTGGCGAAATCGCCAGGACCGAGATTGTGCGAACCGCGGCTGCCGCTGAGTTGCGGCGGCGCCTCCCGCACCAGCGGCTGGGGATAGAAATCGTCGAGGCCGCGCATCCCGGCCACCAGCCCGGCGAACGCCTCCGGGATGGAAGGATCGCTCGCGTTCGAATAATGCATCTGCCCGCCCACGCGATAGCGATGAATTTCGGTGTGAAACGCAATCTGAACCTGGTGGGCGGTGCCGCTGAAAGATAGGTAAGTGCGGCTGCGCGCCGTGTAATCGAGCGTGAAGCCTTGTGCCTGTAACCATCTCTGGATCTGCGCTACGTCGGTCCGGCTCGCGCCGAAGCGATCGGCAAACTGCTCCGGGGTCAGCCATTGGTGAAAGCGCGGCGATCGAGGGTTCTGCTGCGCCAGCAGGAGTTGATCCAGGTCCGCCTGCTGCGCCGCCGAGCGCGCCAGCGGCAGGGTGATGCCGGTGAGCGGAAAATCGCTCTCCACCGGGCCCACGTCGTTGCCCGAGTTAGTCAGCCGGAGCGCGCGGCCGCTCAGTGGCACGGTGCGGCTGCTATCGATTGGCGCCGTGATGCGGTTTGGCTGCGCCACGGCGGGCGAAGCCATGCCAATTAGTATGCAGCAGGTAAGAAATGTTATAAATTGACCGCGCATAAATTACTATTATCCCCTGTTCAACGAGCAATCGGAGCCGCGACCAGAGGGAGCGGCCGGGCCGAATGTGATGGACGATGCCGGGGCGTGATCGCTGAAGCATCACCGCTCCCTTTGGTCGCGGCTCCGATGGAGCGGCTCGGTTCCGCGGCACTACCACACCATCAACTCGGCGGGCGCGCCGGTTTCGCAGCCAATCGCGCGGGCGGCGGAGGCCTGATTCAAGGAAACCTCCACGTATCCGGAGCTGCCCACGATCAGAAATAGCTCGCCCGCCCCGCACTCGGCATAGTTGCGCGCCACCACGCTCACTTGCCGCGGGCCAATCGACAGGCTGACGTTACACGTCTCCAAATCCGGAAAATCGCTCGTGTGGAAATTGGTGACGAGGTTGCCGAAGCGGTCGATGTGCAGAATCTCGCCGGTCCAGGTCCGCTTGCCGGTGCGCTGCGGCTTCAGAAAGCCGGGCCGCAGGTAATCGTCGATCCGCTTGCCGAGACGCGGCGCGGCGAGGCCCGCCGCCAGGTGCGCCGCCACCGGGGCGAAGATATCGCGGCCGTGAAAGGTGCGGCTGACGGGCTGGCGGAAATAGCGCTGGTTCGAAATGGCCCGCACCTTGTGCGGCTGTGCCGGGTAGATCATGGCCAGCACACCGTTGTCCGGCGCCACGAAATACTGTCCGGCGGCTTCCACCAGAATCGGCCGCCGCGCCGTGCCCACACCCGGATCCACCACCGCTACATGCACGGTCTTAGAAGGGAAACAGGCGCACGCCTGGGCCAGCAGGTAGGCGCCCTCGGAGATCCGAAAGGGTTTCACTTCGTGACTGATATCGACGATTTGCGCCTGCGGACAGATGCCCAGGATGACGCCCTTCATGGCGCCCACGTAGTGATCCTGGAGGCCGAAATCCGTGGTGAGGGTAACAATCGGTTTCCGCATTGCTAAAATGGGACCAAGTGCAGCATTCGTATTTCGATCACAACGCCACCACTCCCGTCGCGCCCGAAGTTCTGGAGACGCTGATCTCGTGTCTCGATCAAGCGTATGGTAACGCGTCGAGCATCCACCATTTCGGGCAGGCGGCGAAGCGGCGGCTGGAGGCGGCGCGGCGCCAGGCGGCGGCGCTGATCCACGCCGACGCGAGCGAAGTTGTCTTCACGAGCGGCGGAACGGAAGCCGATAATATGGCGGTGCTGGGCGCGGCGCGCGCAGCGGCCGGCACCGCCAGGCACGTCATTACCAGCGCCATCGAGCATCCGGCGGTGCTGAGTGCGTGCGCGCAGTTGGAGCGGGAAGGCGTCGCGGTGACCCGGGTGAGAGTGGGATCGGCCGGCGTGGTGAACCCGGACGATGTGCGCGCCGCGCTGCGCCCGGCGACCGTGCTGATTTCGGTGATGCACGCGAACAACGAGCTGGGCACCATCCAGCCGATCGTGGAAATCGGCCGCATCGCCCGCGAGGCCGCGGTTCCGCTGCACGTGGACGGCGTGCAGGCGCTGGGCAAGATTCCGGTGGACGTTACCGCCTTGGGCGCCGATCTATACAGCATGAGCGGTCACAAACTATACGCGCCCAAGGGCGTGGGCGCGCTGTACGTGCGCAAGGGGACGCGCCTGGCGCCGCTCGCGTTCGGCGGGCACCAGGAGCGGGAACGGCGCCCGGGCACGGAAAACGTGCCGGGAGCGGTGGCATTCGGCGCCGCGGCCGAACTGGCAAGCCGCAACCTGGCGGCCGAATCCGAGCGCCTCGCCGGACTGCGCGACCGCTTCGAAAATACCGTGCTCGGCCGTATCTCCGGCACCGGCATCAACGGCGCGCGTTGGAGCCGCACGCCCAACACGAGCAACCTCTGTTTCGACGGCGTGGATGGGGAAGCGCTGGTGATCGCGCTCGACCTGCGCGGCTTCGCCGTTTCCACCGGCGCGGCGTGCTCGAGCGGCGCTATCGCGCCCTCGCATGTGCTCACCGCCATTGGCCTCAGCGCGGAGCGCGCCCGGGCCAGCATGCGTTTTTCGCTGGGCCGCGCCAACACCGCCGTTGAGGTGGATGGCCTGGCGGAGGCGCTGGAAGCCTCGGTGGCGCACCTGCGCCGTATTTCCGTCCATGCCTCAGCTTGAACCCAGTAGCGACTCGCCGATTGCGGTGGCGATGTCGGGCGGCGTGGATAGCTCGACGGTGGCCGCGCTGCTGGTCCGCCAGGGGAAGAGCGTGGTCGGATTGACGATGCAGCTTTGGAACCAGCGGCGGTTGCCCGCGCTGGCTACCGATGGCGCCACCGGCCGTTGCTGCTCGATCGAGGATGTCTACGATGCGCGCCGCGTGGCGGAGCAGATCGGCATCCCCTACTACGTGGTCAATTTCGAGCAGGAGTTCGAGGAGCGCGTGGTGAAGCCGTTCGTGGCCGACTATCTGGCCGGCCGTACGCCGATTCCCTGCACGCTGTGCAACAACTACATCAAGTTCGACCGTTTTCTCGAAATGGCCGATGCGGTGGGGGCCTGGCAGGTGGCCACCGGGCATTATGCGCGCGTCCGTTTCGACGCCTCGAGTGGCCGCTACCAGTTGCTGCGCGCCGTGGATCCCGCCAAGGATCAAACCTATTTCCTGTTCGGGCTTACCCAGCCGCAGCTTGCGCGCACGCTGTTTCCGCTGGGCGAAATGGCCAAGCCCGCGGTGCGCGAGATGGCGCGCGGTTTCAACCTGGCGGTGGCCGAAAAGGGCGACAGCCAGGAAATCTGTTTCGTTCCCAACGGCGATTACGCGGCATTCCTGAGCGAGTACATGAAGGAGACCGGCATCGAGGAACCGCGTACGCGGGGCCGGATCGTTACGGGGGAGGGCCGCGAACTGGGCGAGCACCGGGGCGTGCACCATTTCACGGTGGGCCAGCGCCGCGGCCTCGGAATCGCCACCGGCGAGCCGCTCTATGTGATTCGCACCGACCCGGCAACCCAGCGCGTTACGGTCGGCGGCAATGAGGAGTTGTTGTGCGGGAAGTTCTTCGCGCGCGAGGTGAATTGGGTTTCCATCGCGGCGCCCGATGCGCCGGTGGGTGCGTCGGTCAAGATCCGCAACAAGCACCAGGCCTCGCCGGCTACGCTCCATCCCACGGCCGAGCCGGGACGCGTCGCGGTGGTGTTCGATGAGCCGCAGCGCGCCGTCACTCCCGGCCAGGGTGCCGTGTTCTACGACGGCGATCTGGTGCTGGGCGGCGGCTGGATCGAGTAGATGTGGGGCAATTCCCCGACCTGTCAGCGCCGGTTTTGGAAAGAATCTTACCAAAACCAGAGGCTAATTCCTTTGTTTTCGAAAAAAAACGGTAAGATTCTTGCCGAAAATACTCGTGAAAATACTCGTGCCGTTGGCAGGTCGGGGACCTGCCTCACTTTAGGCGGGGGTACAGGCGCGGCGGAGGGTTTCGCCCAGGGCGGCCTGTTGGGATTCGGTGAGTTTGCCGCCTTGCGAAGTGACGTAGAAGACGTCGATGGCTTTGTGCGCTTCGGTGTCGATGAGAACCACCTCGATATTGGCGCCGATGGCGGAGAGCGCGGATGCCAGGTCATAGAGCAGGCCGGGGCGGTCCTGGGCCACGATCTCGACCAGCGTGGCGGTCTGGCTGGCTTCGGAGTTGAACGAAACGCGGCCCTGGATGGCGGCCTTGCGAGTGGGCGGCGATGACTTGGGCCGGTTGCGCAGCAACTGGCGGATGTCCACTTTCCCGGCCAGCACGCGCTCCACCACGGAGGCGAGCCGCTCCACTTCGCTCGCGTTCAGATCCAGCGTGTGGAGCGGATCTTCGAACGCGAAGGTATCGAGAATGTCGCCGCGGCGGTTGGAGAAAGCCTCGGCGCGCACGATGTTCATACCGAAACTGGACAGCGTTCCCGCCACGCCGGCGAACAGTCCGGCGCGGTCGGCGGCGATCAGCGTCAACTGCCAGGCCGAATCGAGCTTGCGAATATCGACGGCGATGCCGGTGGGGCGGCTGCGGGCTTTGAGCGCCATGTGCTCGTCGATCTCCGCTTCGGTGTGGGTGCGTAGATAGCGTCTGGGAAATCCGGCGAGAAACGCGATACGCTGGGGCGAGCCGGTGGGCTCGGGCTCGATGCGGTCGGTCTGCAGGGCACGCGTCAGGTCGTTATAGACCTCCATATATAATTGCCACAAATGGTCGGAACGCCACGGCGTCATGGCGGTGGGATTGACCGCGCTGATGTCGCCATAGGTGAGCAGGGTAAGCAGCTTGAGGCGTTCGACGGTCTCGACCATGCCGGTGACGGCGGCGACGGTGGCGGGGTCGAAAACGTCGCGCGAGTGCATGGTGGCGGAAAGCTCCAGGTGCCGTTCAATCAGAAACAGCACCGTCTCGCGGTCCTGGTCGGGCATGCCGATACGGTGGGAAGCCGCGCGCACCAGGCGCAATGACGCATCCACGTGGCCTTCGTTGGGCGAGCCTTTGCCCGCGTCGTGGAATAGCAGCGCGAACAGCAGCAGGGCCGGTCGCTTCACTTCCGAACGGAGGTCCTTGTACGGTCCCTGGACGTTCCAGACGTTCTGCATGGCGACCAGGGTGTGCTCATCCACGGTGTAACGGTGATAGAAATCGCGAATCACCAGGCACTCGGTGGCCACCAGTTCGGGAAACAAGGCGGTGAGAACGCCGATTTCGTGCATCGAGCGAACCGCGAGCGGGGCGTGCTGGAGCGAGAACATGGGCTCCAGGGCACGCCAGACCGGCCGCCGCGCGAAGTGTTCGCGCAGGCGCGGCAGGCGCGCGGCAATCTGCTGCTCGGCTTCGGCGGAAGGCCGCATGCCGTGGCGGGCGACGAACTCGAAAAGGCGAAGCACGACGTCCGGATCGGTATCGAGCGATTGCGCCTCGCGCACATGGACGCGTTCGTGGTGGACGCTGAATTCCGCGTTGCCGAGGCGCGACCGCCAGTCGCGGAAGGAGGCGAAGAGTCCGCTGTTTTGCGCCTCGGCGATTTCGAGCTGTCGAATGGCGGCGCGGTGGACGGCGCGGGCGTGGCGGAAGTATTCGCGCATCCAGGCAGCCGTATCGGGGGCGCCGGCCTGCTCGGCGATCAGGTCCTGCGCCTCGAAGCCGAGCGTGTTGTTATCGCGGCCGCTGGCGGTGTGCAGATACGTGCGCAAGCGCGCCAGGTGGCGAAAAGCCTGCTCCAATTCGGCGGGAGGCGCGGCCAGGCCGAGCCGCTGGCTTTCGGTGTTGCGCAGTTGCTCCAGCCAGCACACAAGCTGAAAATCGCGCAGGCCGCCGGGAGTCTCCTTGACGTTCGGCTCGAGGTGATAGATTGTGTCGCCGTACTTGGCGTGGCGTTCGCGGGTGAGGCGCGCCAGGTTGCGCGCCAGCGCGTCGCGATTGGCGAGAACGAAGCGGGGCAACTTAGCGGCCAGAGCCGCGTAGAGCGCGCGGTCGCCGGCCAGGTAACGCTGGTCGAGCAGTGAGATATTGAGCTCGGTGTTCTGGTCGTAGACCTCGGCGCACTCCTCGGGGGTGCGCACGGAGTGGCTCATACGCAGGCCGGAGTCCCAGAGTTGCTGAAGGAAGGCGGAGATGACGTCCTTGCGATCGACGGCCTGCTGAGTGGTGCGGAACAGCAGCAGCAGATCCACGTCGGAATAGGGAAACATCTGGCGGCGGCCGTAACCGCCGACCGAGACCAGGGCCGGGCCGCCAGTGGGAAAGGCGGGAAACAGGATCTCGGCTGCGGCGGCCGAAACCGTGCGGTCGACGTGCGCCGAGCGTTCTGCCAAGGCGGTACCCGCGTCGCCGGTGTCGAGAAGCTCGGGCGGCGCGGGTCCGACTGCGATGTTAGAGAGCGGTTTCCCCACGATCGTCGTTGCGTATCCGTATGGCTTCGGCGACATCGAAGACGAAGATCTTGCCGTCGCCGATCTTGCCGCTGCGCGCGGCAGCGGTCAGTGTCTTGAGCACTTCCTCAAAACGTCCCTCCGGCACCACCAGCTCCAGTTTCACTTTAGGCAGGAGGTCGACGTTGTATTCCTGGCCCCGGTAGACTTCGCGGTGGCCCTTCTGGCGGCCATGGCCGCGGACGTCGGTAATGGTCATGCCATCGATACCGATGGCTTTCATCGCTTCTTTGACTTCATCGAGTTTGAACGGCTGGATAATCGCTTCGATCTTCTTCATGGAATGAGTCTCCCGGGACTTTACGATTCGAAGATATACCCTTCTTCACCGTGTTGGGAAAGATCCAAACCTTGCCTCTCCTGCTCCGGCGATACACGCAAGCCGATCAGAACGTCGCAGATTTTCAGAATCACGAGCGAACCTACGATGGCGATGGCCCACGCTATACCGCATCCTAGCATTTGGTTGAGCACCTGCGAGGCCTTGCCATCGACTAATCCGAGCGGTAGAACGTGGCCGCCGGAATCCTTGAGACCGCTATTGATGGCGCTGGTGGCGAAAACTCCGGTGAGAATGGCGCCCAGCGTGCCACCCATGCCGTGCACACCGAAGGCATCCAGCGCATCGTCGTAGCCGAACATGTTCTTAACCTTGACCACCATGAAATAGCAGACTATGCCGGCCGCGAAACCGATGGCCAGCGCGGAAAACGGCTGGACGAAACCGGAAGCGGGCGTGATGGCGACGAGCCCGGCCACGGCGCCCGAGATGCCGCCGAGCAGGCTCGGCTTGCCGGAGTAGACCCACTCCGCGAGCATCCAGGAAAGCGCGGCGGCCGCGGCGCCGAAATGAGTGGCCACGAACGCACTGGTGGCCAGGCTGGAGGCAGCCAGCGCGCTGCCGGCATTGAATCCGAACCAGCCCACCCAGAGCAGGCAGGCGCCGATGAAGCTCAATACCATGCTGTGCGGCTTCATCTCGGGACTGGGAAACTCGAGGCGCTTGCCGAGGTACAGCGCGCACACCAGCGCGGAAACGCCGGAGGTGATGTGCACCACCGTGCCGCCGGCAAAATCGAAACACGGGAACTTGCCGCCAAGGAAGGCGTTGAGCAAGCCGCCCTTGCCCCAAACCATATGCGCCATGGGGAAGTAGACGAACAGCGACCAGAGCGTAGTGAACAGCAGCATGGCGCTGAACTTCATGCGCTCGGCGAACGCTCCCGAGATCAGCGCCGGGGTGATGATGGCGAACATCAACTGGTAGATCATGAAGGTCTGCTGCGGGATAGTGCCCGCATAATCCGGATTGGGCGCGGCGCCGACGTGGCGCAGGAACGCGAATTTCAGGTCCCCGATAAAGGGCCCGCTGCCACCGAAGGCCAGGCTGTAACCAACCACGGCCCAGATGACGGTCACTACGCACATCAGGACAAAGCTCTGCATCATCGTGCCGAGCACGTTCTTCCGGCGCACCAGGCCGCCGTAAAACAAGGCCAGGCCCGGACCGGTCATCAGCAGCACCAATGCCGCGCTCACCAGCATCCAGGCGTTATCGCCGGCGCTTTGGGCGGATTGGGCGGCGTTTTCAACAGCGGAAATTCGGGCGTTCAGGTCCGAAGCGCCTTGCGCCAGCAAACCAGGCGCGAAGACGGAAGCAAATAGGAACAACGGGGTTAGTCGTCTCATCTGGGAGCAAAGTGCACACACGGCACTTCATTGATTCTCCCTTAGGGTCGCGATATTCACCAAAGCAGAAGTTTCTATTCCGGGAATCGGTTTTTCTTATGGGGCTGGGCAGGGCACGCTTCGGCTTGCGGAAAAACCGCCAAAGCGCGACAGGCCGCGGAGAAACGGAGAGTAATACCGATTGAAAAGAATTGGCTTATCGGTGGTTCTCACGCGGCCCGAAATCGCCTTTTAGGACTTTTTCATCCCAAATACCGGGCAACCTGAAGGCGCCCCACCTATTCGAGGTGGGCGGGCTTCCAGGTCTTGTCGGGATTGAAGACGGTCATCCGGCGCGCCAGGGTCATGGTCGTCGGCCCCAGATCCTTGCTGTAAACGATGCCGCGCTGGTTGACGATGAAGGTCTGGATGCCGGAGACGCCGTACTCGGCCGGGAAGGCCACCAGCGCGAAGCCTCCGATCATCTGCCCTTTGACGACGTAATCCACCGCACCGCCTTCTGCGTCCGGCCCCTGCGCCTTCAGGATGCGGAAGTAATAACCATGATAGGGAACCGGCTTCCTGCTTTCGGCGAACATAGCGGCGGCCGCGCCAGCAAAGGACTTGGGAACCAGGCTCTCGCGGTCCCCTTCCCCGTACAATCCGTCCTGTTTGCCCGGCGAACTGACGATGGTCTGCGCATATTGCATCGCGCCGTTGCCTTCGTGGTGATGGGTTGCGTATTCCATCTGCGCTTCCACGTAGCCGCGGCAGACCTCGATGGCGTTCAGCTCATGGCGCCCGATGCGGCGCGCCAGCACTTCCACGCGGCCGGCCGCGGAATCGAAGCGCCACGTACCGTCTTTGCCGCGGACCAGCGGCACGGGGAAAGGCCACTCCTGGCTGCCGGCGAGGATGGTGTTGCGGTCGGCCTGATCCTGCCGGATTTGCAGTTTCTCGGCTGCCAGGCGGGCAAACTGGGCGCGCCCGGCCTTGTCGTCATTGGCATCGCCGGAGGAGACAATATCCTTGCCTTCAGGTCCGAGTATCTTGAGTAGCGCGGCGGTGTCATTCGCTTCGGCGGCGTCGGCCAAGGCGTGCGCGGCCTCCTGCGGGGTGGCGAAGCTGCGCTGCCCGGCTGGCGGAGCCGCCTGAATCGAAACGCAAGCGGCGGCCAGGACGATGGTGGCAAACGGGATTGTTCGCATGGTGGTTGAGCCTCCTAACGGCGCTTATCCGAAGCCGGCGCGGACGATCTGGCGGGCTGACGCTCCGGCGCGGCCCGCGGCGCTGGCTGGCTGCGCGCCGGGCCAAGGCTGGAATAGCCGTGGTCGCTGTGCTGCTGCGCGGCTCCGCCGCTCTCATAGCCGCTGAAGGCGCTGCGGTTGGCGGCGGGAGCGTTCTGCGGCACGGCGCGGTCGCCCATCCGCTCGGTGGCCTCGCCCTGAGCCATGCGCCCGGCGGGCGCGGCGAGGTTGCTCCTCACGCTGGCCCGGTACTGGGTGCGCAGCGCCGGATTGGCATAAGGGACGCCCATCCGGTGCGCCGGGTCATGCGTCCAAGCGCTGGTGCCATGCAGGCCCATGCCGGCGGCTTCGTTGAAACTGTAGCGATGAACAAACGCGTTATTCACGATGATGGTGTGGGTTCCCCAGGCGGGACGCCAGCCCCAGCCGCCCCAACCGTTCCAGCCATAGCCGAAGAAATAGCCCATCGAAACCGGCGGGTAGAATCCGAAATATAACCCGCCCACCATGATGGAATCCGGCGGCCAATACCAGCCCGGATAAGGGTAGTAGAGCGCGGGACCCCAGATCCAGACCGGGTTGTATTGCGGCACGTACATCACGTTCGGATCGGCCGGGGCGATATCGATCGCGCCCTGATCGTCGGACACCTGCTGCTGCGGCGTGGAAGCCAGCTTGCCGGCCTGCTGCGCCTTCTGCCGCAGGGCCTGCACCGCGTCCATCACGTCCTGCTGTTGCGCCAGAAAAGCGTTGCCCAGATTGGTGGTCCAGTTGACATCCGCGTTGAGCTGCTTCAATACGTCGGGAAATACCACCAGCGCTTGCACGCTGGCGTCCCAGTTCTCCTGCTGCACGGCGGATGTCAGCACGGCGCCGGTGAGGCCGGGGTTCTTTTGCAGCCACTGCCAGGCTTCGACCACTTCAAGCGGATAGGTGGAGGCGGCCAGGATCTGGCCGAGCAGGGGATCCGGGTACAGTGCGATGGGCGCCACCAGATTCTGCAATTGATCGGCCGTCAGAGTCTGGTCCGGCGGCGGCGCCACCGGCTCCTGGGCCGCGAGCGTTACCAGCAGGCCAAACAGGAGAAGAAAGACGGCAATCGGTTTCATCGACATGGGCACCTCCCGGCTGCGCAGCATCGCATGGACGCCTGCGAAGCCTTCCGATTTGATAGATTAGCGCAAACGCAACAAGGTTACGGGTGTGACGAGGCGCATTCGATGAAAAATGCGTAATCCGCGGGAGCCTGGCAAGGTCGGGCGCGGTTGCGGTCCGACAGAACCGCATTTGGGCGGATAATGGTGTGGATGGCTGACCGAGTGATCATGACGCGGCTGACGCGTGGCCGGGCGCCGGGGCGCGAATTCGATATCGCTTTCTGGCAAGCCCTCGGTCCCACGCGGATCTTCGAGGCGGCCTGGGATCTTGTCGTCACCGCGGCTGCGGCGAAGGGCATCCATGAAGATCAACTCCGACTTCAAAGATCTATTACGAGATTTGAACGCGGCCGGCGTCCGGTACCTGATCGTCGGCGGCTACGCGGTGATGGTTCACACTGAGCCGCGCTATACGAAGGATCTGGATCTCTGGATCGAGCCGATAGAGTCGAATGCACAGGGCCTACTGGCCGCGCTGGCCCGGTTCGGCGCACCCACCAAGGACGTGGTTGCGGCTGACTTCACGGAGCCGGAGGTGTTCTTTCAGATTGGGGTAGAACCGGTTCGCATCGACATTATGACCTCCGTAGCGGGGCTTGACTTCGGTCCCGCCTGGGACCGCAAGATTCTGGTTGATTTCGGTGGAGAGACCGCCCCGGTGCTCTGCCGGCAGGACGTGCTTCAGGCCAAGCTTGCGGCCGGCCGGCTCCGCGACCAAAGTGACGTCAAGCGATTGAACCGGAGGAAGTGAGCCACCCAGGGAAGCGCCGGCGTGCGGATGGCGCGGGCCTACTTGCCCGAGACGGCGCGGCCGACGCGGCGCATCCACGCTAGCTCGTCTTCGCTCATCGGGCCCAGCCGCAGCGCTTCGAGCGCGTGCTCCATCTGCGCCGCGTCCTTGGGACCCGTCATGCACACATCCACTTCGGGCCGGGTCAGCACGTAGCGATAGCAATCGGCCGCGGTGGGGATGCGCTCGCCCTTGGGCAGCGAGTGCGAACCGGCTATGCCTTGCAGTGCCGCCTTGCCGAGCAACTGCGCCCAGCTTGTGGCGGTGAATGCCACCAGGCCCGGCCGGCCGGCATCCGGCAGGTGGGGGAAGATGTCGGTTTCGGCGCCGGGATGCGCGGCGTTATAGCGGAAGTGGACGATGTCGAAGTCGCGCGCGGCCGCGATTGCGGGCACCAGCGAGCGGGTGTGCGTGGAGACAGCCAGGTATCGCACCAGGCCGCGCGCCTGGAGGCGCTGGGCCGCTTCGAGAATCCGCGGCGCCACCGGCCGGTTCCACATGCCAAGCAGCAGCACATCGGTGTAATCGAAGTGCAAGGCGCGCAGCGCGCGCTCCAGGCTCCAGCCCATCAGCCACGCGGCCCGCGTGTAGGATTGGATCGCCAGTAGGAATTGCTCGCGGCGCGGCGCCAGGCGGCGCAGCGCGGCGCCGAACGATTCGCGCCGCATGCTGCCCCAATAGAGATAATTGACGCCCTGCTCGAAGGCGCGCTCGACGGCTTCGCCCGGCACGCCGTAACTGGCGGACACTGACAGCCGCGAAACTTGGCGCCCCGTCCTGCCCAGCACGGCGCGCGAGAAACTGCGTGTTTCGGTCATTAAGGCCATCATACAGCGGGTAACGCCGGCGATCTTGTCGCTGGTGATTTGCCGGACCCTCGAGGCGGTTTTTCGGCCCCGTCAAGGTGCCGCAAGGTTCGAACCGCGCGGTAGGCTGGTTCTATGTCCGCGAAAACCTACGATCTCGATGCCGTGCGCATTTTCGAATGTGCGGCGGAAGGCCCGGCGCTGAGCAATTCCCAGCACGCTGTCGACGTAATTGGAGAGGCAAGGGCGAATGGAGCCACGCTGGTAGTGATCCCGGCCGCCAGGCTTGACCCGGGCTCCTTCAAGCTGAGGACGGGGATCGCCGGCGATATGGTGCAGAAGTTCGTGACCTACCGTGTGAGGCTCGCTATCATCGGCGATTTCTCGGAGCTGGCCTTCAAGAGCGAAACTTTGCGGGACTTCATCGATGAGGCCAATCGGGGCGACGCGATTTGGTTCCTGGCCGGCCTCGACGAACTGGAAAAGCGGCTCGCGCTGGCCGTTCGCGGGTCTTCGTGAAATTCCTGCCGCCTAGGCCCCGGCGGCTCCGGCCGCGAGTTGCGCCTCGGCTTGCCCGGCGGTCTCGTAGCGCACCAGAAAACCGTCTACCCCGGCTACCTGGAACAGCGTCCGGATGCGGTTAGAAACGCCCACCAGCGCGTACCGGTGGCCCTCCCTCTGGCAGGAGACATGGAAGCCCAGCAGTGCACCGAGCGCCGCCGAATCCATGTATGGCACACCGCTCAGATCGATAATCGTGACGGGGGCCGACCCTTCGCGTACAATGTTCTGGAAATCGAACATGGTGGAGAGTGTGAAGGGACCCGTCAGGCGCAGCAGCCGCACGCCGGTGGCAACGATCTCGATCTGCAGTTCTTCCATGGTGGGCAGTGTACTATGGCGGCGGGCGCGCTTCAATCAAAATAGTGTTACAACCTTGAAACACTCGACTCCAGTTACGGCGCGGGTGATGGCGCCGCCGGATGACCGCTGGCTGGCGCGCCGCGTGGAAGCGCTGCTCGGCCGATTGCCACCCACAACGGGCGCCCCGGTTTGGATTGAGCGCGTTGCCGGTTTGCGCGATCGGCACGGCGCAGTGGATGCCGGATCGTTTCTGCGGCAGCGGCGCATCCAGATCGCCTGCACGCGCGCCGAGTTTGCGCGCATCTTCGTGCACGAGTGGTTTCACTTCGTGTGGCTGCGGGCCGGCAATCCGCTGCGCCGCGATTTCGAAGCGCTGCTGGCCGCCGAGCGCGGCGCTGGCGCGCGCGGCGAATTGGGATGGTCGGCCGAATGGCGCAAGCGGGCGCTCACGGCGCGGGAAGTGCGCCTTCGCTCGAGGCACTGGCGCGAATACTGTTGCGAGAGTTTCTGCGATACCGCCGCGTGGCTGTATGGGGGCGCGGCGAACCACGCCGAGTTCACTCTCGCGCTCCGTTTCCGCCGCCGCCGCGGGGCCTGGTTCGCGGAAAACATTGCCGGCAAACGATTGTCGATATAATCGAAAGTGAAGTGGGGCGGGTCCCCGACCTGCCAATTCAACTTAGGAAACCACGTGTCCGCCTTCCGTTTTTCCGCCATCTTGAGTACGGCCCTGGCGCTGGGACTGCTCGCCGCGGGCTGCGGCGGCACCGTCGAGGTGAAGGCCGCCACGCTCCAGGCCGAGAAGGACCGCAAGGCCGCGCCCGATTTTAAGCTCAAGGACGCCGACGGCAAGCTAGTCCATCTTTCCGACTACCGCGGAAAAGTGGTGATTCTCGATTTCTGGGCCACCTGGTGCGGTCCCTGCCGCATCGAGATTCCCTGGTTCATGGATCTCCAGCGGAAAAACAAAGACCGCGGATTTGAAGTGTTGGGCGTGGCCATGGACGACGAGGGTTGGGAAGTGGTGAAACCGTTTCTGGCCGAGCTGGGGGTCAATTACCGCGTGATGGTCGGCGACGATCTGACCGCCCAGATGTACGGCGGCGTGGACGCACTGCCCACCACGTTCCTGATCGATAAAACTGGCAGGATCGCCGCGGTTCACGTGGGACTGGCCAGCAGGAAGGAAATTGAAGATGGTGTCGAACAGCTTTTGCAGGCGCCCGCGCCGGTGGCTTCCGCTGGCGCTGGTGAGCCTATGGTCTCTGGCGGCGCAAAGTAGCGGCCATTTGAAAGTGGGCGAACCAGCCAAACTGGCGGCGGCGCGCGGCGCCGCCATCGAGGCCACCATCCCGGTCATGGTGGATGCCGGCTTTCACGTCAACAGCAACCACCCCACCGACGACTATCTGATCCCGTTGAAGCTGACCTGGACTTCGCTGGGCGCGCTCGTAGGCGGCGAGGTCGCATACCCGCCGGCCAAGGCGGAGAAATACGAATTCGCGGAAAAGCCGCTGTCTGTCTTCTCGGGTGCGTTTTCTTTGACGGCGAGTTTCAAGGTCGCCGCCAACGCGCCGCCCGGTCCCGGGGTGGCCACCGGCAAGCTGCGATATCAGGCGTGCAATTCGAATACCTGCTTCCCGCCGAAAACGGCGGATGTGAACGTGGCGTACCAGGTGCAATGAAGAGACTGGAGAGCCGTCCCGAAAACGCGCAGGCGACCTTTCTCTCCGCCTGAGCTACCCCGCGTTTTCTTTCCTGTACCTGGCGAGGCCCTTGCGGCCGATGTCGCGGCGGAAGTGCGCGCCGTCAAAGTGGATCGCTTCGACTCCCTGATACGCCCGGCCGATGGCCGCGGCAAGGTCGTCTCCGCTGGCGGTAACACCCAACACACGGCCGCCGGCGGTCTCGAGGCCATGCTCACCCAAACGCGTTCCGGCCTGGAAGACGACGGCGCCGCGCGCCTCTGCGTCCGCAATTCCGCCGATTGCCTTCCCGCTCTCGTAGGCGCCCGGGTAGCCGGCCGACGCCATCACCACGCAGACGCTCGGACCCGCGCGCCATTCGAGATGCGTGCCCGCCAAGCGGCCTTCCGCCGCGGCCATCAGCGCGGGGACGAAATCGCAACTCATGCGGTGCATCAGTGGCTGCGTCTCCGGATCGCCCAACCGCACGTTGAATTCGAGCACCTTCGGCCCGTCGGCGGTCATCATCATTCCGGCATAAAGAAACCCGGTGAAGCAGGTGGCTGCCACGGTCGGATAGATCACCTGGTTGAGAATGTCCTCCGCCTGGCGGTCGGTCAGAATCGCGGCATCGCAGTAGGCGCCCATGCCACCCGTGTTCGGTCCGCGGTCGCCATCGTACACGGCTTTGTGATCCTGTGTAGCGGCTAGCGGCACCACGTCGCGGCCGTCGCAGAGGGCAATGAAACTGACTTCCTCGCCGCGCAGGAATTCTTCGATCACCAGCCGGCCATGCAACGTGGCGAGCGCCTCTTCGGCCTGCGCGCGATCCTGGGCCACTACGACGCCTTTGCCCGCCGCCAGGCCATCGGCCTTCAACACCACCGGAAACCCGAAACGATCGAGCGCCTTGCGCGCATCCGCTTCGTTTTCGACGGTCACGAAGGCCGCGGTTGGAATATTTCGTTCCACCAGAAAGTTCTTGGAGAAGACCTTACTGCCTTCCAGTTGCGCCGCTTCGCGGTTGGGCCCGACAATCCGCCGGCCGGCGGCGCGGAACACGTCCACCACTCCGGCCACCAGCGGAACCTCCGGCCCGACCACGGTTAAATCCGCGTCAATCGATTCCGCCGCCGCCAGCAACTGGGCTACGCCGGCGCCTTTCACGGGCAGACACGTGGCAACGGCCGCCATCCCCGGGTTGCCCGGCGCCGCGAACACGTCGGTTCCCGGCGATTGCGCCAGCTTCCACGCCAGCGCATGCTCTCTGCCTCCACTCCCGATCACGAGAACTCTCATCTTGGTTGCACCATTAGAATGGTATCAATGCGCGAACGCTACGACGTGGTGGTGATCGGCGCGGGTCACGCCGGGTGTGAGGCCGCGCGCGCCGCCGCACGAATGGGTCTGAAGACGGCCATGGTCACCATGAACCTGGACCTGATCGCGCAGATGTCCTGCAACCCAGCCATTGGCGGAATTGCCAAGGGTCACCTGGTGCGTGAGGTGGACGCACTGGGCGGCGTTATGGGGGAAGTGGCCGACGCAGTGGGCATCCAGTTCCGGCTGCTCAATACCAGCCGCGGGCCCGCCGTGTGGTCGCCACGCGCGCAAATGGATAAGAAGCTGTATCGGGCGCGCATGCGCGAGGTACTCGAGCAGGAGCCGAATCTCCGCATCAAGCAAGCCGAGGTGGCCGCGCTCAACATCGAGGCGGGCCGCGCCACCGGCGTCACTCTGCGCGATGGCCGCACTCTCGAATGCGGCGCCGTGATCGTCACTACGGGGACCTTTCTCAATGGCCTGGCGCACGTGGGCGAAGCCCGCTACAGTTGCGGACGCAACGGCGAAGCGCCGTCGCAATTGTTGGGCGAGCAGTTGCGCACGCTAGGTCTCGACTGGACGCGCCTGAAGACCGGCACGCCGCCTCGCCTGGATGGCCGCACCATCGACTGGTCGCAGTTCGAGCCGCAGCCCGGCGATGCCGAACCCACGCCATTTTCGTTTATGACCGCGCGCATCGATCGCGCGCAAATTCAGTGCCATATCGGGTACACCACCGAAGAGACGCACCGCATTCTCCGCGAGGCCATCCCGCGCTCGCCGCTCTACAGCGGACAGATCGAAGGAGTCGGTCCGCGCTATTGCCCTTCGATTGAAGACAAGATCGTCAAATTCCCCGACAAGCCGCGGCATCAGATTTTTCTCGAACCGGAGGGCCTCGACACCAACGAGGTGTACGTCAATGGCATGTCGACCAGCATGCCGATCGATGTGCAGGCCGCTATGGTGGCTTCGGTCCCGGGCTTGGAGCGGGCGGAAATGATCCGGCCCGGCTACGCGATTGAATATGACGCCATCGACCCGCGCCAGTTAGCGCACACGCTCGAAGTGAAGTCCATCGCCGGCCTTTACCTGGCGGGCCAGATCAACGGAACGTCGGGCTATGAAGAGGCGGCGTGCCAGGGCATCATCGCCGGTATGAACGCAGCGGCGAAGCTGAGCGGGCGCGAACCGGTGATTGTGGGGCGCTCGGAAGGTTACACGGGAATACTGATTGACGACCTCATCACCAAAGGCGCCGACGAGCCGTACCGCATGTTCACCTCGCGCGCGGAATTTCGCCTGCACCTCCGCATCGATAACGCCGACGCTCGTTTGACCCCGATGGGACGGCGCGCTGGCCTGGTGACGGATGCGCGCTGGGAGGTTTTCGAACGCAAGCAGCGCCAGTACGAGCTGCTGAAAAAAGCGCTGGAGGGCCATCGCAACGGGCAGTGGCTGAAGCGCCCTGAAGCGCGGATCGCGGAAATCGCAGGCTGGATTCGCGAGGTGCTGGGAGAGGACGCCATACCTGCCATGCTGACCACCGTCGAAACCGAAACCAAGTACAGCGGCTACATCGGTCAACAGGAGCGCCAGATGGAACGGCTGAAGGCCGCCGAACGCCGCCCCATCCCGGCTGACTTCGGCTTCGATGGCATTCCCGGTTTGTCGCGCGAGGTTCGCGACAAGCTCAACCGCGTGCGTCCGGCAACGCTCGGCCAGGCCGCTCGCATTCCGGGAGTCACGCCGGCTGCGATAGCGGTCCTCGATGTCTACCTGGGTCTCAGCCGTGTTTCGTGACTTACTCCGCGAGCGACTGCGCGGCATCGCGGAACTGACCGACGCGCAGGCCGAGGCGCTGGAATCTCATTACGAACTGATGGTTCGCTGGAACCGCACGCTCAATCTCACCACCATTCGGGACCTGCCCGAGGTCATCGAGCGCCATTACGGCGAGTCACTATACCTTGCGGCGCGATTGCCGGCCGGAAAGCTGCGCATTGTCGATGTGGGCTCGGGCGCGGGTTTTCCGGGTCTTCCCGTTGCGGTCTATCGCCCCGATTGCGTAGTGACGCTGATTGAATCGCACCAACGCAAAGCGGTGTTCCTGAAGGAAGCGGCGCGCGAGCTCACGAACGTGCGCGTGCTGGCGCGGCGTGCCGAGCAGGTGGCCGGGCAGGCGAATGAAAAGAACAACGAGTTCGATCTGGCCGTCTCCCGCGCCGTGAGTTATCACGATCTAATCCCCTGCCTGAGGGTTTTGGCGCCCGCCGCCGATCTCTTAGGTGGAACCGAGAGCCCACCTGATGCAATGGGCTTCGAGTGGGAAGCACCAGTGCCGCTGCCTTGGGGCAAGCAGCGGTATCTTCGGATGGGCCGGCGGAGTTAGGACGGAGACTGCTCAGATAGTCTCGTCGGGCCAAGGCACTGTTGGCTCCGCGACATGTTGCCTAAGTTCGTTGGCGCGGCTTAGCGGAAGAAAAGCCGAGACGAGTCTCGGCTCTGCAGGCCTGACGGCCCGCGCCACGGGGCAGGCGCGGAATTATAGATCGATTCCGGCGCTGGCCAGGGTGCTGGTGATGATGGCCATCGGGTCCGTCGATTGGCTCACATTCGCGGCGCTGGACTGATAGCTGGCAATCAGTTGGCTGATCAGGTCGGTGGCTGCGGTGCTGGCTGAACTGGTGGCCGAACTGGAAGAAGACGGGTCGCTGGGATCGGAGCCGCCGGAGCCGCCGTGGGAGTGGTGACCGTGGTGGCCATGGTGCGATTGAACCGCCTGCGCCAAATCCTGGATATTCGGAAGCGTGTTGTTTTGCGAGGCGCTGGTGAAATCGCTGGCCAGTTGGGTGAGCGTGGTGGCGGCCGTGGTGTTTCCGTTGGACGTCGCGGCAGTCGCGGCGTTGGTGAGATTGGTGGCGATTTGTTGAGTCACCTGGCTGTACTGGGTCGGGTTCGATTGCTGGAGCTGCTGCAAAGTGCTGAGCAGTTCCGCAAAGGGCGAAAGCTGGTTGACGTCGGTCGTCTGCGAGACGGACGAAGCGCCGCTGCTGCTACTGGTGGTGTTGCCGGTGGACTGATTGGCCAGAAGGTTGCCAACCAGCGACTGGAGATAACCGCTGGCGATGTTGGAAAGCGAACCGATGCTCATGCCGGCTGCATTGCAGCTTGGATGCCGCTCGCGAAGTTGCGCGAAATCAATATGTTAGCTGCGGCCAGGAAGTCAAGATTTTGCCGCGGCGCCGGCGTGCGGCAAGATTTGGTCAGTCTTCCTTCGATACGCCGCCCAGCGTGTCCGCGCCATCGGTTTCCGGGCGCCTGTGCAGCACAATGGCAGCGCCCAACCCTATCAGCGTGAACGCGAATCCGAAGTAAACCGAAAGCGGGCGGTAGCGCATCGCAACCGAGTGCCTGCCCGCATTCACCACCACGCCGCGGATCACCGTATTGACTTTCCAGATTTCGGTTGGCCGGCCATCCACTTCGGCGCGCCAGCCGGGGTACCAGTTGTCGCTGACAATGAGCAGCCCCTGGCAGGCCATCTCGACATTGATCCACACCTGGGAGGGGTTCTCGAAGAAGCCGTTCACGCGATCTTCGCCGCCGCAGCGCCCGAGGGCAGGCTGCGTTTTCACCATCACCGCCGTTTGGCGGAGATCGACCGCCGCGTCGCGAACCATATCGGCGCCCGCGCTATCGTTGGGCACGAGGATGGTTTGATGCACGGTCCAGGCGCGCGGGAAGGTATCCGCGGTCCGCCAGATCTTGATGCCGCTCTTGCCGGCGAACACTTCTTTCTGGCCGCCGCGAGTGGGATCGCGGCTGACCGCGTAGTTCATGCCGTACATGCGCAGCAAGCGGTCGTCCCACCAGCCGCCCAGCTCCGAGGTGGCGGTTAGCATGCTGGCGGTCATGGCGTGGCCGGCGGGAATGCGATACCAGTCGCCGAAACTGAAGTGCACGTCCTTGTCGTTGATCTCCAGGCGCTTCTCGCCGCGCACCGACCGCAGATAAACCGCCAGATCGCGCGTATCGTAAAGGGCGTTGAGGAGTGCCGTGTGATTGAGGTCGCGGACGTGCGCCCAACCCCAGCCAACCTCGTTTCCTTGTTCCACGATGAGCAGCAGCGCGGCGAACACGAGCAGCCACTGGCGGCGCAGCAAGCCGCGGAACCAGGCGTGATAGAGCGCCGCCGCGAGCAACGCGACCAGGCCGATCATGCCCGGCCGCGGATCGCCGTCCACAATCACGCTGGCCACGGTTGGCTTGAGGTAGGTCACCAGGGCGAAGAGTCCGAAGGTGAGGCCGCCGAACCACAGCAGCGGTTTCGAAATCGCTCGGCAGCCGGCGGCGCCACCCGAGACCAGGGCGTGGGCGCCAAGGGCCGCCAGCGACGCTATTGCGAAATGAAAAATGGAAAGGCCGATGATCGGCGCGCGCGATTTTTCGACCATCGGCCCGAGCGCGTAGAGGATTCCGTATAGCGGGTCGAACCTGGACAAGGTGTACAGCAGCGCGGCGATGGCCAGCAGCAGGAACATCCGCACCTCGCGGCGCCGGAACGAGCTCCAGACCGCGAGCCCAGCCAGGCTGAGGGCTACCGTGCCGGTGAACGGGTCGGAGCGCAAGCCACCGCCGCCGGGCATCACCAGATGCAGCAGATCAGTGGGCCGCAGGCCACTGTCTTCGTGCTCGGGGTATTCCACCTTGTCTTTCCAGGTGAGCGCGCCGGTCGCGGTCCAGCGCTTGGCGAGCTTGCCATACTCGGCAGCGGGTAGCGCCTGCACCGAGGCCACCAGCGCCATCACCCCGAATACCACCCCCAGCCGCAATGCGGCCTGGGCACGCGCACCGCGGCGGAACAGGGCGGCTGCGCCAACTCCGGCAACGGCGTACGTCAGCGCCAGCGATGGCGCGTGATGGCCACAGAGCCAGGAGACGCCCAGCACCGCGCCAGCCCAGGCAGCGTTGCTGAGCGGCGCGCGGCCACGCAGCGACCGCAGCAGGAACAGGAACACCAGCGGCGCCCAGACGGCCGGCGCCAGTTGCTGCGGCCATTCGGTGTTGCCACAGAAGCCACCAGTGGCGTAGAAAATGGCCCCCAGGACCGCGGGCCCGGCGGCGCAACCCAGATCGGCGAAGAACCAATATGCGAATACCGCGGCGGCACAATGGATCAGGACGAACCAGAGTTGGACGTAGAAGACCTGGATCTGGCCGTTGTGCAGCGGCGCCAGCGCCAGCAGGAAAGTGAACGGGCTGGTCACTCCGGGTTGCACCTGGCCGATGAGCGACTGGCCGAACCACTCGTAAGGGCTCCAAAGCAAAATCGACCAGTGACGAATGGCGAACACCTGCGCTCCCAGCCACGGCATCACCTGGTTGGCCAGATCGGGACTACCCAGAAAGGTGTACTGCTTGGTGAGGACGAGCTTCCAGAAAACCGCGACAACGCCAGCCACCGCTAACACGGGTGGCCAAAGGCGCGGCCACGCGCGGCGGCCCCAAGCAACGCATCGAGCCATGCGTTCGGAGTTTGAGCCGATTATGTCCAAGTACTCCAGCTTAGTCTGGCTGGCCCGCCACTTCAACCGAAACGGGCGCGGCGCAGCGGTTTCGGATATTCGCGGGCCTCGAAGTATCCGAAAGCCGGCAGGCCCGAGCGATCAACGTGCTGGAGCTACTGGGCTGCCAGGGGCGCATTTTCAGGCAGGGATTTCCCATGGGCGGA